>Ga0180216_1003924_pt1 | contig 11466 bp, 13 predicted proteins | sample eDN3rd37CBELigMG_FD_128879 | JGI IMG/M metagenome (GOLD analysis project Ga0180216, IMG submission 128879) | Enriched Miracle-Growth compost microbial communities from Emeryville, California, USA - eDNA 3rd pass 37_C BE-Lig MG (version 2)... ...
CCACTGCGATCACGGCGCTTCCGTCCGTGCGCGGCGCCTCCCGGGAAGGCCCAGGATGGACGACCCAAACAAGTGCCCCTCCACTAAATGCCCCGCGAGTCCACTGCGATCACGGCGCTTCCGCCCCGCGCTCCTCTGTCCTCCTGAGGCCTCACGTGTCCAGCAGCCATGTGGCCGGCCAATTGTTTTTTTTTTTTTTTTTTCGCGCCAACACGAGTCTGTTGTGTGGGCCGACGACGATTCTTCACGCGACTAGTGAGCCGCATCGGCCGGCGGCACTGAAAAGAGGGCGCCTGGCGCATAGCGGAGGGCAAGCGGTCCACGGCACGTCAAGCGGAATCTCTGAGGGGGGGCTGAAACCGCGGATGGTCCAAGTGGGCCCGGTGTCTAAGCACAGGGCCGCCGTGGGTGGGTGGGTGTTTGATTTCGGCGAAACGGAGCACGGGCGACGGCGGCCGGCGCCAGCGAGGCCCTGCCGCAAGCGGCGGCCACTCACCGGGCGTCGCGAACGCCGCCGACCGACGGAGAAGGTCGCGTGCTGACCCGGCCGCTGGCTCGGCTTGGAGTAGTCTGGGCTCTGGACGCACCACCGGCAAGGACGCGCCGCCACGCCCGCGTTGTTTACCCGGCGGCGCTCGTGTCGCGCGCGCTGCTATCGCTTGCGCCGCCAGGGCCGCTCGACGAGGGCGCGCCGGCACTGGCCATGTGCTGCCACACCGCACCATGCTGAGCGCGCCAGCCGGGGGCGGCCCCGCCCGCCACGGCGCGAACCCGCTACCGGAGAATGGCGGGTCCGGGTTTGACACCCTCCTCGACTGGCTCTCGCTCTCGCTGCTCATCTGCTTTGTGCTCCTGCTGCTCGTCATCGTGACGCAAATCGTCCGCATCATTCGCCACCGGCACCGGAAGCGGTCCTTCCAGTTTGTCTTCCTGCTGCTGTGCCTGCCGTGGATGCTGCTCCGCGTCGCGCTCCTGGCGCTCACCATCTCGCTGACGAGCATGCCGCGCGGCCTCTGGATAGCGCTCGCGTGGCTGCCCGTCGACTTTCAGATCGCCAGCTACACGCTGCTCATCGTCTTCTTTGTGCAGACCATCTGCCGCGGCCGCTGGGAGGCGCAGTACCGCGCGCGCGCCGTCACCGTCTGGACGGTCGGCAACGCCGTGCTCGTCGTGGCCATGGTCGCGTGGATCGCGCTCGCGTCGACCGGCGTCATCACGTCCAGCAGCCGCGAGGCCATCTTCTCGCGCTACCTCATCACGGGCGCGCTCTACGGCGTCCTCAGCGGGCTGTACATCTACTACGGCGCCAAGCTGCAGGTCGCCCTGCGCGACCCCGCCGCGCTGCTGCCGTTCAAGGCCAACGGCCGCTCCGTCCGCACCGTCGCCATCGTGACGGTCGTGCTGGTGACGCTCTTCGCCGCGCGCGCGATCTACTGCTGGGTCATCGCCGCGTTCGCGCTCGCGCGCAGCGAGTACCACGGCGACGAGAACCCGGTCTTCCGGTGCGCGTCCGTGTTCCTCGCCGAGGTCGTGCCCACCACGGTCATCCTCGCGTTTTTCTGGCACGTGCCGAGCGCGCGCCCCGGCGCGCGGGCCGGCGGCGGCAAGGGCCGCGGCGGCGGCGGCAGCCCGTTCCGCTTCCCGAGCGACATGACCGTCAACTACAGCCCGCTCGACTCGCCGGTCGCCGTGATCGGCGGTGGCGGCGGCGAGGAGGAGGCGGCGCTCAACAGCGGCGCCATCGACCGCTACGGCGCCGTCGCGTCGCCGCTGAGCGCGACCAGCTCCTTTGGCCACCACGACGGCCACCGCGACGGCGGCGACGACGACGATGACGCCGAGGACGACGACGCCGAAATCGTCGCCGCGTTCCGCTTTCCGGCGCGGTCCGCGGTCGTGGCGCCGGCTAGCCGCGGGGCACCGGGCCAGCCGGCCCGCGGGGCGCCGGCCGTCGCGACGGCAGGCGCCGCCGCCGGCGCCCCATCGACCTCGACATTCCCGTTCTTTGGCGCAAGCGGCGCGGCCGCCAGCAAACCACCCGCCGCGGGCACCGCGCGCGCCCAAGCGCCGGTGCCGGCGCCCGCGCCGCTGATCACGTCGTCGCTCTACCTGCCGTCGGGCAACGACGCGGTCGACTACCGCGCGGGCAAGGCGTTCGTGCAGGGCGGGTCGATGTCGACGTCGTCGACGTCCACCACCGCGGGCTTTGGGTGGCGGGCGTCTGTAAATTCGTCGCTGGGAGGCGCCGTGTAACATAGCCGAGGAAGGAGAAGAGAAGGGACACAAGGGACGCATGTACAAAGCTAACATTGCTTGCGTGGCGCGCCCATCCGCGCACTATTTTGTGTGTTAGCAAACTCCTGTATAAACCCACTCCAAATACATGCTTGTATGATGCCCTGGCGTGTAGGCGTGCCCCGCCACTGCCCCTCGCCGGCCAGCAGCAGCGCGTACGACTTGAACTCTGCTGCGCTCCACGCCCATCCATCGTGATCAATGATTTTCTGGGGGTTTTGCGTGGGTGGCGTCGGTGCGACGCCGAGGCGCCGTTTTCAGCGGGCGCGTGGCGCTACGGCGGCGCCACTTTTTGTAACGGTCGGCGACGGCGACGGCACGGCGACCGCCGACGACGGGCAACGCGGCGGGACAGGGAGCGCAGGCGGCGGCAGGTGGACGACAGTCGCACGAGGCCAACAGCCGCTTAGACGAGAGATCGCGCGCTGTGGTCGCCGGCAAGTCTCCGCGTTCTCTTCGGCCTTCTGGTCTTTAAGCCCTGCCACCATGGCGACCACGGTGGGCAGCAAGACGCCGCAATCGGCGAGCACGCCCCGCAAGGCGTTTGGGGCGGCCGCCTCGCCGGCGCAGTCGCCGCTGCCGGCATCGCAGCACACACCGCCGGCGACGCCGGTCAAGACGCCCGCGAAGACGCCCGGGTCACCCACGCCCGCCCGGACGGCGAGCACCCGCCGCAGCGCGTCGCGGACGCCGGTGGCCGCCGGCGCCGACGATGGCGACGAGCTGGACGGCACGGCGTCGCCAACGCCGACCGCGTTCGTCAAGCGGCTCTTCCAGGACGAGCCCACGCCCGCGCGGCCCGAGCCGCCCAAGCGTGCGCGGCTCCTCTTTGGCGAGGACGACGATGACCGCGAGCCGCGACCGCTGCCGGCAGTGCGGCCCGGGCGCGCCGCGCACCCGGCGGTCGCCGCGTCCCCGCGGGCGGTGGGCGCGGCCGGGTCTGCCGCAGTGCGGCGCTGGCAGGCCGGGCCGGCTGCCGCCGCGGGCGGCGGCGGGGACACCGGCACGACCAGCGCGCGCTTCGGCACCGAGTTCGAGATCGAGGAGCAGGTCGGCCACGGCGAGTTTGGCATCGTGTACCGCTGCCGCAACAAGCTGGACGGGTGCGTCTACGCCGTGAAAAAGTCCAAGAAGGAAGTCGCCGTGACCAAGTACGTCCGGGCCGGGCCGGCACGCCGCGAGGGCTCTAGGTTCCGGGGCCGCGGACACTAATCAATCGGCGATCTTTTCGCTTGGTGGGGGTGGCGGGCTTGCAGCAAAGCGGCGCTGCGCGAGGTGTACGCGCACGCGACGCTGAACCGCATGGGCGCGCACGAGAACATCGTGCGGTACTACTCGGTGTGGCGCGAGGGCGGCCACCTGTACATCCAGAACGAGTACTGCGACCGGGGCAACCTGGACGTGAAGCACACGTACACGGAGGCGGAGCTGCGGGACATCCTCCACCAGGTCGCCAAGGCACGGACTGCGGCCTGGACAGCACGCCGTGTGCGCAACGGCCCAAGCTAACACACCAGCATGTCAAAGTTCCCCCGCGGCGGTTCGCAGGGCCTGAGCTTCATCCACGCCCACAAGCTCGTACACCTGGACATCAAGCCCGGTACGAGGCGCGGGCCCTGCCTGCCGACAGCGTGGCTGCTGGGATGCTCACCATGTGCCGTCCCCGCCGCCCCGTACGCCCCTGTGGCCCGCCGGCAGGCAACATCCTCGCGAGCACGGTGGACGACGGCGCGATCCCGGACGCGCTCAAGGCGAACCGGTGGGCGGCGCCCTCGTCCAAGTCGGACCGCTCGCAGTCCGAGCCGATCCTGCGCGAGCCCGCCGACGCCGCGGACGCCGCCGCGCCCGCGGCGACGCGGCTGGTGTACAAGATCGGCGACCTCGGCCACGTCACGTCGATGGAGACGCCGCGGCTGCAGGACGGCGACTGCCGGTACATGGCGCCGGAGCTGCTCAACGACGACGCGCGCGACCTGCAGCGCGCGGACGTCTTCTCGCTGGGTATGTCCATCTACGAGCTCGCGCGGCACGTGCCGCTGCCCAAGAACGGCGACGAGTGGCAGGCGCTCCGGGCCGGCCAGGTCCCCGAGCTGGAGGGCTACTCGAAGGAGTTTAACAGCCTCTTGCAGGCACGCGGCGGTGCGCGGCGCGCGGGCGGGCGCTGGGCGGGACGCTGACCCCCCCTCCCTTCGGTTTGATGCCCGGGCCTCGCGGTCTGCCCGTCGCAGGCGATGCTGCGGCCCGTGCCGGCGGACCGGCCGACGGCGCAGGCCATCGTGGACCGGATCGGCGGCGGCGGCGGCGGCAGCGGCGGCGGCGACGTCGCGGCGCTCCAAAAGGCCCTGCGGGAGGAGAAGTTCCGCACGGCGCGCCTCCAAGAGGAGCTGCAGAAGCGCGCCGAGGCGCCGCCGACGGCCGCCGGCACCGCCGCCGCGTCGCCCAGCCGCCGCAAGCTCGTCCGCGCCTCCACCACCTTGTACTAAAGCGTATTAAAGCCATCTGTATCATAAGACATGCTGGGGAGTTGATGACCGTTGATGTACATGCATGCCGTCGATCATGAACCGCGCCGTGGCCCTAGTCAACGCTTGCATCTCGTCTCGCGTCGCGCCATTTCAAATCGGAATGCGCGGTCTGTGGAAATCCATGCACTGTGGCCCGTCTGGGCGCACCCAGCGCAGATGCGGCCGCCGGCCGCGCTAGGATGCCGTGCCGCACGGTCGCATACACCCTGTATTGTGTGGCGCATGGCGCTCGAGTTTCCTTTATACCAATACACCGCACATGTGCACATGCACATGGTGCCGCTCCACCAACGAAGCCGGCCATTTCGGTGGCAGGCCCCCCCCTTTTCCATGGGCATGTGACCTGGTGGCGTGCTCCTCGTCGCCGGGCTTGGGTTCCGTGGTGCTCCCTCGCCCCAGCGTGAGGGCCTTGGAGGGGAGCGACCCGCGCCCTAGGCAGGCGCAGTGTGGGGTGGCGGGTGGGGAGTCGCGGAGGGTTGGAGGCGGTGGGGAGGCACTGGCGGGTTCGTCCCCGGCGAACGAGCGCGCGGCGGCGGCGGCGGTGCGACGCGGCGTCGTCGCGCACGGCACCACGTGTGCCGGCCCCCCGGCAGTCAGGGCAGGGCAGGGCACGCGGCCCCACCACCGCACCGCCATCGCACCGTGGCGTCCCGCGTGTCGCGTCATCCGCCGTGCATGCCGGAGCCCAGCAGCGGATGCGCGATCGCGAGGGCCACAGTGAGTGCCGGCGTGGACAGTATCGTGACAGGGCGGGCGTTCGAGAACACCAGCGGCGGTGTTTGCGGACGACGAAGCGCGCGCGCTGCGCATGGGCGAGCGAGGACGACAAAAAAGGGCGCGCGGCGGCAGGCGGCTCATAGGCGGACCGTGACGCGCCTCCGCCAGTCGCGCCGTCGGAAGCTGCATCGGGTAGCGCAGCAATAGCGCGGCGGGACGCAGCAGCGTTCACGGCGGCTTAGTTGGGATTAGGGGGGCCGGCGCGCACGATGGTCCGCGCCGGCATCGGCGGCGGCGGCGAGGCGGCGGCGGCGGCGGGCGCCGCGCTGCCAACGTCGTCGCCGATGGCACCGCCGCAGCTGCCCACGGCGGGCGCGCCCGAGGCCGCCGCCGCGCCGGACGCGGACGTGGCGCCGCGGCGCAAGGAGACCTTCTACGAGCGCGTGACGCGCGAGCGCGAGCAGCTGCCGACGCAGGTCGCCGGCCGGTACACCCGCGTCGGCTACTACGACATCGAGAAGACGATCGGCGAGGGCAACTTTGCCAAGGTGAAGCTCGCGACGCACGCGCTCACCCACGCCAAGGTCGCCATCAAGATCGTCGACAAGCGCACGGTACGCCCGCGGCGGCCCCCGGCCGGAGCGGACCGCCCGCACTGACCGCTGGTGGCCTGCGGACGATCCGGCGGATCCCGGCGTCGTCCAGCTCTCCGAGACGGCCGCCACCCGCCTGGAGCGGGAGGTCCGCCTCACGCGGCTGCTCAACCACCCGCACATCTGCCGGCTCTACGAGGTCCGTGCCGGCCCGCCACCGCTGCCCGACGGCGCCGGCCATGTCTAACCTAACCTGCCCGACGCCGATCCATGGGCCCTGGCCGCCTCGCGCGCAGGTGATCGAGACGCCCACCGAGATGTTCCTGGTCATGGAGTACGCCGAGGGCGGCGAGCTCTTCGACTACCTCGTGGCCCACGGGCGCATGCAGGAGCGCGAGGCGCGGCGGCACTTTCGGCAGATCGTGTCGGCCATGGACTACTGCCACCGGGCGCGGGTACGGCGCCGCCCACCGGCCCGAGTCGCGCCCCGCGCCAGCGCGCTAAAAGCCTCGCGGCCGCGGTGCCCGCAGTACGGCCCCACCCCCGACAGATTATCCACCGCGACCTCAAGGCCGAGAACCTGCTGCTGGACCGGCGCATGAACGCCAAGATCGCCGACTTTGGCTTCAGCAATCAGTTCCAGCTCGACACGCAGCTGCGGACGTGGTGCGGGTCACCGCCGTACGCAGCGCCCGAGCTCTACCAAGGGAAAGCGGTACGCCAGACTGCCGCTGCCTAGCGAGCTCCTGGGGGCAAGGCCTAAAGGATTCCTGCCGCCCGTCGCCGCGAGCTCGCGGTCCCCCCAGTACACGGGCCCGGAGGTCGACATCTGGTCGCTGGGCGTGGTGCTCTACGTCCTCGTGTGCGGCTGCCTGCCGTTCGACGCGCGCGACATGACCGAGCTGCGCGCCCGCGTGCTCTCCGGCAAGTTCAAGGTGCCCTTCTTCATGTCGCCCGGTGCGCGCGCCCTCTCCGCGCCCCTCGTATGGCCCACGCGCTTGCGGCTGACGCCGCACGCACCAGTGCCTGCGCCGCCGTCACACGCCCCGCCGTGCAGCCTGCGAGCGGCTGATCAAGCGGATGCTCACGGTCGACCCCGCCAAGCGCGCGACCATGGCTGACGTCAAGGCGGACCCGTGGATCAACGAGGGGTACCGCTCGCCGCTGGGCGACCCGTCCGAGGCGGCCATCGTCATCACGCCCGAGCAGCACGCGTACATCCTGCGCAAGATGGAGCGCCTCGGCGTGCCGCGCGAGGTGGTCGAGAAGAGCCTGGAGGAGAACAGTACGCAGGCTGGCGCATGAGCGCGCGCGCCCGGTGATCAGCTACGTGGACTCCCCAGCTAACCCACGGCGTCGCGGCAGGGCTTCGGTCGCCCATGGCACGCAGCCTCCGACCACATTTCGGCAACGTACTACCTGATCTGTGACCTCCGCTTCCCGCGGCTGCCGCTGCAGGACAAGTCCAACTCGCTGGACAGCATTGCCGAGCTGGCCGTACGCGGTCGCAGGCACCGACATGTGGGTTGCAAACGGCACGCTGCAGGTTTAACCGAAACCCCGCACCGCGTTCCTTGCCCGCGCCTCGATGGATGCAGTCGCCAATCGCGGTCACGCCGACGTCGCAGCGCCTACCGTTCGACACGTCCAGCGACGAGGAGGACAGCGGCAATGGCAGCGACGACGACGACAACGACAGCGACGACCTCGACGACGAGTACGGGCCCGTGGGGGTCGGGTCGTTTGAGGCGCTCCCAGTGCCGCTCGGCGGCCGCACGGGGTCGCTGCCCCTGCCGTCCACCAAGCGCCGGTCGGGCGGCGGCGGCCCGCTCCCGCCCTCGCGGCGGCCGGACCTCGTCGCCGAAGGGCTGAGCGCCAAGCCGCCCACCACGGGGCCGCCGCGCGCCGCCGCCGTCGCGGGGGACCGGCGGCCGGCGCCGCTCGTCATCCCCGCTGCGCGGTCGAGCCACTACACACCCACCAACGAGCGCTCGGTGCGTTGTCGCTCGGCACCTGCGCGCATCGCGCCGCCGGCTCGCCGGGCTCACCCGTTGGAAGCCTGGGGTATGCACCGCGTGGGCGCCCTCGGCTGCAGGGCCCGGCGTCGCCGGCCACGGCGAGTGCCACCTCGCCGAGCTCGCCCCGGCCGCCGCCGGGAGCGCACGCGGGCTTCACCAATACCTTTGTGTCGCTCATGTCGCCCCGCTTCCGTCCGCGGGGCGACAGCCCGCGCAGCCACCTACCGGCGTCGGTGCACCGCATGTCCGACAACGACCCCGCCATCCCCCGCGACCTGCGCATCCGCGTACGTGCGCGCCCAACCGACGCGCCGGCACGCATTGCCCGCCGCGCTGCGCTCGCGCTCACGGACGATCGGGCTGGCAACCGAGGTTGGCGGTCCGTCCCTGTTTCTCCCTGCAGACGGGGCAGACGCTGCGGATGGCCAGCGACAGCCAGCAGGTGCTTCGGACGACCGGGCACCCCGACGCCGCGCCGCGGCGGCTGGCGGCCACTGCCACCGGCGCTCCGATCGCGCTGGAGGACGCCATCTTCTTCGACGACGAAGGCCGCTGGCGGCCGGAGGCGCTGCAGATCTTCCCGTGGACGTCGTCGAGCTCGGCGCCGACGCGCACCCTGCTGCTGGGCATGCTGCGCGCCAACACGGTCGCCGAGTCCGCGCCGGACCAGGGGCCGCCGATCCTGCAGCTGCCGACGTCGCAGCGGCAGCGGCGGTTCCGTGCCATCACACTCGGCGAGACGCACTTGCCCAAGCCGTCCGTGGGCCTGCTGGCGCCGCCGTCGCCAAAGGCGGGCGGCGCCGAGCAGTCGCAGTCGCTGCCGTCGTCGACGTCGGGCGTCGCGTCGCCCAGCACCGACGGCTCCGTCTCTGGCTCTGGCAACGTGCCGCCGTTGCCGGCGCAGCCCGTCCAGCTCACGGCCGCGCAGCGGCCCGTCTCGTACGACTACATCTCGACGCGCTCGCGCGAGCTCACCACCATCGCCGAGTGCGACGGCGAGGACGAGCTCCTGGTCTCGGAGCCGCGGCTGATTGCCAAGCCGCCCGTCACACACCAGCCGCTGCGCGCCACCACCAGCTCACCGACGCACCCGCCCGCATCCGGTGCCACCAGCCGCGCTACGTCGCCGACCACCGCCGCGGCGCCCGTGCCGCCTGGCCACCACGCCGCCGCCGACGCGCCGGCAACCGGCAGCGGGAAGCGGACGCCGCGCGACCGGCCAGCGTCGCCCTCCGCTGCCGCGGCACTGACGCCGTCCGGCACGCCGACCGCAGCCGGGGGCGGCAGCGGCGGCGGCGGCGGCGGCGGCATGTTCTCGCTGCGCGCGCTGCGGGAGAAGCTTAGCCTGAGCCGCGCGACGACGCCGACGTCGCCCACGGGCCACGGGGCGCCGAGCACGCCCCGCGCGGGGGAGGCGCAGCCACGCGTGCTGCGGTTCCACTTTTCCAAGGCGACGACGTCGTCCAAGGACGCGCAGCAACTCATCCTCGACGTCGAGGCCGCTCTGCTCGCCGCCGGCGTGCTGTTTGAGCGGACCGGCTTTGTCTTCCTCTGCAAGGCCCCGGTGCGGGCCCCGCGCGCGCCCCGTGGTGGTCGAAGGGGAGGCGGCCTGCTAACCGCGGACGGGGCGCGTCGTGCGCCACCACTCGGTCGCACAGGACACGGCCTTCGAGTTGGAGATTTGCAAGCTGCCGCGGCTGCCGCTGCGCGCGCTGCGCATGAAACGGCTCGACGGCGACTCGTGGCGGTACAAGGCGGTCTGCACCAAGCTGATCGAAACGCTCAAGCTGTGAATCTTGCGTGTTGTGAATGCGAATGTGCTTTTGTGCGCCTGCAAAGCTCACTGTAAAGTTGAACCAAGTTTGCATGCCAGGGCGTCGCCGTCCAACGCTGTGCGATGTGCAGCGGCCACCGAGGCCTCACGTGTACGAATGGCTCGCTAGACTCGGCCTCCGTTATCGGACTACTATTGTACTATTTGTTTGCAACTACATAACAATCTCAGGCTCCGCGATGCACGAGGAAATGCCCTTGTGCGGCAGGATCCGGCCGCCGTTGATGTAGAGCTCGTCCGAAACCTGGACGTCCTCGCCCAGGACCGACACGCCCTCCATGCGGACCTGAGGCGCAACGAGGGCGCGGCGCCACGGCGGCGATTCGGAGCAGGTTGAGCGGGACCGTCACATGCCGCCCGTACCACGCCGCCGCGTCCGGCACGCACCCATTTGCCGACGGTGCAGTTCCAGCCGACGATCGAGGACGAGATCCACGAGTTGGCCTTGACAACCGTGTTGTCCATGATCGCGCACTTGGACAGCCGCACGCCTGCAGCGGGCGGCCAAGCAGCGTCGGAAGCTCGTATGGCGCTTCGCCACCGGTCAGTGGCGGCGGGTTGTGTACTCGCCGAGGCGCGCCACAGCAACGCACCGTCCTCAATGACGACGTTTAGCCCGATGGTGACGGCGGGCCCGATCCGGCAGTTCTTGCCGATCTTGGCGGACGGGTCCTGGCGCGGAGCGGGCCAAGTCATGGATCGGGGATAGCGATGGTCAGCCCGGAGCGGACAAACAGTACGCAGCACCGCGCGCGGCATGCCGGCCCGTACAATGAGGACGTGGCCGACGACCTCGTACTGGCCGTCGGCGCTGACGCCGATCGGCGCCAGCGCCTTGGGCGTGATCTTGGCCAGGTGGCTCAGGTACAGGTTGAGCCCCGTCAAAAAGTCCTTGGGCTGGCCGACGTCCATCCAAAAGCCCGCGAGGTCCATCGCGTAGAGCTGGCCGTCCTGCGCCATGTTGGGGAAGACCTCCTTCTCGATGGACATCGGCCGCACTTCGATGCGGTTCAGGATGCTCGGGTTGAAGATGTACGCGCCCGCGTTGATCTTGTTGGAGACAAAGACCTGCGGCTTCTCCACGAACCGCTCGATCTGCTCCGTGCCGGGCTTGCACACGACGACGCCGTACTTGGACGGCTCCTCGACCTTGGTCACCAGGATCGTGCCCTCGCCGCCGTGGTTGCGGTGGAACTGGACCATCTCCCGGAACGGGTACGGGCAGATGATGTCGCTGTTGAGCACAAAGAACGGCGAGTCGTCCTTGGCCAGGATGTCGCGCGCCAGCGCCAGCGGGCCCGCTGGTCGGTGGGGGGCGCAAGGCGCGGCCAAAGCACCAGCGGTGTGAGAGCGGCCGTGGGTGTCCCGCTTGGCGCGGGGCCGTTCAGCCGCCGTACCGGTGCCGAGCGGCTCCGACTCGACCGAGAAGTGGATCTTGACGTTGTACTGCGGGCGCGGCAACCCGGAGCGCTATAGCACGGTCG
>Ga0180216_1003925_pt1 | contig 11465 bp, 17 predicted proteins | sample eDN3rd37CBELigMG_FD_128879 | JGI IMG/M metagenome (GOLD analysis project Ga0180216, IMG submission 128879) | Enriched Miracle-Growth compost microbial communities from Emeryville, California, USA - eDNA 3rd pass 37_C BE-Lig MG (version 2)... ...
AACCCTAGCGCTGACGCAATCCTACCCCAAACCCTCGCCGTCGGATGGGAAATCCCAGCGGCCCATGCCCACCCCAAACCCTGGCGCCCACCCTGGCAAATCCATCCTACCCCATGCCCTAGCGCCCACCGACAGGCATGAAGCGGCCTAGCCCAAGCCCTAGCCTCGGCCGCGGCGGCTTACCTCAAACCCTCGCGCGCTTACCAGGCTTAGCCCTCGCCCTAGCGCAGCCCCTCCTAGCCCAAGCCCTAGCTGCGGCGCGGGCATAGCCCAAACCCTCGACGAGTCAGAAGACGGTCAGAACAGTTTTTGGCGGGCTCCCACGCGTTTGAATCGCCGTTACGGTGTGCATCGCAGCCATGGTACGCCGCCCGGCCGCCGCCGCCGCCGCCTAGGCGACGTCGATGGGGAGCGGCCCTGGGGTGCGCGCGGCGGTGCAGCGCAGTGCGGGGGTGCACGGGCGCGGATGGCACGCTGGAAGCAACCGCGGATGGCCGCCGATGGGCGCGCACCAGCACGCCGGGTGGGTCAGGCCGCGGGGCGGCGTGGCCCGTTGCGGCGCCGCAACGCCGGCGCATGCGGCCGGACGCTGGAGCATGCGCCCCGCCCGGTTTTTATCGCCGCGCGGCGGAGCGGCGGGGCACCGTAGCGCGAGCGGGGCGCGGGGCCGGAGAGCGCATGCGTGCTGCTGCGGCGGCGCAGCGAGACCGTTACAGGGACCGTGGCTAACGGGGGGTGGTGCTGCGACGCGGTGCGGCGCGGCCTTGTCCAACAGGCGCAGGCTCCGCAGGCCGAGTTCAAGGTGCGTGTGGCCACCCAGGGCGCTGGCCGGACGCGGTGCGGCGCGCGTGGGGGGCGCTGACGCGGCGCGCGCGCGCGGCTGTGTGTCTGTGTGTGTTTGTCGTGGCACGACGACGCGCAGCTGGTGCTTGTTGGCGACGGTGGCACGGGCAAGACCACCTTTGTGAAGCGCCACAAGACCGGCGAGTTCGAGAAGAAATACGTCGGTCCGTGCGCCGCGCCCCGCCGCGCCGGTGCCGCCGCCTCGGAGGGCACGCCCGTGCTGACGGTGCCTGCGCACACCTGGCTGCTGGGCGCCGCGGCTGGCAGCCACCCTCGGTGTGGAGGTGCACCCGCTGACCTTCGACACCAACCGCGGCACCATCTGCTTCAACACCTGGGACACCGCCGGCCAGGAGCGCTTCGGCGGTCTGCGCGATGGCTACTACATCAACGGCCAGTGCGCCATCATTATGTTCGACGTGACCTCGCGCATCACCTACAAGAACGTGCCGACCTGGCACAAGGACCTGGTCCGCGTCTGCGAGAACATCCCGATTGTCCTCTGCGGCAACAAGGTCGACATCAAGGTACCGTGGCCGGGCGCCGATAGCTGCTTGCCGCCTCACGGCGGCGGGCGGGCGCTGCCCGGGCGAAGCGTGCTGATAAGGCGGGGTGCGGCGGCCGGCGGGCGGACGCGCGCGCGCGGGCGCGGCCGGACCCCAGGAGCGCAAGGTCAAGGCCAAGGCCATCACCTTCCACCGCAAGAAGAACCTGCAGTACTACGACATCTCGGCCAAGAGCAACTACAACTTTGAGAAGCCCTTCCTGTGGCTCGCGCGCAAGCTCATCGGCGACCCGAACCTCGAGTTCGTCGCCTCGCCGGCCCTGGCGCCGCCGGAGGTCCAGGTGGACGAGAACATGCTCCGCCAGTACGAGGACGAGCTCAAGAGCGTCGCCGCCCAGCCGCTGCCCGAGGAGGACGACGACATCTAGACGGCGCGCGCCTCGTCCGCGCCAGCGGTGCCTGCGTCGTCGGCCGTGAACAGGGGGGCGGCGCGGCCGAGGGATTGGGAGCGGCTCTTCCGGCTAGCGCGTTGTGTCACAAAGAGAGGGTGAGAGAACTGGTGAGTGTCTTGTTGCTGCTGCCGCCTGAGCAGGCGTCCTTTCCCTTTCCATCCGTTTCCTTGTCGTGCTACAATAGGTCGATTGCGTCGCCGCTGGCTTTTAGAGGCTGCGACCGCCACCGTCACATGTGGTCGGCCCTGTGTACAGATCCCAAAAATCATGCAACCCGAGCGCGCTCTTTGATCGACGTGACGTGCTTTGGGACGAGGTGGTATATTCAGGCTACTGTACAAGGCTCTAGGACGGAGGCTGGGTGGCGTGGCTTGCTCATCCGCTGCGCACGGGCGGCGACACGAGGATGACGCCGTCGCCACGCACAAAGAGCATGTCCACGTTCCGCTTCTTGGTCTGCGCGGCCGCCAATCGCGGATTCGGGGAGGCCTCCTGCAATGAGCGCTGGGCCGGACGCTCGCGCCGCGCTGCGGCGCCGGCGCGATCCCGTACCTTGATGACCTGCTCCTGCGTCTCGGGGTCCAGCTCGACCAGGGTGATGGTCTCTTCGACGTCGCCCAGCACCATGTTCAGGTGCTGGTCAAACGCCTGTGCAAGCAGGGGAGTGCGCAATGACGCCGCGGACGGTATGAGCACGTGGCCGTGGCAGCCCCGGTGCCGTGGCTTGGGCGCCCGGCGTACGTGCAGGCGCCCCCGCAGCTCGCGGTCACCGCGCATCTTGACGTAGATGCGCTCGTCCAGGCTGAGGCGCACCAGGTCGAGCGGCTGCTCGACGTCCGTGGCGGCCGGGCCGTCCGCCATCATGGGCGCGCTCATCGTCGCGACTGGCTTGCAGCGCCGGTCCAGCGGCGGCGTGTCAACGACCTGCAGCGCCCCGAGTGCGCCCGGTGTGCAAGAACCAGCACGGCGACGAGCAGCGTTAGGAAACTGTCCGGGACTGGACAAACAAACCACGCGGCGCGGGCCCGTTCGGCACGCAACACGCTCCGCAGGGCGCATAAGGCTTCCCGCCCTTCCTTGCCGCTTCGTACGCCCGCGTCGTCGACCTACCCGTTCCTCGCCCGTTTCTCGCCGTCGCGCTCACCGCCTTGGCCACAGCGCCCAAATGGTCGGCACGACCCCGCTTCCAAGCGAAACAATATACGCACTCGCGTGCACTGCGCACCTTCCTTGACCGTCTCCCTTGCTCCCTCTCGCTGTGGGTCCGGCGTCGCCGCCTTCGCGCCCCGCCCTTCGTCGCGCGCTTTCTGCTTCGTCGTAGACGTACCGGCTAAGAGCACGTGTGGCATAGCCCTAGCCCTAGTCTCGTCAGCCCTAACCCTAGCCCTACTGCGCGACGATCCACGCAGACGCCAATGTCGCGCACCTCGGTCTCCCGCCCACGGCCTCGCGTGCACCAAGCGCAGCCCGCACCTCCGGCAGGCGCAGCGCATGCCGCACACGAGGGTCCGGCACAGGGCGCGCATCCCGCAGCTGCGGCGGCGGGGCGGGGAGGGTCCAGTGACGTGGCACCATAGTGATGACACGTCATCACTTTGATGACGTCATAGTGAGTTCTCGTGACCTTTCGCTGTGCTTTCGCAGGCGGACGGCGGACGGCGGACGGCGGCGGACGGCGGACGCAGGGGCCGCGCTACAGGACGCTGGACGCTGCAGGAGCATACGCGGAAGGGCAAAGGAGGACGCCGCGGTGAACAGTGCGGTGCCGTGCGACGCAGCCGGTCGTGGGCGCGCGCGTGCGGCCCGCCTTCCGCCTGGCGCGCGCAGGACGCCTGGACCGGCAGACCGGCGCGAACGTCGGTGCCTGTGAACGTTGCGGCGCGCTAGGACCGGTGCTCGAGCGAGCAGCGCAGCGCGGCGGCGGTGGCTATCTACCCGACGTGCGCGCTGCGAGCGCGCAGGGCAACGGCGCGGCGCCATGGCGCAGTTTCTCGAGCGCGCGGCGTCGGTCGGCCGCGACGCCGTGAAGGCCGGCACGATGGTGGTCGAGCGGGCCGTCGAGGTGAACCAGACCATCCTCGGCGGCAACGCGCGCTTCTTTGAGCAGCCAGACGACAAGATTGAGGAGGTCCGCCAGCTGCTGGACCACAAGAGCTCGGCCAAGAAGCTGGAGGGCATGAAGCGCCTGATTGCGGTGCGCAGCCCAGCGCCCGGCCCCCGCGGCGCCCCTTTGTGTGCACGCTGTGGCTAACTGCCCGCACGTTCCGGTGTCGCGCGGTACGCACCCGCCGGCCCAGCTCATCTCGACCGGCCGCGATGTCTCCAAGTTCTTCCCCGACGTCGTGAAGAACGTCGTGGCCGCCAGCTTTGAGGTGCGCAAGCTGGTGTACATCTACCTCGTGCGCTACGCCGAGCAGGAGCCGGACCTGGCGCTGCTGTCGATCAACACCTTCCAAAAGGTGCGCGCCACGGACCGACCGAGCGCAGTGTTCACGTCTAGCGCCGCGCGCCCGCTGACGACCTGCCCGGGCCCGAGCCAGGCTGCACCCACGCCAGGACCTGAGCGACAGCAACCAGTTCATCCGCGCGCTGTCGCTGCGCGTCATGTCGGGCATCCGCATCGAGGTGATTGTGCCGATCGTCATGATGGCCGTGAAGAAGTGCTCCGGCGACATGTCGCCGTACGTGCGCAAGACCGCGGCCCACGCGATCCCCAAGATCTTCAACCTCGACCCGGCCCAGGGCCCCGCACTGGTCGACATCATCCAGAGCCTGCTCAGCGAGCGGTCCACCATGGCCATCGTACGGGAAGCGCCGGCCCGATAGCGCAGCGCCGCGGCTCGGCAGGCTCACCACGGCCGCCGCGCTCGCCGTGGGGCCCTCCGCGGCGGCGACGTTTTCAGGGGAGCGTGGTGATGGCGTTCCTGGAGGTGTGCCCGGACCGCCTGGACATGATCCACCAGCGCTACCGGCAGCTGTGCGCCCAGCTGCTGGACGCGGACGAGTGGGGCCAGATCGCCATTATGAACCTGCTCCTGCGCTACGCGCGCACGCAGTTTGTTGACCCGAACCTTGGGGTGCGTCCTGCGCAGCCGGGCGGTACGGGACGCGGCGCTACGCTGGACTGAGCGACACGCGTGCGACGGTGCTTGATGTGGCCATGCGCAGGAGGAGGAGGAGGGCGATGCCGACAAGCCCTTCTACTCGGACGACGAGGAGGACGGCGGCAAAGGCAGCAAGACGCTCGCCCCGAGCGCCACCATCGAGCCGGACCACCGCCTGCTCCTCACCTCGGTGGCGCCGCTGCTCAACAGCCGGAACGCGGGCGTGCGTCGGCGTGGCCGGCGAGCGGCGCTCGGGCGAGCGGCGGGCCCGCTGACGCGGCGGTGCATGGTCGGCCGGCTGTTGGTGGGTCGGCGCACAGGTGGTCATGTCGGTCGCGATGATCTACTGGCACCTGGCGCCCCGGAGCGAGATCGGCCGCGTCGTCAAGGCGCTGGTGCGCCTCCTGGGCTCGCACCGCGAGACCGACTACATCGTGCTGGCCAACATCGCCACGATGGTGGCCGAGCGCCCGGTACGTGCCGCCCGCGCTGGAAGCGCGCGCGCGCGCACGCCGCGGCGCAACCCCTGACCGCCAGTCTACGTGGCATTCGCTCGTTGCTCGCCCACGCGCAGGCGCTGTTTGAGCCGCACCTGAAGCGGTTCTACGTGAACAGCAGCGACCCCGGCTACATCCGCAACCTCAAGCTGGAGATCATGACGTCGCTGGCCACCGAGGCCAACGTGAACATCATCCTCCGCGAGCTGCAGTCGTACATGCGCCACCCGGACAAGGCCTTCGTCACGGCCGCCATCCACGCGCTCGGCCGCTGCGCGATCAACGTGCCGGACGTGGCCGAGAAGTGCCTCGCCGGCCTGATGCGGCTCATCAACGACCAGAACGGTGGGTGGGCGCAGCGCGGCGGCGGCAGACGGCAGCAGCGGGGAGGCTCACCGCATTGCTGCGGCCTAGCAAAGGGCGGCGTGCCCGCAGAGACGATCGTGGCCGAGAGCGTCGTCGTGATCAAGCGGCTGCTGCAGCTCAAGCACGACGAGCACCCGGAGATGATCGCCAAGCTCGGCCGCGCGCTCAAGCACATCAGCGTCCCGGAGGCCCGCGCCGCCATCATCTGGTGCGTGGCCGCGTATGCGCGGCGAACACGGCAAGGCGTGGCCATGCTAACGGTGGGGCGCGTGGACGAGCTGGGCGCCCCCACACACGGCCGGGCAGGCTGATCGGCGAGTACACCGAGTTGATCCCGACCGTCGCGCCCGACGTCCTGCGGCAGCTGGCGCAGTCGTTCGTCAACGAGGTGCGGCGGCGTGCGGCCGCTGCCGCCCAGGGTGTGCGTGACTAGAGGCTGACCCCGCCTTGGCGCACGGCGCGGCGCGCCTTGATCTGGTGGCCCGGCGCAGGCGGACATTGTGAAGCTCCAGGTGATCACGCTGGCCGCCAAGCAGTACCTGGCCGGCATGGAGCGCGCGGACGTGCTGATGCCGTACATCTTCAGCCTGGCCAAGTACGACTCCAACTACGACGTTCGGGACCGCGTACGTCGTCGCCCCGTTGGACGTGCAGGGACGTCGCGACGACGCTCCAGGACGCTCACGCACGGCATGTCCGTGCCTCCCCCATTTTGGCTGGTGCACGGCCAGGCCCGGCTGTTGCGCATCCTCATCCTGGACGAGGAGGGCCGCGTGCCGTCGCTGCACGAGGCGGCCAAGCAGCTCCTCTTTGCCGAGAAGAGCGTGCCGCAGGCCGAGGCGTTCGCCACCGGTACGCGCCCACAGCCGGCCGCCGCCACGTCCGGCACGGGGCGATTGGGTGTGACTCACGTGCGCCGGCGTGCGCTGCGTCGGCCCAACCGACCATCGCTCAGGCCGCGAGCGCTTCGTCATCGGCTCCATGTCCCACGCGCTCAACTCGGCCATCGAGGGCTACGTCGAGCTGCCCGACTTCCCGACCGAGCCGGGCGACGCCGCGCTCCGCGACGTGGTGGTACGCCTTGGCGTGTGCCACGGATGGCGGAGTGACCCAGGCCGAGGCCTGACTGGCGGCTGGCCGGGACCGCGGCGGGCGCACGCGGACCCTGCAGGACGTCAACTGGAAGGCGGAGAAGGACACGCTCGTGATCACCAAGAGCAAGAAGAAGAGCAAGGCAGCCGCCAAGAAACCGACCAAGAAGGCGGCGGACGACCTCGACGCCTTCTTGAACAGCGAAGAAGAGGAGGAGGACGAGGAGGAGGAGGAGAGCGAGGACGAAGCCGAAGACGAGGACGAAGACGAGGAGGACGAGGACGAGGACGAGGACGAGGACGAGGAGACCGAGGAGGAGGACGGTATGTTTGCGCGGTACTGTGCCCAAACGTTCTCCGAGGCGCTAACAGGTGGCCACTCCTGACCTCGTGCGTGGCGGTGTGGCAACCTCGCAAAAGATGAGGATGAGTACGGGAACCGCATTCGCAAAAAGTTCTCTCGCTGCGCTCGGGCCGCCCGGCTAACGGCTTGCGCGGCGACAGTGGCGTGCCTTGCGCGGGACACGCTAGGGACGAGGATGACGAAGAAGAAGAAGAAGAAGAAGAAGAAGAAGACGAGGACGACGAGGAGGACGACGAAGACGAGGACGGCGACGACGACGACGACGAGGACGACGACGAAGACGAGGAGGAGGCGCCGCCCGTCAAGTCGCCGCCCCAGAAAAAGTCGCCCCTGCCCGCTGCCGCAACCCAGCCGGCCAAGAAGGCCGTGCCCGCAGCAGCCCCGGCAGCAGCCAAGGCGGTCAAGTCGCCGCCGACGGCCGTGGCCGGCGCGAAGAAGCCCGCGCCAACCACCAAGCAGACGTCGCTGCTCGACTTTGACGGTGCGCAGCTGCGCCGCGGCGGCTGGGCGTTTTAACAGCAGCGCGGTATTCAACCGACGGCGCCTGTCGCACGTTCGTTCTGCATCGGACGTCCCGTGTAGACTTGGACGCGAGCTTGTCGTCGCAGCCGGTCCTGGCGGCCACGTCGTCCGCCGCGTCCCTCTCGGCGGACCTGATGGGCCTGACGCTGGACCCGACGCCGGCCGCCGCCAAGGCCAGCGCGGACCAGGCCGTGGCCACGGTGCCGCTGCCATCGATGCGGTACGTGACGTACCCGCTGCTCAACCACATCACGGGCAAGGGCCTTCAAGCCGAGTACACGTTTGGCCGGTACGCCGCGGGGCACCGCTGCGGGGTGGACAGGAGCAACGTCCGGGCCGCTGACAGGGTGGGGGAAGCCCGTCTCCCCCGCGCGTCTCGGCATGCAGGCGCACGTCGCTGTACCCGGAGCGCATGGTGTCGCTACAAATCACGCTGACCAACAAGGGCACGTCGGTGTTTGAGCAAGTCGCGATGGGCAACGTGGTGCGTAGCATGCCCTGCTGCGGCCGCATGGGCGCCGCTTCGCGGCTTACACGCGAGGTGCATCGTGCGTTAGGCATCGCGACAGACCGCCGAGCCCAATGTCGAGGTGATCGCGTTCACGCCGGTGAGCAACCTGGAGCCGGGCACGTCGACCGAGGTCATCGTCAACGTCGACCTCCACGACAAGAACAAGCCCATCAAGTTTGAGCTGCAGTACGGCCCGCGCGGCCGCTCGATTCTTTTTGCGTCGCGGCCAGAGTGTCGCTGAACGTGTCACGGTCGGTTGCGCGCTCGTGGGATGATGGATCGCGCCGGCGCAGGACGGACAAGGGCAACTTCCCGGTGACGCTGGAGCCGCCCGTGGGCGAGCTGCTCCAGCCGCAGCCAATCAGCGTGGCCGCCGCAAGGGACTTGCAAAGTACGACGCCCACGCTCTTGCGTTTTCCAGAGCGAGGCCCCGAGCGTGTGCACTAAACGCAGGGCCTCTTCGAGGTGGCCGGCGTCCGCTGGCGCCGCAGAGAAACTGTCCGGCATGTACGAGGCGTCCACCATGGTGGCCGACGTCGAGTGGCGGCCCAAGACGCTCGTGAAGCGCGTCCTGCTCGCCGCAAACGTCGCGCCGCTGGCCGACTACTCGAGCGGCGCGGCCGTGGACGAAATGCTCTTCTCGGGCCGCCTCCTGCATTCGCAGCAGCCCGTGCTGATCTCGCTCAAAGGTGCGTGCCGCCCGCCCGCCAGGCGTCGGGCGTGCCTGGCTGAGGCGCTCACGCCGCTGGCCACTCCGCTTCTGCCTGCCGCGCCCACGGCAGAGCCGCTGGCCGGCAAGACCCGCATCGCCGTCAACTGCGAGGACACGCTGCTGTGCCCCACGATCCTGAAGGCCGTGCGGCTCTCTGTAACAGCAAAGTAGGGGAGATCCGCTAGAATGCGAGCGAGACCACCGATTCTTGCCAGCTTGGCCTGTCCATTTTGCTTGTGTGCTCCATTTCTTTTTTCAATTTTGGCCCCAGCGGGCTTGTACGACACGTTCGCAAGGATAAACTGACCGCCGTCCGACTACCGTACAAAGCAACAACAAGAATTACAAGCTGGTTCCGGCGCTTAACCGTCGTTAAAGGCCCGGGCGGCGGCGGGCGGGCTCCGCCGGCGCAGCACCAAGGCCACGACAGCGGCCACGGCCGCGAAGGGCGAGGCCACCATAACGCCGAGGACGAGCACGGTGAGGAGCCACGACACGAGGTCGCCGATGGCCATCAGGCCCATGCGGAGCGTGCGGCTCAGGGAGAATGTAAAGATGGGCCGCGCCTCAGGCGGCGGCGGCGGCGGGTACATCTTGTTCAGGTTGACGTTCAGCATTGACATCTTGGCCGACCGCTCCAGGTACTGCATCCGGCCCTTGAACCTCTCGATGCGCTCGTTGACCGACGTCAGCTCGCGCTGCACGTTGAGCACGTCCGCCACCGCCTTGGCCTAGACGTCCATGGAGCGCACAAAGGAACGTCCGCGGACGACGCTGCTCAGACTGTGCGACGGCGCATTCCGCGTCGCCGGCGCGTCGGCGCGCACCTGCTCCATGAGCTTGGTGAGCTGCGCCTGCGTGAGCTCGAGCGCGCGGAGCCGCGCCTTCACATCGACAAACTGCTCCGTAACGTCCTCGGTCGAGACGAACTCGTTCATGACCGTGCCCAGCTTCCGGAGCTGGCGGAGCACCTGCGTTCGCCGCCAGAGCCGTTGCCTCGGGTGAACGCAGGCGGTGCCGGGTGAGCGAAAGCCCGGCCCGGCTGTCTGACCACCTTGGCGGGCGGAACGCACGTCGTCAAAGGCCTCGGCGGGCACGCGCACAGCCATGTTGACGTTATACTCGCCGTTCGTGGACGACCGAATGACCATGCCGTTGGCGGCGGTCACGATGCCGGTGACGGCGTCGCGCGCCGCCGCCAGGTCCTCCACGGTCACGTCGATGTTGCCGTTCTTGATGATCAGGCGGGCGGCATCGTCGGCGGCGCCCCCAGCGTCCGGCGGAACGCCCGCGTTCGACGCGTAGGCGGCATCGTCGGCGACGGCGGCGTCCATCGTGACCGCGGCCATCTCGGCCATCTGGGGCGCCACCGCCCGCTTTAGCGCGGCGCGGCGGCCATACGGCGCCGGTTCCATGGCCGGCGCCGCCATGTCGGCCGCCATGAAATGGCCGCGGCTGCCGCCTGTGCCGGCATGGGCGGGCCACCGGCGGCGGGGACGTCTAGCCTAGTTAGCGGACACGCGGCGCGCAGACGATGGAGCCGGCGGCCTCACGTACCGCCGCCATAGCCCGGCGCGCTGGCGTCGTACGACTCGGCCTTGTGCTACGTCGCACGCCCCGCGAGTGCGCAGGGACGGGGTTAGGCGCGCTCACAGATTAGCCAGGCACGCTGGCGCCCGCCCACGGGCCTCACTGCGGCACCCCCGATGGCTTACCGACGCGCCCGTCATTAGGGCCACGGCCACGATGAACAGCAGGGACGCCGCGGCCGCCACGCGCACGACACCCGTGGGCGGCGCGCGCAGGACCCGTTGCAGCACCTCCATGGTACTGGATGCTTCCGGCGCCGCGTCAGCGGCGGTGGCGGCGGCAGCTCCGGAGCCGCGGCTGCGTCGGTGGGCGGCGGCCGCAGGCATCCGGCCCGGCGTCCTGGTCGAGATCGGCGCTGGTGGTTGCCACGCTGGCACTAAAACTATATGCCGGACAGCGCGTAGAATGTCTGCCCTGCCTTTTCGGCGGCTGTGCCTCTGAACCCTGCTGGAGTCAGCGCTTCCCGGGCCCCCTCTCTGGACAAGCCGGCCGTTGTCTGCCTGCTCGTCCTTCCGCCGCTTCGCCGTCGCTTCGTCACTGCGCGCGTCGCCGAACGGCCGCTCTGGCACCACGTACCAGCCCAACATCAACACAGCCAAACTTCAAACGCCCCGCGCATTTCTCTGTACTCCTCTGCAGAATCCGCGCCTTCCTGCAGCCCCCCCTCGACCCCTCCGGACGGCCCCGGCAGCCGCCTTCCTCTCTCGTCCTTCTCTCGTCCTACCGTTCAGCGCCGCCTCAGCGCGCCGCCGCTGCCGCGATGACGTCATATTTGGCCACGTGGATGCAGGTGCGGAAGACGAGGACGGCGGGAGAAGAGGACGAGGAGGACGAGGAGGACGAGGAGGACGGCGGGAGGAGGACGGCGGGAAGAGGACGGCGCGAAGAGGACGGCGGGAGGAGGAGGA
>Ga0180216_1003926_pt1 | contig 11462 bp, 9 predicted proteins | sample eDN3rd37CBELigMG_FD_128879 | JGI IMG/M metagenome (GOLD analysis project Ga0180216, IMG submission 128879) | Enriched Miracle-Growth compost microbial communities from Emeryville, California, USA - eDNA 3rd pass 37_C BE-Lig MG (version 2)... ...
CCGCCACAGGCAGATCAGGCACGGCCGCCGTGGATACTGATCCAGCGCCCACCTTTCCTGATAACGCGGCGGGCGGCGTGAAGCCCGCCGCCGGCGCTTAACGCGCCTCGGGCAAGCCCGCGATGGCCCGGGCGAAGTCGCGGGCGGAAAACGGCTCCAGATCATCGACGCTCTCGCCGACGCCAATGAAATGCACCGGCAGGCCGGATTTCGCCGCGATCGACACCAGAATGCCGCCGCGCGCCGTGCCGTCGAGCTTGGTCATCACCAGCCCGGTGACGCCAGCGGTTTTCGCGAAAATCTCCACCTGATTGACAGCGTTCTGGCCGGTGGTGGCGTCCAGCACCAGCAACGCCGCATGAGGCGCGCCGGCGTCGAACTTTTTCACCACCCGGACGATTTTCTCCAGTTCGGCCATCAGGCCGGCCTTGTTCTGCAGACGGCCGGCGGTGTCGATCATCAGAACGTCGACGCCGCGTTCCTTCGCCTCCTTCAGGGCGTCGAAGGCCAGGCCCGCCGCGTCAGAACCCTGCGGCCGGGCGATGACCGTCGCGCCGGTCCGTTCGCCCCAGACCTTGAGCTGCTCGATCGCCGCCGCGCGAAAGGTGTCGCCCGCCGCCAGCATCACCGAACGGCCCTCGGCGCGGAACTTTTGCGCCAGTTTGCCGATGGTGGTGGTCTTGCCGGCGCCGTTGACGCCAATCATCAGGATGACGAACGGCTTGTGGTCCGCGTCGATGACCAGTGGCTGCGCCACCGGCGTCAGCGTCGCCTCCACCTCGCGCGCCAGAACCTGCTTCACCTCATCGGCGGAGATTTCCTTGTCGTAACGGCCAGCGCTGACCGCCTTGATGATGCGATCCGTGGTGTCAACGCCGAGGTCGGCCTGGATCAGGATGTCTTCCAGATCCTCCAGCGCCGCCGCATCGAGTTTGCGGCGCACGAACAGATCGGTGATGCCGGTTCCGATCGAGGATGAGGTGCGGGAAAGCCCGCCCTTCAGCCGCTGCCACCAGCTTTGTTTGACCGGCGGGGTCGCAACGACCGCGACCGGCGTCGCGGCAGGATCGGGCGCCGGGGCAGGATCGGGCGCCGGGGCAGGCGTTGGGGGAGCAGGAATTGGCGCGGTCGCAGAAACCGGCGCGGGAGCGGAAGCCGCCGCGGCAGCCGGATGTGACGGAGCGGCTGGCGCGTCCTGCGGCGCCGGGGCAGATGTCTGCGGAGCAGGCGTCGCGGGCGCAAGCGCAACAGGCGACGGAGCAGGGGTCGGCGAGGCCGGCGCAGGCGCAACAGGAGATGGCGCGACAGGAGATGGCGCGACAGGCGCCGGCGGGGCAGGCGTTTCGGTTGCGGACACCGGCGCCGGCGTCACGCCGGGCGCCGGAGGTTGCGCGACAGGCCCGGGCGCCGTGGCGGCGTGATCCGGTTTCGCAGCCGGCTCTTCCGGTTTCGCCGCTTCGTGGTCGAGCTTTTCGGGCGCTTCGGCAGGCTTTTCCGCTTCAGCGGCGTTTTTCTTGCCGCCGAACAGCCGCGAAAAGAAACCCTTCCTGTCGTTGTCGCTCATGTCGTTCCCAATGATCGCCGGCCATTGCCGTCCGTCTGTCCGCGTCCATGACGCCATGAATGCCGGCCATCACGGATGCGGGCCCGCCGCATTGTTTCCACGCCAGAATTCCGCGCGCGCCGCCGGCCTATGGTCTTAACCGCCGGCGCGGCGATGGCAACCGCAACCTGTCGGAATATGGCGACGCGGGGCAAAATTTGCGCCGCCCGCCGCACCGCTTTACAGCGGAGCTGACGACCGGACCCCGATGACCACATGCCTCACGCCAACGCGCCTTCTCGCCCGACCCTCGACGACCTGCGCGCCGGCATGGCCGACCGGGTGCTGTATCGCGATGGGCTGATGCTGGTCATCAACAAGCCGTTCGGCGTGCCGGTGCATCGCGGGCCGGCGGCGGCGGACTGGAAAAACGCGCCGGATCTGGAAAGCGCCTTCGATGTCCTGCGCTTTGGCCTGCCGCGCATTCCCGCCCTCGCCCACCGGCTCGATCGCGACACCTCCGGCTGCCTGGTGCTCGGCCGCCACCGCAAGGCGCTCGACAGGCTGGGCCGCATGTTCAGGGCCGGCGACATCGACAAGACCTATCTGGCGGTGGTCGAGGGCCGCCCCGAAACCGACGCCGGCGAGATTGACCTGCCGCTGGGCAGGCGCGACCCGGATCGCGGCTGGTGGATGAAGGTCGATCCGGCCGGGCTGCCGTCCCTCACCCGCTGGCGCGTGCTCGGCGAAATGACCGCTAACGGCGCGCCGCGCGCTTTGGTGGCGCTGGCCCCGGTTACCGGGCGCACCCACCAGTTGCGGGTGCACTGCGCCGCCATGGGCTGGCCGATTCTCGGCGACGCTGTCTACGGCGCCGCGCCCCGCCATGGCGGCCCTGGCCTGCATCTGCACGCGCGCTCGGTGACCATTCCGCTCTACCCCAACAAGCCGCCGGTCGTGGTGACGGCGCCGCCGCCGCCGCATATGACCGCGATGCTTGAGACGATGCCTGGCTGGAGCATGGTCGAGGAAAGCGGCGCCCACCCCCGGTGAACAACATGCGCCGCATGACAGGGCGTTTCCGGCGAACCGGACTTCACCGGGCATGCCCCAGGAGGCGATCGATCTGGCCCGAAGCAGCGATGATCCCGTCGCAAGGCCCCGCGTTACTCCATCCGCTCATCCAGCACCGGTTCCTGCTGCGAGCGGGCCAGTTTGAGGCGCATGGGCGCGGTCATCACCTCGGCGCGCAACGCTTCGGCCAAGGCTTCCGGAGACATCAGCCCCTCCTCCAGAACGATGTCCGCCACCCGGCGGTTCTCGCGCAGCGCCCGCTTCGCGATGCGGGATGCGGCTTCGTAGCCAAGCGCCGGCCCCAGCGCCGTCACCAGGCCAATGGCGTTGTCGACGCCTGCGCGGCAATGCTCCCGGTTGGCCTCGATGCCCTCCACGCAGCGCAGCCGCAGCGTTTCGATGGCCGCCGTCAGATGCCGCAGCGATGACAGCAGGCTCCAGGCGATGGTCGGCTCGAACGCGTTCAGTTGCAGCTGACCGCCTTCCGCGCACATGGTCACCGTCAGGTCAGCGCCGATCACCAGATACGCCACCTGATTGACCATCTCCGGAATCACCGGATTGATCTTGCCCGGCATGATCGACGACCCCGCCTGCACGGCGGGCAGCGTGATTTCGTTGAAGCCGGCGCGGGGGCCGCTCGACAGCAGGCGCAGGTCATTGCAAATCTTCGACAGCTTGACGGCGAGGCGCTTCAGCACGCCGGAGAACAGCACGAACGCCCCCATGTCGGAGGTCGCCTCGACCAGATTGGCGGCGGGCGTCATCGGCTCGCCGGACAGCCGCGCCAGCTCCTCAACCGCCAGGCTGGCGTAGCGGGGGTCGGCGGTAAGGCCGGTGCCAATCGCCGTGGCGCCGAGATTGACCTCATGGAACAGAACGACGGCCTCGCGCAGCCGCCCGATATCCTCACGCAGGGTCGCGCTCCAGCCGTCGAACTCCTGCCCCAGGGTCATGGGCACCGCGTCCTGCAACTGGGTGCGCCCAATCTTCAAGACGTCAGAGAAGGCGACGGCCTTCGCCTTCAGCGCGTAACAGAGGTCATCGATCGCCCGCAGCAGCGGCCGCGTCGCCGCGATCAGCGCCAGCCGGACCGCCGTGGGATAGGCGTCATTGGTCGACTGGGACATGTTGACGTCGTCATTGGGATGCAGGCAGGCGTACGCGCCCCTGCCGCGCCCCATCAGCTCCAGCGCGAGGTTGGCGATGACTTCATTGGCGTTCATGTTCGTGGAAGTGCCGGCGCCGCCCTGCACCACGTCGACGACGAACTGGTCGTGCAGCCCGTCGCCGGTGTGAATCATGACGCAGGCAGCGGCGATGGCGTCGGCCTTCACGGGCGGCAGCAGGCCAAGGCGGCGGTTGGCCAGCGCCGCCGCGTGCTTCACCAGCGCCAGGCTCCGCACCAGATCGGGAAAATCACCGACCTTCACGCCGGTCACGGGAAAATTGCCAATGGCGCGTTGCGTGTGCGCGCCCCAATAGGCGTCGCCCGGCACACACACCGCGCCAAGGGAATCCGCCTCCCGCCGGACGGACGCGCCGGCGCCGGCGCCGTATCCATTCATGTCAGCGGGGCCGGTCGGGCCGGCGGCAACCGGCGGCGCATCGATATGGATGATGGGATCTGTTTTGCTGTCGCCGCTGCTCGCCATGGGCCACCACAGGCTGGCGCGGCGCAGAACCTGCGCGCCGCGCGCTCAAAAGCCCCCCGCCCCAATGATCTGTTACCGCAAATACATCATGCGATCCAGCTATTCATTTTTTCCTGTAATTAATTCCGACATGGATAGCCGTCGCAATTTTTGAAATTAGCATCGATATTCAATAATTTCACGCCGCAACTGGCGGAGCGTTACTGTTCGACGCCGCCCGCCGGACAGCGACTGCCTGATCAACCCGCTCATGTCTCGCGCCAGGCAGGCCTGACGCCAGGCAAAGTCCGACACCGGGCAGCCCGCCCCGTGTGGCGGAGCCTGCCCCAGGGCCATGCTCCAATAGGGCCAGGCCCATGGGGACAGGGCGCGGGGCGGTGAACGCCTCCGCGCCCTGCGATCAGTTCAGGGCGGCGCCGGCGGGGCGGGCGGCCTCGGGGCCAACCGCCATGTCGCCGACCGTCAGGCCAAGCGGCCCGGCGTTCACCGAAACCGCGTCGCCGTCCTTCACCTTGCCGGCCAGGATCAGCTCGGCCAGCGGATCCTGCACGTTCTTCTGCACCACCCGCTTCAGCGGACGGGCGCCGTAAGCCGGATCGTAACCGCGCCCCGCCAGCCAGTCGCGCGCCTCGTCGCTGACATCGAGCGTGATCTTGCGCTCCTCCAGCAGCCGCGACAGGCGCTTCAGCTGGATGTCGACGATCGCCCCCATCTGGTCGCGCTTCAGCCTGTGGAACAGGATGATCTCGTCGACGCGGTTGAGGAACTCCGGCCGGAAGTGGCTGCGCACCACCGCCATCACCTCGTCGCGCACCGCATCCGAATCCTCACCCTCCTTCTGGTTGACCAGATATTCGGCCCCCAGGTTCGAGGTCATGATGATCAGCGTGTTGCGGAAATCGACGGTGCGGCCCTGGCCGTCGGTGAGACGGCCGTCGTCGAGCACCTGCAGCAGCACGTTGAACACGTCCGGGTGCGCCTTCTCCACCTCGTCGAACAGCACTACCTGATAGGGCCGGCGCCGCACGGCCTCGGTCAGCGAACCGCCTTCCTCATAGCCCACATAGCCGGGCGGCGCGCCGATCAGCCGCGACACGGAGTGCTTCTCCATGTACTCGGACATGTCGAGGCGCACCATGGCGTTCTCGTCGTCAAACATGAACGACGCCAGCGCCTTGGTCAGCTCGGTCTTGCCGACGCCCGTCGGGCCGAGGAACATGAACGAGCCGATCGGCCGGTTCGGGTCCTGCAGACCGGCGCGGGCGCGCCGCACCGCCGTCGACACGGCGATCACCGCCTCATGCTGGCCGACGACGCGCCTCGCCAGCGCCTCCTCCATGCGCAGCAGCTTGTCACGCTCGCCCTCCAGCATCCGGTCGACGGGCACGCCGGTCCAGCGCGACACCACCTGGGCGATATTGTCGGGCGTCACGGCCTCCTGCACCACGTCCTTGCCGCTGCTTTCGGTGTCGGCCAATTCCTTCTCCAGGCCGGGAATGACACTGTAGGTCAGCTCGCCGGCGCGCTGGTATTCGCCGCGCCGCTGGGCGATGGCCAGTTCGTTGCGGGCTTCATCCAGCTTGCGCTTCAGGTCGGCGGCCTTGCCGAGCTTGTCCTTCTCCGCCTGCCATTTGGCGGTCAGGGCGGACGACTGCTCCTCAAGGTCGGCCAGCTCCTTTTCCAGCCGGGCGAGCCGGTCCTTCGAGCCGGCGTCGCTCTCCTTCTTCAGCGCCTCGGCCTCGATCTTCAGGCGCACCACTTCGCGATCGATCGAGTCCAGTTCCTCCGGCTTGCTGTCCACCTGCATGCGCAGGCGGGCGGCGGCCTCATCGATCAGGTCGATGGCCTTGTCCGGCAGGAAGCGGTCGGTGATGTAGCGGTTCGACAGGGTGGCCGCGGCGACCAGGGAGGAGTCCTGAATGCGCACCCCATGGTGCTGCTCATAACGCTCCTTCAGCCCGCGCAGGATCGAGATGGTGTCCTCCACCGTCGGCTCGGAGACGAACACCGGCTGGAAACGCCGCGCCAGCGCCGGATCCTTCTCCACGTGCTTGCGATACTCGTCGAGCGTGGTGGCGCCGACGCAGTGCAGCTCGCCGCGCGCCAGGGCCGGCTTCAGCAGGTTGGAGGCGTCCATGGCGCCGTCGGTCTTGCCGGCGCCCACCAGCGTGTGCATCTCGTCGATGAACAGGATGATGTTGCCTTCGGCGGACTGCACCTCCTCCAGCACGCTTTTCAGCCGCTCCTCGAACTCGCCGCGGTATTTCGCGCCGGCGATCAGCGAGCCCATGTCGAGAGCCAACAACTGCTTGTCGCGCAGGCTCTCCGGCACGTCGCCGTCGACGATGCGCCGCGCCAGCCCCTCGACGATGGCGGTCTTGCCGACGCCCGGCTCGCCGATCAGCACCGGATTGTTCTTGGTGCGCCGCGACAGCACCTGGATCGTCCTGCGGATTTCCTCGTCGCGGCCGATCACCGGGTCGATCTTGCCCTCGCGGGCCGCCTGGGTGAGGTTGCGGGCGTATTTCTTCAGGGCGTCATAGGCCTGCTCGGCCGAGGCGGAATCGGCCGTGCGGCCCTTGCGCAGCGCCTCGATCGCCGCGTTCAGCCCCTGGGCGGTGACGCCGGCGGCGGCCAGCGCTTTGCCGGCCTCACTGTCTTTCTCCATGACCAGCGCCAGCAACAGCCGCTCGACCGTCACGAAACTGTCGCCCGCCTTGTCGGCGGCTTTCTCGGCGGCGTCGAAGACGCGGGCCAGCGCCGGCGACAGATACACCTGGCCGCTTCCGCCCTGCACTTTCGGCAAACGGCCCAGCGCCTGCTCGGTCTGCTGCAGCGCCAGACGCGAGTTGCCGCCAGCGCGGTCAATCAGCCCGGCGGCGAGGCCCTCGGGATCATCCAGCAGCACCTTCAGCAGGTGCTCGGGCGTGAACTGCTGGTGATTTTCACGCAGGGCAAGCCCCTGCGCCGACTGGAGGAAGCCCTTCGAACGGTCGGTGTATTTGTCAATGTTCATGCGCATCTCCTTTCGGGCCCCCGCATATGGGGCGACCCGCGACGGCGGCCCCTCGGGAGGCGACTGCCGGAATACGTCGCTGGCGCACTGCGCCGGCACTGACGTATCTGGGTGTTGCTGACCGGCAACACCAGAGGGGACGGTTGTTTTTTATCAGGCCCGAAAGCCCCGCCTCCGCCGGTGAGACACGGACCTGATCGCATGCGTCAGCAGCATCCGGCGCGCCCCGGCAATGCGCCAGACTGGATGCTGCTCCAGAGAATACAGGAATACATGGGGAGCCCGCCACGCGGGAAACCGGCGCAAGCCGATGAAATACGCCGGTTTCGGCGCGGCGCCGTCCGCATCCCTTCACGATCGCGCGCGCCGGCCGGAACCGGAGCCCGCTTCCCGGCCCATGCCCGTTCGAGCGAAATTCAATTCCACTACGACCGATGCTCCCCTAGACTGCGCCGCAAGGGCGAAGACCCGCAACATATTGGGAGGGAAGTCATGTCGCAGGTGCTGTCCGGCGTCCGCGTGCTGGATTTTGGCCGCTTCATCGCTGGCCCCTATTGCGCCGCGCTGCTGGCGGATTTTGGAGCCGACGTCATCCGCATCGAAAAACGCGAGGGCGGCGAGGACCGTTATATCGCGCCGATCTGCGAGTCCGGCGCCGGCGGCATGTTCATGCAGATGAACCGCAACAAGCGCGGCATGACGCTTGATCCGATGAGCGAGGACGGCGCCGCCATCGTCCGCAAGCTGGTCGCCTCCGCTGATGTTGTCGTCGCCAACCTGCCGCCGGACACCCTGCGCGCCATGAAGCTGGATTACGACAGCCTGACCGCCGTGAAACCCGACATCATCCTGGTCACCGCCTCGGCGTTTGGCGCCGTTGGCCCCTATCGCGACCGCGTCGGCTTTGATTCCATCGGCCAGGCCATGTCGGGCGCCGCCTACATGACCGGCCAGCCAGGCCAGCCCGTGCGCGCCGTCGCGCCTTACGTCGATTTCGGCACCGCCTTCGGCATGGCGTTCGGTGCGCTGATCGCGCTGATGGACCGGGCGCGCACCGGCAAGGGGCAAATCGTTGAAGGCGCGCTGCTGCGCACCGCCGTCAACATGATGGGCTCCACCCTCATTGAGCAGGCCGCCATCCAGATCAACCGCACGCCAACCGGCAACCGCGGGCAAACCTCCGCCCCCTCCGACATCCTGCCGACGAAGGACGGGCATGTGCTCGTCGCCGTCACCGGGCAGCCCATCTACAAACGTTGGGTGAAGCTGATGGGCGATGAGGACTACTGGCTGAATGATCCGAAATTCGCCAACGACCTGGCGCGTGGTGAGAACGCGGCGCTGATCAGCGCCCGGCTGGCCGCTTGGCTGGCGGAAAGAACCACCGATGAAGCGATCGCCGCGCTGGCGCAGGCGCGCATCCCCGCCGCGCCGGTGCTGACGCCGCAGGAAGTGCTGGAGGACCCGCACCTGCGGGAAACCGGCTACCTGCAACCGGTCGACTTCCCGGGCATGGCGCAGGCCGCACTGTTGCCGCAGCCGCCCATGGTGCTGTCGCGCACCCCGGGCGAGATCCGCTCGCGGGCCCCCCTGAACGGCGAGCACACCGACCAGATCCTGCGCAGCATCGGCGTTGATGAGGCGGAGATCGCGCGCCTGCGCGAGGCGCGCGCCATCTAGGGCGCCGTCGAAAAAAGGCGCCTGGCGCAAAAAAAACTGGCCGGAACACCGGCCAGATCACACATGGCGGCGGGGCTAAAAAGCCTCAGCCCATATAGAACACGCAGACCTTGTTGCCTTCCGGGTCGCGGAAATAGGCGCCGTAGAAGGTCGGCATGCGCTCGCCAGGCGCGCCCTCATCGGTAGCGCCGTTGGCCAGCGCCGTCTGGTAGGCCTTGTCCACCGACGCGCGGTCGGGCGCGGCGAGCGCCGGCATCACGCCATTGCCCACCGTCGCCGCCTTGCCGTCATAGGGCTTGCAAACCATGATCCCGGCGGCGCCCTTGCGGCCCCAGCCGATCATGCGCTCGTTGTCGACCGTGCGCCTGGCGCCAAGGTCGGCGGCAATCGCGTCATAAAACTTGCCTGCGGCCTCCAGGTTGTTGGAGCCGAGGGTCATGTAACCAAGCATGTGTTCCTCCCGATTAGCCTGAATTCCGGGCGTCCGCTCCGGCCAGACCTTGCCGCGCATGGCGCCCTGTTTGCGCTCCGCCGTCAAGCGGGATGTACAGGCGGATCGCGGAAATAGACAAGCTGATGGCTTGTGGCCAGCAGGGTTCCGTCCCGACTCCACAACTCGGCCGACTGGTCGTGATAGCCGTGGTTGTACACCCGCGTGTCGGCGTGGCCGATCAGGGGCGCCTCGCCCTGCCGCGCCAGGGCGTCGGCTGTCGCGTGGAACCAGGTTGTCATGGAAATGGTGCCCACCGGCATCAGCGTTCCGCGCGCCACGAACACCCGCGCGAAGAAACAATCGGCGAAAGCCGCCAGCGAGACGAAATCGAGCGGCCTTGGCGGCTCATCGCGCATCAGGCCGGTCTGGGCGCCCGCCACCGGCTCCGGCAGGGGCTGCGGCGCCAGCGGCGTGTAGCGATCGAGCCGCACGTCGTAACGCGCCATCCAGGCGCAGGGCGATTTCTCCCATGGAAAGCGCACCAGCTCCGCCTCCGGCGGCAGCGACGGCGGCTGCGCCGGGCGATGGCTCCAGGTTTCGGGGCGGGCGCTGCAAATGGCCGTGGCGGTGATGGCCGGCGCGTCGTCGCCCTGGGCAAGCTCCAGGAACCAGTGCTGGGTCGATCGGTTGGTGCGGGCCGCCCGCAGGCTGATGCGGAGCGGACCTTCAGCAATGGTGGCGCAATAGTTCACAGTCAGGGCGATGGGATCGCCGCGCCGCTCCGGGTGCTGCATGAGCGCCCGCATCAGCAGGGCGGCGGTCAGCCCGCCATAGGGACCGGCGAAGTTCCAGTAAGCCCGCGTCATCAGACCGGTGAAGCCATCCCCGGTCCAGGTCAGGCGCGTCGCCGCGTCCAGCGGATGCAGCGCCCCATCCACCATGTTTCCGGCGTCGCTGTCGTGCGCCCGTTGCATCGATCCATCCTCCCCCCGGTCGGCCATAACCGCCAGCCATTTCCGGGCGAAGCCGCCCGTCATCGTATTGCCGGCAATGTGCATGCTCCCGCCGCGCCGGTCCAGCCCGGCTTCTGGCGTCCGCCAGACGCCCATGGCGCCGCCGTTACCTCCCGCGTAATCGCCAGGGCTCATGCGGCCGCGCATGATGACGTCACGATCCGCTGCAGGATCAACGCGAAAGGATACGTCATGCAACAGCAAGCCCATCTCCCTGCGGAAGCCGCCCGGCGCCTCGCGACGCAGTACATCGCCTTATGGAATGAGGCCGATGCCACCCGCCGGCAGGCGCTCGCCACGGAGCTGTTCACCCGCGGCGCGGCCTATCTTGATCCGATGATGGCCGGCGAAGGTCCTGACGGCATCTCCGGCATGGTCGGCGCGGCGCAGAAACAGTTTGCCGGCTTGTCATTCAACCTGCGCGGCGAACCTGAAGCCACCGGCGACTGCGTGCGCTTCTCCTGGTCGCTGGGGCCGGCCGGCGGTGCCTCCGTCGCCGCCGGAACCGATTTCGCCCGCGTCGACGGCGGCCGGTTCAGCAACGTCACCGGCTTTATCGACCAGAAGCCCGGCGATCCGCCGCCCGCCAGCTGATCGCCCGCGGCCCGAGGCAACACACCAACCAGGGAGTCCGGTCATGACCCGTTTTCACACCAGCCCCATGCTGCGCAACCTTCTTGTTCTTGACGCCGTGACCTGCCTTGGCGCGGGCGCGCTGATGGCGATCGGCGGCGGCCATCTGGCGTCGCTGCTGGCCCTGCCAGAACCGCTGTTGCGCTATGCGGGGGTATTCCTCATTGTCTTCGGCGGCGCCGTCGGCCTGCTGGCCCGCAGCGCCCGGGTCCCCCGGGCGGCTGTCCTGGCGGTCGTTGTCTGCAACGCGCTATGGGCGATTGAGTCGGGCGCGATCATCGCCGCCGGCTGGGTGACGCCCAACGTCTTCGGGGTCGCGTTTGTCCTTGCCCAGGCGGTGTGGGTCGCGGCGTTGGCCGCGCTGCAATACGCCTGCCTGCGGCGCCAGGCCGTTGTGGCGTCCGCGCCGTGAGGC
>Ga0180216_1003927_pt1 | contig 11459 bp, 6 predicted proteins | sample eDN3rd37CBELigMG_FD_128879 | JGI IMG/M metagenome (GOLD analysis project Ga0180216, IMG submission 128879) | Enriched Miracle-Growth compost microbial communities from Emeryville, California, USA - eDNA 3rd pass 37_C BE-Lig MG (version 2)... ...
CTCGGCGACGAGTTGGTCGAGTTCACCGGCGGCGAGCCCCTGCTCCAGGACGAGGTTTATCCCCTCATGACCCGGCTCGCCGACCTGGGCAAGACGGTTCTCCTGGAGACCAGCGGCGCGGTTGAGACCAGCCGAGTCGACTCCCGCGTTCGGATCATCCTCGACATCAAGACGCCCGGCTCGGGAGAGGTCGCGGCCAATGTCTGGAGCAACCTCGACCGCCTCAAGCCGATCGACGAGGTGAAGTTCGTCCTCTACGACCGGGCCGATTTCGATTGGGCCGTCGACGTCGTCCGGCGTCACGACCTGCTGAAGCGCTGTCCGGTCCTTGTCAGCGCCGTCTTCGGCCGGCTCAACCCCACCAACCTGGCCGCCTGGGTCCTGGAATCGGGCCTTCCCCTGCGGCTTCAACTTCAGCAGCACAAGATCCTTTGGGATCCCAACGCGCGCGGGGTGTGAGACACGGCCCGCCGCCCAACCCTGGGGGCGGGTGCCGCCTGGGCTTACAACACGTCATCATCCGGCAGCGCGAAAAGGCTTCGGGCGTTGGCCGTGGTGATGGCCGCCAGCTCATCGGGGGTCAGGCCCAGTAGTTCGGCCAGCTTCAGGGCGGTCCATGCGATGTGGGCCGGCTGGTTGGGGCGCCCTCGGAGCGGGTGGGGGCTGAGGTAGGGGCTGTCGGTTTCGACCAGGAGCCGGTCGAGGGGAATCGAAGCCGCCGCGGCGCGGAGGGCGTCGAGCTTCTTGTTGCCGAAGGTGAGCATTCCGGCGAACGAGACGCGCAGGCCAAGCTCCAGGAACCGCTCGGCGTCGGCGATCGAGCCGGTGAAAGAGTGCAAGACCCCCCGAATCGGCCGGTTCAGGGCGGCGAGTTGAGCCGCGACGTCGGCCTCGGCCTCGCGACAATGGATGACGACCGGCAGGTCGAGTTCGTGGGCCAGTCGAAGATGGCGGTCGAACCAGTCTTGTTGCTGGTCGAAGGGAGCGAAGTCCCAATGGCGATCGAGGCCCGTCTCGCCAATCGCCACGACTCGCGGGCGCCGGGCCAGGTCGACGATCCGCTCCCAGTCTCCCTCGACCGCCTCGGCGACGTTGTTGGGCTGAAAGCCGACCGTCGCGAAGACGCCGGGATGGTCGCCGGCCAGATCGACCACCCGGGCGCTGTCGGCCGCCGTCGTGGCGACGGCGATAATCTGGGCGACCCCGGCCGCGCGGGCGGTTTCGAGAACTTCGGCGAGGTTCGATCGCAGTCGATCGTCGTCCAGGTGGGCGTGGGTGTCGACCAGGGGGCCGAACGGAGGGGGCGTGTCGGTCATGCGTCGGCGTCGTCTCCGCGGCTCGAGTCGTCGCCGTTGGCGTCGTCGGTCTGGTGGTATCCCAAGAGCTCCAGGCGGTATCCCGTCACCTGGAAGCCCCGGCTTCGCAGTTCGTCGGCCAAAAGTGGGTCGAGCCGGTCGATCAGATCGGGGGCGTAGCGGGTTGGCAGGTCGATGACGTCGCCTGTTCGGAGGCACCGGAAATGGTAATGGTCATCGCGCCGGGCGTCGTAGCGGGCCGAGCCGACGCCGTCGCAAGCGGCGAGCCGGCCAACCACGCCGACGGCCACCAGCGCCTCGAGCGCCTTGTAGACCGTGGCCAGGCTGATCCGCGGCATTTCCAAGCGCGCGGCGTGAAAGACCTCCTCGGCCGTTGGGTGATCCAGCGAGCGCGCGAGTTGGTCATACACGGCCAGGCGCTGCGGCGTGGCGCGCAGGCCGGCGGCCTCCAGGGCCTGGCGGAGCGATCCGTGGTCCAGAGGGGATGGGGTCGTCACGACTTTCGAACGCTCCGAGCGGTGGGGCCGGCTCGACGGAACCATTTCGAGGGGCCTCCGGGGGCGCGCCTCCAATCTCAATGGGGCGTTGCGCTTCCATTGTTGGGAACCTTGACAGGGCTGTCAACCTCCGGTTACGATGCGCCCGCGGTCGAGGCCTGGAAAACACCGCCGAAGGCCAGGCCCCAACCGCGGCGGGATCGGGATCGTTTCCGTCCGTTCGGCTCGCGTGGCCGAGGGGCGGTCGCGGCCCCGTGTTGGAGGCGCTGCCCACTCGTGTGGCCGCGCGGCGCGAACCCGATGCCTCCCCGTCAAGTACCGGGGTGGTCTCGGCTCGGTCGCTGGTGGTTTCGCCAGGCCCCGTCAATCGCCGCCCGGCTCCCCCCAATCGAGTGTTCCGTCCACAGCACGCCTCGGAGGAATGGCATGAGCGTCGATTTGGTCCGGATCGTCGACAGCATCCATCGCGACAAGAACATCCCGAAGGAAATCTTGTTCGACGGGATCCAATCGGCGCTGGCCACCGCCGCGCGCAAGCGATATCCCGAGGCCGCCGAAGTCGAGGTTCACATCGACCCGGAAAGCGGCGCCATCGAGGCGACGAAGGATGGGGCTCGGCTCGACCCCGCGGAGTTCGGCCGGATCGCCGCTCAGACCGCCAAGCAGTTCATCATCCAGAAGATCCGCGAGGCCGAGCGGGACAGCCTCTTCGACGAGTTCGAGAGTCAGCGCGGCGACCTGGTCACCGGCACCGTGCAGCGGTTCGAGGGGGGGGCGGTCATCGTCAACCTCGGCAAGACCGACGGCATCCTCCCCCGCGGCGAGCAGATCCCGGGCGAAAGCCACCACCCCAACGAACGGGTCCGGGCGGTCATCCTCGACGTCCGCAAGGCCGGCCAGCGGGTCAAGATCATCCTCAGCCGAACCCATCCCGACTTCGTCCGCCGTCTCTTTGAGCTGGAGATCCCCGAGATCGGCGACCAGACCATCGCCATCCGGGCCCTGGCCCGCGAGGCCGGCTATCGCTCGAAGGTGGCCGTCGCCTCCATCGACGCGAAGATCGACGCCGTCGGCGCCTGCGTCGGCGTCCGCGGCACCCGGATCAAGAACATCGTCGACGAGTTGGGGGGCGAGCGGATCGACATCGTCCGCTGGAACGAGTCGCTCCAGGTCCTCATTCCCAACGCCCTTCAACCGGCCGAAATCGACGAGGTGATGCTCTGCGGCCTCCTGGGCCGGGCGATCGTCCTGGTGCGCGATGACCAGCTCTCGCTGGCCATCGGCCGGCGCGGCCAAAACGTCCGCCTGGCCTCCAAGCTCGTCGGCTGGGACATCGAGATCATGACCGCCGAGGAGCTCGACGAGGTCATCGACAAGGCGGTCAAGACGTTCGAGAAGATCGAGTCGGTCGACACCGAACTGGCCGAGCGGCTCGTTGAGCAGGGGATCCTCAGCTACGACGACCTTTCGGTCATGGAGATCTCCGACCTGGTCAACACCATCGACGGCCTGACCGAGGAGCAGGCGACGGCCATCGTCGCCCGGGCCGAGGAGCTGGCCGAGGAGCCGACCGAGGAGCTTCCCCGGCGCAAGTCGGGCCGGGGCGCCGCCGCCCTCTTGGAGGGCCAGCGCGAGCCGGCGGCCCCCGCCGAGGAATCCGCCGGCGGCGAGACCGGCGAACTGGAGTCCGCGCCCGGCGAGCCGGGCGCAGAGCGGGACGAGGGCGACGACTCGGACGCCTCCATCGACGTCGAAGACTCGGCCTCGCCCGCCGAGCCTCGCGGCGCGATCGAGGACGAGGATCGCTCGGCGGTCGACGAATCCGAATCCGACGAGGACCAGTCCGAAGCGGAGGACGAGGATTCCGACGAGCCCGATGCCGAGGAGGAGGAGCCGCGCGATCTGGCGCTGGCGGAGGAAACCGCGGGACGCCCGGCCCAGGGCCGCGAGATCACCGCGCCCCCCAGCGACGAGGACCAATCCGAGACGCAGGACCTGTTGACCGACGCGATCGAGGGGGGGGAGGCGTCGCCGGCCGTCTCGGACCGTCGCCCCGAGCCTCGGCGGGGAGAGTGAGCCGCGCCCAAGATCGCCTCCGCCCCGGCGCGGGACCGCCGGATCGAATCGACTTGAGCTTCATGGTATAATCTTTCGGATGTCGCCGCGGTTGTCGGTTGTTTGGGCCGCGGCGAGTTCAATCTCGGGAAACCCCGCCGACGCAAACCCAAGAGGATCAACGCGCCCAGACGTCGCCCCCACGCCCCAGCCGTCACGAAGCGTCGGCCCCGCTTGAGTCGCGATTGACCCGGAACCCACCGTTCTCCGGGGCGCCGATTCGCGGGCCGTCGGTCGGGAAGTCCGTCGCACAAGGAAAATAGAGATCGTCGCGGCCCGTCGAATCGCCTCGTCGCGCGGCCGGTCGCGGCGGTATAATTCGCATTCCTGGACTGAATTGTCAGGTTGAGCCGTCACGGCCGTCCGGAGCTGGTTCCGGGAGGAGTTGCATTTGTCCACGCGTGTTCACGAGTTGGCGAAAGAACTGGGATTAAAGAGCCAGGAGCTGATCGATCGGTTTCCGGAATGGGGCTTGGAGGACGTGAAGCCGAACCCCCTGGCGAGCCTCGATCCCTCAACCGTGGAGCTGATCCGGAAGTCGGTCAAGGGGGGGGCCGCCCCCGCGGCGGCTCCGGCGTCCGCGAAGCCCGCTCCCCCCGCCGCGCCTTCGTCCCCTCCCCACGCCGCCTCGCCCCCTTCCGCTCCCGCCGTCGAACCCAAGACCGCCGCGCGGCCCTCGGGCGAATCGGCGCCCGCCGAGGCCGCGAAGGACGAACGACCAGCCGCGCCGTCGTCGGCCGGCGCGGGCGCCGGCAAGCAGGCGCCGCTTTCGTCTCCTCCCCTGGCCCGTCCCGACTCGGGACAAGCCGCGAGGCCGGCGGCCGGGCCGCTGGCCGGCCACACCCCGCATCGCGGCGGCGGCCCCGCCCAGCCCCCTTCCGCGGGAGCGCCGCGGGCGCAACGCCCAACGTCCCCGCCGCCCGCCTCGCCGACGTCCCCGCAGCGCGCCGGCGGCGGACCCTCCTCTTTTAAACCCTTGACGCGGAGTGATTACATGAGTTCGGCGGGAATCCGCCCTCCGGTTCAGCGAACCGGCTCCCAGCCTCCGGTTCAGCGAACCGGCTCCCAGTCCGCCCCCTCCCCGTCCGCCGGCCGCCGCGCCGGCGAGGAACAGGGCGGCGAGGGGCATCGCCGCGATTCCTCGGGGCCGCGCCGACCGTTGCCTCCGGTGGCCGCGCCCCAGGCGCCGCATCACCGCTCGGGCGGCCCGAGCCGTCCCCAGCCCTCGGCCTCCGAGACCAAGACCCAGCGTCCCGAGAAACGGATGACCCGCGAGGACATGCTGGCCCTGATGCGATCCGGCCAGCTCGGCGCGCAAGCGCCGGGCGGCGCCCGGCCCGGTCCCGGCGGTCCCGGTCTCCAGGTCCGCGGCGGCCCCGGACGTCCCGCCGGCGCGCCGAGCCCCGGCCTTGCCCGCGGGCCCGTCGGTCAGGTTCCCGCGCCCACCGAAGAAGAGGATGATCGCAAGTCGAAGGGCCGGGTCGGCTCCTCCGCCGACCGCGCCGGCCGACGGGCCCGCCGCACCGAGCGGGCCACCGACCGCCGGGTCTCCTCGCCCATGCCCGCCGCCGCCTTGCTCAACGAGGACGAGGAGGGACGCCGGGGACGCGGCAACCGCCACGGCCGCCGGCCGGGCTCGCACCGCCACTCCACGGCCGCCCCGCGCAAGACCCACGCCGAAATCGAAGCGCCCATCACCGTGCGGACCCTTTCCGAGGCGCTCGGAGTCAAGGTCAACGACCTGCTGCGCAAGCTGATGGGGATGGGCCAGATGGCCACCATCAACGCCGGTCTCGACGACGAACTGGCCGGCATGCTCGCCCTTGAGTTCGGCATGACGCTGGAGATCGCCCACGAGCGCACCGCCGAGGACGAATTTCTCGAGGCGTTCGAAGCCTCGACCGAGACCGAGAACCTCGCCCCGCGTCCGCCGGTCATCACCATCCTGGGCCACGTCGACCACGGCAAGACCTCGCTCCTGGACCGGATTCGCAAGTCGAAGGTCGTCCAGTCCGAGAGCGGCGGCATCACCCAGCACATCGGCGCCTATCAGGTCGAATACGAGGGGAAGGCGATCACCTTCGTCGACACCCCCGGCCACGAGGCGTTCACCGCCATGCGGGCCCGCGGCGCCAACGTCACCGACATCGTGGTTCTGGTCGTGGCGGCCGACGACGGCGTCATGCCCCAGACCATCGAGGCGATCGCCCACGCGAAGGCGGCCGGCGTGCCGATCGTGGTGGCCCTGAACAAGATCGATCTGCCCAACGTCGACACCGCGGCCAACATCTCCAAGATCTACGGCGAACTGTCCCAGCAAGAGCTCAACCCGGTCGAGTGGGGCGGCGACGTCGAGGTGGTCAAGACCTCCACGGTCACCGGCGAGGGGATCAACGACCTGCTGGCCACGCTCGACACGATCGCCGAGCTTCACGAGTTGAAGGCCGATCCCACCCGCCCGGCGACCGGGACCTGCCTCGAGGCGTCGCTCTCGGAGGGCCGGGGTGTCGTGGCGACCGTTCTGGTTCGCGAGGGGACCCTGAAGGTTGGCGACATCATCGTCTGCGGCGACGGCTTCGGCCGCGTCCGGGCGCTGTTCGACGACCAGGGCCACATGGTCGAGGAGGCCGGGCCGTCCACTCCGGTGGAGGTCTCGGGGCTCGACGTCGTTCCCACCGCCGGCGAGAACTTCGCCGTCACCGACGACTTCGCCCGGGCCCGCGAGGTCGCCGAGACCCGCCGCGACCGCGCCCGCGACGCCGCTCAGGCCGAGCGCCAGACGATCACGCTGGAAAACCTCTACAACAAGATGGCCGAGCGCACCGTCAAGTCGCTCAACCTGATCATCAAGGCCGACGTGCAGGGGTCGATCGAGGCCATCGTCAAGGAGCTGCAGAAGCTCGAGAACGCCGAGGTGCCCATCCGGATTCTGCTCCGGGGGGTCGGCGGGATCACCGAAAGCGACGTCATCCTGGCCGACGCCTCGCAGGCGATCATCATCGGCTACCGCGTCGCGCCCGAGGATCGGGCGATCGACCTGGCCGAGGAGAAGGAAATCGAGATTCGTCGGTACGACATCATTTATCAGGTCACCGACGATGTTAAGAAGGCCGTCGAGGGTCTGCTCGTCCCCGAGGTCAAGGAGGTCCACCTCGGACGCGCCGTCGTCCGCCAGGTCTTCCGGATCTCCAAGATCGGCGTGGTCGCCGGCTGCTTCGTCACCCAGGGGGTCATCGAGCGTTCCGCGAAGGTCCGCCTCATCCGCGAGGGCCGGGAAATCTACAAGGGCGCGATCGACGACCTGAAGCGGTTCAAGGAGGACGTCAAGGAAGTCCCCCAGAACTTCGAATGCGGCATTCGGATCACCAACTATGACGACGTGAAGATCGACGACGTCATCGAAGCCTATCGGGTCGACGTGATCCGCCGCACGCTGTAATCAACCCCGACGGAACGCGCTCCGGCCGTCGCCGATCGCCGCTTTTGGCCATCGGCGGCGGCCGTCGCCTTCCGCCTGGAGCGGGTCGCCGGCTCGCCCCGGCGCTTTCCCCAAGACCACCAAGGACTCTCACCCGATGTCGTCGCATCGCAGCCTCCGCGTCGCAGAAGCCATTCGCGAGGTGGTCGCCTCGGCCGTGCTCTTCGAAGTCGCCGATCCCCGCGTTCAGGGCGTGACGGTCCTCCGCGTCGAGGTTTCCCAGGACCTTCGCTCGGCCACCGTCTTCGTCTCGGTGATGGGCTCGGAGTCCGATCGGAACCGGGCCATGAAGGGGCTCCGCAGCGCCTGCGGCTTTCTGCAAGCTCGGGTCGCCGCCCGGCTGCAAATTCGCTTCACGCCGGTTCTGGGCTTCGAGCTCGACGACAGCGTCCGCAAATCCGTGGAAATGTCCCGCCTGATCGACGAGGCGATCGCCGCAGACCGAAAGCCGGGCGAGAACGCGGACGATAACGATCACGACGACGATGGCCCGCTCGACGACGACGCGGCCGACGACGAGTCTTGAACGCTCAACGATCCAGCCCCGGTTGAGTTGATCGGTCGGCGGTGGGCCGAACCGACGCTCCCGAATCGGCTCCCCCGTAACGCACCCCCCCATCAACGAATAGCTTCATGGCGACTCAAAGCAAGACCCAATATCTCACCGACCTTCAGGCTTATCTTAAGCGCAAGTACAAGCCGAAGGCCGAACCCCCGGCCGGTCGCCTCTCGATCATTGAGGCGGTCGTTTTCGGCATCTGCCATGAAGACGCCACGCGGGAACAGGCCAACCAGGCCCTCTCTCGGTTCAAGGACCAGTTCTTCAACTGGAACGAGGTCCGCGTCAGCCCCCTGGTCGAGATCGAGGAGACCCTCGCCGGCCTTCCCGACGCCGCCGCCCGGGCCCACCGGATCCGCCGCTTCCTTCGTCAGCTCTTCGAGAAGACCTACGGCTTCTCGCTCGACCAGTTGACCAAAAAGCCGTTGAAGGAAGCCATCAAGTCGCTTCAGGCGTTCGAGGCGTTCAAGTCCGACTACGTCACGGCCACGGTCGTCCAGCAAGCATTGGGCGGCCACGCCATCCCCATCGACAGCCTGACCGCCAAGGTCTTCGAGCAACTCGGCCTCCACGAAGCCGACGTTCCGACTCTCCGCAGCCTGATCGAGCGCGCCATCCCCAAAAATCGTGGCGCCGAGTTCGTCGATCTCCTCGAAGAGATGGCCCACGACCCGGCCTTCGAAGACGATCCCAAACGCCCACTCTGGGAACACGGGCCCAAGCCCCAGGCGGAAGCCCCCGCCGCCAAGCCGGCCAAGTCCGCGAAGCCGAAGCCCAAGGACAAGGAGGAGAAGGAGGCGGCCAAGTCCGAGGGTGAGAGCGATGACGGTCTCCCCGCGGCCAAGAAGACCCGCCCCAAGGAGGCCAAGGGCGAGCCCGAAGCCCCCCCCTCCGCTCCCGCCAAGGCGCCCAAGGGAAAACCCAAAGGCGGGAAGTAGCATCCACGGCTCTCGGTTGGGCGGGGCGAGCGTGAACGCCCGCCCGCCGTATTCGGGCCTCTCGGAGGCCGGGCGTGACCACGCCGATTCACGGAATGGGCCGCGGAGTCTCGGTTTCGCCATAGGTTGCGGAAATCACGCGGTTGGTGGATGACGACCAACCGTCCCGACCACGGAGTGTTCGACGGCGGCGGCTTGGCGACCTTAAAGATCGTGATCGCGAAAGCGACCGTCCTGACCGAGGCCGACGCTATTGTTGCCGCCGTCATTCGGTTCCGGCGCGGGGCGACGGATCCGATGGGACGGCCATCGGGAAAACTCGCCATCCCCCTGGAGACGTTTTATCGCCTGGAACGCCGCCCCGCGCCGCGCCCATCCCGGGAAGGGGCGGGAGTGTTTCCCCTCTCGTCCCGACGGATTCGAGGCGTACATCAATGGCCTGGAAGGCGCGGACCGCATCGCCCCAATCGTCTTGATCGCGGTCCCGGTCTTCCCGATGGGCCGCTGGTCGAGAGCGGGAGGCCGCCAATCTCTCTTCGCGCAGCGCGCTAAACAAGAGGGCGTGAAGCCTTGGCATGGTCCGTCGGGGCGTGTTACGATTGGATGGTAAGGTTCGTCGGACATCGGGCTTATCATGCGGACGAGGGACCGTCGCTTCGATTTCAAAAGCCGTCCGACACCGCCGTCGGCGACCGGCCGGGAACGAACTCGGGGCGCCTTTGGATTGGGTTGGGAGAAGCGAACATGATCGGGCCGATCCGATGGTCTCGCGCAATGGGAAGGTGTTGGCTCGCGCCGGCGGTCGCGATCGCGGCCTTGTTCGCGGCGAGCGTCGGGTGGTCCACTTCCGCCGCGGCCCAGGAGCCCCCCTCCCCCGCGCCGGAGGCCGAAGCGCCGAAGCCCGAGGAAACGCCGAAGCCGGACAACGAGCCGGCGACGGATTCGGACGTTCTCGTCTTGCCCAACGGGGAAAAGATCGATCCGTTCGTTCCGCTCCATCCCCGGACGGTCGAGGACCGCAAGCAGACCGAGGTGGTGCGCCTCTTCGGCGTGGCTCGGGCGCTGGAGGCCCGCCGCGCCTTCGCCGACGCCGCCGAAGTGCTGCTGGAGGCCGACAAGCTCGACCCCGACTCGGTGGCGATCGCCCGGCGACTCTGTCGGCTCTACATTGGCCCCCTGGCCCGTCCCGACCTGGCTGTCGACTACGGCAAGCGCGCGCTGGAGGCCGATCCCAGCGACACCGACACGCTTGAGCGTCTGTTTAACTATTACATTCGCAAGAACGACTTCCAGGCGTGCGAGACCCTGCTGAGGGACGTCCTGGCCAACCCGAACCTTGAGGAGCACGCGCCGGGGCGGTTGGTGGCCCAGGTGGAGCTGGGTCGGCTTTACGCCTCGCGGCTCAACGACGTGGAGAAGGCGGCCGACGCCTACGCGGAGGTCGTCAAGGGGCTCGATGACCGCTCGGCCAACCGGCTTTCTCCGGGAGACCTGCACCGGGTTCTGGGCGACGAGCCGGCCATGTCGTATCTAGGCTTCGGCGTCGTCTTCCTCGCCGCCCAACGCGACGACCTGGCGATCAAGGCGTTCGAGCGCGGGCTGGTGTATGACGAGACGAATCCCCAGATTCCCCTCCTCTTGGCCGAGACGCTCTTGAAGACCGACAAGGGCGACCGGGCCCTCGCCCTGGTCGACCGCTACATCAAGCGGCAGCCCCAGGGGGTGGAGGCGTATGACCTGCTCGCCAAGGTCTTGACCGCCCTGCATCGCGAGGACGAAATCACGCCGAGGCTGGAGGAGGCCGCGGCGCGCGACTCCAAGAACGTCCCTCTGCAGTACGTCTTGGCCGACCGCTACCGCGAGACCGGGCAGGTTGAGAAGGCCGAGGCGCTGTACAAGCAGCTTTTGACGAGCCAGCCGACCCCCCAGACCTACCGGGCGCTTTCCGCCTCGCTCCTGAAGCGGCGCAAGGCGGGGGATTTGCTGAAGGTGATCTGCGAGGCTGTTGGCCGTCCCCAGGGCTTCGAGGCGGTCATGCCGCAGCTTCAGGCCGCGGCGGCCGACGACGAGTTGGCCGAGCGGATGCTCGACGAGGGACTAAAGCTCCTCTCGGCCGACCCGCCGGAGCTTCCCCCCGCGGCCTTCACCGTGCTCGGGATCGTCGCCAATCCGGATCGGACCGAGCGCAAACCAGCCCGGCTGGAGCGGTTGCTGAAGCTCCAACGGTTGAAGCTCCAGAAGGATCCGAACCCCAAGGATTACCTGGAGATCGCCGACACCCAGCAGCGGATGGACCAGTACGCCGAGGCCGCCGCGACCCTCGAAGAGATGATGGAGAAGTTCCCCGGCGAGGTGAACCCCCGTTATCTGACGGTTCTCTCCAGCTTTTACCGCCGATCGAACCAGTCGGAAAAAGCGCTGGAGGCGGTGCGTCGGGCGGTGAAAATGGAGCCCAACGACTCGGAGATCCAGGCGCAGTTGGCGACGGTTCTGGGCGATCTGGGCAAGCTCGACGAGGCGGTGCCGATCTTCGAGAAGGTCATCAAGGCCGAGCCC
>Ga0180216_1003931_pt1 | contig 11450 bp, 11 predicted proteins | sample eDN3rd37CBELigMG_FD_128879 | JGI IMG/M metagenome (GOLD analysis project Ga0180216, IMG submission 128879) | Enriched Miracle-Growth compost microbial communities from Emeryville, California, USA - eDNA 3rd pass 37_C BE-Lig MG (version 2)... ...
TAGTATTATAGCTTCTGCTTTCATAGCAACAGCCAGCTTAAAGCTGAGACAGCTTCAAGCTAGCTATAGACTGCATATTTATACTTCCTTACTCAAACGCACCTCGATAGCGCGAGCATGCCCTTCAAGTCCCTCATGACGTGCGAGCGTCATAATTTTATGTCCATTTTCAAGCAATGCCTGCTTACTATAACGAATGATGCTTGATTTTTTAATAAAGTCATCGACATTGACAGGCGAAGAGAATCTCGCGGTGCCATTTGTCGGAATAATATGATTCGGCCCTGCAAAGTAATCACCAACTGGCTCAGAGCTATAAGGACCAATAAAGATTGCACCTGCATTCTCAATATAGCTTAACAGAGACATTGGATCCTCAGTAATAATTTCTAAATGCTCAGGAGCAAGCTGATTGACAACGCTGAGGCCTTCCTCCATATTTTCAGTTAACAGCACAGCCCCATATTGCTCAATCGATGCTGCTGCGATGCCTGCACGCGGCAAGCTAGCTAGCTGTATATCAACCTCAGCAATGACCGCATTCGCCAGCTTCTCCGACGATGTTACAAGAATTGCTGAAGCCATCTCATCATGCTCAGCCTGTGATAGAAGGTCTGCGGCGATATATGCTGGATCAGCGGTGTCATCCGCAAGCACAACAATTTCGCTTGGACCCGCAATGCTGTCAATATCGACTACGCCGTACACCGCACGCTTAGCAAGCGCCACGTAAATATTGCCTGGTCCGCATATTTTATCAACGGGTGCAATCGATTCCGTACCATAGGCAAGCGCAGCTATCGCTTGTGCGCCTCCTACACGGTACAGCTCCTTCACACCAGCTTCTGCTGCTGCTACAAGAATGTATGGATCAATACCAGCCTTACCACCTGTCGCAGGAGGCGTCACCATGACGATTTCTGGCACACCCGCTACCTGTGCAGGGATAACATTCATAAGAACAGAGGAAGGATACGCTGCCTTGCCTCCTGGTACATATACGCCAACACGCTTTAGCGGACGAATCAATTGACCTAGCATCGTTCCGTCTGGTGATAGATCCATCCATGAATTGCGAAGCTGCTTCTCATGAAAGCGACGAATGTTAACCGCTGCTTCACGAATTGCCTCTAGAAAAGCTTGATCCACCTGACTATAGGCTGCTTGGATTTCCTCCTCTGTTACACGGAGCTGATCTGCCGACAGCTTTACACCATCCAGCTTTTCCGTATATTGCAGCAATGCTTCGTCACCTTTTGCTTTTACATCAGCTACAATTTTTTGAGCGTCTGCATTTTGTTCAGGCGTACCGTATTCCACTTCACGTTTCAAGCCAAACTGCTCTGGCTTTAATAATTTCATACTCATATCGATTCTACATCCTCTCTAGCCGCGTGAGGCAAGCGTTTGTTGCAGAAGATCACACAGGCTTTGAATCCGTTCATTTTTCATTCGATAGCTTACACGATTCGCAATTAAACGACTTGTAATGCCAAATATTTCAGTTTGTTCAACGAGGCCATTTTCTCGAAGCGTCTGGCCTGTTTCGACCATATCGACAATTCGATCTGCTAGCCCAATCATTGGAGCAAGCTCGATGGAGCCGTTCAACTTAATAACCTCTACCTGCTGTCCAAGCTCACGAAAATAAGCTGAAGCAACATTAGGATATTTCGTTGCTACACGTGGATGTATTGTCGGCTTCCAGTCTGGAAGTGCAATGACACTCATTCGGCATTTCGCGATACCAAGATCAAGCAGCTCATATACATCCTTATTCTCTTCCATCAGCACATCTTTACCTACTATGCCAATATCAGTGACACCGTACTCTACATAAGTTGGAACATCGACTGGCTTCGCCATAATAAATTCCATCTTAGCATCTGGCAGCTCAATAATAAGCTTACGCGTGTCATCATATTCTGTAGGAATTGGAAGGCCTGCCTTACGGAATAAGTCCGAGGCTTGCTTGTATATACGGCCCTTTGGCATCGCTACCTTCAATACTTGCTGTTCATTTCCGCTCATTTGGCACCTGCTCCCTTCTCAGTAAAGGCGATCACATCAGCATATAATCTTCCCTCGTAGCTTGTTGTACGTCCATCTTTTACAATCGAGGACAGCTCCTGAGCACCGCTTAGCTTGCTCGTTATTACAGCCTGACCTGCTTGGCGCATAGCCTGGGCACGTTGAATCGCTTCGCTGCGACTATATTCATCATAGACAATAATCGTCGGAAGCACCTCTTCGTTTTGCTCCAAATCAAGCAGCTCTAGAATGCGCGTCGTTTTAATAGCAAAGCCTGTAGCAGGTGCAGGATGACCAAATCCATCAAGTAATGTATCATAGCGTCCACCACTAACAACTGGAAAACCTAGATCCGCTGCATATCCCTCAAAGGTCATACCTGTATAATAAGAAAAATCACCGATCATCGTTAGATCAATCAATACATGCTCCGTCACATTATAAGCTTTAAGCACGGCCCATACTTGGCACAAATGCTCAATTGCAGCACGAGCAGTCTCGTTGCTGCTTACACGCAGCGCACGCTCGCATGTTTCTTCACCGCCTCTTAGACGAAGGAGGTCTGCCAGCTCTTTGCTAATCTCAGATGATAAATTAAGCTTATTGAGTAAATCCTTGTAGCCGACATAGTTGCGGCTAAGCAGCATCTCTTTAAGTGCAGCTTGATCCTCTGGACGCCCCTGCAGTGCATCCTCGAGTAAGCCGTTCAAAAAGCCAACATGCCCAATTGCAATCTTAAAGCGTTCAATGCCCGCAGCCTTTAATGAAGCAATCGCTAGAGCGATAACCTCGGCATCAGCTTCTGCAGAGCCATCACCTACCAGCTCAACGCCTGTCTGATAAAACTCAGCCTCACGGCCAGCCTCCTCTTCAATCGAGCGAAAAACATTCGCGTGATACGAAAGGCGCAGCGGCATTGCTTGATCTTTAAGCAGGGAAGAGACGACTCGCGCAATTGGAGCAGTCATATCCGAGCGCAGAACCATCGTCGTCCCACGATTATTTAGTAGCTTAAACAGCTTGGCATCCGAGGTAGCACTTGCTACTCCTACCGTATCGTAAAACTCCATTGTAGGAGTCATGATTTGCTCATAGCCCCAGCTTTCCATACATCCTAGAACGCGGTGCTCAATAGCACGCAGCTTCTTGACAACATCAGGCAAATAATCTCTAAAGCCAATTGGTTTTTCAAATACTTTTGGTTTAGGCATACCGTTCTCCTCAGTTCTTTATTATATTAAAGCGTTAACTTGTTACCATGCTAACAAAATAAAGGTTTTTGATATCTTAGCATGTTGCATGCGGCTTCGTCAAGTAACGAGCAAGCAAATGCCACGTAAGCAGCTATGTCTCCAACTGAATAAGGCATGAAGCCGGCTTTACCAGCTTCATGCCTATAACGTTGCTTATTTCCCCTCACGAATGACCTGCACCGGATTACCGCCAACGAAGCTGTATGGAGCTACATCTTTATGTACGACAGAGCCAGCAGCTACAACAGCATGATCGCCAATTGTAATACCCGGAAGAATCGTACAGTTCGCCCCTATCATCACATTGGAGCCAATGTTTACTTCTCCTAGTCGATATTCGTGAATTAAGTACTCGTGCGTTAGGATCGTCGTATTATAGCCAATAATGCTATTATCTCCTACCGTTATTTTCTCTGGAAAAAACACATCAACCATCACCATGAGGGCGAATGACGTCGTCTTGCCTACCTTCATCCCCAGCATTTTCCGATAAATCAAATTTTTCATAGGGAGAATCGGACAATATCTGGCTAGCTGAATACATATAAAATTACGAACAGCTTTCCATGGGCTAACGGTAGAGTAAACTTGCCATAATGCATTGGGCCCCTTTGTTGGATAGCGAGTTATTTTCCGCAAGGTTAACGACGCTCCAATCCTACAATATCAACTAGCTCATTCATCGTTTGGATAACATAATGTGCGCCTACGTCGCGAAGCACCTGGCCTCCTTTAAGAGACCATGCAACACCTACCGTTGTAACACCTGCCTGAACACCTGATTCAATATCCATTGTGCTGTCACCAACCATTATCGTACGAGCAGGGTCTGCGCCAAGCGCTTCAATCGCTTTAAGTACAGGCTCTGGATGAGGCTTAGCGTTCTCAACATCATCAATCGTAATAACGACGTCCATGTATTTCGCAATATCGGTAAAGGCAAGACCTTTATCGGTTGTCAGTCTCATTTTTGTAGTGACCACACCCAATTTAATGTTCTCACGATGCAATATTGCCAGCACATCCTCAACTTGGTCAAAAAGCTTTACATATTCATCATGTAATCGAAGATTTACCTCTCGATAAGCTTCAATAAGATGATCGACTTTCTCTAAGCCTGAGAATCGTCTCATCTGATCCTCTAATGGCGCTCCCATCGAAGGAATAATTTGCTCGCGGTTAAAGCCTTCGTCAACCGTTCCCTTGAGTGCATGCAAAAATGAAGCAATAATTAACTCGTTCGTATCTAGTATCGTTCCATCCAAATCAAAAAGTACTGTATCGTAAGCTCTCATAGCTGCCTCCTATCCGTGCGGTCTTAGTCGCCGCCTCCACCACCATCAGATCCACCACTGTCTCCACCGCTGCTATGTCCGCTGCTGCTGTCTGCAGAGGATTGCTGGTCGTCTGTTGTTTCTGTATTTGAGTTTGTTTTTTCTTTCGATTGATTTGCCGCTGCATGCGAGGAATCTCCACCAACGGCTCCTGATTGATCTTTATTATTTTTCTTATTGTTCGAAATTTTATGATTCATAGCATTTTTTTCGGTAGCTTGCTCTATATCTGCTTGCTGCTTCGTATTAACAATCGGATCGACATAGCGAGCTTTGGCGAAGCCTGCTGTACGACGAACGATGATAAAGACGATAACCGCTATAACAAGCAGCAATGCAAGCAGCTGTGAGCTGCGAACGTTGCCATATGCCGGATCTAAATAACCAAGCTCAAATACGGCAGTCATCGGAGACCACAAGCCATTTACTAGATCAACAAGCCATTGCGGTCCAGAAAATGCGAGTGAATCCGTCCGCAATGCTTCGATATAGAAACGACCAATAGAATACCAACCAATATAAACAGCCAGAAGTTCACCTTCGCGCAGGAATCGTTGTCTGCGAATAATGAATAATATAATCAAGCCAACGAGACTCCATATCGATTCATATAAGAAGGTCGGATGAACATAGGTTCCATTAATAAACATATGATCAACAATAAAGCTCGGGATATGTAATGTTTCTCTTAAAAATGACTCTTCAACTGGTCCACCATAAGCCTCTTGGTTAACAAAATTACCCCAGCGGCCGATCATCTGACCAATTAATAACGATGGAGCACATATATCTGCAATTCGCCAAAAGCGATAGCCTTTTGCCCGACTGAAAAAGTATCCGCACACTAAGGCACCAATAATTGCACCATAGATGGCGATACCACCGTTCCAAATTTTAATAATATCGCCTAGATTGTCTTTATAGTAGTCCCATTGAAAGGCAACGTAGTAAATACGAGCAAAAATAATTGCAGTTGGCGCTCCGATCAACAATAAATCCATAAAAAAATCAGATTTAATGCCAAAACGCTTACCCTCCTGAATAGCTAGCAGCAGTCCTGCCACCGCTCCCAAGGCAAGTATGACTCCATACCATCTAATGGATAAAGAGCCAATCTCAAATATCACGGGATTAATCAATAATATTCACCCTTCCTTATCAGTTACATCTGCCAATAATAACAAACGTATTATAGCATAGTTAGAGGTGGTCATAACAAATTCACCTCCAAGACGTCAATCCTGCTTTGCTTTCGACTTGGAGGTGATTATGTAGTTATTAACTTTTAACGCTGCCCCATCATTTCTTTCGTAGGACCTTCTACTGGCGGTACGTTAAGCCCTGCTTGACGTAGCAATACCGTCATTTGGCCACGATGATGTGTTTGATGCCCAATAAGCTTTGCTAGCATCTTGCCTTTTGTCGTTGGCCCTGTGAAGCCTTGAACCTCAGTCAGCAGATCCTCTTCGGTTAACTTCTCTGCTTCCTTAAGAATAGCATTAGCGATAATTTCATAGCGGTGTGTGATTTCCACTACACTGGATGGAACAGGCTCATCTCTTTTCGGACAAGGTACATCAAGACCGATGACATGCTTAGCAATTGATCCTGCAGCGCCAGTCAAATGCCATGCTAGCCAGCCCAATGAATTATGTCCTTCAACAATACTAAAATCTAATTTGTCGTTAGTCATTGCCTTAAATACAGATAAGGTTCCTCCTGCATTCTCATGCCAATCTTGTAAAAAATCTTCAACTACACGATACATTGCGCTCTCGCCTTCTTTCTATTTATATATGATATTGCTTTTTGTACATACAGCTTTTAATCATAATCTTCCATATCGTCTGCAATCGTTTCTGTAAGCTTGTTCGTAAACTGTAATGCTGCATTGTAGCCCATACGCTTCAACCTGAAATTCATCGCTGCCACTTCAATGATAACAGCTAAATTTCGCCCAGGTCGAACCGGAATCGTAACAAGTGGGACATTGGTTTCGATAATTTGCGTGGTCTCTTCATCAAGTCCGAGTCGATCATACTGCTTGTCTTGTTGCCAGTTTTCAAGACGAATAACAAGTCCTATACGTTTTTGCGTTCGTACTGCCCCAGCACCAAACAATGTCATAACGTTAATAATACCGAGTCCTCTAATCTCCAGCAGGTGACGAATAAGCTCTGGTGCAGTACCCGTTAGCTTGCCATCTGCTGTTTGACGAATTTCGACTGCATCGTCAGCGATTAATCGGTGTCCGCGTTTTACTAGCTCAAGAGCTGTTTCACTTTTACCGATACCACTTCCGCCTGTAATAAGCATCCCTACCCCGTAAACGTCAACTAATACACCATGGATTGTTGCTGTTGGAGCGAGTTGGTTTTCGAGGAAGTCTGTTATGCGGCTAGAGAGAATCGTTGTTGCAATCGAACTACGTAGAACAGGAATATTTAATTCGTTAGAGTTCTCAATCAATTCTGCTGGTGGTTCTAGTCCCCGGGTAATAATAATACACGGCGTTTCATCAGAACATATTTTACGCATCCGTTCTCTGCGCTCTTCACTTGTAAGCATATTGATAAAGGATATCTCCGTACGCCCTAGTAGTTGAATACGCTCGCTCGGATGATAGTGGAAATAGCCTGCCATTTCCAATCCTGGTCGATATAGATCATCTACCGTAATCAATCTTTTTTGTCCATCTTCACCAGATAAAATTTCAAGCTGGAAATGTCTAACTAAATCTGCCACCTTTACTTTTTTCGGCATACATGCATCCTCCTTAGAAAACAAGTACAGCGATGTTACTATTTCCATCGTATAGTAAAAAGAAACGAAACGCAACGTTTTAGCTATTCAAAAAAATAAAGCCCCACCGCAGATTACTGCAGTGAGGCCTTACTAACATATGAATGATAAATTAGTTCTCGAAAATGTTAAGCTCAGTTTCTTTGTCGAACAAATGAGCTTTGTTCATGTCGATTGCTAGCTTAACTGTTGCACCGTCACGAAGAGTAGAACGACCGTCTACACGAGCGATTACAGACTCTGTACCGATTCCGTTAAGGTATAGGTACATTTCGTGACCAAGGTTCTCAGCAACCTCGATGTTCGCAGTTACAATTGTTTTTGGTGAAGCTTCAAGGAATACTGGCTCTTCATGAAGATCCTCTGGACGAACGCCTAGAACAACTTCTTTACCAATATGGCCTTTAGAACGTAGAACTGCTGCTTTACCTTCTGGTACAACTACATCTACGCCAGTAGCTTTGAAGTGTACTTCGCCAGCTTGCTCAGAAAGCGTACCGCTGATGAAGTTCATCGATGGAGAACCGATGAAACCTGCAACGAAGATGTTAACTGGGTGGTTGTACAGTTCTTCTGGAGAAGCTGTTTGTTGAATGAAACCGTCTTTCATAACAACGATACGGTCACCCATTGTCATTGCCTCAATTTGGTCATGCGTTACGTAGATTGTTGTAGTCTCTAGACGTTTAGTCAATTTAGAGATCTCCGCGCGCATCTGACCACGAAGTTTAGCATCCAAGTTGGAAAGCGGCTCATCCATTAGGAATACTTGAGGCTCACGAACGATCGCACGACCAAGTGCAACACGCTGACGCTGACCACCAGATAGAGCCTTAGGCTTACGATCTAGCAAATGTTCAATATCAAGAATTTTAGCTGCTTCACGAACGCGTTTGTCGATATCAGCTTTTTTGAATTTACGAAGTTTAAGACCGAACGCCATGTTTTGATAAACGTTCATATGCGGGTACAATGCATAGGATTGGAATACCATCGCGATATCGCGATCTTTTGGAGCTACGTCGTTCACTAAACGATCACCGATGTAAAGTTTACCTTCAGAAATTTCTTCAAGACCAGCGATCATACGAAGTGTTGTGGATTTACCGCAACCAGATGGACCAACTAGTACCAAGAACTCTTTATCTTTGATGTCAAGATTTACATCCGTTACAGAAGCTCTGTCGCTTCCTGGGTATCTTTTATAAATGCCTTCTAAACGTACGCCTGCCATGTGTATTTCCCCCTAAAGTGAAATTTTCTTATAGACCTATCTTATCCTAAGTCCCACTTGATGACTATGCACATACCTTACAAAAAAATTAATGCGTTTTCGTAACTTTGTACAATAACAATATAATCTTTACTAAAACCGCATCCCGGAACAGTCTTACATCAAGCCCTGTTTCCTGTTTCAGCTTGTCTAGACGATACAGCAGCGTATTTCGGTGAATATACAGCTTTTTCGCTGTTTCACTTACGTTGCAATCTAAGCTAAAAAATGTATCAAGGGTCGCGAGCATTTCAGGTTCAACAAAAAGCTCTGCTCGCTTTAGCGATTGCTCCAAATACTTTTGACGCTGAGGCTCTGGAATTGCATAAAGAAGTGATTCCAAGCGCAAATTCCATGGTAGATGTATGTTGCTGCTCGGATGGAATTTACGTCCAATATGTATGGAGTCACGTAGTGTCGTCACGGTCTCAATCATGAGCTTAGCAGGAGCTGCAGGATAAGTAATAGCCAGCTGACTCTCCCCTAGCCACTCTGACGCTAGCATATCATGCAGAGCATGGACAATATTCGTTAAAATGTCTTCTAGCGTTTCATCCTCTTCATGCTCTAATTCACTGCCTTCCTCATCCTTTAGCAGCGTTACTGGTCCCCATATGAGCCATTCATCATGACCTAATGGTATAAGTAAGGCATCCTCAGATAAGAAGGAGCGAAGCAGCTTGTCTAGCTCAGCATAGCTTCCTTTATATTGACTTGAGCCATCTGCTACAAGCAGTATTGGAAGCATTTCATTGTATAATGTATTCGCTAATACTAAGTGATCAGGAATATAGCCTGTCTTCGTTCCTTGGGCAATTTGACTTTGAAGCCATTCTCCAAGCTTCGTTGCTTGCTTTTCCTGCTTAGACATCCCTGCATATTGATGCTCAATATTTAGGTTGGGTCTATTGAATATAAGCATAGCGATCAGTTGCATCTCCGTTGAGCTTAGCTTCCGCTGTATGAACTCTAGGACCTCACAATAATCGGCATGCAGCTCTTTAATTAACCATATATCTTGATCTCCTTCTATGTATTGTCCCTTTTCAATTGTAGCATTTTCAAATGAAGGACCCATAAACTTGTACATATCCTCAAGACTACGATTGCTCGTGATGACAGAGCAATTAAGTATATATTCGAGCTGCTTCTGCAGATCATTGGAACTCATAAGCGGCACACTCCTATTTCTCTGTTTGTATACTACTATTGTATCATAATATTTTTATTATCATGAGCATCAGTAACAGGCTTATTCACTGACATTAGCCTTTATGCGTTTGTCGTACCTATGCCAGCTGCTCTGATAGTTGAGTATAGTCAGTAGTAACCTAGGGTAGAGGCTAGATGTTTTAGTGCTTTTAGCGCTTTTAGTGCTTTTAGTGCTTTTAGTGCTTTTCGTGCTTTTCGTGCTTTTCGTGCTTTTCGTGCTTTTCGTGCTTTTCGTGCTTTTCGTGCTTTTCGTGCTTTTCGTGTTCTTTAATACCTTATGTGCCTCAGCGATTTTAGGGTAGATTGAGCTTTCTTGACGCACTTTCAGCTTCATGTTACGCTTGTTGCATATTCATGCATGTTAATGATAAATACATATATATATTGGATTGGAGGAGCTTTTGTAATGTCCAAAGTTGTTATATTATCAGGGAGTCCCAGTGCTAGTTCACGCTTGAATGGCATGGTCAATTTTGTACGGAAAACTCTTGCCGAAGCTGGATTAAACACTGCTATTATTGAGGTCGTGGACTTGCCACCCGAGGATCTTGTGTATGCAAACTTTAACAGCCCAACTATACTCGCGGCTAATGAGCTTATTGCTGCAGCAGATGCTGTTGTTATCGCTAGTCCGGTATATAAAGCATCGTATACTGGAGTACTAAAAGCTTATATTGATCTGCTACCGCAGAAAGGCTTTGAAAAGAAGCTAATAGCTCCCGTATTCATCGCTGGATCCATGGCTCATATGCTTGTCGTAGACTATGCACTTAAACCAGTGCTTGCTTCAATGGGTGCAACTCATTTTACAAAAACGGTATACGCTACTGACGACAGCATTACACGTGAACAGGATAAAGATGGTCAATATCGATTTACAATCGAGGAGAGTATTGAAGCTCGTCTGCAAGGCATTGCAGATGAACTCATTGAGTACTTAAAATAATTTATTCAACATATAAGCTGCTATAAGAACAGATGCGTTTATCTTCTCTTATAGCAGCTGTTTTTATTAGGCGATCATTTTACTTTAAAACAAAAAAAGAGAGGAATCCCTCTCGATCATTTGTAAAAACTGGTGAGCCATGAAGGACTCGAACCTTCGACACCCTGATTAAAAGTCAGGTGCTCTACCAACTGAGCTAATGGCTCTTATTAGGAAATGGTGGAGGCTGATGGATTCGAACCACCGAACTCGTAGAGAGCAGATTTACAGTCTGCCGTGTTTAGCCACTTCACTAAGCCTCCACATGGATTGAATGGTGGCTCGGGACGGAATCGAACCGCCGACACGAGGATTTTCAGTCCTCTGCTCTACCGACTGAGCTACCGAGCCACATCTATACTTCCTATAAGAAAAAAATGGCGGAGCTGACGAGATTCGAACTCGCGGTCTCCTGCGTGACAGGCAGGCATGTTAGGCCTCTACACCACAGCTCCGTATTAAATGGTGGAGGATGACGGGATCGAACCGCCGACCCTCTGCTTGTAAGGCAGATGCTCTCCCAGCTGAGCTAATCCTCCATATGGTAGCGGCGAAGGGGA
>Ga0180216_1003932_pt1 | contig 11450 bp, 17 predicted proteins | sample eDN3rd37CBELigMG_FD_128879 | JGI IMG/M metagenome (GOLD analysis project Ga0180216, IMG submission 128879) | Enriched Miracle-Growth compost microbial communities from Emeryville, California, USA - eDNA 3rd pass 37_C BE-Lig MG (version 2)... ...
CCCGCCGCCAACCACCACCACCACCAGCGTTTGCCCTTCACGTCCGCAGCAGCAGTGGCGTTGAGGCCGGGACGAGCCCATCGGCCCCACCTAGTTCCCTGCCCCTGCCTTGGTTCCTCTCCTCGCCGTTGTCCTTGGTCCCTCTCCTTGTCGTTGCCTTTGTCCTTGCCCTCTCCTTGTCGTCGCCCTCGTCCGTCGTCGCCCTCGTCCGTCGCCCGCGCCACCACAGAGCACGAAAACGCACCGTCCAATGGTGAAAAACCGTTATGTCCACGTGGATAACTGGGGATCACCATCAAATGGCCACGTGGTCAAAGGGACCCGCCCGCACCCACCCCCGACGAACCTCGAGAGCGTGCGTCGACGGTTACTCTCAGCGCATCAACGTCGTTCAGTGTCGTGCTCTATATATGAACAACATGCTGCACCACAGGACATTATGCTTTTGGGAGAAGTTTTTTTGAGGGACAAGCGTAGGTGTACACCACTATTGCTCAATGGTCGTCCCGCTGAGAATCTTGCCCCACCCAATCAACCTGCGACGCGCACGCGCGCAGTCCCGCCGGCAGCGGCAATCGCGTCAGCGTTGGCGACCATCGCCCGAACCCAGAGCGTCGTCCCCGGCCGCAGGCCGCAGCACGTACCGCCAGTGCTTGTCGATGCGGCGCGAGAGGGCGATCTTCTCCTCGACCTCGGTGCACGCCGGCACCGTCAGCGCGATCTTGGCGAGATCGCCCTTGACGGCGACGATGCGGCCGCCCGTGGACGTGGACCCGATGTTGATCATGAGAATCTCGCCCTTGGCGAGCTTCTGCACCTTGGACAGCTTGGCGTCGTCGGTCTTGACACCGAGCAGGCGGCGCAGCAGGAAGTAGTTCACCTCGATCTCGGTGAACACCGGCGGGAGCGCGCCGACGGCGCCCAGCACCTGACCGACGAGGCGGTCGGCGCGGCACAGCGTCGGGTCGACCTTGGTGCCGACACCTGGTGCAGCGGGCGCGGCCCCACGGAGGCTGGACCGCGTCCGGCCGTTAGCGCAGCGGCGGATGGCTTGCGTGCGTCGGCCCGGGCGGGGCCGTACCGATGAGGCCACCGGGGACGGCGAACTGCAGGTCGTTCTGCTCGGCGTACAGCGAGACGATCCGCGAGAAGATGGGCTTGCACCGCATGCGGCCGTCGGTGTCCTTGGACAGGATGCCGGGCCGGATCTCGATCTCGTCGCCGACCTGGTCCAGGATAGCGGAAGGGCGGCGACCACGCTGCCAACGCACGTTAGCACCATGCTGGCCACGGCAGCGCCCGCCGACGACGCTGGCGCCGCACCTTCAGGACGCCGCGCAGGATGGAGCCACCGGCGACACCGCCGCGCAGCACGTCGACCTCGGCGCCGGGCTTGTTCACGTCGAACGAGCGGATGACGATCAGGCGGGGGCGGGCGGTGAAGTCACGGACGGGGACGGGGATCTTCTTGATGATGTACTCGACGACGGCGTCAATGTTGTACTTGAGCTGCGCCGAGATGGGGATCACCGGCGCGTTCTCAGCAACGGTGCCTACGCGACGGCGGCGTCTCGCGAGCGCGCACCGGCCAGAGCGTCAGGGCGTGCGCGGGTGCGCGGCGTTACGGCGCGCGGGGCGGCGCGGGGCGGCGCGAGGGCCAGTACGCACCCTTGACGAACTCGAGAATCTGCTGGTGCTGCTTCTCGGCCGCGTCGTCCTTGATCAGGTCGACCTTGTTCTGCAGGATGATGATGTGCTTCAGGCGCATGATCTCGATGGCGGCCAAGTGCTCCGAGGTCTGCGGCTGCGGGCAGGACTGTGCCCGTGGGAGGGCCGGACGGGCAAAGCGCAAACACGGCGTTACCTGCAGTCAGTTCGCCCGCCGGCGCGACTGCCTCGCATTTCAGATTGAGCCGCGCCCGGACCTCGTTGCCGGCGATGAGCAGCATGGCGGCGTCCATGACCGCGGCGCCGTTGAGCATGGTGGCCATGAGAATGTCGTGGCCGGGGCAGTCAACGAACGACACGTGCCTGGCGGCCAGACGCCGAGGGTACCGCCTTGTGGCGCAGCGCAACCATCAGCCGACCGCCCCGCCGCGCCATTGTGCGCGACGCTTCGTCCCACGCACCGCATCAGCTTCATGCGGGCGCCGCACTGCTCGCAGGGCGGGTTGTCCTCCTTGCTCGAGCCGTACGAGCGGTAGCACCCTGGCCGGTGGCAGTTCGGGTTCGAGCATTGGTAGAGCTAGCGCGCACACGCAACCGCCAGACTCGCCGGGGCGTCGCGGTCAGCACGCCGCGCCGAGCGCCTGGTGCACGGCCCCCGGCGGCGGGCGCACCTTGGCGTTGGCGTAGCCGAGCTTGATGGTAATGTTACGCTCCAGCTCGTTCTTGAAGCGCACCGTCTGGGCAGCGCAGCGCCAGCGCAGAGCACGGCCGCCGCACGCGGCATGAGCGCGACGCCGGACGACCGGCAAAGCGCGCCGCCATGACGCGGCCCACGCACCTGGACACCCGAAATGGCCTTGACGACCGTGGACTTGCCGTGGGCGACGTGGCCGATGGTGCCTGTGGCAAGCAACGCCCGTGAGCATGGCATGCACGCCCCCGCGGCCGCGTCAGTACCGGGTCATTGATGCAACGGTGCCGCAGAGGCCTGGCGGCGTACCGATGTTGATGGTCGCCTGCCGCGAGATGACCTCGGGCGAGAGCGGGTTCAGCTCGTTGATGTTGAGCTTGGACAGGTCCTGCTGCTTGAGCTTGCTGCCCCCGCTGCTGCCAAAGATGCCGTCGGCCATGGTGGCGTTGTGGTGCTGAGCCCGCGGGCCGGTCCGCGGCGCCGTGTCCCGGGTGATGGTGGCACGTCCAGCAGCCCCGTCGTGTCTCACCGCGTCCGTCGTCTACTGCCGCTTCCCCTGTGACTCCAGCCGCGTCCCCTGTCGGTCCTGGCTGGCAGTCGCGGCCGGCTGCGGCGGTGCTCTGCGCCTCACGCGACGTCGTTGTCGACGGCGGCGGCGAAGCGACGGACGACGAAGAGGGAAAAAAGGCGCGAAACTCGACTGGCGCCACGCCGTTGCCGGAAGAACCGCGGCAGACAACGGCAGAACGGCGCTCCGCCCCATACCTCCTCCAGCCAAATCCCAAACGGCAGAATGCGGTCGCCGGCAGAACCGTGGCAGAACCGGGAGAATTGATTCCTGCCAACTGGCAGAATCAGGTGGAACGGCAGAATTCTGGCCGAATGGGGTTGATGTGTCTCATGGCCAATGGCAGATTCGCGGCAGATTGGCAGAATAGAGGGAGAATAGGGTAGAACGGTCCTCTACCTCATAGGACGTCCCTATCGGAGCCCGAGCGGCAGAACGGGGTGGAAGGTCGAACGGCGGCAGAATGGGGTGGACTACTAGTGGCGTCATAGGCGATGATAAGCGGCAGAATTGGGCGACGACGACGGCGGCAGGTGACCCGCAGCGGCGCACGGCGACGACGGCGACGGCGCGCGGCGACGGCGGCCGCCGGGAGGACACGCGGTCTGGAGGACGCGCGGCCTTGCAAGAAGCCCTTGCCGCCGACGCCCGGGACGTGCAGGCTAAGGTCGCCCCGCGTGAAGGCAAGGGGGAGAAAGCCGGCACGGACCGCGCACTCTGCTCGACCACCGCGGCGGCGCTCAGACGGCAGCGACGTGAACGGCGGCCGTACAGGCCCACCGCCCGCTTGTGGGGGAGCACACGGCACGCATAGCAGGTGCGCTGACGGCCAACGGCGGGCACCCAGCCGCGAGCGTGTCCGAAGGTTAATTGGCATGACCGCAGATCGCTGCTCCGTCGGCTCGAGATCCCAGGCGCTCCGGGGGGATCTACGGCGAGGCCCGCGCCGCCGCTGCAGCCATGGACTTTTCGTCGTTCTGGCCGTTCAGCAGCCCAAGCAAGCAGGCAGCGGCGGCGAACGCCGACGGCGCCGCGGCGTCCGACAGCCGGCATGGCATCAACGCCGCGTCGATCAACGGTGGGCCCGGCGCCGCGCTGGTGTCGTCGGTCGGGCGGCCCCCGTCCGCGGTACGGCCGGCGCCATTTGGCGCGGCCGCGACGCGCGGCACGGCTGCTAACGCACGGCAGTGCGGGTCCCAACCGCGACGGCGCCACCAGTCCGGGACGGGCAGCTTGGTCCTACCCGGGTCCGACATCGACCTGAACAAGTACCTCGTGGGCGCCTGGAAGCGCAACCTGGAGTGGCGCGAGTTTGGCCATGACTTTGCGCACGTGCGCGAAAGCAACAGCATCGTTGTGGTACGCCTGGTGTTGCGGCGCCAGGTGGGGTCCGAGCGCCGGTGGGCCTGAGCAGGATCCGCTGGCCTGGCGTGCCTCCCCGGGTGCAGATCGAAGAGTACCACCGGCTGGATAGCGAAGCGGGCGCGCGGTACCACCGGTGGAGCTTTGGCCGCAGCTTACAACGCGCCGACCTGCGCAGCGGCTACGTCATGAAGGTCGGCGCCTTGACCGAACGCCGGCGAAGGGCGCTGCACCCCGACTGATCGCCGTCCGGGGCCGTCCGCTCTGGCGCTGGCGCGGTCCGCAGATGGTGCCGAACCTGAAGGCGAACGAGATCCAGCTGGAGTGGCAGTACGGCGGGACCACCTGCCACGGCCGCTTTGTGCCGGCGCCCAACGTCATGGTGCTGCAGTTTATGCTCAAGACGGCGGTCATCACCGCGACCTACCGGATCGTCGATGCCAACAGTACGGACAGCGGTGGCAGGCGCCGTCGCGTTGCCGCGGTGCCTGACCTCTCCCGCCGCACCGCTCGCGGCTGCGTGGATGGAACCAGTGATGGCCGTGTGCATCGTCGAAGTGGAGGAGAAGAAGGAGCCGACAATCCAGTACGGCAACATGTACCGGCTCGACCCGGCATCGTATACGTCCCCTTCAGATTGAGCGCCCAAGGTTTTTTCCATCGTGGCGTTTACCATCCTGTCAAATTCTGTACATGTGCACACGTGTACCACTAGTTTGTTGTACAGCCTGCAATGCTACAGCCCATTTCGCGCCCGCCCATCAACCGCGGCTGTACCTTGCCGTGCGACGCCGCGCGGTCGTCCATGACGTCACAAGCACCTTTCGGCGTCCACTTGCGATCCAATGGTCTCAGCGCGGCGACCGTCCCCCGGACCAGCACCTAGGATGCATGAGGCGGCTGACGCCCTCGGCTTCCCTTCGGTGTGCAGATGTTCGCCTGCCCGGTGCACGGCTGCGACAAGGCGTACCAGAACCTCAGCGTGCGTGCGCCGTACCGCCGCCCCCGCCGCCCCCGCACCCCGTTGCGACATGCTGCTCACCGGCAACGCCACACATGCCCCTGGGCCTGCATGGGTCGTGGAATACAGGCGCTCAACACGCATTTGCGAGCGCGCCATCCTCGCCATGGGCCGCTAACGCCGCGCGCCGCCGCGCGGCAGGTCAACCGGCGGCTCCGGGCCATCGGCTACGCCGTGCCGCTGGTCACGCTCGGCCGCCGCGAGGCCCGCACCGACCGCGCCGAGCGGCGGCTCGCCCCCGCGTAGGCGCACCCGCTACCCAGGCGAGCCAGTGGCCCCAGCGCAGCACCTCGCTGACACGGCCCGGTCGGCGCGGCGTGCCCCCTCTGCTCTATGCGGATGGCCCGCTGGCAGGGCCTGGCGCGAGTGGCTGGAGCGCCGGAACGCGGAGGTCGCCGCCGGCGCCGCGGCGGCACATGCGCGCCCAGAGTTCGCCATGCTGCGCCTCCTCGTCCAGCTGACCCCGCCGGGCGCCGCGGCCGGCCCAGGGCCCGCGCCGCCGGGCCAGGCGGACGTCTGGCGTCGCGTGGTCGTGCCAGCCGCGCTCTCGCTCACCAACCTGCACCACGTCCTCCAAACAGTACGCCCGCCGCCTGCCTGCCTGCATGCGCGCCGCGCCCTCTCTCATAACCAGCGCGGCATAAGTGCCTCTGACCGCGCAGGTGTTTGACTGGGACGACGCCCAGCCCCACCGGTTCCGCACGGCGGACGGGCCCCTGCCGGCCGAGAACGAGGACGCCGTGCTGCTGCTGGACGCGGTGCGGCCGGGCCGCGAGACGCTGTGGTACGACTACGGCAGCGGTGACCCGCCGTGGCAGCACCGCCTGGACGTCGTGAGTGCGGTCGCGACGACGCAGCCGGTGCCGCTGTGCGAGGCCGGCGGCGGCACCCGGCCGCTTGCGGTAGGCCCTGCCCGCCGTGATGCCGTCCCGAACGCCATGGGCCTCATCTCCTCCGCTCATGGGGGGACCTGGTGGGCGCGCGACGTACACAGGAACGCGGGCCCGGGAGAGCGGACGAGGCAAGCGCCGTAGGGCGCGCGCCTGAGCCCTGGCAGGCGTCTGGGCCGGCTAGCACCCTGGCCCGCCTGAACGCAGTCTTGATGTTGTTGTTCCAATCGACTGTACAGCAGCCTAATGTACATTGACTCAGTGGCACATCTACGCACCGCCAGTGCCCGCGGTCGACTCGTCCGCGGCACCGCCACCGGCCTCGACGACCAAGCTCTCCATCAGCGCGTCCACGTACGCCAGCGGCCGCCAACTGTCGCACCGGAAGGTCGCGACGGTCGCCGTCGTCGTCATCGCAAAGCGGATGAGCAGCTGGTGGCGCGGCGGCAGGAGCGCCCACACGAACTGGGTCGACGCGGCGGTGCCGCCGCTGCTCTCGGCCGCACGGCCGACGCGGAACGGCTCAAAGTGCTCGGCGATGAGCCGCTTCATGTCGACCGCCGCGAGCGGGACGTGCTTGACAGCCTCAAACGCCTCCGCCGGCGGCGCCGCCGCCTCGATGCCGTTCACCGCTTCGGCCACCTCCTCGGTCAGGACCGGCTCGCCGTCGTCCTCGGATTGGCACCGAGCGCCGAGCAGGTGCCACATGGCCACAAAGCGCTCCCAGCGTGCGTCGGCCACCTCCGGCTGTCACGGCCATCGCCAAAGGCGCGGCTCGCCCGGGCAGGTGAGCGTGCATCCGCTTATGCTTTTATGCGCCACAGACGGGGCCGCACCTCTGCCGGGGCGGCCGGCACCGGCAGGTCCGGAAAGGCAACGTGGAACGGCTCGAGGGGGGCCTTTTGCGACAGCCCGTCCGCGGTGGTGAACGTAGCCGCCACGGTGAACCACGCCGCGCTCGGGACGGCCAGCGGCAGCTCCAGCGGGATGCAGTAGCCGTGCGGAAACGCCGCCACCGGGGTGGCCGCCACGGCGCCGTCCATCTCCAGGTAGGGCACGACGAGCCGCGCGCGGCCGGTGGTCGGCACGGTGGTCTGCAGGTCCACGGCGACCGAAAACACTTTGGGCGGCACCGTGACGTTGGCGTACTTGCGGATCACGCTCGGATCTGCGTGCACAACGCATCAGGATGCATCGACCGTGGGGGGTGGGTGAACGGCTGCCGCGGGTTGAACGCGCGGGGCGAGCGGTCCATACCGGCGTAGCGCAGCACAACGTCGACGATCGCTGGAATGGTGAAGGACGGCGCGGCCAGCGCCGCCAGGTGCGCCGCCAGCGGCTGCGTCAGTAGGTCCGCTGCGCAAGGTCCCGCAGTCACGTCACCCCACGGGCCGGCGCCGCATAAGCGTTCCTGTTTCAGGCGCACGCGGCTGGACAGGCAACTCATCTGTCGGTACCAGCGATGGGGCACCGCTGCCGCTGGCGCGCCTGGAGCTCGGCGCGCGACACGGGCGCCCGCTCGAGCGTCAGGAAGGGCGCGGGCAAGGTCTGGATGGGGCCGACCTTGGGCACCGTCGTCGGCAGCGAGGACGCCGTGCCATCTGCGTGCAGGAGAACAAGCGCGGCCGACGGAGCAACCGTCAACGCCGCTGGCGCTCGACTTCCACGCGCCCAGGCGTGGACGCACCCAGCGCAGCGTCTTCGGACGAGGCGGACTGGCGGGAGCGCAGGACGGGGATGAGCTTGTCGCGGGAGACGTGCGTCAGCATCATCAGCAGGAACTGCGCCTGGTCTCGAATGTCTGCGCAGCCGGACCAAACAGGCTAGCGAGCCCACGTTCACGTGCGTTAGCCATGTGCGAGCGCGCCAGGATCTCGGCGGCTTCACTCGCACGCCCTACCGACGTTGCCGTAGGTCTGCGTGAGATGCGCGAGAATGTCCTTGAGCACGCCAAACACGATGGCCGTCGGATGGGCGGTCAAGACGACCCGCACAAGGCGCAGCAACTGCAGGCCCAGCGGCCACGAGCCCTGGCGGCAGACGTCTGTGCACCGCAGCACTTCCAGGACGTAGCGCAGGGGGGACTGCGCGCATGCGCCAAGAGGGGCAGGGCGACGCGCGGTCAGCCGGCGCCCACACTCGACAGATACATAGCCCCGTGCGCGGGGCGGTACCACGACGTCGACGTCGGCCTCGCTGCAGACCCGCTCGAGCACCGCGACGTACGCGCCGCAGTGGGCTGCAAAGTCGTCCAGGGGCACCTCGCACATGCGGGCGCTGCGGGCAGTCCACGCGAGCGAGGTTGTATCGCCCACCCCCCCAAAATGAGCTTGCGCTGGGCCCAGCGCGCCCGGCATGCACGCAGCGCGGCGCACGCACGTGAGGCCCTGCAGGGCGCGCAGCATGAACGAGCTGGTGGGCGCGTCCGAGTGGATGCGGTCGAGCATCGCCGCCATCTGGTCGATGAACCGCGGCGCGTCCAGCACGACGTCCTGGAGGCGCCGCTGCACGCGGCGGTCCAGCGACGGGAACGCCTTCAGGTACGCGGCCAGCGCGTCAAAGTGCACGGCGGCAGGGGCGTCGTCGACGCCGTAGGCGGTGAAGCTGCTCAGGCACTCGAGCACATCCAGCACGTCCCTAGGTTCAGGATGGGCGACCAGGTCCCGCGCGGCTGTCCTTGTCAGCACTGCAGGCTGGCATGCGGTCGCCGTCTGCGCGGGGGCCCCCACCGAGGCGGGAGCAGCGCCGGATTCTCCGCCGAAAACGCGTGTCGAAGGAGCCGCGTGCTGCCCGCCACGGCCCCACGCGCCGGCTGCGAGCCCGTGCGTTAAGGAGACGCCACGTGGTTACATCGCGGTGCGCCGCCACCCCCAGCCCCAACACGGATGGGACGGATATAGTTTCATCTGCTTGATGCGCAAGCTGTCAAAGACCGTCGGGTAAAAGTGCGAACGGAACGGGTAGAGCGCCGCCGCGAGATTGGGCAGCTGCAGCGTGTCCTGGCCGGCCAGGATCCACTCGGCAACCAGCAGCCGGTCACTCTCCGAGCTGTGCCACGCCGGCGCGAACTGCGCGGCAGCCGGTCAGCCGCGGACAGCAGTGGACGTTGTTCGGGCGGTCATGGCGGCGGCGTACTGGTGGGCGCTGGTCGCGGTGCTGACCAGCTGCGCCAGGACGGCTCGGCGGTCGTCGGGGCCAAACACCGTCGGCAGGCGGCGGCAAAGCTCCACGACCAGGTGCAGCTGCACAAGGTCCGCCGACGATGCCAGCCGCAAGAATTGGTGCTACAACAAGGAGATCCCGCGGCGAAGGGATTCCAACGGTTGGGATCCACGTCGTCAGCCTTGGCCCAAAACTATCTGCAGAAATGCGTCCAGCGCACTTTAAAGGTGTCGGCGGGCAAGCCGACGGTGGTGGCCACGCGCACCAGGCGCTCCACCACCGTGGCAGTGGCGGCGGGCGTCAGCAGCGCCGCCGTATCCATGGCCAGCCGGACGCAGCGCTTCACGTCCTGTGATGCGGACGCGCTCGACGCACTCGCACCGACCGTCAGAAGCCTGATCCCTCTCGTTTGTTCTGGCCGCGGCCACCTACGTCGAGCCACGGGGCGCTGGGCTCGAACGGCGGCCGGTCTTCGATCGGCAGCGTCCCCGATCGTATGTGGTCCGGCGCCACAAACGTGCCCTTGTTGGCCGTCGCCAGGAACGGCGGCAGCGGCCCCTCCGTGATCGGCACCTGCCAACGCAGCGTGGTCGCTTCGTCTTGGCGCGTTGGATGTGAGCGACTGGGTGTGCTAGCTAGCCCGATCGCGCGTCTGCGGCGGGCCGCCCTACGACGACGTGGATGTAGTTGTCGAGGACGGCCGAGAACAGCAGCGCGTACGCCTGCGCGACGTGTGTGGCCTCTTCCTCCAGCAGCGAGAACAGCCAGCCCAGCCGGTCGTAGAGCAGGCCGGGCCACATCGCCTCGAGGTCGTCCAGGCACTGGCAGGCCTGCCGCAGCCGCACCGCGCGGGTAGGGTTGCCACGCGCCGCCGTTAGCCACTGACCAGCAGCCAACGAACGTCAACGCCTGCACGTGAACGGACCACGCCGCGCAAGACGCGGTTCGCGGATGCGTTGGACTGCCGCGCCAGCTCCAGCAGCCGCCCGACCAGCTGCGACAGGGCGCGCGGGTAGTCGCGCACGGCGTCCACGTGGGTCAGAATCGCCGTCAGCGTCATGTAGATCTGCCGGCGGAACGACCCCACAGGGTCGGGCAGCGTGTGCGTTAGTCCTGGGCGCCCTGGCTCGTTCGACGCACCGCCGCCGCCGGACCTGGGCCTGGCTAACCAGCGACACGCCCGCGCCCTCGCGCGCGGCGAGGGCCAGCAGCGCTGTCGTCACTTTGTCGATGCGCTTGCTCTCATGGAACAGCAGCGCCGCAAACTCTTGCCAAAGGAGCAGGATGTGGACGCGCGCCGTGTCGTCGACTTGCTCATGGGTCACCGCCACGAGGCCCTGCTGCACCAGGGCGTCTTCGTCCAAGCTCGAGGCGACTAGGAACGCATCCGGATCGCGCTTGAACGCCGCGACCGTGCGGATCACGGCCGCGCCGTCCATGCCCACCGCGAAGACCTCCATGGCCGCCGGGCCCACTTCGGCGGGGGCCGATCTGGTCCGTAGCGTTCCTCAGTGCCCACCTCGACCACCTCTATGCCTTCACGCTCCGTCTCCTGTCCTCGCCGTCGGGGTGTCAGAATAGCCGGAGCCCGGTGATGCCGAAACGTTGTCCCGCTGTTGTCCGCCCTCCTCCTGTTTTTGAACGACTCGTGCTTCGCTTCGTTCTCATCCCTCCGCTTCGTCCTCTTCCTCCTCGTCGTCCTCGCCGTCCTCGCCTTCGTCTTCGTCGTCCTCCGGCATCGCCCTGCATCGAGTCGCACCTCCGTCCTCGTCGTCGACGTCGTCCTTGTTGTCCTCGTCTTCCTCGTCCTCCTCCTGCATCGCCCTGCTTCGCGTCGCGCCTCTCCGTCCCCGTCGTCCTTGCCGTCCCCTGCGTCCTCTTCCTCTTCGTCCTCTTCCTCCTCGTCCTCCTCCTCGTCCTCCGCCGCCTCCTCCAGCGCCCTTGCCGCTTGTTCTCTCCCGCCAAACTGCCTCTGATGACGTCATCGGACGCGGAGCGCCTTTCCTACCGCGAATGGTCGCCGATGCCAACAAAGTCACGTTCTTTATAGCGCCCATATTGTGGTGGACAAGGACTATGACGTCATCA
>Ga0180216_1003933_pt1 | contig 11446 bp, 11 predicted proteins | sample eDN3rd37CBELigMG_FD_128879 | JGI IMG/M metagenome (GOLD analysis project Ga0180216, IMG submission 128879) | Enriched Miracle-Growth compost microbial communities from Emeryville, California, USA - eDNA 3rd pass 37_C BE-Lig MG (version 2)... ...
CCTTTATAATGAACGCCGAAGGATTGGGGCGCCTGTTTGCGCGCGGCACCATGGCAGATGGCCCCTTTCCCGAGCACTACGAACCGGCCGAATCGCCGGCGGCGAACCTGCTACATCCCAAAGTCTCGGCCAATCCTGTGCTGCGCGTCTTTGCGGATGATCGCAAGAGCTTCGGCGCGGCAATCGACTTTCCCTATGTTGCGACCACCTACCGACTAACCGAGCACTTCCACTACTGGACCAAGCACGCCCTCATCAATGCGCTTCTTCAGCCGGAGGAGTTTGTCGAAATCGGCGAGCAACTAGCGAAGGAAAAGGGTATCGCGCAGTCCGGCTGGGTCAGGGTCTCGTCAAAGCGCGGCGACGTCATCTGCAAGGCCTATGTGACGAAGCGTATCAAGCCACTGCTCATCGACGGAAAGCCGACGCATGTCATCGGTGTCCCGATCCATTGGGGTTTCACCGGACAGGCCCGCAAGGGCTACGGAGCCAATACGCTCACGCCATCGGTCGGCGACGCGAACTCCCAGACACCAGAATTCAAGGCGTTCCTGGTGAACGTCGAACGATCGAACGGCCCGGAGGTCTAGAGAGCGCCGTGGCAGATCTTCAAACACAGGATTACATCCGCCGTTCAGCCTCGACGTTGACGCCGCCGAGCGTCCGCAATTACGAGCAAACGGTTGCCAAGCTCATCGACGTCTCGCGCTGCATTGGCTGCAAGGCGTGCCAGGCCGCGTGCATGGAGTGGAACAACCTGCGGGCGGACGTCGGCCGGTTCGAGGGAAGCTACGACAATCCGATGGACCTCGGTCCCAGCGTCTGGACGCTGATGCGTTTCACCGAATGGGAGAACCCCAATGACAGTCTGGAGTGGCTGATCCGCAAGGACGGCTGCATGCACTGCGAAGATCCGGGGTGTCTGAAGGCTTGTCCCGCGCCCGGTGCCATCGTCCAGCATGCCAACGGCATTGTTGATTTCATCAGCGAGAACTGCATTGGCTGCGGCTACTGCGTGAAGGGATGCCCGTTCAACATCCCACGCATCAGCCCGATTGATCACAAATCATACAAATGCACGCTCTGCTCCGACCGCGTCGCGGTCGGTCTCGAGCCGGCCTGCGTCAAGGCCTGTCCGACCGGAGCGATCATGTTCGGCTCCAAGCGCGACATGACGGCTTGGGCCGGCGAGCGCGTCGACGAACTGAAGTCGCGGGGCTTCGGGAATGCAGGACTCTACGATCCGCCCGGTGTTGGCGGAACGCATGTGATGTACGTCCTGCATCATGCCGACAAGCCCTCCATTTATGCCGGCCTGCCGAATGATCCGCATATCAGCGCCTTCGTCGGGCTTTGGAAGGGCATGCTCAAGCCCGTCGCGCTGGCGGGCATGGCGTTGGCGACGATTGGCACATTCCTCCACTGGATTACGGTCGGGCCCAACAAGGTCGAGCCGGAAGACGAACAGCAGGCCGAGGAGGTCATCCGCTCCGCAAGAGGAGATTCCGAATGACCTATCCGAAAGGCACGATCATCCGGGCGACCGCCTTCACGCGGATCAATCACTGGACGACCGCGACTTGCTTTGTGCTGCTCGTGCTATCGGGGCTCGCGATGTTCCACCCATTGCTGTTTTGGCTATCCGGCCTATTCGGCGGAGGTCAGTGGGCGCGCGCGGCACATCCCTGGATCGGTTGTGCGCTGCTCGTCAGCTATCTCGGGCTTACAATTCAGTTCTGGCGCGAGAACCTGCCGAACCGGTTGGATGCTGAGTGGCTCGCGAAAATCGACCGCGTCGTCCTCAATGACGAGCAGGGTACCCCTGAAGTCGGCCGCTTCAACGCCGGTCAGAAAATCGTGTTCTGGGGTATGGCCTTCCTGGTGCCGGTGCTATTCCTTACCGGTCTCCTCATCTGGGACATCTACTTCTCGACCTATACGTCGATCGGGACCCAGCGTGTCGCGGTCCTCATGCACAGCCTTTGCGCCATTGCCGCGATCATTCTTTGGATCGTCCACGTCTATGCCGCCATCTGGGTGAGCGGTTCGATGCGTGGGATGATGCATGGTTACGTAACGCCGGGATGGGCGTGGCGCCATCATCGCCAGTGGTTCCGCTCTCTCGTGGCTGCAGGCTCGCGCGGCCCAACCCCCGCTTCCAACGACGATCTTGGCAAGGCCGACAACTAGCGCAGGAACGATCATTTGAAACAAGGCGGCGCTCCAGCAACCGGTAAATGGCAGGGCACAGCGACTGGCGGCGTGACAACGCCGGATATGGTCGTCGTCCCCGAGCTTCACCAACGCTTCGCTGCGACAGCATCGCGGTTGTCGACACTCGCGCCCGACCATCCGCTCGAGGACTGGCTCTCTTTCATGGCTCGGCTATCCGCAGCGCAACACCATGCTGCAACGTCAGTGACGAGCATCGAAGCCGCACCGTCCGCGGTTATTCTCGACCGATCGGCGGAGGCCGATATGCCACCTCTTGCAGCGGATGGGCACCGTCGCGATCCGGTCTGGCGATCTGCCCTCACCGAGATCATCAACGCAATGGCGGACGGCCCGTTGCCAGAGCAGGCTCGCAAGGTCGCAGACGGGCTGCGTGCCATGGATCCCGTCGCCATTGAAGCGCTCGCCGATCAGTTCCTCTGCGGCAACATCGAGATCGCCGAAGCCGGCGCGGTGCTCTACGTCGCCGCAGCGCTTCAGGTCTACTTCACGGCACAGGCGACCGGTCTTTCCGCCGACGCATTGCGGCTCCTCCCGCAACGCGGACTATGCCCCTGTTGCGGCTCGACGCCGAGCGCCGGCCTTGTCACCGCGACCGGTAAGACCCCCGGCGTGCGCTATCTCTTCTGCTCGCTCTGCTCGACGGCCTGGAACCACGTGCGCGCCGTCTGTATCACTTGCGGCGACACCAGCAGTGTCACACTTCGCGAAATCGAGGGTGGTGACGGGATCGTCAAGGCGGAGACATGCGATGCATGCAGAAGCTACGCGAAAATGATTTACCAGAAGCAGGACATGAACGCCGATCCCTACGCGGACGACCTTGCCAGCCTTTCCCTCGACATCCTCGCCGCCGAAGCGGGCTGGTCACGCCATGCGCCGAACCCGCTGGTGCTAGCTCGATAGAACAATGGAAGGGACGGCATCATGGACGACCCATTGGACGACGATGCGAGAACCGCGTTCTTGTTCCAGTGCGGTGAAAGCCCCTGGTTCGCCATATCGCTCGACAAAAGCGGCGCAAATATTCCGTCGGTCAATTGTGCCGAAGGATGGCACTACCGCGCGACCTTCCGACTCGGCATTCATGAAGTCATGCCCGTTGCTATTGAACCCGAGCCGATCCTGCGGGGCATCCAAGCAAACGGCTACTTTGTATGGCGCATGGGTTCGATCTTTGGAACATCGCAATAGGTGTAAGGTCGCCAGCTGCCGTCGTATATGGGATAATTCGAGCCGCTCAAATCCGACCCAAGTGCCTCACTCCAATGCCCAAATCGCGCTTGCATCATCTGCTGCACACTATGGCAAACCGCGCAATTCGAGGCGCAAACCGAAGTCGGAGGGACCGATAAACAATAGGGCAGCCGCAGGAAATGCCGCATTTCTAGAGCAGCAACGCAAGCGACTTACTGCCATGCCTGCATCGGTTGGGAAGGTCGATCCATGGAGATCTACGGCTTCGCTGAAGGGCATGATGCTCTGGATAAGGGCACACAAGGGCAAACCCTCGTTTCCTCACGGGACAGCTTCTAAGAACCCATCGCCAGCGATGACTTCGTCACCAGCGATAACGAAGGCTCCCGAGCACTGCGCGCCCCTTGTCGCGGTAACAATAGTCGGCTTGGCAGATGTCCTTTTCGGTGTCGAATATGTTCGAGACATTGAGCTGCAGCCGTGCGCCCTTGAAGCGTTGATCGATTGACGCGAGATCATAGTGGGCCGCGGCGTCGAAGAGCGTCCGATCCTCGTTCTTGAACGTATTCTCGTCGTTTCCGAAGCTCTCACCGATGTAGCGCACGCCAGCACCAAGGCCGAAGCCGGTCAGCATGCCGTATTTGAACGAGTAGCCAGCCCATAGTGACGCTGTATGCTGCGGAATGCTCGACAGCGTATTTCCATTATTCGTGGGATCGCCGCCATCGACGATCTCCATGTCGATATAGGAATAGGAGGCGAGAAAATTCCACCCGCCAAAAGTCGCCGCAGCCTCGATCTCACCGCCGCGCGAGTTCAGGATACCCGTCTGCACGAGGCGCGATAGCTGTACCCCGTCGCGCTCGAATGTTTCAGCAACTAGCCCGTTCTGCTGCTCGATGTCGAACAGCGAGCCCGCGATCAGGATGTTCATGCCGGGGGGCAGATATTTGAAGCCGATCTCTTTCGATTTGGCCGTCGAGGGATCGAAGGCGGCTTGCGTGTCTGCATCGGGCGGCGAGGTTCCAGCCGTCGGACTGAAGGATGTCGCGTAGGCAATATATGGCGTCAGTCCCGAGCTGAAGCCATAACCGAGCGCAACGCGGCCGGACCACTTCTGATCCTTTTTGTCCTGCGTCGTTATCGTGCCGGCCAAGTCGTCCCATGTCGTCTTCGTTTCGAGCCAGTCGTGGCGCGCGCCGAGCGTCAAGATCCAGCGCTCGAGCTTGATCTGATCCTGGAGGTAGACGCCGGTCGAAAAGAGATCCTGCGACGTGCGGGCGATGATGGGCGGATCCATTATTCGCGACGCACCGTAATTGAAGTTCACGAGTGGCGGCACCTGACTGCCGATCACGATGTCTTGGGGATTGCCATTGACGTCGTAGATGATGTCGTCGGTCTCGAAGCCTTCGGCTTCCTTATAGGTCAAATAGCTCAGATCGACGCCCGCCAATACGGTGTGCCGCAACGGTCCGGTCGCGAACTTCATCTCCGCGTTGTTGTCCATCACGGCCGTATGCATGTTGTCGGCAAGCGTGCCGGTCGCTCGAGGATAGATGCCGTTCAAGGGCAGACCTGTCGGACCCAGCGGTCCGACCGCAGGAAGTGCATTGCCGTCGTTGTCCGTGGGGATCGCGATATCGATGTACTCGAGCTTGCTGTTCAACCCCGCATATCGTGCCTTCTGTCGCAACGTGAGCCCGCCGTTGACCCGATGCTCCACCTCATAGCCGACGCGCCACTGCTCCTGGTTGAAGTCATTGAAGTTGGGATCGCCCGAGACGATGTTCGTGCGCCGGACATGGTCGCCGTTATAGTCGTTCCAGTACGCCATGTTGCCGCCGGCATTGCTTTTCATGTACTCACCGAACACCGTGACCTTGGTGGAATCGCTCGGTTTGAAGGTGAATGACGGCGCGATATAGAAGCGGTCGTCCTCGACTCCGAGCTGCTGCGTTTCACTGTCTCGCACGACACCGGTCAAGCGGTAGAGCGTGCTGCTGCCCGGCGCGATCGGTCCGGAGAAGTCGAAATTGCCCTGGAATCGATCGTGATTTCCAATCAGGAATTCCACCTCACGGAATGGCATCGCGGTCGGGCGCTTGGTGTACATGTCGAGGATACCGCCCGCGGAGCTCGCGCCGTAGATCATCGACGACGGGCCTCTGAGAACCGTAAGACTGTCGAGGCCGTAGATTTCGTTCCGGAAAACGCCGAACGGGCTGGCCATCTGCCGGAGACCATCGCGGAACAGTGAATCGCCACTCGAGCAATCGAAACCTCGGATGTTCACACAGTCGAAGCGCGGATCGAAACCCGCGCCATTGACGCGCGTGCCGGGAACATAGCTCATGACATCTTCGAGACTATACGGCTTGCGGTCTTCCAATTGAGCGCGCGTGACCGTGGTGAGGGACTGCGGAACCTCGGTCACCGGCGTCGAAGTCTTGGTTACAGCAGATACCTCGTTGGCGACATAGCCTTTGACGCTGCCTAGGCGCGTGCTCGCACCATCACTCGGAGGCACTTCCGCCACGGGTGCGGTCGGCGTCGGGGTCGGGGTGGTGACGGCAACAGGTCTCGGAGATGGACGGGCCTTCGATCTAGCGGCCTTCGTCGATGCCTTCGCCTTCGTTTGCGCGGCCTTCCGCTCAGGGGCCTTCGTAGTCTCCACGACAATCGGTGGAAGCTGGGTGCTGCCTTGACTTGGTGCGCTGGGTTGAGCTTGTTGGGCTATGGCCACACTCGAGACGCTTAGCGACAGTAGCGCCGCGATGGCTGACCAAAGGCGGGTCGCACCTGCCATTTCTGCCGTCCTTCGAAATGATTTGAAACGAAATCATGGGTAAACGGCCTTCAAAGATCACTCAACGAGTATAGAAATAATCGGACCGCCTTGCAGCTGCAAATGTGACGTGGTGGCCACGTCATGCTGTGATCGATGACATGCGAATCATCAACCTACTGCTCAATTTCCACGGATCAGCACTCGCTCGTGAAACTAGACTGCGGCTGTCCAAAAAGGCTAAGCCTGCAGACGACACTGTTACGAGCTGCCGTCTCACAATAGGAGCCTGATGCGCGTCGTATTCACAGTTGTGCACCGCTGGACAGGTCTCTTCATCGGCGTGTTCCTGATTGTCTCCGGCATCACCGGAGCCATCATCTCGTGGGATCACGAGCTCGACGAGTGGCTGAATCCGCACCTCTTCAATGCACACGGGGAAGGCTCGCCGAAGGATCCACACGAGCTGGCGCGTCTTGTTGAGGCGAGCGACCCGAAAGGACGCGTGACATTTTTCTCGCTCGGCTACGAACCGGGACATACGGCAAGCTTTTTCGTGGAGCCACGCGTCGATCCCAAGACTGGAGATCTCTATTCGCTCGACTATAACCAAGTCTACGTCGAGCCATCGACTGGCGAGATCGTCGGCAAGCGCTATTGGGGTGCGATCTCGCTCTCGAGCGAGAACGTTCTGCCCTTCCTCTATAAGCTTCACTACTCGATGCACATACCCGACTTTGCCAACTACGACCGATGGGGCTACGTGTTCATGGGCATCATCGCGATCGTCTGGACGCTGGACTGTTTCGTCGGCTTCTATCTGACGCTACCAGCGCGCGGGCGTTCTGCGGATGGGCGCTCGAGAAGCGGTCTGCGGCGCACTTGGTGGCAGCGCTGGAAGCCTGCGTGGTCGATCAAACGTGGTGCGAGCAGCTACCGGTTCAATCTCGACCTTCACCGCGCAGCCGGACTCTGGCTCTGGATTCTACTGTTCATCCTGGCTTTCACAGCAATCTCGATGAACCTCTCTCAAGAGATCGTAAGGCCGCTCGTGCGCACCGTCTCAACGCTGACACCGGACGCCTTCGATGATGTTCCCGCGACGCCGCTTAATCAGCAGATCGAGCCGAAGATCTCATTCGAGAAGGCCATTGAGATCGCGGTCCAAGAAGCGAGAAAGCGCGGCTGGTCCGACCCGCCAGGATCGGCGCTCTATGGATTGAACCACGGACTCTACGCCATCTCGTTCTATCGCCCCGAGGATGACCACGGCGAGTACGGCATGGGCCACAAGATGTTGTTCGTGGATGGCCGGGATGCGAGTGTGAAAGGCGGACGCGCACCGTGGCAAGGCACACCGGGCGACATCTTCATGCAGCTTCAGTTCCCCCTGCACTCGGGCCGCATCGCTGGAATCCCGGGGCGGATCGCAATCTCGATACTCGGCCTAGTTGTCGCAATGCTATCGATTACGGGCATTGTGGTTTGGGCGAAAAAACGTTCCGCGCGACTTTCCGTACGGCGGGGACCCGCGGTCGTTACCTCTGCAAAATGACGGCCGACACCCCCTTGATAGGTCCTGCAGTCACTACACTTAGCGACTCCGAAATCTGGTTTGTCGCTGCGGCCGAAGCGCCATCCCACAAGGCGACGTCCGACCGGCCTGAAGTGCCTTCAAAGCGTTTTATACCGTTTTTAAGTCGTTGCGGTTTGACATATGCGACAGTTTCGGACTGGATGCGCCCATATACGTAAATCGTCAAGACAATCATACAGTTCCTAGTACTCGCATATTGTTTTGACGACGCTCGAAAGCTGGATCCTGCACTAACGGCATCCTTCCCACAGCAGAAGCCAGCCCGGGTGACACTGGTGCTGAAGGACGGGCGCGAGACGACCCATAGCTGCCAAAGCCCGCGTGGTGACTTTCAGAGCCCTTATGGCGAGAAAGAGCTGCGCCAGAAGTTCCGCCACCTCGCCAATCGGATCGTGAGTGCGGAGGGCGTCAAGGCACTGGAGCAAACCATCGACCGGGCAGAGAGCTGGGACAGTGTGTCCGAGCTGACTTCGGTTTTTCACCGCCACAGGTCGTGATCCGCTGGACGCATAGCCTTACCCAGCAGGGTATCAGCTCATTCCGAATCCTGGAATTGCTCGATGCGTTTGCTCGGCTGTCGCAAATCGCCGAGACCATAGGCCTGAAGGTTGCCACTGAAAGGTGTAGTGAGTGTTGTCGCCGTCGATGCAGCGCTCGAACTCGTGGGGACGAGGACGCGTGCGTAGTTGTCCAAAAATGAGTCCGCTTTAGAACGCGGCGGTACGATCCAGATCGCGGTTGCAAGCATACAGTATTGTGCTGCCTCCGTTTACCGATTCCATGGAACGCGCCGTCCAACAGTGGCGCTCCGATGAACCGACCGCCCTTGCAAAGGCGTGACTGGCTCGATTGGCGGAAACGATGGCCCCATCGATCTTAAACGAGAATCCGCCCGTCAGAGCTTGGACAGATGATTACGGACCGTAACCTTGGACGTGAGGATCTTCCGCTCGGAGAGCCAATCCGCTGCAAACTGCAGCTTGTTGAGGAAGTCCTGGTCGTTCGCATCGTAGAAGCGGTACTGGCGCTTGAGGCTGGTCAGGTAGTCCGTCACTTGATCGCTGTACTTGCCACGCGACTGGGCAATCTTCTCGGCCTCGGCCGTGTTTTTCGAGATCCAGTCGCCCTCCGCCCTCAACGCCGCATGGAACGCGCGTAGAATGTCCGGATTGTCCTCGGCAAACTTGCGGTGTGTGACGAAGGACGAAAAATCGATCATGAAATCCAGATCTCGGCCTTCGTTGAAGATATCGACAGCATCGAGATTGAAGCGCGCGATATCGACGCCCGGACTCCACATCGACCACGCGTCGACCTTGTCCGAGGCCAGCGCGGGCGCGGCATCGGGCGGATTGAGGTAGACGAAGTTGACCTTGGAGCGATCGATCTTGTGCTTCTCCAGGGCGGCGACAAGCAGGAACTCCCCGAGGCCCGAACGGTTCACGGCGACAGACTTGCCCACCAGATCCTCGACGCGTTTGATGCCCGAGTTCTTCTTCGCGATGATCGACGTCGTGCGCGGCTCGTAGATCACGAACTGGCTGAAGACGAGCGGCGAGCCCGCGATGATGGCGGCCAGCGCCGGCGTGGTGCTGCCGCCGAAGCCGAAGTCGGCTGTTCCCCCTGTGACGGCCCGAAGCGTCGGCGCGTGATTGGGGAACGGGCCGATCCACTCGACCTTGATGCCATCCTTGGCCAGGCGCTTTTCGAGCTCGCCTCGCTCGCGCGAGATGAGGATGAGGCCGCTGAAGCCCCAGGTCAGGCGGAGCTTGTCCGTCTTCCGCCCGGTGGTCGCGCGGGCATCGCCGGTCCCGGCCAAGGAAACGCCGCCGGTGAGCATGCTTGTGCCGGCAAGCGTCGATTGGAGGAATCGTCTGCGAGAGAAGTCAGAGAACATGATCAGCTCCTAAGCGTGTTTGTTGTTGTGTTGTCGTTTGTCGATACGCCGAGCTCGGCGAGGAGCTCGACGCGTTTGGCCGTTGTCTCCGTCGTGGCTGTGACCTGGTGTTCGGCTGCGATGGTGCCGTCGCGCATGACGAGGATGCGGTCGGCGAGCCTGATCGCCTCGTCCACATCGTGGGTGACGAGGAGAACGCCCGGCTGATGACGCGAGACAAGCTCCTTCACGAGCCCATGCATGCGAATGCGCGTCAGCGCGTCGAGCGCAGCAAAGGGCTCATCAAGAAGCAACAGCTCGGGTTCTTGAACCAGAGCCCGCGCGAGTGCGACACGCTGGGCCTGTCCGCCGGAAAGGTTGCGTGGCCAGTCGTCCAGGCGATTGCCCAGTCCGACCTCTGTGAGGGCATCGGCCGCCCGCTCGCGCGCGCCGGACTTCGGCAGGCCAAGAGACACGTTTCGCCACAACGTATCCCAAGGGAGGAGCCGGTGCTCCTGAAAGACGACGGCTGGACGCGATGGCGCGTCGAGGGTACCGCCCTGGATCGGGTCGAGACGGGCCATAGCACGCAGAAGCGTCGTCTTTCCACACCCGCTCTCTCCGAGCAGGGCGACGAACTCGCCGCGCTCGATACGCAGATCGAGATTGTCGATCACGATGCGTTGGCCGTAGGCGCGCCGAAGCGCAGTCACGACCGCTGCCGGCTTCGCCGGTCGAGGCGCGGACTGGGCCGTCATCGGTTCTTCTTGTCGTAGTTGGGATGCCAGGCGAGGAGCCGCCCTTCGAGATGGCGCGCGATGGCGTCGGCGAGGACGCCGATCACGGCATAGATGACGATGGTCAGGACGATCACATCGGTGCGCAGAAATTCGCGTGCATCCATGGCGAGAAAGCCGATGCCGGACTGGGCGCCGATCGTCTCCGCGACGACAAGCGCCAGCCAGGCCGTGGCGAGCGAATAGCGTACGCCGGTCAGGACGGACGGAAGTGCTCCCGGCAGAATGATGCGGCGAATGAGCTGCGCGGTGCTCAAACCCTGGACGCGGCCGAGCTCGACGAGCTTCGGATCGACCTGCCTGATGCCGAGGGTCGTATTGATGTAGATCGGGAAAGAAACGCCGAGTGAGACCAGGAAGATCTTCTGCGCCTCACCGACACCGAACCACACGATCACGAGCGGCAGCATGGCGAGGAAGGGAACGGCCCGGATCATCTGCACGCTGCGGTCGATTGCTGCCTGGGCAATGCGTGAGAAGCCGACGAGCGTGCCGAGCGAGAAGGCTACGGTGCCGCCGATCGTAAAGCCGGTGGCGGCACGGCGAAGGCTCGTTGCGAGATCGTTCAGCAGGGTGCCGTTGACAGCCAGATCGTAGGCCGTGAGCAACACGCGGCTTGGAGCCGGCAGAATGTGCGGCTCGAGCCAACCGATCCCCGCGAGTGTTTCCCAGCTCAGCAGCAGCACGACGGGTGCCACCCACGACAGAATGAAGAGTGCGCGCTTGTTCTCGGCAAAGCGAACCGTCGGCCGAGGACTGCCCGGATGCGCGTCGCTCGGCTTTGGCACGCTCCCGGCCCCTAGACCGAGGGATGAGGCGGTCTGCTCGATTGTGCTCACGGCGTAACAGGTCCTTGCATTGGGCAATGCTCGAGAAGCCTCGGCATCAGGCGGAGGCCGCACGAAATGGAGACGCGGCATCCGGAGAGGCCGTCCTTGTCTTGCCGAGACGCGGGAAGA
>Ga0180216_1003936_pt1 | contig 11440 bp, 12 predicted proteins | sample eDN3rd37CBELigMG_FD_128879 | JGI IMG/M metagenome (GOLD analysis project Ga0180216, IMG submission 128879) | Enriched Miracle-Growth compost microbial communities from Emeryville, California, USA - eDNA 3rd pass 37_C BE-Lig MG (version 2)... ...
AGCGCTGGCTGAAGGCGAAGAGCCGCCTGGACCTCGACACCCCGATGAACTTCGTCACCGACAACGACATCATCGGCGGCAACTCGGGCTCTCCCACCGTGAACGAGAAGGGCGAGCTCACCGGCTTGATCTTCGACGGGAACATCCACTCCCTGGGCGGCGAGTTCGGCTTCGACCCCGTGACCAATCGCGCCGTCGCGGTCCACGCCCGGGCGATCGTGGAGTCCTTGCGCAAGGTCTACGGCGCCGACCGCATCCTCGACGAGCTCGTCTTCTCGGGCGAGGAGAAGAAGGAGACGGCCAGGCGCTGAGCCACTCGGGAGGCGAGCGCCATCTCGTCTCCCGAGTCCGAAAGTCGGGAAGCGAACACTCGTTCGGGAGAAAGGCCGATCCCCTGGCGCACATCGGAACCTGAAGGTAAATAGGCCGGCTAGGCAGGCGTCGCCCGCCTGCCCGCCCGGCGCGTTCGTTGCGGCGGTGCCCATGAATATGGAGGGCGAGCGGAGCTCCCGCAGTCGCCCCGAGGGCGTGCCGCGAGCGGCGGGCGACCGAAGAGGAGGTGTGCAGCATGAGACGCCCCTGGGCTGGCCCCGAATCTCCCCGCATGTTCGAGAACGACTTCCTCGACGCCCTGTCGAGGACGCACTGGGCCTTCGTACCGCTGGCCTACGTGCCGGCCGTGATCTGGCTCTCGTGGGCGAGCTTCACGAAGTCCGATCTGGGAGTCGGCGGCTTCGTCGGCCTCTACGTCGCCGGCATCTTCATCTGGACCCTGACCGAGTACTGGCTGCACCGGACGCTTTTCCACTGGAAGCCGGATGCGGCCTGGGGGGAGAGGATGCACTTCCTCCTCCACGGCGTGCACCACGAGTGGCCCCACGACAAGTACCGGCTGGTCCTCCCTCCCGGTGCCAGCGTGCCGCTCTTCTTCCTCTTCCTCGGGCTCTGGCTCCTGCTCTTCGGGGACAGGGGCTGGGCGGTGCACGCCGGCTTCGTGACCGGTTACATGGCCTACGACCTCCTGCACTACTACGTGCACCACGGCCGCCCGAAGATGCGCCTCATGCGCAAGCTGCAGGGGCACCACATGAGCCACCATTTCAACAAGCGCTACGCCGACAAGCGCTATGGTGTCTCGAGTCCGCTCTGGGACTACGTCTTCCGAACGCGCTGAGGCTTCCTTGACCCCCGACGAAATACGACGACGACTCCTGGGCGAGGACGCGATCGCCGAACTGGCGGTCGCCCTCGTCGACGACACCCTCGCCACCCCGGTGGGCGAGCTCCTTCCCTCCGCGGCGGTCGCGAACGAGATCGCGGAGGGCCTTCGCGCCTGGGTGAATTCCACCGGCGCCCAGGAGCTCGTGCTCGCCTGGGAGGGGAGGGCGCGGAAATGGCTCTCGTCCCAGGCGATGACCCTGGGCCAGCTCACGGGCCGGGCCATCGAGGACGCCTTCCTCGATCTGGCGGCGCTCCCCTACGTCCCGAGCCGGGAGATCCTCATCTTCCTGCTCGATCGGGAGCCGATGCGGGCGCTTTTGCGCGAACTCTTCCTCGACGCGCTCCTGGCGTTCGGTCGGAAGATCCGGGCGCCGGTGGTCGCCCATCCGGTGGCGAAGGGGCTCGGGGGGCTGGGGAGCTTCGTCCGGGATCGCGCGCGCTCCACGGCCTTGGGCGCATTCGCCACGGACGTCGCCGATCGCTTGGCGGACGAGGTGGAGCGTCAGTTCGAGAAGAGGGCGATCGAATTCGCGGATCTCGCGCTCTCGGGCCTGGTCGCGCGCCTGGCGGATCTCCTCTCCGAACCGGCCCGGGCCGAGCAGCAGGCCTCGCTGCGCGAGGCGATCGTCGACGGGATCTTCGCGCTGCAGACGAGCGAGCTCGCCGAGGAGTTCGACCGATCGGATCCGGCTCGTCGGGCCGCGATCCTTCGGCGCGGCTTCGGATCGTGGGTGGCGACGGACGATGCCGTGGCCACGATCCGGACCCTGGTCGAGGGGCTGCTCGACGGTTTCGCGGAGCGCCCGCTGGGCGTGGTGCTCGAGGAGCTGGAACTCCTCGACGCCTATCGCGGGCTCGCCCTCTCCGCGGCGGGACGGCGGCTCCGTCGACTGGTCGAGGGGGAGGGCTTCCTGGACTGGCTGACGAGGCAGCTCGAGAAGGACGTCCCGGCCTAGCGGGCCTCGCGGACCCTGCCGGAGCCGAGGACGAGGAGTTCGGGCGGGGCGAAGAAATTTCCCTGGAAGAGGTCGTAGCCCCAGTCGAGCGCCTGTTGGAAGGACTCCGCCGTCTCGAGCTTCTCGGCCAGGAGCAAGAGGCCTCGATGTCGCAGGCGCTCGGCGAGCCCCCGTGGATCCGAGCGCCCGTCGAGGAAGTCGACCTTGACGATGTCCGCCAAACGGATCAGCTCGACGAGGGCCTCGTCGAAGACGAAGTCGTCGAGGGCGATGACGTAGCCCTCCTCCTTGAGCCGTCGGCACGCCGAGACCACCTCCGGCGTGGGCCGCACGGATTCGAGGATCTCCACGACCACCCGCTCCTTGGGGAGCTGTCGGGCGAGCCCTTCGAGGAGGGGTCGCTCGGTGAGGTTGACGAAGGCCCACCGCCCGGCCGAGAGGCGGTCCAGTCCGAAGACGTGGAGGCTGTCGTGGATCAGGCTTTTCACCGCCTCGTCGGCGTCGGGAAAGTCGAAGTAGTTCTCGAAGGGATTGCTACGGAAGAGGAGTTCGAAGCCGAAGATCCGCAGCTCTCGATCGAATATGGGCTGCCTCGCGACCTGGGCTCCGACCATCTCCCTACCGTACCGTTTCCCGCGTCCCCATCTCATAAAGAAAGGCCGGCGGCCCGAAAAAGCCACCGGCCCTCGGAGGGATCCCTTTCGACTCAGGTCGGATCCGGCTTGGGAGTCTTGTCGGTGCTCGGCGGGAGCTCCGGCTTGGCGATGTACTCCTCGGGGATCTTCCCGGTCAGGGTCTTCAGGAAGGTGACGATGGAGGCGACCTCCTCCTCCTTCAGATCCTTGCCGAGCTGGTGGTGGGCCATCAGGCGGACCGCCTCCTCGAGGGTCTCCACCGAGCCGTCGTGGAAGTAGGGGGCCGTCTTCTCGATGTTCCGCAGCGTGGGCACGGAGAACACGAACTTGTCCGCCTCGTTCTTCGTGACCTCGTAGCGGCCGAGGTCCGTGTCCTTCGGCCAGGGGCGGACCAGGCCGAGCTTCTGGAAGAGCGTCCCGCCGGCGTAGGTGCCCATGTGGCAGGTGGTGCAGCCCACCTCCACGAACTTGAGGAAGCCCTGCTTCTCCTCGTCGGTCAGCGCGTCGTCGTTGCCGGCGAGGAAGTCGTCCCAGCGCGAGGGCGTGGTCAGGCCGCGCTCGAAGGCGCCGATGGCGATGCCCACGTTCTTGAAGGTGAGGGGATTCTCCTCGCCGGGGAAGGCCTTCTTGAAGAGCTCGACGTACTCGGGGATGGAGGCGAGGGTCTCGATCACGCGCTGCTCGTCCGGCATCGCCATCTCCACCGGGTTGAGGATGGGGCCGAGGGCCTGCTCCTCCACGTTGGCGGCGCGGCCGTCCCAGAACTGCACGTGCCGTCCGGCGGCGTTGTAGACGGTCGGCGAGTTGCGGGCCCCGAGCTGCTGGCGGTGGCCCGGCGACTGCGGCTTGTTGTCCACGCCGTAGTTCTGGAGGTCGTGGCAGCTATTGCAGGAGAGATCGTGGTTCTTGGATAGGCGGGCGTCGTAGTAGAGCATCCGGCCGAGGTCGATCAGCTCCTGGCTCGGCGGCTCCTCTCCCATGTCGATCCGCTTGGGGAGCGGCTCGCCGAAGACGGCGAGGAGGGCCCTGTCGATCTTCACTCCGGCCTTCGCCGCCTCGGGCGGGGCCTCTTCCGTTGCCGGCCGCTCACGCTTGCACGCGCTGACGAGAGCGAGACCGACCACCATGCCGATCACGTATCTGCGCATCTTCGCTCCGTTTTTCGAATGAATCGATCCTAACCCCCACCCGGGGGTTGTCGAGTTCGCAATCCGGCCGATCGATGCGCGAGCGACCGCGGGGTTGCTCGTCGCACACCGATCGACTCCGGCTCAGGCGGCGAGCTGGCGGAGGATGTCGAGTTCCTCGAGGGCCTTGCCCGCCCCGATGACCACCGCAGAGAGCGGGTCTTCCGCGAGGAAGACGGGCAGGCCCGTCTCCTCGCGCAGGAGGACGTCCAGGTTGCGGAGGAGAGCGCCTCCCCCGGCCAGGACGATGCCTCGGTCGGCGATGTCGCCGGCGAGCTCGGGGGGCGTCCGCTCCAGCGTGACCTTCACCGCTTCCACGATCGCGTTGACGGGCTCGGAGAGCGCGTCGCGGATCTCGTCGGAGGAGACGGTGAGCGTTCGCGGCACGCCCGCGACCAGGTCCCGCCCCTTGATGTCCATGGTGAGGATCTCTTCGGTCGGGTACGCCGTCCCGATCCCCATCTTGATGAGCTCGGCCGTCCGCTCGCCGATCAGCAAATTGTACTTGCGCTTGATGTGCTGGATGATCGCTTCGTCCATCTTGTCCCCGCCCACGCGGACGGAGCGCGAGTAGACGATCCCGGCCAGGCTGATCACGGCGACGTCGCTCGTGCCGCCGCCGATGTCCACGATCATGTTCCCCGAGGGCTCGGTGATCGGCAGGCCCGCGCCGATGGCCGCCGCCATCGGCTGCTCGATGAGGTAGACCTCCCGCGCGCGGGCGTTTTCCGCGGCCTCGCGCACGGCGCGCCTCTCCACCTCCGTGATGCCGGAGGGGATTCCGATCACGATGCGGGGGCGGACCAGCGCCCGCCGGTTGTGCGCCGTCTGGATGAAGTAGCGGAGCATCGCCGCCGTGATCTCGAAGTCCGCGATCACCCCATCCTTCATGGGGCGGATCGCGACGATGTTGCCCGGCGTGCGGCCGAGCATCTCCTTGGCTTCCTTGCCGACCGCCAGGACCTTCTTGGACCCGCGCGCGTCTTGCTGCACCGCCACCACGGAAGGCTCGTTGGAAACGATGCCCGCGCCGCGCATGTAGATGAGCGTGTTGGCGGTACCCAGGTCGATCGCCAGGTCTCGGGACGCGATCCTGTAGATCCAGTCGAACATCAGGGGGGGACCTCGGACGTGAAGAGGGAGGTTCTAGCGCAGAAGATCCGAAAATCCAAAAGAAAACAGGGGCGGCCCGATCGCCTCCTAGGGGGCGCCGTGCGGGGTGGCGACGATCGCCCATTCGGTGGGGGTGAAATCGGGGCCGATCCGCATCCATAGGACCCAAGGCAGGCGATCGGAGCGGGGATCGCTGAAGCGGAGATCGCCGAGCGCCACCTCGAAGGATCCGTCCTCTCCCACCCCGGTGGCGCGGGCGAGGAACGGGGCGCGGGCGGAGCGGCGAAAATCCGCGCCGGTCACCGTCTCCAGGGCGATCCGCATCCGGGGATCGGCGTCCCCCGTGGGGAAGGAGCCCGCGGGCGTGAAGCCGCCGATCACCGAGAAGACGCCCCGGTGCCAGAGCTGATCGTCGGTACGCGCCAGCGTCGTCCAGCGGAAGGGGCCGGGGCCGGCCGGATAGGCCTGCACCTCTTCGATGCGCGCGTCGCCGCGATGGTGGGCCCAGGTCGCCTGCAGGGCCCGGACCTTGGAGGCGGCGCAGACGCTCAGATAGAGCGCGACGAGCGGGACGACCTTCGAACGCCTCCAAGGGAGATGGAGCCTTCCCTCGGCCCGTCGATCCGCGAAAGCGTCGCGGACGAGCGGCGCGGCCAGGAGCACCCAGAGCCAGGGGTCCGCCTCGGCGAACCAGGCCAGTCCGAATCGCTGGGGGGAGAGGGGCCAGAACAGGGGGAGGCGGACCACGGAGAGCGCGTCCCCCAGCAGGTGCAGCCCGACGCCCGCGGTGATCGGGAAGGCGAGGGTGCGCCGATGGCGGGGCGCGACCAGCGGCCAGGCGAGGGCCACGAGGACGGCGGCCAGCAGGGCGGCGCCGATGAGAGAGTGGAGAGGGCCCGCGGGCCCGATCGGGAGCAGGCTCTCCCGCAGGGGCAGGAGGAGGGATCGATCGAGATCCGGGGCGTTGGCCGCCGCCAGGCAGAGGAGGAGGCGCACCCCGGCCGGGACGCCGGCGGCCGACGGCAGCCGGGCCAGGTGCAGGCCGACGAGACTGTGGGTCAGGAGGTCCAAAGTCGCCAATTCTAGCGCAGCTTTTTCCGCCCGTACGATTTTCATTCCCAGGTTCGATTGCGGGCGACCATCCGCTGCGATACGATGAGAGCGGATCTCGAAGTCCGAGAAGGGAGCCGACCGTGAACCGACGTATCGTGCCAGCCTTGCTCTCCGCCCTGCTGGCCGTGGGTGCGCTCCTGGCCACGGCTCCCCGACCCGCCGACGCCCGCGGCGAGAAGTTCTTCTCGGACGAAACGCTCTTCTTCGCGATGCAGATCGCGGACGAGACGGGAGCGGTCATCGCCGAGCCCAAGCTCCTGGGGATGCTCGGAGTGCCGCTCCAGATGAACCTCGTCGAGCCGGGAAAGAGCGCCCGTTCGCGGATGAGCCTCCGCCTCGAGCCCGAGGCGAACCGCGACGGAAGCTACGACGTCGCCTTCGAGATCACGGTGCCGGGCAAGGTCTCCTTCGGCCGGGGGTCGATGACGCTTCGGTCGGGTGAGGAGAAATCGGCCTCGCTCCAATACCCGGGCGGTCACCTCGAACTCCAGCTCGTCGCCTTCGCGGTCCCCTCGCCGGAATTCGACCTCTTCCTGCAACACGGAATCCGGCTGCAGGACCGCGCGCGGCATACCTGAGCGTCCGTTTCAGCCCATTGCCGACCCCCGTGCGTCCGGTTCGAGACGGGAACGCATTTCGCTTCTCGCCGGCCGTTGACCGCACCGGAAAGGGGGTGTATGGCTGGATCCGTCCGTACAACCCTTCATCCCTGGAAAAGGGGGCTACCCATGCGGCACTCCTTCCGACTCCTTGGGTTGCTTGTCGGCGCTGCGCTGGTCTTCGCATGCTCGCAAGGCGATCCCGACCAGGCTTCCACCTGGATCAAGCAACTCTCCGCGAAAGATCCGAACCGGCAGGTCCGGGCTCTGGAAGAGCTCGCGCGGATCGCCGATCCCACCTCCGCCGGGGCCGTGGAGGCCCTCCTCGGTAGCGCCCAGGGCGAGGTGAAGCTCCAGGCCGTGAAGACCCTGCGCAAGCTCGGGCAGAAGAGTTCGGTCCCGGCGCTCACGGCCGCCCTCGACTACGGCGTGGCCGTCGGCACGGATCCCGCGACCAAGCTCGCCAACGAGACCAACAAGGAGATCGCGGAGACGCTCGGGCAGCTTCGCGACGCGTCGGCCGTGGACGCGCTCATCCGGCTGGCTCGGGAGGCGAAGGACGCCTACGTGCGGGTGGCCGCGGTGAACTCCCTCGGCGCCATCGGGGATCGGAAGGCCGTGGACGTCCTGATGGAGGTCGCCACCAACGAGGCGGAGGAGACCTACGTCAACAAGAAGGCCGTGCAGGCCCTGGGCGATCTGGGCGATCCCAAGGCGGTTCCCGCGATCAAGAAGATGCTCTTCCACGAGCGCCGCGGGGTTTCCTTCTACCCGGAGGCCTCCTTCGCCGCCTACCAGATCGGCCCCGACGCCGCCGAGCCCCTGCTCGAGGTCCTGGCGGGGAAGGACGAGCCTCTGAACCAGTGGGCGGACAAGCACAACGTCAAGCGCGAGGCCCTCTACATCAAGGCGGCCGAGATTCTCGGCGACCTCGGTGAGCGGCGCGCGATCCCCATGCTGATCAAGAACCTCTCCTACCACCCGCCGGGGCTCGACCCCGAGCTCGTGGACGCGCTCGCCCTCCTCGTCCGCCGCAACTCGGCGATGGCCCTCGCCAAGATGCGCGCCAAGGAGGCGATCCCCGTCCTCGGCAAGGCCGCGGCCGAGGAGCAGGAAGGAAACATCCGGGCGACCTACGCCGAGGCCCTGGTCAGCATCGGCGACCGCAGCGCGCTCCCCTTCCTGGTCCGCTGCGCCCTCGAGGGCGATCCGATGGACAAGTCGGTCCACGCGCGGAAGGGTTGCTACGTCGCGCTCTCCAAGCTCGGTGACGAGAAGACGCTCGCCACCTGGGAGAAGTGGGAGAAGGAGGAGCCCCAGCTCTCGATCCGGTCCTGCATGAGCAAGCTCGACTACTCGGGCGAGGCGGGGCGGAAGGCGGCGGAGGAGCACTGCACCGAGCTCGCGAACGAGGTGGTCAAGATCATCAAGGAGAACAAGCCTCGGCTGGCCGTCTACGGGGAATGCCGCGACAACGTGGACTGCTGGATCGGCAAGCTGAAGGATTCGAACAAGCTCGTCCGCGAGCGCGCCGCGATCGAACTCGGCCGGCTCGGCGATCCCAAGGCCATCGCTCCCCTGATGGAAGCCCTCCGGGATCAGGAGCTCGAGCCGCGCTACGCGGCGATCGCCAGCACCGACTGGCTCGCCTCCAATTCGAACGAGGCGCTCGAGGCGGCCAAGAAGCAGCTCGATAAGCTCGACGCCCAGATCGCCGAGGAGCAGGGCAAGGTCCACTTCGCCCGCATCAACGAGGATCTGAAGCGTCTCGCGGTCAAGATCCGCCGCCTGGATCGAATCGGTAGCTGATACGACCGATCGAGGCCCCCGAGAAGGGGCCTCTCCTCGAGGAGGCCGTGGCGTTCGCCGCGGCCTTTTCGCATCCGGAGGCCGATCCGTGCGTGGCGGTTGACCCGCGGGGGGTGGCATGCTATGAGGCGCCACCTTTCGCGATGTTAGGTCCCAAAACTTTAGCAATTGCAGGGACTTCTCCGAAGCGAGTCGGCGCTGAGGAGGACGGATGCCTCACGACCGGGAAGACGAAAAGGAAAAACGGACGGAGGGTCTGTCGAACTTCGCGAGGGCGATGCGCGATGCCGAGCCGTATCTCCAGGCCGGGTGGAGCCTGGCCGGAGCGGTTGCGCTCGGAGTGGTGGTGGGTTATCTGGCCGACAGAAAATTGGGAACGGCCCCCTGGCTCCTGATCGTCTTCGGACTCTTGGGATTGGCGGCGGGTTTTTACTCCCTCTTCAGGACGATTCTCGATGTGGAACGGAAGAAGACAGGTAGGTGAAGGAATGCGTGCGCGCCTCGAAAACGTCGGGATGCCCGCCCTCGCCCTCGCGGCCCTCTTCCTGGTCGCGCCCGTCTCCGCATTTGCCGCCGGCGATACCGTCCCGGAGGCGGTGATCGATCACGTGGTCGACGGAAACGACATCGCCTTCCAGAACCCTTTCACGGGAGCGACGGTCACGATCGCCCTGCCGCAGATCAAGGTCCCGATCGGCGGTTACGAACTCGACCTCTCCATCACCCGCCACCTGCTCATCATGTGGGTGGCCGCCGCCGTCCTCGTCCTCCTGGTCTCGCTCGCCGCTCGGCGCCGGAGCCTCGTGCCGAAGGGCATGTACTCCATGATCGAGGTCGTGGTGACCTTCATCCGCGACGAGCTGGCCCGGAAGAACTTCGGCGAGGAGGAGGCGGACCGCTGGGTCCCCTTCCTGGCCACGGCCTTCTTCTTCATCTTCGCCCTGAACCTCTTCGGCCTGCTCCCCTACAGCGCCACCGCCACGGGCAACATCGCGGTCACCGCGGGCCTCGCGCTCATCACTTTCGTCCTCACCCTCTATGCGGGGATGCGGGCGCAGGGCGTGGTCGGCTACTGGAGCAACATCGTTCCGCAGGGCGTGCCGGCCTGGCTGTATCCGATCATGCTTCCGGTCGAGCTCCTCGGCCTCTTGACCAAGCCCTTCGCCCTGGCGGTTCGTCTCTTCGCCAACATGGTCGCGGGCGGTTTCGTCATCTACTTCCTCATCGGTTTGATCTTCATGCTCGGCGAGGGCATCGGTCCCTTCGTGGCTCCGATTTCGGTCGCCTTCGCCACGGCCATGTTCTTGCTGAAGCTCTTCGTTGCACTTCTGCAGGCATACATCTTCACGATGTTGTCTGCACTTTTCATCGGAATGTCCGCGCATCCCCACTAAGGATGCATGGATTTTCGCCCAACTCGTTCGGAGGAATCCCGTGAACGCTCTGTCCCTTGGCCTTGCCTTCCTCGCCGCCGGTATCGGCGCTGGTCTCTCCATCCTCGGTGCCGCCTACGGCATCGGCCGTCTCGCCCAGGCCGCCATGGAGGGCACGGCGCGTCAGCCTGCCTCCGCCGGTGACATCCGTACCTCGATGATCATCTCGGCGGCTCTCATCGAGGGTGCGGCCCTCTTCGCCCTGGTGATCTGCATCCTGCTGGCGACGAAGGCCGCCTGAGGCTCCTGGTCATGCGAGCGTAGGCGGAGGCCTGCGCTCGCACCTGTCTCGAACCCAGCGGAGGGGTGGTAGGCGCAATGACGCTCCCTGTTCTGGCTGCATCGATCATGCAGCTCAACCCGGGCCTGACGTTCTGGACGATCGTGACCTTCGTGGTCGTGCTCATCGTCCTCCGTCTCACCGCCTGGAAGCCCATCCTCTCGATGATCGACGAGCGTGAGCGGACCATCCGCGATGCGCTCGAGTCCGCGAAGAAGGAGCGCGAGGAGGCCGAGCGCCTCCTGGCCGAGCAGAAGGAAGCCATCGCCAACGCCCGCAAGGAGGCCGCCGAGCTGATTCGCAAGAACCAGGCGGAGGTCGAGGCGGCGCGGGAGGCGGCTCTGCAACGCGCCAAGGAGGAGGCCGAGAAGCTCCTGGCGGACGCGCAGCGCTCCATCTCGGAAGAGCGCGCCAAGGCCGTGGCCGAGATCCGCGGGCTCGCCGTGGACCTGGCCGTCGCGGCGGCGGGCAAGCTCCTCGAGGCCAACCTCGACGAGGAGAAGCAGCGCAAGCTCGCCGAGGACTTCCTGCGGAAGATTCCTCAGGCCTGATCCGGCCGAACCACCGGAATCCGATGCCGTCGGCCGGCGTTCTCCGAGGACGCCGGCTCCTTGGCGGCGCAGACATCTTCCATGGCGCTTTCGATCGGCATCGTCGGCCTACCGAACGTAGGCAAATCGACCCTCTTCAACGCACTTTCCGAGGCCGCCCAGGCGGAGGCGGCGAACTATCCCTTCTGCACCATCGAGCCCAACGTCGGGGTCGTGGCGGTGCCCGACCCGCGGCTGGACCGCCTGCAGAAGATCTATCCGAGCCAGCGCACCATCTACACCACCCTCGAGTTCGTGGACATCGCGGGCCTGGTCAAGGGCGCGTCCAAAGGGGAAGGGCTCGGCAACCAATTCCTCGCCAACATCCGCCAGGTGGACGCGATCTGCCACGTCCTCCGCTGCTTCGAGGACGACGACGTCGTCCACGTGGAGGGCACGGTCGATCCGGCGCGGGACGCCGAGGTGATCGACACGGAGCTCGCGCTCAAGGATCTGGAGACGATCGAGAAGCGCCTGGTCCGGGTGCAGAAGGATGCCAAGGCG
>Ga0180216_1003937_pt1 | contig 11435 bp, 8 predicted proteins | sample eDN3rd37CBELigMG_FD_128879 | JGI IMG/M metagenome (GOLD analysis project Ga0180216, IMG submission 128879) | Enriched Miracle-Growth compost microbial communities from Emeryville, California, USA - eDNA 3rd pass 37_C BE-Lig MG (version 2)... ...
AGGCAAACCTTGCCATCGATGTGCGGGAAAAACAGCCCCGCCGGCTTGCCTTTAGCGAACAGCCCCTTGCTCGCCTTCGTGTCGGTGTTCGAGGAGAGCGTGAACGTGGTGCAACGATTTCCATCGGGCCCGTAACAGGGGATGTGGATTCCCGTGGGAGAGTGGGCCTTTGCTCCGAACGCCCGCAATGAATCGGGGATGACGTACTTTTGTCGGGCGATCAACGTGATGGGATCGGGAGGCGCTGAATTCCCATTCTTCTCGGCGTCAGGCTTGAAAAGTCCGATCTCGACGAGCAGGTGCTTGGTCTGTTCGCGGTCGCCGGTGACAGCTTCCGCCAGTTGGAACGGCGACCACTTGCCGCCGCACGAATAGCATTGGGCTACGCCGGAATGCATGTGCAGGCGGAATGCATCGCTGGACTTGCAGGCAACGCACGGCCCGGCAAGATCGTGCCCGTCGCGCTTATCGAGCGCAAGGCCGAGCCGACTGGCCAGTGTAACGCCGTGCTCTACGTCGCGGCCGGGGATGATCAGCATTTCCGCGCCTCCCATTCGGCTCGGCGCGGACAGCCAGCGGCTACCCATTCTCGAAGTTCGTCGGCCCGCCACAGCGTTGACCGGCCAATCCGTACCGGCTGCGGAATCCAGCCGGCGGAATCCCAGGTTCGCCAGGTGCGCAGCGACTTACCGCAGATAGCAGCCGCCTGCTTAGCGCTAAGTAGGAGTGGGCCAAGCTCGCCTTCAGTTTCGCTGTTGATACCGGTTGGACGCCGCATCGTCGCCATAATGTCTCCTATGACTGCCCGCTGTTGTCCTTGGCCGGCAATCCGACTAAAATTGTGGTGTAGGAATCCTGTTCTGGCTTGCGTGCCCGGTGATCACTCACCGGGCCTTATTCATTAGTGGACCCGCCGGGAATCGAACCCAGGGGACGAGGGTAGGAATCCTGTCCTGGCGACCACACCACGAGCCCAGGGCGCTGACTTCAAGAGCCGTTGAGTTCGCGGTCTCTGACCTTCGCCATCTCGATCCGCTCAAGTTCGGCTGCGATTGCTTCGACGCCTATCTCGTCAAACACGCGGGCGTTTCCCGCCCGGCCACAGGGTCGGATGCCGCGAGCCCGGATGATGTACTCAACCCGATGCGTGGGCACACCAAGTTGCCGTGCGATTTCACCGATAGTCGGCATTGAGGGCGCTGTGTTCGCCATGCTTACCTTTCCCTTACGTGTTGTCGTGTGACTGGTGCGAGCTGCGGAATATGCTGTGTCGCACACCACGTAAGAAGGCGAGTGGTCACGAAAAGAAGGCGTGACTGGATGATTTGCCGCAGAATGCGGCGAAAGAAGCGGTCATGACCATTTTGTGGTGGTCACAATCAGTCGCTGGTCACGGCGTTTGCCGTACTTTGCGCGTTCGATTGTCGCGCTGCTGTTGTGCGAACACTTCGACAAGTTCCCGAGCGGCCTCGTCAGTGATTTCGCCTCGCCGTAGTTTCTCCGTCGTCGCCTCCGCCTCCGCGACGGGCATCGACCTCTCGATTAACCGAATTGTTTCCTGCTCGACCGCCTGATCCAGGATCGGTGTGTTGGTGGCCTGAGCTTGGTCCTCCATCGCAATGTCCAGTCCAATCCGCTGCACAGGCCGGCGCGATGCCAACCTGCTCGGTTTCCGAAGCTTCAATTCGTCCGCAATAGCTTGCCACACCTGTGACTTGGAAACCATCGCTGCCGACTTGACGCCGAGGGCCCGAACGACTGCGTTTCGCCCAAACAGATCACGAGCGCTCTTCTTGGCCCCCGCCCGACCTCGTTTGACCCCATCGACTAAGTCATTGTACGTGCTTGCCCTTTCGGACTTGTATTTCCGAATGGCTTCATCCAGATCGCCCTGGGTCCAACTTCGCTTCGGCGGCGATCCGTCTTTCGAACGGCTCGCTTTTCGTGATGTTGTTCCACGGGTTAGGCTCGCCAATTCCGACTCGACCCAATCAAGCAGCTGTTGTGCATGAATATGTGCTCGGTTTTGGCGTTGAAAATGGTCATTTTCTCGCCGACAGCTCCTCAACAGTTCACGCCAGGGATTGCGGGCTTTGGGAGCTGGAAGTTTCCGAGTGGGGTAGTGCCTCTGAACACGACACACCGCTGAGTGAACACGGCTGCCAGGCTCGACATCCTCCAAAGCGAATTCATCGGAGTCGAAGCCTTCAGATGTTTCACCGCTTTCAAGCAAGTCCCTGAGCGCTGTAGCAAGGCCACTCAGATCTGTCTCCAGATTCGCAGCACCGTGCTCGGACGGAGACACGATCAGCCCGACTTCCGCAAGCTTTTCCACGTTGACCCTCCAACGGCGCAATCTGTCGAGTGACACGACGGCACGACCATTTTCAGGACACGCAATGTACGCTCTCAATCCGTTCCCCGTCGGCGCGGGGATGTACTCAACCGTTTCTACGTGATCATGGCCGCAGACGTCACAGGCAACCGATTGGGCATTGTCGGTTGCGACCAAAACGCCGGCGCCAACGAGTGGCTCAAGAGTGCCGGGCGGCCACGTCGCCACCTCGTCAGCAGTAAAGAGCGGCTCTTTGGCGAAAGCACGGTCGAGAACGAAAGGAGGCACATCAGGCACGGTCGATGCCCCATCGTTTCAAGTATTTCTCGGCGACTACGCGCAACTCCTCCCGCTTGCTCTTCAAATTACTGGAGTTGGGAAACGAGATGTCGAACGTCAACGTCTGTTGGCGGCCATTGCCGGCGTGCACGAACTTGAAATTGAGTGTCGCTTGCGTGACATTGATGAGTGTGTCCGGCACGTTTTCGCGGTCCAGGTATTCATCCATCATGTCATAGACCTCGCCGGCTCCAGCATCGGGATCGCCCTCCAGCGTGATGCGACGCTTCGACCCCCCCAGCACGGACAACCGCAACTTGCGGACGCGCACCAATTCAACGCCGTCTTCCGGGTCTGTGGGGAATCCGAAGTTGCGGGACTTCAACCCATTGAGCTCAAACGGGTGCTGGTGTGGCAACTCGGGCGGCAGTTCTTGCCCCAGCAGGTTACGGCAAAAGATCGTTTGCAGCGCTTCATGAACTTCCTTGCCGCCCTGAGCAAAGATGTCAAGCGCTCCGTCCTCAGGGTCGAAGATGAAAATGACTTCAAACGCCGGCTTTTGCGGACGTCGAATGAACTGCCCCTCCTCGTCGTGCCCAAGATAGGTATTTGCGTAGTCGTCGGGATAGGCAAAGAAATAGTGGTAGCGGTTCACTCGGAGATAGGCGTCCACCGTACATCGATGTCCGCGGCCTTGGTTCTGCCTGTAGTACGCACCAATCGCGTGCGCGAAGGCATTGACAGCATTCTCTGAAACGTTCGGCTGCTCGAGCGGCATATGGTTTCGCCGCCGCCAATACCTTTGGGGGAGCGTGTGCGCTCGATTGATTATGCCTGCGACCTCAAAAACGTGTGGGTGATTCAATGCCACCCACATAACCTTGTTGCGATGGCCCTCAATCTCTGTCAGAATTGGAGCCAAGTCCAGACCGTGGAATTGTCCCTCCTCGATGATCGCTCGGATGCCTTGGTCGTTCGACAATTCCTCTGTGTCTTCGAAGCACCTCTCAAAAGCAACGCGTTCCTCGTCGGGCAGCTCCTGCCAACCTTCGTACACATCGTCGATTTCATGCTCACCAATCTCGTCCCACGGCAGGTCGCTGAGCGCTCCCTTGCCGGTGAAGCATTGTCGCAGCAGATCATTCGAGGTTTGCCGCAAGAATGTTTTCGGAGCATAGTGGCTTGTCATAATGCCACTCCATTATTTTGAGGCACTGGTCGAAGCGTTGCCATCAGTCCAGGATTGCCTTAAAGAAGGCGTCCGGGGCATCCTTGTAAAACTCAATGTTGATTTTCGTCCAGAGATCATCGGGCAGGTCGTTCAATTGCCGGCGGGCCGAAACGGGCATCAGCAGCGTTGTCGCCTGTTTCTCGACGCCAACCTCGGCAATAGCAACCGCGTTGGGAAGCATCTCTATGGACCCGCCAAGGTTCAGCGAGCCGACAACAATGAGGCCACCCTTGGTGCTCTTCTCCAACAGCGAACTGGCGAGCGCGATGACGACAGGTAGGCCGAGCCCGGCACCTGATCGATCATTATCCATCGCCCGCATCTGGATCGAGAATTCATGTGCCCTCGGATCGCGATCACCCACCAGCAGTTTTCTCTGCGAATATAGATTCTGCTCGCCAACCTTGACGCTTTCCCGAAACCCCGGGGGCGCTGGCGTATTGAGGATCTTCACGCCGCCGCCTGGCCCCACGTTGACCTCGATCCGATAGAGCCCCGCGCCAGCCTCCTGGCCACCCGGACTTATCGCCCACACCTGCCCCGGTGGCAGCGGATCGCCATCAATGGCGGCGTCGCTATGCAGTTCGGGCGTCGACACAAATTGCTCGATGCCGTCGACGCCCAGCGTGTAGCTGAAGTGGGTGTTGCGAAACTCGCTCTTTAAGCATCGTTTCTGTTGTTCCTTCACTCGCCGGCGAGCCTCCAACGCCATTCGCACGATCTGCTCAAGTTGCTTGTCAGGTATCTCCATTTCTGGGTTAGGGTATAGAAGCTTGATCAAGCCGCCGATTGTCTTGTTGACTGCTTCAATATCACGTCCGCTAAGCGCGCCGCCGAAGAACACGCGCCCCTGCAGAGCCGCGATTCGGCTCGAGTTGCGGAGCCGTGTCCAGCACTCGCTCAGAAAATCGCTCACCAACCCAAAGTGATTGGTTAGATGCTCATTGGGGTTTAACTTCGGAAAATCCCAGCCAGGGACATATGCGTGTAGGCGATCGTGGAAGGCTGTATCGTCGCGCATCTCCGATGGCAGGGGGCTGAGCAGGTGGCCGACTCGTTGCTGTTGTTCAACGTCTACGTCGAAGTTGCCGACCATTACAATACTACCTTCAGCACGAATGCTTTCCTTGCCGCGGCTGAACTCCCCGGACGCCATGTATCCTTTCATGATGTTGACGCCGTCCTTCTGATCGAACGAGATGCCAGAAATCTCGTCGAAGCAGACAACGTCGTACTGGCACACCAACCCGCGCTGTCCATTTGCGTTATTCACGAACATCTTGGCGACCGTTGCTTTGCCGCCAGAAATAAGATGGGAGTACGGCGAAATCTGCTGGAACAGGTGGCTCTTGCCCGTGCCTCGCGGGCCAAGTTCCACGAGGTTGTAATTCCGCTCTACGAACGGGATCATTCGCAGCAAGGTTACCTGCTTTGCCCGCTCACTCAGAACCGATGGCTCCAGGCCGATCGAACGAATTAGGAAATCTGTCCATTGCTCGAGCGAGAACTCGGCCCGCCCCCGCTGCAACACCTGTAGCACGTCGGATTTGGACATTTGGATCGGCCGCAGCGAGGCCACACGGAAGGGCCTGCCATGTTGCTCCTGCGCAACAATAGCGTCGTACTCCAAGGTAACCTCGGCATAAAAGCCGTCGGTCAACATTCGCTCGTGGTCTCTTACGAGCCCGTCGGAGATCTGAACGTCTCGCAGCGCCAGGCTAGGAAGTTCGGCAATGTAGCAGTCGTTCTTGGTGTCCAGTTTGGCCTTGACGATATCGATCAGCTTTACGGCCCCTTTGTCCCTCGCTTTGTGCTTGAAGACTTCCTCTTGGCCTGTCTTTACCGTGCGATCCTTGAGTTGTTTCTCGACGATCTGCAAACCTTCAGCGATTTCGTTTTCGTCGATTGTGGCGCAGTATCGCCCAAGGAGAAACTCGACAACGTAGGTCGGAACCGGGTACTGGCGGGCGTACTTGCGGACCAAATCCTTACGGACCAGGTAGCCGTCGAACACCGTCGCCGCCAGACGGTCGAGAGCGTCCATCTCAATGACTTCTGTGATCATCATCTATCCCTTAATCATCGCCGCTGATGGTGGTTGGCTGCTTGGCCAAGACACGGCCATCGGGATCGAGCACCACGATAATGGCGGCCGATCCTTCAAGATCCTCGTCCTCCACAAACAGCCCTGCTTTTCCCTCGCCGTCAAGCTGTTTAACTGCAACAGCAAGCGAGGATTCAGCAGCGTTGGCTTTACTTCTAAGGTCTACGGAGAGAGACGTATCGGCGGGTGAAATGGCAACACGCAATCGCATGCCAAACCACTCTGCAGATTCAATCGTTGGCGTGACAGTCAATGAATCTCGGTCGGTTTCAACCAAGAGGTCCGCGAGCAAGCATTCCTGAAGGCTCAACCCGCCGTGGGCATATTCCCGGCCTTCGGAGAAGCAGCATGCTCCCGGTGCGGCTGCAAATTCCGCAGTCGGGTTCCAATGCCAGGCGGACCTCGGAGTCGTCGGTTGTGACTCACCTTTGATCGTTGCGCATCGCGACCACTTGCTCTCGATCAAATACCTCGGCAGATCGTGCTTCGGGAGCCCGCCCGGCATCAATAACCAACCATGATCGGTAACCACCCGAATGCTACGCCAACCGGCGTCGAGCAAATCCACGATACGATCGGCCACGTTGGTCACCTCGTCCGCGAGCTGGCCGGTGAGCCCAACACCCAGATCATGGCCTCGGCGGTCAATCTGTCCGACTTCACACCAGCCGCGCGCATTGACTACGGCTGGGTCGCCAGTCTCTCCGGAGTTGATCACCTGGTAGCCGACATCTTCCAAGAGTTTGCGAAAGCGCACCGTGTTGCACGGCTGCTTCGTCACGAGGATTTCCGGAGCGAACGAATCGGGCAGCCCTGTTCCTTGCAAGTTCGCAGCAACCGGGGATACCGCCGGTTTTGCGGTTGCCGTTACAGATGGCAGTGCCGCCCACCGACGGGTTTGGGTCACGCGAAGTCCCCGTTCCGTGATCGCTGCTGCAAGGCGTTGCGCCAGATCAAAACGCAAGCCATCGGCAAAAACAATGCACGTGCCCGGCCCCACTTGAACATCAGGCTGAATGCCCGCGGATGGAAGCGGCTTGTCTTTAGTAAGCCGCTGGAATCGTTCAGCGGCGGCATGAAGCCATGGCAGGTAGGTCGCGCGGACGGCCGCCTGCACGGCTTGGATGTCGGCGGTTAAACGAACAGCCGCCAGTGCGCGAATCGCAGCATCGTCGGCCAAGTATGCACCGCCGGCGTACAGCCGGGCCATTTCGTCTGGGGACTCGCCGCCCAGGTTCGACGAGGTTCGTTCAGCAAGCTGTGCCAGATGCGCGAGCGCCTCTGCCAAAGGCGATTGGCCAAGCTTCGCCCACACCCAATTGCGCCGCTCGCCATGCTCTCTCTCCAGATTGGCGATGATGCTGCGTGCTTGTGATCCCTCGACGTTGACGAGTGCCCGCAAGTCACGGCGTAGAGCGTCTTCCGCCGACGCGTTCTCGTCCGGCCAAGCGTCTTTCTCAATAAATAGCGTTCCTTTAGGCTTTGAACGCTTCAGCAGCTCGGGGATGCCTGGGTACATCGCCGGCGACTCGCAAAAGCGGCTCCAAAGCGCAGTCCAAACGCCCGACACTCGCTGTCCAAGTCTTTCGCCGGCGACGAGCTCACCGTCGGATTCGGGGTCGAAGCCATAGTCTTGCTGGCAGCGGCTGCGGAACGCATGCCACTTCCCGCCCCCCATCTCACGTCGGACCCCGTCAGGGTCGCTCATCCAATACAGCAGGTCGCGCGGATGGTCTCCCACCATCAGCCTGTCGAAATCCTCCGCTTCCAGCCGGCGACCCGCTAGTCTGCTGATAGGAGTATCAGCGAGCACCGAAAGCGATGCCATGACCGAGCGTCGCGTGCCGGCATCGCGGGCCACGTCGAGCCCCAAGCCATCGTCGGAAACTAGCATCGCCTCGACCGTCCAATCGCGGCCATTCTTCTGCATCCACACTACACCCCGATATTGCAACTCCACCAGCGGCTGCAGGTGCCAGGGACATTCGTCGCCCGCACGGAGCGACTGGCGAGAAACCTCGGGAAGGTAGATGATCGGTGTCTTTTCGGATGGCAGCTCAAAATCTGCAAGGGTGCGGTCAATTACGCATCGCAGCCAAATCGCCGGCCCCGTTCGGGCGTCGGGATCGTATTCCCCGAGTATCAACAGTTCGGGCACCCGCTCGCGCAACTTGGGAATGAGGCTGCGCCACTCCCCTTTCGCATCGGTCCAGAGTACCGCGACGGGCCTTTCCTCGGCACCGGGCTGGTGCCTGGCAGCATCGGCGAGGGACCGGATGACCGCTTCCAGCAACGTCGTGGATTCTTGTTGGGTGGTCGGCATTTTTCCCACTTGCGAGTTCTGGTCACTTTCCAGGTGCAGCAGGATTCGCTGCTTTCAGGTCATGTCGGGTGCGAGTTCCCAGCACGAACTCTATTACTTCCTTCCGCACCTCGGCGTCCCGCTTTGCGATGGCGTCGCGGATATCCATGGCAGCTACGGATGCCGGGTCGAGGAAGCTGTCGCTCAAACCCAGCGCCATCGCCCAGTCGGCCTGTGTTATAGTGCCGCCTTTGAACTCATGAACTTCCGCAAGGAAGTCCTTCAAGGGGCGAGCGCTCTTCGAGATATTAAATGTCTTTTCGAGGAGGGTGCAGTTGCCTAGGCTATTGATGGCCTGCATCCATTCCTGCTCCTCTTCCTCATCTTTGGGCGGAATGGCCTTTACCATCTTTTCCCAAAGCGAATGCGCGACGGTGTGGTCGACTTCCAGATCGGCTTTCTGCCGACGCCCCGACCTCAATGGCACGCTCGACATGTCCCACCGGGTGGCGTCTAGGCGGTGCCAGACCCACAACAGCGTGCTGTAACGTGACACATGCTCGCGGCGGTCGACACTCTGCGTTTGCACATAAGAAACCGCCTCCCTGACGATGCCGTCGACCAGTGCCTTCAGTCGATCACCGCTGATCGTGATTGCTGCGTTGGCGTCGGCCGCTGCGTTCAGCTTCTGACAGTCCTCGTGCAGATCTTTCGCATATTCAGCCAGCACCCGCCCCGATGCAGCGCCCCAGCGACCCGCCCAATGCGAACAAATTACCCAACGATCCAGATACTCGTCGAGCTTCTCGGCAACCTCCTTCTCATATGTATCGCTGTCCGTCGTCTTTTGCGGATGCTCGCTAAGCCAGCGGCGGGACAAAAACGCCCAGCACCAGAGAATGTTTAGCGAGTTCAGTGAATTGTACTGACCAGATTGACCGTAGCTGAGGTCGCGATCCTTTGCTGCATCTAGCACGCTTACGAAGGCATGAACGACATCCTTCCACACTGTTGCCAAGTCGCGCGCCATTGGCCGCACCGTGTCGCCCTTGAGCAGATCCTTGTCCGACAGCAGCTCACCGTTGCGATATGCGACCGCCCAGATGAATGATACAGCCCGAACCAGATCGTCCATTTCGATCGGTAGTCCACGATCCCGCACTTGTTGGAGCAGCAACTCGAAGCAGTCCCCGGCAGTTTTCCCGCCCGTGGCCTTGTCATCCCAGCCGACCTTCAGCCAAGCGAACGTGATCTCCTCTCGCGTAAGCGTTCGGCCGGCCGTGTTGAGCCGAGTGAAAATGTTGACAATGGCATCGTTGTACTCGTCTACTGTCCACAGGGTCTTATCGTAGGGCCGCAATTCCAAGTAGGTGATTTTGCTGAGCTTCACGTCGCGCAGCGTCGACATCAACTCGCCCATCGGCTCCAGCAATTTGCCGACCAAATTGTCCGCGACCTCCTCCTGTTTCAAGAATTCTTCGGCGATCTCTCGAAACTGCTTTTCCTTCACATTCTGGTTAGCGGGGACTAAGGACCAGAGCCGACCAAGACGTAAATATCGACCTTTATTCTCCGCTGCGTAGGCCTTCGGCAATGGGTCGCGGTAGTTATCCGGCTTCTTGTAATCAGATTGACCATGGTTAGGATCGGTCACGGCCCAACGCAGTACATTGCGATAGTCGATGCCGATTACGTCCTTCGACTGATCATAAGCGACAAGGAACGCTTCGATATCAAAACACAACGTTCCCTTCGACCAATGCGGGAGTTTCGGCCGTCGCCCTCTAGGGCGAACGCCGTCCAGTTCCTCCAACCAGTCGCGATCCTCCAGCTTGAATCCCCAGCCGTCGCCGCCTAAGGCCAGCAATAAGCTTTGCACGCGCTGCTGTCCATCGAGAACCATGTGGTACGAAGCAGGCGGATCCTTGCGAATGACCGCCGACCCCTTGCCGTCGTCGCGCCGATCAACGACCTGCCAAAACTCGCGGTGCGGGATAGCTTGCAAGTCCTCATGGTCTACTTTCCACATCAGCAGAGTGCCGAACGGCCAGCCGCGGATCAGAGAGTCGACCAGCAGAATCACTTGGCCAGGCTGCCAGACGTAGGGCCGTTGGAGGTCGGGAATAACCACCGTTGCGCCGTCACCTGCGGATGCTCGATCTAACAGGGCATGCGTATCTTCTGAGCGGGACTCGTAGATATTCGCCATTACTTGCTTCCCTTATGGACCTCACGACTGGTACCGGTCACTTGCAGCACGGAACGATGACGGCGAACTTCGTTCGGGATTAATTTTCGGGGCGATCCATTCTGCCAACGATGCCGATCAGATCTTCCAAAGCGTGAAGGTTGAAATAGAACGGGTTCTGAGTGTCCGTTGCTCGATTGTCGATCATCGTTTGCGAATGCTGCGGCTCCAGGCCGCGGCTCTTCAGCGAATCGTGAAGCTGCTGGGCAATGTTGCACATCTCGCCAAGCGCGGTCTGTCGCCGTTCCGCCGGCCACTCTTGCCAGTTGTGTTTGAACTCCAGAACTTGCGGCAGCAATTCGTCGAACCAGGCTGCCTCTTGTGTAGTCAACTGCTCTGCCATTGCTAGCTCCCTTCCCGTGCCTCGCGGGCACGATTCTTGAATTCGTTCGAATAGTGCAGATCGTTCCAGCGGTTGCCGTCGAAGGTGTCGCCGCCGGTAAAGTCTTGGGTTTGTTCGTCCCAGCCCCAGAACCAGGGGAAGTCGGCCTTTTCGCGGTGCGGTTCCTTGCCGCGATCCTTGGTCCATTTGATGTTGGGCTTGTAGCGCAAGATGCCGGCCCCTTTGCGGCCCACGTCCTTGGCCATCAGGAAAGGGCGGATGTTGAGTCGTACGCCGTCGTTGATGTCGGGTTCCCAGCCGATCGGCTGCTGGTGAAGTGGTTTCCAGCGCACGAAAATGTCGTAGGGCGGTTCTCCGGCCAGAATTTTTTCGAGTTCGCCTTGCAGCGTTTTGGCGGCGGCCTGACGGGCCTCCGCGCCGGGTTCGTTTTGTTCAACGCCGTGCTGCTGGCGGGTAATCCAGTTGCCCAAGTAGCTGTAGGTCAGCGTCTCCAGCAGCTTGCGACCCGCGCCCTCAGGAGCGGCGAGTTTGTGGTAATTGATCAGGGCATGGAAGCCGTCTTTCTTGCCATCCCAGATGTGCCAGACGAAGGG
>Ga0180216_1003938_pt1 | contig 11430 bp, 10 predicted proteins | sample eDN3rd37CBELigMG_FD_128879 | JGI IMG/M metagenome (GOLD analysis project Ga0180216, IMG submission 128879) | Enriched Miracle-Growth compost microbial communities from Emeryville, California, USA - eDNA 3rd pass 37_C BE-Lig MG (version 2)... ...
TCGACGAGCCCGAATTGATGCGTATCGCCGAGACCAAGAGCCAGGCGCATCTGCTCGCGGTGTCGATGCGGCTCGGCATCAGCGAAGCGTTGTCGGATATTCTCGTGGCGCGCGGCGATCGCGAGGTCGCGCGTTCGATCGCCACGAACCACAATGCGCGCCTGTCCGAACAGGCCTTCACCACGCTGGTGCAACGCGCCGAGCAGGATGGCGTGCTGGCCGAAAAGGTCGGGCAGCGCACCGACATTCCGCCGCGCCTGTTCCGGCAATTGCTGATGCGCGCGAGCGACGTGGTGCAGAAGCGGCTGCTGGCGCAGGCCAAGCCCGAAACGCAGCTCGAAATCCGCAAGATCCTCGCCAAGGTCACCGACGAAGTCGGTGCCAAGGCCGCGCCGCGCAATTACACCGCCGCGCTCGCCAAGACCCGCGCCTTGCACAAAGAGCGCAAGCTCACCGAGGCTGATATCGCGGAGTTCGCCAATAGCGGCCAGTACGAGGAAACCATCGCCGCGCTGGCGACCGTTTGCGCCGTGCCGGTCGAGGTGGTCGACCGCCTCATGAACGGCGAGCGCGCCGATCCTGTGCTGATCCTGGCGCGCGCGGTCGGCTTCGGCTGGCCGACGGTCAAAGCCGTGATGAGCGCGCGGCCGGGCATCAAGGTGAATGCCCAAATCCTCGACGCCGCCTTCGAGAACTTCGAGCGGCTGACCGCCGCCACGGCGCAGCGCGTCGTCCGCTTCTGGCAGGTACGCCAGGGCACGGGGGAGTAATCCGCCCCCGCCGGCCGGGTTGTCCGCCGCGCCGGCTAGCCATAGATTATGGGCATGAAGACATCGCCCATATCGCGCGACCCGAGCGTTATGGCGGGAACACCGGTTTTCGCCGGCACTCGAGTGCCGGTGCAAACGTTGCTCGATTATCTCGAGGCCGGCGATTCCATCGACGAATTCCTTGCGGGCTTTTCATCCGTCAAACGAGAACAGGTCATTGCTTTCCTTGAGGCAGCGAAGGACCGGCTCGTTGCATCGGTCTCGTGAGGGTCTTCCTGACGCGTGCATTGATTGGCGCTTGTCGCCGAATATCGTCGGTCATGACGTCAAGACGGCCCATCAAATGGGCTGGCCGACGATCAAGAACGGCGAGCTGCTTGCGCTGGCCGCGCGATCGTTCGATGTCTTCGTGACGGTCGACCGCAACCTGTCGTTTCAGAACAGTATCGCCGATCTGGACATTGGCGTCATTGTGCTGCGGACCACAAGCAATCGCCTGAACGACCTGCGGCCGCTCATCCCCGAACTGCTATCCCTTCTCAGCACGGTGCGCCCCGGCGAAGTCGTCGAAGTGTAAAAGCTCAGACGGTAAGGCTAGCCGCGCTTGAAAATAAAATACGCCGGCGTGCGGCCTTCGCGGAGCGCCTTGGCCTCGTAGCGCGTGCGGACGAAGCCCGGCCAGGGCTTGCGCCAGTCGTCGGCGCGCGTTGCCGTCCAGGTGAAGTCCGGCGAACGCAGGATGCGCATCAGCACGTAATCGGCATAGCTCGGAATATCGGTGGCGAAGCGGAATTCGCCGCCTGGCCGCACGATGCGGGCAAGGCGCGTCAGGCTTTCGTCCTGTACGAAGCGGCGCTTCCAATGACGCCGCTTCGGCCACGGATCGGGATAGAGGAGGTCGATGCGCGTGAGCCCTGCAGGCGGCAGCCAGTCGAGCAGCGCGCTGGCGTCGCCGAAATACAAAAGGACGTTCGACAGCTTGCGTTCGTCGATGGCCACGAGCGCCTTGGCGACGCCGTTCAGGAACGCATCGGTGCCGATATAGCCGACATTCGGATTGGCTTCGGCTTGCGCGATCAGATGTTCGGCGCCGCCGAAACCGATCTCGAGCCGTATCTCGTCGACGGCGCGCGGAAACAGCGCGCGCAGATCGGCCGGCGCGGGCTTCGACAAATCGAGACCGATCGTCGGCAGCAGCGTCTCGAACAGCGCCGCCTGGCGCGGCTTGAGCGCATGGCCTTTGCGGCGTCCGAAGAAGGCGCGCTGCGACTCCCCGCTGTCGTCGCCGGGCCGGCGCGTCGCGCCGTCGTCCGGCGATCCCGTTTCATGTGGCAATGATGTGCATCCCTAAGCGAAATGGCCGGGACGAGCCCGGCCATGACAAGCTTAGTCGTGTTGGAGACGACTCGAAACCGCGGCTTACTGCACCGCGCTCTTGATCGCCGCCGCGAGGTCCGTCTTCTCCCAGGAGAAGCCGCCGTCGGCTTCCGGCTGGCGGCCGAAGTGGCCGTAAGCCGCGGTGCGACGATAGATCGGACGGTTGAGCTTGAGCGTGCGGCGGATGTTGGTCGGCGTCAGGCGGAACAGCTCCGGCAGCACCTGCTCGAGCTTGCTCTCCGGCACGAGGCCGGTGCCGTGCGTGTCGACCAGAACCGACATCGGATCGGCAACGCCGATCGCGTAGGCGATCTGAATGGTGCAGCGCTCGGCAACGCCGGCCGCCACGACGTTCTTGGCGAGGTAGCGCGCGGCATAAGCCGCCGAGCGATCGACCTTGGTCGGATCCTTGCCGGAGAACGCGCCGCCGCCGTGCGGAGCATAGCCGCCGTAGGTGTCGACGATGATCTTACGGCCGGTCAGGCCGCAGTCGCCGTCCGGACCGCCGATGACGAAGTTGCCGGTCGGGTTGACGAGGAAGTCCGCGTCCTTGGGCATCCAGCCTTCCGGCAGGGCCGAGGCAACGGCGTCGGTGATCATCTCCTTGATGAGGCCCGGCGTGTACTTGTTGCCGTTGCGGCTTTCGGCGGTGTGCTGCGTCGAGACGACCACCTTGGTGGCGCCGACCGGCTTGCGGTCGACATAACGCACCGTGACCTGGCTCTTGGCGTCGGGCTGCAGATCGTGGAGCTGGCCCGAGCGGCGCTTGTCGGACAGGACCTTGAGGATCTTATGCGAGAAATAGATCGGCGCCGGCATGAACGAGTTCTTTTCGTAGACCTCGCTCTCGGTGCAGGCGAAGCCGAACATCATGCCCTGGTCGCCCGCGCCTTCTTCTTCGCCGCTGGCGTGCTTCTTGGCATCGACGCCCATGGCGATGTCGGGCGACTGGCCGTGCAGCAGCACTTCGATGTCGGCACCATAGTAGGAGAAGCCGTCCTGGTCGTAGCCGATGTCCTTGACCACATCGCGCGCGATCTTGGAGATCAGCTCGCGATCGACAACGGCCTTGTCGCCGTGCTTGCGGAAGAGCGGCGACTGGCCGCGGCCTTCGCCGGCGATGACGATTTTGTTCGTGGTGGCGAGCGTTTCGCAGCCCAGACGCGTGTTGACCAGGCTGTCGTCGGCGATGCCGAGCTTGACGTCGTTCTCGAGAAACGCGTCGAGGACCGCGTCCGAGATCTGATCGCAGACCTTGTCCGGATGACCTTCGGAAACCGACTCGCTGGTGAACAGGTAATTGGTATGAGCCACCGCTGAAACTCCTCCATCGCGCGGCCGTTATCGGCCGCGCCGTTTTATGCAGCGGTGTTTCTTGCAGTGGCTGAGAACAACGTCAAGATGCGGGCAAAAGTGGGCAACTTTCACCCTCCCGCAATGGGATCACGCAGGCAATTTATTCCTCGCCGGCGATCTGCTCGACCAAGTCGACAATGCGGCGACGCAGCTTGCTGTTCTTGATGCGCATGAACGACTTCGTCAGCGACAGCCCGTCCGAGGTGGCAAGGAAGTCGGAGACGTAGGCCGGCGAGGGGGCCTCGCTCATGCCGGGGGTCGGCTGGTCGCCGGGTGCAAGCGGGGCGCCTTCGAAGAAGAAGGAGACGGGCACCTGAAGAATAAGCGCGATCTGCTGAAGGCGGCTCGCACCGATGCGGTTGGTGCCTTTCTCGTACTTCTGAACTTGCTGGAAGGTCAGGCCAAGGGCATCCCCGAGCTTCTCCTGACTCATGCCCAGCATCATCCGACGCATGCGCACGCGAGATCCCACGTGCTTGTCGATCGGATTGGGTGCCTTCTTAGCCATAAATTTCTCCTATGCCTCCATCGTGGCCCGTAATGCACAACTTGCGGAACTCGCGCTAGCGGTCAAGTCCCGTCCACGAGGTAACAAAAAAGAGGAAATCCCTAATGGCGACATCGACTTACCGTGTCGCAACCGCCAAAGGTGCTATGTCTGGTTTCGAACGCCGAGATTTTTATGTAGATAGCTCAATAGGTTGTGCCCTATTTTTGAGCGATACAATCTACGCACGCAGGCGGGCACGACCGACGAGAAAGAGACTTACCACCAAGAATAGAATCAAGGCCGCATTCCCAAATTTCACATATATAGTTTTAGCAACCGCATGTGGCAGATCGGCATCAAATACGCCCTCAACTCCAAGCGGTAGCCAGGCAGTGACTCGTCCAACAGGATCAATCACTGCGGAGATGCCGGTGTTGGCCGCGCGCACCAACGGCAAGCCTTCGGCGATCGCCAAAGCGCGCGCTTGCTGGAAGTGCTGATAAGGCCCCGAGCTAATTCCAAACCAGCCATCGTTGGTGACATTCACGAGCCAGCCAGGGCGTTCGTTATCGACGACGGCTTCGCCGGGGAAAATCGCTTCGTAGCAAACGAGCGGCATCATCTTCGGCGCGCGTCCGACGTCCATCGCGCGGCGCCGATCGCCGGAGAGAAAGCCGCCGGCTTGCTTGGTGAGCTGTTGCAGCCCGAGGCTTTCGAGGAAGCTCTGAAACGGCAGATATTCGCCGAACGGCACGAGATGGACTTTGTCGTAAATGCCGCGAATGGAGCCGTCAGGATCGATCACATAGACGGAATTGTAAGCGCGGATCGCGCGTGAGCCGGGCAGCGGCGGCACCGCGCGCACGGCGCCGGTGACGAGCCGCGTGCCGGGCTGCAGCAGCGATACGATCTGCGCCAGCGCATCCGCCTCTTGCGTGAGGAAAAACGGAAAGGCCGACTCCGGCCAGATCAGGTGCGTGATGCCCTGCAAGCCGTTCGACTGTGCGCCGGTGGAGCGTCCCGACAGCGCCAGATAGCGCGCCATCACTTCGTCCTTGGCGGAGTAGTTGAACCGCGCGTCCTGCTGCAGATTGGGCTGCATGATGCGCAGCTTTACGCCGCTCACATAGGTCGTCGGATTGAGCCACAGCCGCGCGCCGCCATAGCCGGCAAGCCCCGCGAGGATCACGAGACCGGCAACCGGCCAGCGATAGGGATGACGCGTGTCGTCGGGCTCGTCGGCGAGCACGGCGGGGCTCGCGCAAATGGCGAGTGTCAAAAAAGTCAGGCCCCAGATGCCGACCAGCGAGACGCTCTGGCCGAGCACCAGCGGTTGCATGAAGGCGTAGCCGAAGGTGTTCCAGGGAAAGCCCGTGAGCACATGGCCGCGCAGCCATTCCGCGATGGTCATCGTCGATGCCAGCGCGAGGATACGCAGCGGCCCGCGCACCCACAGGAGACGCGCCGCCGCGAGGCCGAGGCCCGTATAGAGCGCGAGATAGGCGGGAAGGCCGGCCACGGCGAACGGCAGCAGCCAGGCGAAGGTCTTGGCGTCGACGAGGAAGGCGTAGCCGATCCAGTAGAGACCGGCGACGAAGTAGCCGAAACCGAAGCACCAGCCGGCGATCGCCGCCGAGGCGACGCCACCCCAGCGGCCGGCGGCGGAGCCGTCGACCAGCCAGACCAGCACAGGGAAAGTCAGGAAGAGGACCGGCCAGAAGCCGATCGGCGCCATCGCCAGCACGGACGCGGCGCCGGCAACGAAGGCAATGATCGCCCGCTGCCAGCCGAAGGCGAGCACGACCTCGTGGGCGGCGCGGGTGGCGAGACGAATGAGGCTCACGGGCGCGGCGTGCCCGGTGACGCTGAGATCTCGCTCTCTTTCGACGCGGAGGCATCGCCCGGCATGGGCGGCGGTGCGACGCCCGCGAGCACGGCGTCGGGCTCGCGCCGCGGCAACTCGCGGGACGGATCACGCGACGCCTCGCGCGGCTCTTTCAGGCGCGTGATGCGCACGCGCTTGATGCGCCGCGGATCGGCATCGAGCACCTCGAACTCGAACAGGTCCGGCCCCGTGATGACCTCGCCGCGCAACGGCAGCCGGCCGGCGCGGGTGACGAGATAGCCGCCGAGCGTGTCGACCTCTTCCGCCGCGTCGCCGGCCTGGAAATCGTTGCCGACGATGTTGACGACGTCCTCGAGGCTGGCGCGGGCATCGGCGATGTACGAGCCGTCGGCCTGGCGCACGACGCTCGGCATCTCGTCCTCGTCGTGCTCGTCGGCGATCTCGCCGACGATCTGTTCGACGATGTCCTCGATCGAAATCAGGCCGTCGGTACCGCCGTATTCGTCGACCACCAGCGCCAGATGAATACGCGTCGCCTGCATGCGCGCGAGCAGATCGATGGCGCGCATCGATGGCGGTACGAACAGGATTTCGCGCACGATCTTCGTGCTCGACAGCGGCGTCGCCAGATCGATGCCCTTGAAATCGAGCCCGGCCGGCAGCGGCTTTTTGCGCTTGGCGTTCTTTTCAGGATCGACCGCGGCGCGTGCCGTCATGAACGCGATCAGGTCGCGGATGTGGACCATGCCGACGGGGTCGTCGAGCGTGTCGTTGTAGACGACGAGACGCGAATGAGCGGCGCCTTCGAAGGTGCGCACCAGCTCGCCGAGCGGGATGTCCTGCTGCACCGAGATGATGTCGGCGCGCGGCACCATGACGTCGCCGACGCGGCGCTCGCGCAGACCCAGGATGTTCTTGAGCATCCGGCTCTCTTCCGGCGAGAAGCCGGACTCGCTCGGCGGCATCTCGTCGAGCACGTCCTTGAGGTCGGCGCGGATCGAGCCGTTACGCCAGCCGAGCAGGGAGCGGAGGGTGCGGATGAACCAGCCGTCGCCGCCTTCGCGCGGGGGCGCGACCGGAACGGGCAGATTGCGCGGCTCGTAAGACGCGCTGGAGGAGCTGGTACTGGAGGGGTCGCTGTCAGGCATGGCAGGTCAGGCGGTGCCGCTTTCGCGTGCCCGGTACGGGTCGGCGATGTTCAGATGGGCAAGAATTTGGCGCTCAAGCCCTTCCATGGCGTCGGCCTCTGAGTCGGTCTCGTGATCGTATCCCAACAGGTGCAGATAGCCATGCACCACAAGATGGGCCAGATGGTGAAGGATGGGCTTATCTTCCTCGGCAGCTTCCCGTGCCAAGGTCTCGTAGGCGACGACGACGTCGCCGAGGAGCGCGGGCACGCCGGCGATTTTCGGCGTAGCCGCCGGAAAAGACAGCACATTCGTCGGCTTGTCGAGCTTGCGCCAGTCGCGGTTGAGCGCCCGGATGGAGGCGTCGTCCGTCAGGATCACGCTCATTTCGCCGGCCGCCGGCTCGAAAGCCGCGGCGGCGGCGATGGCCGTCCGGACGGTCTCTTCCGCCTCCGGCACCTGGTCCCAGAGCGGCGACTGCACGTCAAAATCGATCTCGGGCGCGGTTTCGCGCCGCTTGGCTGCTGCGCTCATGCCTTGCCTTTGGTCTCGAGGCTCACGCCGTCATAGGCGGCGACGATGCGCGCCACCAGTTCGTGGCGGATGACGTCCTCATGGCTGAAGGCGACGAGGCCGATGCCCTCGACGTCCTTGAGCAGCTTGATGGCTTCGGCAAGCCCCGACATCTGCCCGCCGGGCAGGTCGACCTGGCTCGGATCGCCGGTGACGATCATGCGGCTGTTCTCGCCCAGGCGGGTCAAGAACATCTTCATCTGCATCGACGTGGTGTTCTGCGCTTCATCGAGAATGACGCAGGCGTTCGACAAGGTGCGGCCGCGCATGAAGGCGAGCGGCGCGATTTCGATTTCGCCGGCCTGCAGCGCGCGCTCGACAATGCGCGCGTCCATCAGATCGTACAGCGCGTCGTAGATCGGGCGCAGATAGGGATCGACCTTCTCGCGCATGTCGCCCGGCAGGAAGCCGAGCCGCTCGCCGGCTTCCACCGCCGGCCGCGACAGGATGATGCGATCGACTTCCTTGCGCTCGAACATCTGGACGGCTTGCGCGACGGCAAGCCACGTCTTGCCGGTACCGGCAGGGCCGGTGCCGAAAACGAGCGAGTGGCGCTTGAGCGCGCGGATATAGGCGCTCTGCGCGCCGGTGCGGGCACGCACGGGGCGCTTGCGCAGGTTGATTTCTTCAAACGAGGGCCGCGCGCCGTCGGACGCGTAGTCGAACAGCGAGCCTTGCGCGATCGCCTGACGGATCGCCCCGTCGACGTCGCCCTGGCTCAAATCGCGGCCGCGCTTGGCCTGGTCGTAGAGGCCCTCGAGCACGTGGCGGGCCTGCTCGCAGCCCGAGCGCGAGCCTTCGAGCGTGACGAGATTCCCGCGCTGGTCGGCGACGACGCCGAGGCGGCGCTCGATCAGCGCAAGATTTTGCCCGTACTGCCCGAAGAGGATGGAAGCGAGCTTGTTGTCCTCGAAAGCCAGCACGACTTGCGTGGTCGCCGTCTCTTCCGAGGCGGCGGCGGTCGGGATCACGGGATCCGATGTGCGCAAAGGTGGCTCTATGCTCCAGCTTCAGCCAGGACAGGCGCTTCGGCGCCGCCGGCCAGTTCCCCAAACAACGTATTGGTGCCCAGCGACGTGATCGCCACCTGAACGATGGTGCCGATCAGCGAGGCAGGCGCCATGACCTGTACTGCTTGCAAATATGGGGACTTGCCGACCAGTTGCCCAGGGAGCCGGCCCGGCTTTTCCAGCAGAATGGGGACGGTTTTTCCGACCAAAGCGGCGTTGAAGTCGCGCTGCTGGCGGGCGATCAGGGCCTGAAGCCGGTACAAACGCTCAGTTTTTTCCTCCGGCGGCACCTGATCGTCCATATCCGCCGCCGGCGTGCCCGGGCGGGGGGAGTAGGCGAAGGTGTAGGCGCCGGCGTAGCCGACCGCCTCGACGAGGCTGAGCGTGTCCTCGAAATCCTGCGCGGTCTCGCCGGGGAAGCCGACGATGAAATCGGAGCTGAAGGCGAGGTCGGGTCGCGCCGCGCGCAGCCGCGCGACCACGTCCAGATAGTGCTGGCGCGTGTGCTTGCGGTTCATCGCCGCCAGGATGTGGTCGGAGCCCGACTGCACCGGCAGATGCACGTAGGGCATCAGTTCCGGCAGATCGGCATGGGCGGCGATCAGGTCGTCGTCCATGTCGTTCGGATGGCTCGTCGTGTAGCGCAGCCGCGCGATGCCGGGCACGCGCGCCAGCCGCCGCAGCAATTGGCCGAGGCTCGCCGGCGCGCCGTTCGCGCCGGCGCCGTGATAGGCGTTGACGTTCTGGCCGATCAGCGTGACCTCGCGCACGCCCGCTTCCGCGAGCCGCGTCACTTCCTCGGCGATCTTCTCGACCGGGCGCGAAATCTCGGCGCCGCGCGTGTAAGGCACGACGCAGAACGTGCAGAATTTGTCGCAGCCTTCCTGCACCGTCACGAAGGCGGTGATGCCGCGCTTGGCGATCTCTTCGCGCTTGGGCAGCGCGAGCGCGTCGAATTTGTCCTCGACCGGAAACTCGGTGTCGATCACCTTCTCGCCGCGCTCGGCGCGCGCGATCATTTCCGGCAGGCGGTGATAGTTTTGCGAACCGACCACGAGGTCGACCGCGCCGGCGCGGCGCATGATCTCGCGGCCCTCCGCCTGCGCGACGCAGCCGGCGACCGCGATCAGCATCTGCCGGCCCTCACGCGCGGCCTCTTCCTTCATCACCCGCAGCCGGCCGATCTCGGAATAGACCTTGTCGGCGGCCTTCTCGCGGATGTTGCAGGTGTTGAGGATGACGACGTCGGCGCCTTCGGGCTGCGCGGCCTCGGCGAATCCCGCCGGGGCCAGCGTGTCCGCCATACGATTGGAGTCGTAGACGTTCATCTGGCAGCCGAAGGATTTGACGTGGACTTTGCGCGTATTGCTCATGCCGTCTCGGTGGCGGTTCAGGCGTCGTACCGGGCGTGTCCCGGCCATCCACGTCTATGGAAAGATTGAAGAAATCAAGACGCGGCTACCCGGCGCCAAGCCGGGCATAACGACAACCGAGGCCCTCTTAGCCGTTCCGGGGGCAAAAATAAACGTCGGGCTATTCCGCCGCGGCAGCTTCCGGTGCCGCGGCCGCCTGGGGCGCGGGCTGGGCGGCGTGCGGCGGGATCGGCCGGCCGCGCAGGGCGCTCGCCATCAGGCGGCGCACCTCGTCGTGTAGCTTGCGGGTCATGGCCTTGCGGTCCAGCGCGCCGTCGGCGGGAACCGGCGTGCCGTAGCTGACCACGGCGTCGATCACGCCTTCGCCGACGAGGCGCTTGATGTGGGGCAGAAAATCGAGATCGCCGTACCACGCGACGAGCGGGCGCTGGCTGCGGCCCATCGGCATGCCCTGCTGGCCGGTATAGGTGATCGCGATCGGCTGAATGACGATGGCGTCGGCGCCGCCTTGATGCGCGGCCGCCGCGTCCTCGACGCTGCCGAGCAAAGCGGAGCGGAAGGGCAGCACGCGGTTGCCGTCGCTGGACGTGCCCTCGGCGAACAGCACCACCGACGTGCCGCCCGCAAGACGCTGCACGATCTGGCTCACGGCGTCGCCGGTCTGATGCCGGCGCGAGCGATCGACAAAAACCGTGCGCTGGATCTTGGCGGTGATGCCGACCAGCGGCCAGCTCGCGACCTCGCGCTTGGCGACGAAGGCGACCGGCGCGATCGAGCCGATCACCACGATGTCGGACCACGACACGTGATTGGACACGAACAGCACGGCGCGGTCGCGCACCGGCGTACCGACGACGCGCACGCGAATGCGCAAGAGCGCGCGCAGCACCCGGTAATAGTTCGACGCGATGAAGCCCCAGCCCGGCAGGCCGAGCTTGCCGAGCAGCCACTGCAGCGAGATCAAGAGCGGCGTCATGGTGCAGAAGAACGCCGCGATGAACAGGCCGCGCAGCATGACGTCACCAACCTAACCGGCTCGCACCCGGCGCCGGATTCCCGCCGTCGTGGAAGCGAGCGGCGGGGAAAGCGGCGCGTGCATCATGGAATGACGGCTATTTCTTCTCGTCGGTGAGCGGCACGGCATAGAGCTCGAGCCGATGATCGATGAGCTTGTAGCCGAGCTTGCGCGCGACTTCCGCCTGCAGGCGTTCGATCTCTTCCGACTGGAATTCGATCACCTCGCCCGTGCGCAGGTTGATGAGATGGTCGTGATGCGCTTCCGAGGAGGCTTCATAGCGCGCGCGGCCGTCGCGGAAGTCGTGCTTCTCGATGATGCCCGCGTCCTCGAACAGGCGCACGGTGCGGTATACCGTCGAGATCGAGATGCGGTCGTCGACCTTGGCGCAGCGGCGGTACAATTCTTCGACGTCAGGATGATCTTCCGACTCGGCCAGCACGCGTGCGATGACGCGCCGCTGTTCCGTCATGCGCATGCCTTTCGATGCGCA
>Ga0180216_1003942_pt1 | contig 11426 bp, 14 predicted proteins | sample eDN3rd37CBELigMG_FD_128879 | JGI IMG/M metagenome (GOLD analysis project Ga0180216, IMG submission 128879) | Enriched Miracle-Growth compost microbial communities from Emeryville, California, USA - eDNA 3rd pass 37_C BE-Lig MG (version 2)... ...
CGGCGTCCTCTTCGGCGTCCTCTTCGGCGTCCTCTTCGGCGTCCTCTTCGGCGTCCTCTTCGGCGTCCTTCGTCCTTCGTCCTTCGTCCTGAGCGTCGCCCTCGTCCTTCGGCGTCCGCTGCGTCGTCCGCTGCGTCGTCCGCTGCGTCGTCAGCTGCGTCCGCTGCCCGTGTCGATTTCCAATCGCGTGTTTTTTTTTCAAAGTTTTTTGGCGCGAAGTTTTTTGGCGCGCACTTTCAAACTGTTCGCAACCGAAGCGACGAACGGCAGCGGACGACGCAGCGGACGACGCAGCGGACGACGGAGTGGACGAGGCAGCGGACAACGGAGTGAACGAGGCAGACGAAGCCGCAGCGGACGCCGCAGCGGACGACGGAGTGGACGAGGGCGACCGAGGACGTAAGACGAGGACGACGCAGGGAACAGCCAAGGGCACCAGTTCGACGACGAGGACGACGGGACCGGAGGACAACGCCGACACGGATGAAAAAGAGCTAACCAAAAGGTCGTCTTTCACAGCTTCCCGCAACATTGCGTGACTCATCAGCACTACGCCAAGTTTCTCAAACGCATTCATGGCTCGCGTCTAGGCGAACGGAGCCAGGCTGCGTAGGCCGCCCCGGCCATGGAGCCGCTCCGGCCCGGCCGCGTCGGCGAGGACGATGCCAGTGCCGCGCTGGCCGCCCGCCACGCCTGGCGCCAGCTGCTCGCCATCCGCGACCGACACCTCCGCGGGAGCCTCCTCCCACGCCAGCCACGGCGTCGGGTGGTCGGCAGCAGCAGCGACGACGATGTCGTGCCGGCTTCCTCCTCGGGCGACAATGACAGCGACGGCGAGCCCGTCGCCGCTGCCATGGCGGTCGACCTCAGCAGCACGCCCGCGGAGGCAGTTGGCGGCGCGGCTCGGAACAGCCGTGCCGCAACGCCGTCCGCTGACCCACCGTCAAACACCGCGTTGCCGGGTCCACCCTCTTCGCCTGCAACGCATCTGACCAACAAGCGCCGGCGGCTCGTGGCCCCGACCTCCCCCGCGTCGCCGGCAGCGTCGCCAACAGCGTCGCCGGCAGCGTCGCCGGCAGCGTCGCCAACAGCGTCGCCGGCAGCATCGGCTGCGTCGGTGACAGCGCAGTCGCCCGAGCTGCGGCCGGTGCGGCCGGCCCGCGCCGTGCCGCCGCTTGCGCCCGCCGATGCACCGCCACTTGGGGCGGCCGCGCCTGGGGTGGCAGTACGTGCGCCACCACTCGATCCGCCGGCCCTCCCGCGGGACCACCCCTTCGTGGCGCAGCTCCTGCACGACTTTGGACACATGCATGCCGCGCCGGCGTTTCTGCGGCTGCACGCCCGCCGCCTCGCTCAGCGGGTGGCCCAAGGTACGCGGTCGCCTTAAGCGCACACAAAGCGCGAATCATCCCCGCTAATCATAAGTGCACGTGGCTCGTGCTGGACCGGTATGCTACAGGTCGTGCGGTGCGCTGGCAGCCGCGTCCCAGCGGGATTTGCCTGGCTTACGACCCTGCGCGGTACACGACCAACGTGCCGGCGGCCGTGCGCGCGGAGGTGGACGCCGCCGTCCGGACTGTGCTGGCGCAGCCGCGCTTCGCAGGCGAGGGCCGGCCGTCCTCTGCCGGCGCACGGACCTCCCCGCCGCATCCTGCAGCGGCGCCAGGCGCTCGCCTGCTGGCCGTCGTCTCCCGGCGCTACCAGGCGCGGGTGACCGCGGCGACGTCGCTGCACGCGAGCACGGCGGCGTCGACCCCGGCGCCGTCGTCGTCGCTGGGCGCGAGCCGCCGGCTGCCGCCGACGTCGCCGTTCGTCGCCCGCTCGCTCTTTGGCAGCCCGACGCCGGCGTCGCCAGGAGAATCGCAGAGCTGGCTGACGCCACTGGACCGCCCGCGCCGCGTTCTCGCGCTCACGCTGCCGCGGCAGCGGCGGAGCGGCCACGGCGAAGCGCTCACCCCGACGGCGACGGCGGCCGCCTCGCAAGTGCTGGAATCGCTGGCGTCGCAGGCGCCGTCCATCTGGAACGACGGCCCTGCGGCGCGGCCGACGGCGCACGAGAGCAGCCGCAAGGTGCCGCGTCCGCCGCGGGCTACGGGCAGCGACCGACTGCCGCCGCGGCACCCAGACGGTGGCGCCAACCCGCCTGTCGGGTGCACCAAGGACGAGCTGGAGCGCAGCGCGGACGCCGCCGCGGGGGGCGCGCTCCCGGAAGCGCCCTGGCTGCTGTACCCGACGCCGGCGCCGGGGCGGCGCCGGCGCGATCCGGCCGTGCCGGGCTCCAGCAGCGACTCTGACGCGGGCGACGCCATCGTGGTGGCGACGGCGCCCGTGCCGTGCCGGCCGCTGGCGGTCGACCGCGTGGTGGCGCCCGACCGGCTGCCCACCACCGCACCGCGGCTGGCCCTGCAGCTGGACCCGCTGGCGTGGATGGACCGCGGCCGATGGGCGACGTGGAACGTGCCCGCCGTCGTTGCCCCGGGGCCGCCCGAGGTCGTGCCGGGCGCTGCGGCGACGGCGACACTCGCCGCCGTGGCCGAGTATGCCGGCTGCACCATCGACACGGCCGACGGCCTGGCCGCCCTGCTGCCGGAGGCGCTGGCGCGCCTCTTTGCGCGGATGCGCCGCGCCCTCGCGTGGCTGCTGGCCAGCCCGCCGCGCCGACGCCGCGCCGACGTTACCGGTGCGGCCGCATGCCGCCAAAGCTGGCGTCTTGGACATTACACACTATGTGCTCACCAAGGTCGTGGCAGTTATACCCGCGCCGACCTCGTTACCAGATGCCCAGCACTCGGTGACCACGGGCGTGCGGCTCGTGCTGGAGGTGGTGCGCAGCGTCGCACCGTTTGCCTCGGCCAACGACGACCTGTGCTTCCGCACCGAGCTCTTCACCCACCTGCGCGCCCTCAGTGGATTCCTCGCGGCCACCGCGGCGGCCGCGGCGCGCCACGCCGCTGCCCTGGCCCCGTCGGCGCGCCGGTTGCCGCCGGCCACGGCCGCATGGGCCGAGCTGCGGTGGGCGACGGTCGCGGTGGCGCACGCGTACGCCGCGGTGCCCAACGCGCTCGTCGACTGGGACCTGGCCAGCACGCGGCTGTTTGTCGAGACAACGGCCACCTTCCAAGGCAGCCGGCTGCTGGCCGATGTGTTCCTCCAGCTGTGGACGCTGGTGCACCCGAGCGACGGTGTCAGGGTGGCGCAGGCGGCCGTGCCGGCCAGCCTGGAGGCCGCAGCGCGGCAGCTGCTGGCCGCCCTGGCCGTGCTCTGCGACCGCGCCACGGCAACCCGTTCCGAGGGCTCTGCAGCGCCGTCCGCGTTCTGGCGGCTGTTCAACGACACGCTCACGCCGTGGCTCGACACGTACGCGCGGGCGCGGCTGGAGGCCGAGCCCGAGCCCGTCGACGCGGCCCAACCGGGCGCCGTGGCGCTCGCCGTCGCCGAGTTTGGGTGGCGCGCTCTGATGCTCGCCGTCCCCGCGCTGCTGGTAGTCGCGCCCTCGGGCGAGTACCACGCCGTGCCGGCCGGCGTCGTGCCCTGGGCCGACGGTGCCGCCGTGCGCGTCGACCGCGCCGGTGGCGGTGCCGGCGGCGCCCCGCCGCTGGGCCGCCTTCCCGACAACTGGGCCCTGGTGGAGGCCCTGATTCGTCGTGCGCTGCCGCACCTGGCCACGCCCGCCGCCATGGAGGTGCGCACCAGCGTTTCGCGGATACGCGCCAGACGCGGCCCTGCTAATCCCGACGTGGCCCGCTCCTCTTTGGTGATACGGTGCAGCAGGCGGCGTGTGTTACCGCCATCCACGAGCGGTGTCTGCAGCTGTCGGCGCTCTGGCCGGCCAACTTGGCTGTGCTACAGGCGCTGTGGGAGCTGTGGCGCGGCCGCAAATTTGCGCTTGTTGTCGACGGCGCCGGGGGCCGGGCGGCGCTGCCAGCGTGGTTGCACACGTACGCGGGCGGGCCGCTGCCGGCCCTGGCCGAGGCGCCCGGGCCGACCGAGCCGGCGTTCGCGCTATTCCTGCGCATCGTCGTCGCCCACCTCTGCGACGCATTTCCGGGCCTCAAGGACGGCACGGCCACCGGACTCGAAGCTGCGCGGCAGGACAAGACGCTCACCAAGTTAGTATCAGGGTACGACGGTTGGACTCGAGTTTCGTCCGGGTGCGCTACCGGAGCGCGCTGCCAAGGCACTCACCGATGGCGCTTGCGTTGAAGCCGCCGTCTCATCATTCCAGCTGGTACTTTGGCTTGCCGTCGCGGCTCAAGTTTGCCAGCGGGACGAGCGAGCAGGACGCGGCCGCCCTGGATGCGCTGCGGAACTGCTGCAGGTGCGTTCCGCGACGGCAGGCAGAGGTCAGTATCAGCGCTGCTGGAAGCTAATGGCATGCATTGCGCCAGTGTGAGCGGCCGCGGCATGCAGCTTGGTCGTTACCCTGGCGGCGCTCCAGCACACGTGCGACGCGCTCAGCACCGTGCGGTACGGGAGCGGGGCGCCTCCGGTTTGTTGCAACAGATGACCGTGCCGTTGACGCCACACGTCCCCCACTCCATGGGATGCGGCTGGCCATCCAGGCGGCTGGTCAACCTGGTGGACGCTCCGGACTGGGACGAGGTCGCGAGCAAAGGCGTCGTCGCCGACGCGATGCTGCAGCTGGCCCTGATCGCCCAACGGCAGCGCGCGTCCGTGCGCGAGCCCGTCGCGGCGCTGTGCGACCTGCTGACGGCGGCCGTTCAACGGTACGCTGCTTGCGTAGCTGATCTCGGGTTTGGCACCTTTTCCTGACCTTGGCGAGAGTTTTTGTGCGGGCGCGCGCGCGCGCGCGCGCGCGCCGTGACAGATACATCGACGAAGAACCGCGGCGGTTCGAGCCGGTGGTGCCGGCGCTGTTTGGCGCTGCGGCCGCCAACGCCAGCGGCTGGACCCCGGAAGGTGCGGCGCGCCAGGCCAAGGTTGGCGAATGCCTGAAGCAATCTAACCGCAACGACCCCAGGATCTTCACCAATTACGGCCGCACAGCGCGCCTGGCCTGGCGCGTCAAGCAGGACGCCCGTGAGGCGTTCATCCTGTCAATGCTGCGTGGCCTGCAGCGGCTGGTCGCCTCGCAAGCGCGCGGTGCCGAGTGGGCGTTTGGCGAGGAGGCCGCGCTGGCGCACGGTGCGAGTACGGCCGCGGCCACGGCAAAGCGACGTCAAGACAACTGACGTGCAGGTTTGGCGGACGGGTTGGATTGCTGCGGGCTGCAGGCTGGCTGTCGGTGCTGCTGCGGCCGGACGCCGCGGTCCCGACGGCGCTGCGGCAGGCGGCCGTGGCCGTGGTCGCTGCCGCCGTTCAGCACCGGTCGGAGCACGCGCGGCACCTGGCCGCGGCGGGCGCGGCAAAGGCGCCCGTGAACCGCATCCAGCTGAGCCGGGCGGTGGCGGCCGCCAGCCAACTGCTGGCCGCCTCCCGCGCCGGCGGCGCAGTTGCTCCGCCGCCCCCGCAGCCGACCGCTCCGACCGCGGCACCGCCGCCGTCCGATGCCGAGCGCGAGGAGGCGCGGACCCGCGACGCCCGCGTGGCCAAGGTTGGGGCGGGCGTTGGCGCGGGGCACACGTCGCCGGCAGTGCTAATGGCACGACTCCACTGGAAAGATTGCTCACGCACAGGCTTTCCACGAGCACGTTGCGCCGCATCTCGCGGCGGTGCTGGCGTACACCCTGCAGCGTCCGCCAGCCGGCTCGGCGTCGGAGCACGCCCGGTACCGCGCGGACGAGTCGCTCGTCCGCGCCTGCGTCGAGAGCCTGGCGGGCGTCGCGCCGTGGCTCGCCGACTATGGCCACAAGGTCTGGTCCAGGAAGAGCCCGCGGTCGGAGCGGAAAGGCAGAAGACTCATGCGACGTTTGCTTGGTTTGGATGGGCTCGGTGGCGCAGCCGTGGGACGAGTGGTGGCAGTCGTACGGCCCGTCGTCCGCCTGGATGGTCTACGGCGCCACTGCCGAGCAGCGCCAGGTGCCGCAGCTGTTTGTGGCGGCGCTGGCCGAACGCGTCCCGCACGTCGTCGCCGTGCGTGCTGCGCCCTCGGCCACTGTGTCCGGTGCACGACAGCGGTGCTAACCCCCCAATGCGCATCTTCTTTGCGCCGTTCTCTGCTCGTCAGGCGCATCCGGTGCTCCTGCTGCAAACGTGGTTCCTGGGCCACCTCGACCACACGGCGGCCTACCAGGGACGGCTCACCGACGCGCTCCACAAGGTGCCGAGCGTGGCCAGCCTCATTCCGTCCGACACGGCGGGCGCGGCGTTTTCTGCCAGCGACACCGTCCGGATCAAGCGCGAGGCCGTCGTTGCCGGTACGCCCTCGTCCAGCGTGCGCCGATGCGGCGCATCCTCCCAATGCAAACCATGTTTTCGATGCTACGTGGTCTCGTAATCTGGGCAGACTTTGTGCGCCGCTGTGCGTCGGCCGTGGCCGGGGGCCGGCTGCCCCTGCGATCGGCCCAGTCCATTTTCCAAGGCATGGCGGCCATCGTCCGGCAATGCTGCAAGGTACGCCGCGCTCGAAAGGCCTGCCTGTGCTCGCGGCCGAAGCTGACGACGCGGTGCCTTCCCCTCCGGCTGAGCGGATGTGAGCAGGAGCTGGATGGGCGCGCGGCGCAGCAGCGCGCGTATATGGACGCGATCTACCGCGTGCTGGGCGGGCTGCTCGACGGCGGCGCGACCCTGCTGTACGACCGCCAGGCGCCCGAGTCGGTGCTGCCGTCCATCGTCGACTCGTTCTTTGCCGCGGGTCCCAGCGGGCGTTATCCCTTTGCGGCCGTCTGGGAGAGCTCCACGTACGGTTCCGCGTGCCCCTTGTGTGGCCGACAGCAGCACCCGGTGATTGTAACCATCCGCCTCGCAGACTATGCCGTGCGGTGCAACCTAGGCACGGCGCCGACCCTACGACGGCGCCGGCGCCGCTGCTGGCGCAGCTGCCGTGCCTGCTGCGTGCCATTGCGCGGCTGCCGTGGGCGCACGACGCGTACCTGCAGCGGACCCTGGCGGACATGTTCCGGTGCCACTTTGAGATGGCCGTGGTCGTGCCCCAGCGGACGGCCGCCACGGAGGACGCCGCCCTACGGGCCCTGGTGCACGGCCTCGCACCGGCCGCCGACGCCTCGGATACTGGGTACGCCCTGCGGAGAGTAATGGCATAGCACCGGGAAACGCGTCGCCAACTCCGTCGCGGTGCTCTTGGGCGCTTTCCCCCATAGCCCTGTTGCCAGCCTGCGGCATACGGTGCTGCGCACCTACGTCCGGCGCTACCTAACGGCGTTTACCGAGCACCGCCCCGACCTCGTTCCGTGGGCTGCCGCTGCGTGCCGGCTTGTCGGGCTGCTACTGACCACGGTCCGAGCAGCACGCAAGCACAAGAATGACCGCGGCGTCATGCGCGCTGACCTAGTGCGTCCCGTGCAATGTCCTTTGCTAAGGCCGTGTCAGGTGTACGAGTCCGCCAACGTTGGCGATGCGACGTGGCTGGGCGACTTTGTGCACGACGCGACCGCTGTGCTGCCGGCGCTCGCGGCCGCGCTGCATAGCTGCTCGGTACGCCCCCATCCCCCGCGTCCCCCGACCTGGTTGCTGACGCGTACGTCCGCTGACGCGCCACGCGCGCCAGACACGGAAGCGTACCCATGCACAGACGGGCGCGACGCACCTGCCGGCGCGTGTCGCCGCGTGCCAGCTGGCGGCGGTGCTGATTGGCTTGTACGGGCGCGCCGAGGCGCGGCTGGAGCGGGTGGGCCCGCCGGCCGCGGCGTGGGCGGCGCGGCTGCACGGCGCCTTCCGTCCGTTCTTGGACGGCATGGCTAGTGTGACGCTGGACCAGGTCGCGCGGATCATCTCGCCCACCACGGCGAGCGGCCTGTCCAAAGACGCCCACGCCACCCTGGCCGCGCACATGACGCAGCTCAAGGCCATCTACCGCGAGCTGCCGTCGTTGGCGCGCGCGGTGGACGACCTGGAGGAGGTGCTGGGCGACGACCCGGACTACACGCGCTTCGCCACGGCGCACCCCCTGCCACCCGCGACCGCCGGCGGCGCAGCCGGGGCGGGCGACGGCGCGGTGCGGCCGGCGCAGCTGCACGCTCAGCTGCTGGCGGCCAGCCTGGCGGTGTGGCGCCGGCTGGCGAGCCGCGCGCCGGTGGAGCGCATCGCTCGCGCCGTGTGGCGCATGGCGAACCACGTGGCGGCGCTGCTGTCGGTGACGGGCCACCCGGCGCACGTGGACGCGCTCGTGGACGAGTGGCTGCGCCCGCCGCTGCCCGGCCGCGGCGACGCCGCCGTGGCCAGCGTGCTGCTCGCAACCGCTGCGTCGCCCGCGGCCGACCTGATCCAGCCGCTCGAGGCCCTCCTGCTCTAGGCAGCCCGGTGTACAGCGTGTATAGCAGGAACACCATGGCCGAGCCCAGGCCGAGCACGAGCATGTATATAACCTTTGTACAGTGGCGTCCGCAGCAAAAAGTGTTAAGACAAGGACGGTTGAAACCTCTGCGGGCCGCTAGGACGAGGGTGCGGCGGTCAGGGCGGCAAAGTCCTCCTTGGCGTTCTCTTGCTCGAGAACCGCCAGGGTGCACTCGGCGAACGGCGCGTTGCTCCGCACCAGCTGCGACATGGCCTTCAGCAACGACGACAGCTCGGCCTGTGAGCCGTGCACGGCACGAGCGGCGACGTGGGGCGCTGGACGTCAGCGGCTGCTGGTGCTAGCAACTGCGCCCGAGCGAGCTGCACTGCCGCGTACCTCGTTGCGGCCCCAGATGCGCAGGATCACCGACGAGTGCTGCTCGTTGACCGGCGCCACGTTGAGCGAGTCGACCTGTGCGGCGTCGCGGAGGCGCATGCGCAGTGCGCGCGTTAATCCACCGGCGTCGGCCTCCCGCGTTTGCTAGGATGGCGGTACGTACGCGGAACTCGCAGTCGCTGTCGACGGCCAGATCGACGAGGCGGTTCAGGACCGCCTTGTCGAACAGGTGGCCGGTCACCTTAATGGTGACGCACGGCCGCACGTCGCGCTCCGTGGGGGGCAGTGCGGCGTCGACGGCCGCGGCCGCCGCAATCGCCTCAAACTCTTGCAGCGCCTGGGCGACGTGCGAAGCCGCGGCCTGGGTGCGTGAATGCGCGCGCGCGAGGCGTACACGCCCACGTGCGTTAGGAAAGCCGCCGAAAACGCCTGGGCACCATGGCCGCCTGCCTACCTGGAGCTCGGGCGCGGCCTTGGGCGACTTGAGGGTCAGGAAGGCGGAGCTCTGCGTGACCGGGCCGGCGGCCAGGCGCGTGAGCACGGCGTCCACCTGGTCCATCGTGATGGACCGCTGGTCGGCGAGGTTCTTGATCTTGGCGGTGGCCGCCTTGATTTGGTCGTCCGAGATGTTGAGGCCTGCGGGCGGGGAGCCGCGTGGAGATCGGGAGCGGTGTCAGATGCGCGCAGCAGGTGCGCGCGGCATGGGCTGGTGCGCCGCGGCCGCACCGAGCTGCTTGGCGCGGTGCGCCATGGCGTTCCAGCCGGTCAGGCGGTGGGCGAATTGGATGCGGCGCTCCACGCCAAAGTCGGCGGGGTCGATCACCTCGTAGGCGGTGGGGTTGGACATGACGGCCTTGGAGTGCACGCCGGCCTTGTGCGTGAACGCGCAGGAGCCCGTCACGTAGTTGTTGAACGGGATCTCGACGTCCGCCGCCACGCCGACAAACTTTTCCAGCGACCGCAGGAGCGACAGGTTGTACTTGGCCTGGGAGCGCCGCGGCCGAAATGCGCGGGGCCCCGCGGCGTCAGTGAGCACGCTGCGCCCTCCTCAGCGACGGTCCCGCGCCCGGCGTACCTTGACCGCCTCCTTGTCGATCGTGTACATGCGCGCCAGGAAGCCGCCGAGCGGCGTGATGCCGTTGCGCTGGCGTCAGGTGGAGGGAAACCAACGGAGCCGCGGCCGCACCGTCAGGCGTTCCGCCGCACGCCAGCCGGTCGCGCGCGCGGCGGCCGCGGCGTACCTCGCCGATGCCCAGGACGCAGGTGTCGATGTGGGTGGCGCCGGCTTCGAGCGCCACGAGCGCGTTGGCGATGCAGCAGCCCGTGTCGTTGTGGGTGTGGAACTCGATGCCCGTCGTCGGCTTGATCACGCCGCGGACGGCCTGGACGACGTCGTACACCTGGAACGGCGTGGCGACGCCGACCGTGTCGGCCACGCCGACGCGGTTCACGCCGAGCTTGTCGATGGCTGCGTACACGCGGAGGATGTCGTCCAGGTTCGACCGGAACGCGTCCTCGCAGCTGAAGCGCACCTCGAGGCCGTGCTTCTTGACGTAGTCGATCACCTCGCTGGCCGTCTCGATGATGGCGTCGATGCCCTTGCCGTGCGAGTGCTCGCGCAGCGCGGCGCTCGTGGCCATGTACAGGTTCACGCCCTGCACGCCCGTGTCGACGGCGATCTTGACGTCGTGCATGTGGCAGCGCGTGTGCGTCAGGATCTTGGACCGCAGGCCGAGCTTGGCGACCTCCTCGCAGTCGCGCACGGCCTGCGTGGACGCGGCCGGGTTGACCATCTCGATGTAGTCCACGCCGATTTGGTCGAGCATCTTGGCAATGTACAGCCGGTCGAACGGCATAAACTCGGTCGTGGCAAACTGCTCGCCCTCCCGCAGCGTCGTGTCGACGATGGCGAACTGCGGCATGGCCCGCTTGCCGCCGCGCGGCCACGGCGCGGTCCCCGCCGCCGCCGCCGCCGCCTGCAAGAGCCGCGGCGTCGGCGCGGTGCTCATGGGCCGTTGCCCCCTCGCCGGCGCCGCCGCCGCCGCCGCCGCCGCCGCGAGCCGGTGCGGCCCGAATCTCCTTACCGCTGCCGCTGCCATGGCGGAGGTCGTGCCCCTGCCTGCCCGCCTTGCCAACGGCGACGGTGCTGTCGGTCGAGGTCGGAGTCTGGGCAGTCGCCGCGTTGGCCGATTCCGTCGCCGCGCGGAGCGTCCGCGCTGGCAGGGTGGCGTCCACGTCGGTCTGTAGGTGTCGCTCGCGGGCCTGGTGGTCTGCCTCGTCCGCTGCGGCGGCGTCCGCTGCGTCGCCGTCGTCCGCTGCGGCGGCGTCGTCCGCTGCGTCGCCGTCGCGCGAAAAGAGAAAAAAAAAGCGCGCCAAAAAATGTGGTTTTGCCACGTGGCCGATCATCCTCAGATCATTTTGGCGCCAACGTTCGTGCCCCGCAAACAGACGACCGCATAGCAGACGGTTGATATGTCCCGGGCCAAAAACGAGATGATTTTCTGGAAGCTTCCAGAATGTTCCATCAGTGTTTCCCCTCAGTGGCTCTGACATGTCTGATGAGCGCGAGTCGGCCCACGTGCGGGCAGCGCAGCAGCCACGAGGTCGGCGACAGCGAGCGCGGCGCGAAACCTTCCGGTACGGGGGTGGCGGGGCTCTTAAACTGCACTGGAGCGGC
>Ga0180216_1003943_pt1 | contig 11424 bp, 8 predicted proteins | sample eDN3rd37CBELigMG_FD_128879 | JGI IMG/M metagenome (GOLD analysis project Ga0180216, IMG submission 128879) | Enriched Miracle-Growth compost microbial communities from Emeryville, California, USA - eDNA 3rd pass 37_C BE-Lig MG (version 2)... ...
CTTGCCTCGGGCGACCTTTCGGCCAGCGCTCCGAGTCGCTCAAGACACGTTCGGTTACGGGACCTTACGAGCCAGCCCGAACCGACGGCCCTATTCCGCCGCCCGCCCCGATTTCCGCCGTTCCATCATGGCCCGGAATTTCGCCGCCCAGCCTGGGCGCTCGACGTGGCTCGCCCGCGTCAGGGCAAGCGCATCGCCTGGCACGTCCTTCGTCACGACGCTGCCTGATCCCACATAGGCTCCGTCGCCGATCTTGACAGGCGCCACGAGCGCCGAATTCGAGCCTATGAAAGCGCCTGATCCGACCACCGTCTGATGCTTGAAGTAGCCGTCGTAGTTGCAGAATATCGTGCCTGCACCGATGTTGGCGTCGGCTCCGACCTCGCCGTCGCCGAGATAGGCGAGATGATTGGCCTTGGCGCCCGTGCCCATCTTCACGTTCTTGACCTCGACGAAGTTGCCGATGTGAACATCGGCGCCCACGTCGGCCCCCGGCCGCAACCGCGCGAACGGGCCGATCTCGGCGCCTGATCGTATGACGACGCCGGCGCGGCTCTTCTGATCGAACCCCTGGATGTGCGTATTCGCCTTGATCGTGACCCGATCCTCCACCGTTACGCCGGGGCCGAAGAAGACGTTCGGCTCGATGACGACATCCTGGCCGATGCGAGTGTCATAGCTGAACCAGACCGTCTCCGGTGCAATCAGCGTCGCCCCGCCGAGCATCACTTCCCGGCGGCGCGCCTTCTGCCAGGCAACCTCGGCGGCAGCGAGCTGATCCCTGGAATTGACGCCGATCACCTCGTGCTCGGGGCACTCGATAGCGACCGCGCGGAGGCCGTCCGCGCGCGCGATTTCGATGACGTCCGTCAGATAGAATTCGCCCTTGGCGTTCTTGTCCGAGATCCGATCGAGGATCGACAGGAGATGTGGCGTCCGGAAGGCCATGACACCCGAGTTGCAGAAGCCAACGGCGCGCTCGCCCTCACTCGCATCGTTCTCCTCCCGAATCGCAACGAGATCGCCGACGCCGTTGGTCAGAAGGCGGCCATATCCTTTCGGATCCGCGGGACGAAAGCCCAGCACCGCAACGGCGGCCCCGTCGTCAAGAGCGGCCCTGAGCGCCTTCAGCGTCTTTCCGCCGATCAGCGGCGTGTCGCCATAAAGCACCATGACGTCGCCGGCATGCCGCTCGAGCAGAGGGCGCGCGGCCAGGACCGCATGAGCCGTTCCGAGTTGGTCCTCTTGGACGAAGACTTGAATGTCCTCGGCTTCCTGGCGTGCCTCTCTCGCAACCCGCTCCATGCCCGGTCCGACGACGACGGCGGATAGGCCCGCCCCGGCGCTTCGGGCAGACTGGAGCACGTGACACACCATCGGCAGACCGGCGAGCGGATGCAGGACCTTGGGCAGCGCCGACTTCATGCGCGTGCCCTTGCCGGCGGCGAGAATGATGGTCAGCAGCGGGTGCATGCCGCGCTCTCCCCTTCAATGAGGCCGAGCCCATCGTCACGCCCGGGCTAGCGGCACGCAATCAGATGTGTTGGCTATAGCACACGCACAAACGCCCGGGAGCGGCCCTCGCACAACTCCCACAATTTCACACAGCGAGACTTTTACGTGGCCTGGATGCCGTCAAAGCTGGCTGGCGTTGAACGTGTCGCATTGCTGGATCTGGGCCGTCTCCAATCCCCGCCGGAACCAACGCACACGCTGGGCTGACGACCCGTGCGTGAAGGCGTCCGGGACCACGCGGCCGGTCTGTTGGCGCTGGATCATATCGTCACCGATCGCCTGGGCCGCGTTGAGACCCTCCTCAACGTCTCCGGGCTGCAGACGGTTCTTCACCTGGTGGTTGAGCGCCGCCCAGACGCCAGCCAGACAATCCGCCTGCAATTCCATCCGCACCTGGAGCTGGTTGGCCTCGCGCTCGGATCGCGCGTTCTGCTTGGCCGCCTGCACCTTGTCCGCGATTCCGAGCAGCGTCTGCACGTGATGGCCGACCTCGTGGGCCACCACATAGGCCTGAGCGAAGTCGCCCGGCGCCTGGAAGCGCCGCTTCAGCTCCTCATAGAAGGACAGATCGATGTAGATCTTCTGGTCGAGCGGGCAATAGAACGGACCCATCGCCGCCTGTCCCGTGCCGCACGCCGTCGGGTAGGCACCGGAGAAAATGACCAGCTTCGGCTCCCGGTACTCGCGCCCGAACGACTTGAACACCCGGCTCCACACGTCCTCCGTATCGGCCAGCACGCGGCTGACGAATTTCTTCATCTCGTCCTGGCTGGCATCGACCTGCTTGCCCCGCCCCGGAATCTGGAAGGGGCTTTGGCCACTGGTCTCGGAGCCAGGATCGATCCGCGGGAACTGCGGAATTTCGATGCCGCCGCCACCCCCGCCGCCGCCACGCAGGATGTCGAGCGGATTGATGCCGAACAGGAGCATCACCGCGCCGATGATCAGCAGGGTTGTCAGACTGAAACCGCCGCGACCGCCGCCGCCCATCGGGATCGGGATGCGCATTCCACCTCGACCGAAGGGCGAGCCGCCGCCCTCTCCTCGCCGATCCTCGACATTCCTGCTTTCGCGGTCGCTGTCGTCGTAGCGCATCGACGTCACCCTTCGTGAGGTATTGCCCGCATGAAATGCGAGTGCACGCCACTTTTTTCAATACGATTCTGCACGCCGCAGAGACCCGCACAAGCCAGAAACGCCAATGCGACCGACACGTGACGGCAATAGCTTACGACTTGCCCGATCCCGAGCTCGCTCGTGTCCCCCCCGTTCCTGACTTGTCGGCGAGAACCAGGCTGCCCTCCTGCGGCTTTGCCTTCGTCGCTTTGGGCGCCGCCCGAAGCAGTCCCTTGACCGCGCGCGAGGCCACCACCTCGCCCTCGTTAGCGTAGGCCTCGTGATTGCGCTCGATATCTTTCAGCTCGTAGAGGTAGTTGACCATAAGACCGTGCGCTTCTCTGAGACCTTTCTCGGAAACGTCGCCCATCCAATTGATCCGTTCGAGCCGTGCGCCGTTGCCGAGGTGGAAACGCGCGACGGGATCGATCGGACGCTTGTCATGAGTGCGCGACTGCAGAAAGTAATGAGCCGCCAGCGACAGCAGCGTTGGCTTCAAGGCCTCGGTTTCCTCAGGGTCGTCGATCCAGCCGGGGTCGCTCAGCATCTGCAGCGCGACACGATCCGCCTCAGTCACGACGCGGGATCCTTCATCAGCGACGGCGCGATCGAGCCAGCGCGCGAACGTCGGCACTGGCGAAAGCGTGACAAAAGTTTTGAGCTGCGGCTGCTCACGCACCAGCTCCTCGACCACCTGCTTGATCAGAAAATTGCCGAACGAGATGCCACGCAATCCCTCCTGACAGTTCGAGATCGAATAGAACACGGCCGTGGTCGGCGGCGAACGGTTCTCACCCGGCGCCGGCGGCGGATCGCCGATCAGATTCTGGATATTGCCCGCAAGGTCGCGAGTCAGCGCGACCTCGACAAAAATCAAAGGCTCATCGATCAACGAAGGATGGAAGAAGGCGAAGCAGCGCCGGTCCGCAGGCTCGAGACGGCGCCGGAGATCGTCCCAGCCCTGGATTTCATGCACGGCCTCGTACCGGATGATCTTTTCGAGGATCACCGCCGGCGTCTGCCAGTCGATCCGCCGCAGCACGAGGAAGCCGCGGTTGAACCACGACGTGAAGAGGTGGGCGATGTCGTCATCGACCGAGGCGAACCCCGGCTCGCTTTTTTTCAGCCGCAGAAGGTCGCGACGCATGGCAACGATCTCGCCCGTCGCACCCGCCGCGAGATTGAGACGCCGGAAGAATTCCTGGCGCGGGCTTTCCACGGCATTGCGCAGCTCATGCAGCGTCGCCTCGCCCGGGTTTTCGAGAAACGCGGTCGCGGCAGCCTTCACGACATCGGATTTCGGCTTGAAGTCATTGGCAATGACACGAAAGAACGCCTTCCGCCCCTCCAGGTCCAATGCGCGGTAGCGATCCAGAAGCTCGCGCGCGATCGCGACCCCGGATGCCTCCCCGCGACCGGACAGAAGCGCCCGCGCAAGAGTGCCGATGTCCTCTTCCTGCTCGCCGATCAAGGCGCTCGGGAGATACTGCCGGCCCTGCTCTGCCACTGTCGTCAGCAGATCCTGCAGGAACGAAACGTTGATCGGCATGGCACCTCCGCGTTGCTGCCCTGTCCGGGCTGTCCCAGATTTAGAGCCGAGCGGGATACGCGGCAATCCCGTGTCGGCGTGTTGCGTGTCGGATGCCCGGCGCGTCAATCGCCGCTCGACCCGGACTGCATCATCCGGCACTCTCGTTTCGACCCAAACGAGCGGAGGACGCCAATGTCGGAAACGTACGAAATCCTTGCCCTGAAGTACGGAGAGAACACGCAGCGCAAAGCCGCCGACAATTTCATGCTCCCACTGCCGGACGATCACGCGTCGGCGATGCCGATCGACTATTTCGTGTTCGTCATCCGCAACGCAAACCGCACGATCCTCGTGGATACAGGCTTCGATCACAAGGAAGCCGCCGCCCGCGGACGCAAGATCACGGTCGAGCCCATCGAGGTGCTGAAGCGGATCGGCGTCGAGCCCGACTCGATCAAGGAGACGATCATCACGCATCTACACTTCGATCATGCCGGCACGATGGACCAGTTCAACAACACCAAATTCCATCTGCAGGCGTCGGAGATGGCCTACGCCACGGGACCGTGCATGTGCGAAGCATCGATGCGCACGCCTTTCACCGCCGACCACGTCTGCCAGATGGTGCGCCACGTCTATTCGGGGCGCGTGCAGTTCCACGACGGCGAAGGCCACATCGCACCCGGCATATCGGTGCATCATTGCCCGGGGCATTCGAAAGGTATCCAGGCGATCCGCGTGAATACGGCGCACGGCCCGGTCGTGCTCGGTTCGGATGTCGTGCACTTCTACGCCAACATCGAGCAGCGCCGTCCGTTCTTCATCACCATCGACCAGGAAGCGACGCTGAAGTCCTATGACCACCTCGTGTCGCTCGCGGGCGGCCTCAAGGACGTGATCCCCGGGCACGATCCGCTGATCCTGAAACGCTATCCGGCCTGGAAGCCGGAGACGGAAGGCATCGTGCACAAGCTCGATGCACCGCGCATCGGATAGATCCCGGATCACCGGAAACCACGTAGACGGTTAGCCCGGAACTTTCACGTCGGCGATCCGGGCTGCGCTTGCGACGCCTCGCATAGCGGAAACGAAATCGTGCAGGACTCCCAAAAAAGAAAAAGGGCCGCCGAAGCGACCCTTTTCCGTTTGTTTTGGCCACCCGGCTCTAAGCTGCCTGGGCGGCATTGCCGGGTTCGGTGACCGTAGGCCTTTTCTCGTCTTCCGAGACGGGCCCCGACTTCAAAGCAACACCGATATAGCGAACTCTGCCTGCTATCTTTGCCTTCTGGATACCCAGCTCGCCGAACTCTCGACCGAACGTGGGCAGTGCCAGCGGTTCCTTGTCCAACTCCTCACACCAGGTGATGTAGTCCTCGTAGAGGATCGTTGCGGTGAGGCTGGAGCCATCAGTGGTCTCTATTCTTTCCTTGTAGAAGCGTTCGACGTCAGACTCTGGCGCTACGAGCTTTTGCACCGGTCCGTTGCGGTTGTCGTTGGCGATGGCCACAGGAGCGTGCCCCGGGGCAACGCGCTGAGCGACGCGAACGGCTGCCGGAGGAGCGACGGTCGCAATTGCCGGCTCGAACCTCGCCGCTGACGGAACCTCGCTCTCATGCAGGCGCCACGTCGAGAAGGCGACGTACATGCCGAAGCCCGATCCGACCTCGAGGAGCAGCGCCACGAAGATCGTGAGCGCGGTCTGCATGTCCTCGACCTTGACCGAGCCGGCACCGACGAAATGCAGCAGCTTCGAAAGCACAGCCGCCTGCGGATCCGCCGCCGACATCACAGCGCTGCCTTGCACGCCCTCGCCACTCGCGTTGGCGAGCTTGACTTGGACCTCGTCGATGCGCTTGCCGAGAAGATCAGCCTGCTCGGCCGAGGCGAGCTCTGACGTCAGACCCTGATACTTCTGGCAAAGACCGCGAGTCTGCGAGCCTTTGATCTCGGTGCACTCTTTGCTCCAGCGCCACGCCGGCTGCAGCTTCAGGCTTTCGATCTCGGCCTGAACGGTCTGTGCCGGACGATGCTGGGGAATCCAGCTCAGCTGCTCCTCCGCACGCTTCAGATCGGCGCGCAGGTCCTGATAGGACTGAGCGTGAGCGGCCCGCTGGCCTGCCGTGTCGAGACGGTTGAGCGCGGCGTGGCCGAGCGCAGACGTCAGCGAATAGGCAAGGACAACGACCCAGACGACCGCTGCAGCCGCTGCCTGCGACCACATGCGATTCCGGATGGCGGCAAAAAAGAAAAACGGCACCAGCGCTTTGAAGCAATCTGCGGCGGCACTGGCCGAACCGTAGATCAAGCCATCCAGCTCGGTCTTGCCGAGAGAATAGCCGAAGCGCCAGTTCATCGCTGCCGATACTGCGAGCAGTACCGCGGCAGCGAGAACGCCTAGCACACCTAGGACGTGTCTCATTTTCAGAGGCCCCCTTAGTCCCCCTCTATGGGTAGGCCCACTCGGGCCACCCGGCATCAGGCACTCGTGATCGAAACGCCGCTGAGCCCCTTCGCTTGGAAGGGCGGCCTGTCGAACGGTCATGCCTCGGGACGCGCCGCTTGCGATCAGGATGGGAGCGCTGACACCTTTGCCGCATGGGTCTAGCTTCTCCACAGTAAAAATCAGAAGTCGGCCTGCTGTGGATTAACGAACTTGAAACTAGAATGCGGGAAAGCCGAATGATTCGCATTTATTTTTAATGTGTTAGGTCGTGTTTTCGCCGATCTGGTGCAGTCGAGTCACAGTTGCTATTCCCACTTAATTATCCCCACTAAGATTGCGCCCCGTCGTTTGATCGCCATCGACTCAACATGCTGGAGGCTCCAAAGCGCGCTCCTACAATATATTGGGATCATGTGTTTCGTTGTGCCCCTTCAGAGGCAAATTGAAACCATCGAGCCTCAGTTGCCCTTGGAAAGAATGTTAACGCTCGAAAATGCGCCGATCCTCGATTGCCTCCGGCGCGGGATGGCGCTTAATGAGCGGAACGTCCAGGGAATTTGCGAACGGTCCGAGTTGCGTTGGCGGCGGACGATTTGCACTTCCCCATGTTTTCGCGACCCGATAGCAATCCGCCGGCGACGTGGCGGTAGATGTACGGAGTAGGCCATGGCGCGCATGCTCAAGTCGATTTCCCTTCTCCTGATCGGGAGCGGCATCGGGGCGCTCGCCGCCAACGGACTTCACGAAGCCGAAGCGATCCGCCAGCGCGTCGAGGCGACCGCGCCATCGTCCGCCACCGGGATCGCGGAGAGCACGCCGGCCGACGCGGTTTCAATCCCACGTGCGCAAGTCACGCAGATCGTGCAGATCACCCCGCGCCCGAGCAAAGCGGTCGAGAGGCGCGAAACGGACCGATCGGGGCGACATGACCGCTTTCATCACGTACAGGCACGGGGTCTCGTATCGGACGGACCGCCGCTGCCACGCCCAAGCATGCGACCGATCCTGATCGGAACGGGTGAGACACGCTCGCCCGGCGCCGACGAAGGAAGCGCCGCCCGCGTACGCCTCGCCGAATCCATCCAGACGGAGTTGAAGCGGGTCGGCTGCTACGCAGGGAACATCGACGGCGATTGGGGCCACGAAACCCGCCGCGCAATGCGCGCCTTCAACGATCGCGTCAACGCGACACTGCCGGTCGAGCAGCCCGATTACATCCTGCTCACGCTTCTCCAGGGGCACGCCGCGAAAGCGTGCGGTGCCGCCTGTCCGCGTGGCCAGGAGCTGTCGGACACGAAGAAATGTCTTCCCCGCAGCGTGATCGCCGAGAAGCGACGCCGGCTCTCGGCAGAGCGCGAGGCTGCATCGAGCGCGCCACGCGCAGCGGTCGCTCTTTCGTCCCACGAGACAGAGAAGAGCTCGCCGGATGCGCGCGACGAGCGCGCGCGCGAGGAAGCGCATGCCGCACTCGAGCGTCAGCGTATCGCTGCGGCTGAGGCGCAGCGCGAACGGAAAGCGGCCGAAATGACGGCACGTCAGGAGGCCGAGCAGCAGGCCAGAATGGCGGCGGCCGAAAAAGCTCGCGTGGCGGCCGAGGCGCGCAGGCGTGAGGAAATCGCCGCTCTCGCCGAGCGAGCCGCAAAACGTGCCGAAGCTGCCGCTGTGCCGCGTCCGGTGCGCGCCAAACCGCCTACGACGACAGCATCGCTGGCGGACTCGCCACCACCTCCCCTGCCCGTCCGTCCGTCTCCCGCCTTCCAGCAGGTCGTTGCCTCCCGTGCTAATCTCGGGGCCGAGACAGCGGCACCCGCACCACGCAAGGTCACGCGACATCATCGCCACCGGCGGGCACGCAGCGCACGCTATGCGGCCCAATACATGCCGCCACCGATGTATCGAGTCGGAAGACTGCCCGCGTTCCGGGCCAATGGCGCTCGCGTCTACGCTTACGTGCAGCGGCGCAGCAATCCGCAGCGCATCTTCCGCGAGCTGCAATACCGGATGCCGTAGCGGCGACCCGACCTTACGTCGCGGTGCGCGAGCGAAATCGCATGCCGACGTCCGCCCAACACTGCACTTCTCTCCGTGCGCATAGTACGATGCAACCCGAGTTGCAGGTCATACGGAGAACGGCATGGCAGAGCGGAGGACAATTGCCATCGGCGAGTGCATGGTCGAGCTGGCCCGTGGAACGGACGGACGCTTCGGGCAGTCCTTCGGCGGGGACACCTTCAATACCGCGGTTTATCTGGCGCGGTGCGGAGTACCTGCCGCCTACGCCACAGCTCTCGGCGATGATCCCTACAGCGATGGCATCATCGAGCTTGCCGAGCGCGAAGGCGTTGCCACCGATCTGGTGCTGCGCCGCCCCGGACGGATGCCGGGGCTCTACCTGATCGAAACGTCGGCGGACGGAGAGCGGACGTTCCACTACTGGCGGGACCGTGCGCCGGCACGAGAGCTGCTCGATGGCGACGATGCCACCCCCATCATCGACGCTATTGTCGATGCCGGCCTCGTTTACCTTTCCGGCATCACGCTCTCGATCTATTCGCCGGCCGGCCTCGAGCGCCTCGCTGCGGCATTGCAGCGTGCCCGCTCGGCCGGAGCCCGGATCGCCATGGACAGCAACTATCGGCCGCGCGGCTGGGGCGAGGACAAGGCTCGCGCCCGGCAAGTGATGGAGCGCTTCTGGCGTCTCGCCACCATCGGCCTGCCGACGCAGGACGACGAGGCCATGCTCTGGGGCGATGCGGATGCGCGAGCGACGATCGCTCGGCTGGCGCGTCTCGGCGTCGACGAGGTGGCCGTGAAACTCGGTGCTGACGGTGCCGTGGTGGCCGACAGGGCCACGGTCCCCCTGGAAGTCAATGTCCCGGCACCGGCCCATGCCGTCGACACGACCGCAGCCGGCGACAGTTTCAATGCCGCCTACCTGGCCGCACGCCTCGAGGGGCTCTCGCTGCCGGAGGCGGCGCTCGCCGGGCATCGCCTGGCCGGTGCCGTGGTGGCGCATCGCGGCGCCATCGTGCCGGCCGAGGCGACGGCAGCGGTGCTTGGCCGATAGGGCGATCACCATATCGTCACGGATAGCGGGTTGCCGAGGCCGAGGTCGGGGGCCTACCCTTCTGCCAACGCAACACCGAAACCACGGAAGCTCCCATGCGCGTTGGCGTCTTCTACTTCCCGACCGACTACGGCATCGAAATCGGCGAGCTTGCCCGGGCGCTCGAGGAACGCGGCTACGATTCCCTTTTCGTCTGCGAGCACACGCACATTCCCACATCGCGGCGGACACCCTTCCCCGGCGGCGGTGATTTGCCGAAGCGATACAGCCACACGTTCGATCCGTTCGTCGCGCTCGGATTCGCGGCTGCCTCGACGAAGACGCTCGGGCTTGGCACGGGTATCTGCCTGATCACGCAGCGCGATCCGATCGTCACGGCGAAGTGCGTCGCGAGCCTCGACCGCCTTTCCGGCGGACGCTTCACGTTCGGCATCGGCGGCGGGTGGAACGCTGACGAGATGGAAAACCACGGCGCCCGCTACGACACGCGCTTCAAGCTGCTCCGCGAGCGCGTCTTGGCCATGCAGGAGATCTGGACCAAGGACGAGGCCGAGTTCCATGGCGAACTGGTCGACTTCGATCCGCTCTGGTCCTGGCCGAAGCCCACGCAACAGCCGCATCCGCCGGTGCTTCTCGGCGGTGAGACGGATCACACGCTGCGGCGCGTGGTCGAGTTCTGCAATGGCTGGTTCCCGCGCGCGACGGCGACGTTCGATCCCAAGGCGCAGCGCGCCAGGCTCGATGCAGCAGCCAAAGCGGCGGGGCGCGATCCGGCCTCTCTGCAAATGACGGTGTTCCGGGCACCGGCCGATGCGGAGCGGCTGAAGCCCTACCGCGACGCAGGCGTCGACCGCGTGCTCCTTGAAGTGCCCGACCTCACGCGCGACGAGATTCTCGCCGTTCTGGACAAAAACGCCCGGCTGATCGGCTGAGCGCGGGCGGGTCACCCAAAATCCCGAATCCCCGGACAAGCATTGCGCGAGCAGTGCGCAGATCCGGGCTCTTCGCCCGTGCATGGTAGGGGTCGGAGCTCAAGACCGAGACGTGGAAAGATCCCGGATAACAGCGTTGCACGCGGTTTCCGGGGACCCGGAAGATGGGATTTGAAAAAAGCCCAGAGCATCGGCTCCCCACGATCCGGTCTGCTCGAGATGAATGCCCTCTATTGACCTGTCCAGAGCCCGTCGGCGGCTCACGCCTCGACCGCAAGGCCGGCGCCGAAACGGACGTCGCGGCCAGGCGCGGCAGCGAACAGGGCGTGCGTATAGGGATGGCTCGGCGCGGCGAAAATTTCGCTCGTCGGGCCGGCTTCGACCACAACGCCGTTCTGCATGACGGCGATGCGGTCGCAAATCTGGGCCGCGACGCGCAAGTCATGGGTGATGAACAGCACTGCCAGGTCAAACCGCTCGCGGACGTCGTCGAGCAGTTGCAGCACCTGCGCCTGAACCGAAACGTCGAGCGCCGATACCGCCTCGTCGGCGATCAACAGGGTCGGCTCCATGGCGAGCGCACGGGCAATGGCGATGCGCTGGCGCTGTCCGCCGGAAAACTGATGCGGATAGCGATCGAGCGCATCCGGCTGCAAACCGACGAGTTGCATCAGGTCGCGTGCGCGTTTCGTGGCGTCGGCAGAGCTCTCGCCAAAGTTAACCGGCCCTTCAATGATCGACGCACCCACGGTGCGGCGCGGATTGAGGGAGCGATAGGGGTCCTGGAAGACGATCTGCACGTGTTTGCGATAAGGTCGGA
>Ga0180216_1003944_pt1 | contig 11410 bp, 17 predicted proteins | sample eDN3rd37CBELigMG_FD_128879 | JGI IMG/M metagenome (GOLD analysis project Ga0180216, IMG submission 128879) | Enriched Miracle-Growth compost microbial communities from Emeryville, California, USA - eDNA 3rd pass 37_C BE-Lig MG (version 2)... ...
CGACGCCATCCCTTCTCATGCTCGCAGTACGTGAGCGCCAGCACGCTGGCGCGGTACGAGCAGTACAACCGGCCGTTCCGCGGCTTCCTCCGCCACTGCGAGACGTGCAAGAGCGAGGTGCACGTGACGCCCGCGCCCTCGCCGCCGTCCGAAGAGTCCGTGCGCGCGACCACCGACAGCGTGCGCGTGGCGCTCGTCGAGGAGCTGGGGGTGGGCGCCGACATCGTGGCCTTCTTTGACCGCGCGGCCAACGAGCTCGTCCAGTTCACGCGGTCGGGCGCCGACGTCTACAACGAGCTGCTCGATCGCCTGGACGCCAGCGGGCCGCCGACCAGCCCGCCGCTCGCCGCGCGCTTGCGGTACGGCGTCGTCCAGGCGCCCGCGCGCGTGCGGGCGCGCGGGCGGCCGTCGTTTCTCATGGCTGCAGCCACCGCGGCGTCGCATGTCTGTGCTCACTGCTCAGGAGTGCGACGCGCACGAGCGACAAGCGCCGCAAGACGCAGGACCTGCTGGAGCACCAGGAGCAGGTGCTGGCCAACGCGCTGGCGCAGCTGGCGTCGCTGGAGCGCGACCCGACGGCGTGGCGGCGCCTGCAGCACCAGCACCTCAAGCGCTTCCCCAAGGCGTCGTGCCCGCAGTGCCAGAGCCCGCTCTGCCTCCAGTGCGGCGCCAACACGTGGCACAGCGGCATGACCTGCAGCGCCTACCTGGCGTATCTGGCGGAGAACGCGCCGTCCGAGGACATCCGCAACAGCATGCGGTGGCAGCTGGAGAACAGGTGCGCGGCGCCGCGGTACCCGCCGCGCAGGGGAGGCGAGCGATCCTGATCGGCTGTACGCGTGCTCGAAATCGCGTGGGCCCCGCAGCAAACAATGCCCGACGTGCTCTGTGGTCATCAGCCGCGACGACGGCTGCAACAAGATGGAGTGCCTGCACTGCGGCGATGAGGTGCGCCACTCGCTCCGCGCGGCGCAGCGGTTTTGTGCCGTAGTTGCTGACCGCTGGGCCGGGGGGGGGGGGGGTGTTTGGGGGGGGGGTGTGGCGGTGGGGGGGGGGGGGGGGGGGGGGGGTGAGGTTATGCCGTGTCTGTACGGCAGTTTTGCTGGGTGTGCCTGAAGCCGTGGTCGCAACGGTGCGGGTTCTACCGCTGCTCCACCATGCCCAACGCCACCGGGGTACGATGGTGGCTGGTGCGCCGCGACGCGCAGGCGGTTTTCCTGCGAGCTAACGACCATGCGAATGGGGCCCATGCGACGGGCTTGCCTCGCCCAGGATGACGCGAATGCGGGCCCATCCGCGGAGAAGCTGCACGAAGCCAAGGTGTGTCCATTGCCCACTGCGATGTGCTGTGGGCGCCCCCTCGTGTGTCCTCCGAATGGCTTATACAATCCGCCGGCGATGGGAGGGCCGGACGCGCGTGGTCGTCCACGGGCGGGGCCATCGCAGGCGGAGAACGGCGTGCCGAACGTCGCCATGATCCAGCAGAAGCTGGCCGCTGGCATCTCCATGGCGCAGGCGCAGGGCGGCGAGCCGACGCTGGCCGCGCTCGTCGCTGCGGCGCGGGCGGGCCGCGCGGCGCCCCAGCCGCAGGCGCCGCCGCCGCCGCTCGCCACGGCCGACAGCCGGCTGACCTCACGGCGGCCCTCAGTGCACGGCATGGCGAAGGACTGGCTCGTCTCGCACGGCCAGTGGGGCCACGACCCGGCCTACTACTGAGGGCGCGCGCACAACACGCACCACTGGCGTCCGAGGATGGAGGGAGCGCTGCATGGCACGTGCACCGTCGGCATCGGCCAACGCGGAGGCGCGCATGTCTCCCAGCCGCATCTGTACGATGTTGTGAAGTAGGTTCGTGTCCATATCTCTGCACAGATCCGTTTTTTTCTCTGCACAGGCGTAAGCGAGCGGCTTGGTTGTACGTAGCCTATCTGTTGATACGTCGACCGGTTCTCTAGGGTGTTCTTTGTACCATGTGGCGAATGGCGATTCATTGTTTATAAAGCAGTCCATGCGAGTGTGCCCATGCGAGTGTGCCCATGCGAGTGCGTCCATGCGAGTGCGTTCATCACGACCCACCCACCCTTCTTCGCAGGTCCACGGCACTATGTAGCTGCTTATCCACCCTGCCCTATCTGCTCCTTCGCCACGCTTCTCGCTCCCTTGCGAGGGGCGCCGTTTGCGTGCCTCGCTCCGGCTCACAAGGCTGTTGTTGTCGCTAGCCTCCATCCGCCTGCTGGCTGCGTTGGGCATGGGGAGCAGAGGGCGTGGGCGGCTACTACAGGCTGCTTGCTACCTGCACGCACGCGTGCAAGGCGCAGCGGCTCGCCGCCCCACTGCCACCCGCCGAGGCGCGTTCGGGCGCTACCCCGCACGCCCCACTGCGCCGCCCACATGGCCACTCGGGATGACGTCAACCACCCGCGCACGCCGCCGCCGCCGCCGCCGCCGACGACGACGACGCCGACGACGACGACCCACGTCGAGCCGCCCTGCCGCCCGCCTCGCCGCCGCGCAGCCGCACCAGGACGGTGGCAAGCACCGTAAGGGATACTGCTCTGCGCGCTCGCCCGCGGGGGACGCGCGGTCGCCGCTCCCGGCCAGCCGCAGGTACGCCGCCCACCCCCGACCCGTCCCGTGCGGGTTGCTGCGCCCGCACCGCGCTGACGTCGTCGCCGCCCGCCGCGCCGGTACGCCCCACGCGGTTGCCGGGAGGCAGCAATGTACTGGGCCGCGCGATCGGCCCGCCTTGCCACCGGCGGCAGCGGGCGCGCGGCGGCCGCCCAGCGCCGGCTGCAAAGCACCGCGGCCGCCAAGCGCGCCGTCGTCGGGATCCGGCTCGAGGACAAGAACCGGTGGGAGCGGCGGGTCCCGCTCACGCCGGCACACGTGCAGCGCTTGGTCGACAATGGCGTGCGCGTGCTCGTGCAGACGTCCACCCGGCGCGTCTTTCCCGACGAGGAGTTCCGGCGGGTGCGACTCGCGCGGCCTGGGCGCGGAGGATTGCGGGCGCGTCCGGGCTCACGGGGCGGTGGTACCAGACCTGTCGCGGCGGGACGCGGCGCAGGCGGGCGCCGAGATCGTCGAGGACATGCGCGACGCCGACCTGGTGCTGAGCGTCAAGGAGGTGCCGCTGGCGCAGCTTGGCGCCGACAAGACGTACATGATGTTCTCGCACACGCACAAGGGCCAGGCTCACAACATGCCGATGCTGCAGACCATCCTCGACCGCGTACGTGTCGCCCACGCACCGCCTGCGCGACTGACGGACGGCCAGCGGCTCACTTCGGCTCGCTCCCAACCGCGGCCGAGGCTGCGGAGGGCAGAACATTCGGCTGATCGACTACGAGCTGCTCAAGGACCCGAAGACCGGCCAGCGCCTCGTGCGGTTCGGCGAGTTTGCCGGCTTCGCCGGTACGTCCCGAGTGCGGTGGCCGCGGCGCGCTCCTGCGTGGGCGAGCACTGACTTGTGGTGCGATTGCCGAGTCCGCGCAGCGGTCCACAGGCATGGTCGACTTTCTGCACCTCACGGGCCAGCGGCTGCTGGCGCTGGGCTACAACTCGCCCTTCCTGGTGCGTGCCTGGGAGGTGGACGCTGCTGAGGGATGCGTGGAAGCGCGCCGCGGCTAATGATGCCGCCACACCTACTTTCGTGACGCCGTCGTGCCCGCTGGCAGAACGTGGGCATGTCGCACACCTACCGGACGCTGGCGGCGGCCAAAGTCGCGGTGGAGACCATTGGCGTGGACATTGCGCGCGGCGGCCTGCCCAAGCGGTTCAGCCCGTTCGTGTTTGCGTTCACGGGCAACGGCAACGTGACCCGCGGTGCCATGGAGATCTTCACGCAGCTGCCGCACCGCATGGTCAAGCCATCGGAACTGCGCGCGCTGGCAGAGAGCAACGGTACGAGGCGCACGGTGGGTCGGCCCCTGCCAACGCGTCCGCTCACTCGACGGGGCTCGGGCGCCCCGTGCCTTGTTGTGCTGCTACAGACTACGACCCGGGCGTGGTGTACGGCACGCAGCTCATGGACGAGGACTACATCCGGCCGCGGGACGGCACGGGGCGCCTCGAGAACCGCGCCGACTACCGCGCGCACCCGGAAAAGTACCGGTCCGTCTTCCACGACGAGGTGCGCGCCGCGCGTCGACGACGCGGGCGGTTGGGAGGTCGTCGCCAGCGGGTACTCAGCATGCATGTGGGCGGCTCCTTTGGGCGGTGCCTCGCTAGGTCGCGCCGTTTGTCACGGCGCTGGTGAACGGCATCTACTGGGAGCCCAAGTACCCCCGTCTGCTGACGGTCGACCAGACGGCGGCGCTGTTAGCGCGGCCCGACAACCGCCTCATCGGCATCGCCGACATCTCGTGCGACATCGAGGTGCGCCGGCCGTTCGCCAACGAGTAATTGCATCCGGCCCGAGGGGCCGCACACATGCTGACGGCGGACGGCCGCCAAGGGCGTGAGCGTGCGACCACGGACGTCGCAGGGAAGCATTGAAGTGACGGCCAAAGCGACGACCATCGACCGGCCCGTGATCTTCTTCAACGGCCGCGACCAGCCGGTGCACGAAGAGTACGGCGCCGTTTCGTGGGCGGCGCGCAGCGTCCGGGCAGTGTGTGCTACACACTGACGCGTGCGTGGGCATGCGCCCTTGCGGGATCGGCGACTCGACAGCATGAGCCGGCCTGGCCTGATGGTCATGGCGGTGGACAACCTGCCGGCAGAGATGGCGCGCGAGGCGTCGCAGTACTTTGGCAACGCGCTCTACCCGTTCGTCGATCAGTTGGTACAGCAAGCGCATGGACGACAGTCTCGCGGCCGACCGTTGTTCTGACCGGCGCCGGGGCTGGGCCGTGCGCCGCACTCGCCGCGTGCCCCAAAGTCGACGGCCCTGCCGGCTCTGCCCAGCAAGCCCTTGCCGCCAGTCCTGCAAGCGGCCGTCGTCGCCGAGAATGGCCGCGTGGCCCCCCTCTTCCAAGGGACGCTGGACGCTGCCCTGAAGAGCCACGGCCACACCGAGCCGTCGGCGGCCGGCGCGCGCGTGACCGACTCGCCGTCGCGGCGCGTGCTGCTTCTGGGCGCCGGCATGGTGGCGGGACCGTTGGTCGACTACCTCGCCGCGATCCCGGGCACCCAGATGACCATTGGTACGCGCCGCAGCCATGCACGAGCATCCCTCAGAGGCGCACTCAGTCTGATCGCTGCCGGCAGGTCCATGCGTGCCCGTCTGGTGCATGTAGGGAGCCTGCTGGAGAAGGACGCGAAGCAGCTCGTGCGCGGCCGCGCCAACATCCGCCCCATCGGCCTGGACATCAGCGACAAGGCCCGGGTGAGCCAGCTGGTTGGCGAGCACGACTTGGTCGTCAGGTGCGGTTGCAGCGGCATCGCGCGCGTCTTGGCCCTCTACCGCACACTGACGGGACTACAGTGCGGGTGCGGCTGGTGACACGACTCAGCCTGGTGCCCGCGACGATGCACGTGCACGTCGCCGAGCAGTGCGTGCAGCAGCGCCGCAACATGGTCACGGCAAGCTACATCTCCCCGGGCATGAAGCAGCTCCACGAATCGTACGTCGCACCAGCCGTGCTGTTTGCAAAGTCTGCTCTTGAGAGCTTATTTTCGCAAGCACGGGCTGTGACCGACGGCAATCCGGCAGCGCGGTGGCGGCGGGCGTGACGCTGATGAACGAGATCGGCCTGGACCCCGGAATTGATCACCTGTCGGCGATGGAGATGATCGACGACGCCCACGCCCGCGGCGGCAAGGTCCGGTCCATGCCCGGGGCGCGGCACTGCCACTTGTTCGCCACTGACACCGCGAGGTTCCTTCGCTTCTTGGCCGAGGACGGCTACGCGCCAGGTCGTCAGCTTCCAGTCGCTCTGCGGCGGCCTGCCCGCGCCGGAGGCGGCGGACAACCCGCTCCAGTACAAGTTCTCCTGGTCGCCGCGCGGCGTCCTGGCCGCCGGCATGAACGCCTCCCGCTTCCTTCGGGACGGCAAGGTACGCGTTGCCTTCATGCTGTGTCTGGCGCAGCCAAGTTTCTGATCGCGATCGGCGTGGCGTTCCTGGGGCACCGGGTGGGGGTTGGGGGGCGTGCAGCTCATCGAGACGCCGCGGGGCCATCTCTTTGAGCATGCGTTCCCGGTCAACCTCCAGTTTGACCAGCCGCTGACGCGTCCGCTGGAGTGCCTGCCGAACCGCGACTCGCTGGTCTACAAGGAGCTGTACGGCCTCCGGGATGCCACGACCGTCTTCCGCGGCACCCTGCGCTACCAGGTGCGGCCCGCTATACGAGTTAGTATGCCTGGAGTCAGTGATTGATTGCGTGGGTGCCCTTCGATTTTGTTTTTCTCTGGGGGGTCTGCAGGGCTTCTCGGCGGCCATGCGTGTCCTCGACCGCTTGGGCTGTTTCTCCGAAAGCCCGGTCGCCGCGGACCTCGCCTCGTGGGTGCGGCTGCCGCCCGGAGGACGGCGACTGCACGAACAATCGGGCGCGACTAACGAAGCGGGCCGTGTCTGCTTCGCTTGGTTTCCATGGTTAGCCCGATGTGTTCAAGCGCCCCGCCGCAACGCCGGGCGCCATCGCGTCTGCCCTGAATGTGTCGGAGGGCGAGGCCGAGCGGCTGCTGGCCAGCATCAAGAGGTGCGACCACGGCAGCGCCGCCTCGCGACGCAAACCTGACCACTGACTCTCTGAGAGGGATCGCCGCGCACAACGGCCGTGTTGCCCTTCCAGCCTTCTGGGCACCGGGCCGGTGCCGGCGCGGCCCACGGTCGTCGACGCGCTCTGCGCACACCTGGAGACGCAGCTGCGCTACCTGCCGGGCGAGCGGGACATGGTGGCGCTCTACCACGAGCTGGTGATCGACCTGCCCGCCGAAGCCACACAAGGCGCCGGGCCGCGGCTGGAGCGCGTGCGGTCGTCCCTGCTGGACTTTGGCATGCCGCACGGGTACACGTCCATGGCCAAGCTCGTCGGCCTGCCGGCCGCCATCGCGGCCAACCTGCTGCTGGAGGGTGCGTGAAATCATGCCGACCCACCAGAGACGATGCCACGGCCTCTCGCTCACGACCTGATGCATGCCTAAGCAAAAGCGTCGGTTGGACCCCCAGGTCACGGCCGCGGCCAGGGCGTCGTTGCGCCCATGAAAGCGGATTGGTACAAGCCGCTGCTGGCCGAGCTGGCCTCGTGCGGCGTTCGCCTGCACGAGACCGTGGAGTCCATCCCACGCGCATGAACGCAACCTTGCAAGTATGTTTGTAAAGTTTTGCACGCAGTGAATTCATCATGCGAGGTAGGGGGAAAAAAAGGGAAGCTAGCTACAAAGCAACACGGTCGGTCTGTGATGCAATAGTGGATGCCGCCACGGCGGCAGTTCTAGAGGGGTGCGCTGCCACCACCGGGCCGTCGTCCTCCAGCTAGTAGTCGTACAGCATGCCCATGGCTTCGGCGCACTTGGCGCGCACGGTCGCGTCCTCGTCCCTGATCAGCACCGTGAGCGCGCTGCACACGTGGTCAACGTTGACCTGCCGGCGCGCGTCCTTGGGCAGCTGGCTGAGCAGGAAGCCTGGGCAGCCGCCGAAGCGCGAAGAAAGCTCACGAAGCCATTGCTCAGGGAGATCAAGTCCGCCGCGCCAGGGGCCGGGGATTGCCGTACCGATGAACATGGCCGCGTTGGCGCGGATGGGGCTCCATTTGGACCGGAAAAAGTTGACCGCATCCATCAGGTAGGCGCTCACCTGGTTCGTGTAGTACTGGATCTGTGAACCGCGCGCGCCACCCTGCCCCTGCCAGTGGTCACGGCCGTGCGGTGAGCACCCCAAGCTGCGCCGCACAGACGCCCGACGAGATCGCGACGCACCAGACGCTTGGTGAAGACGTGCAGGAACTCGCCGTAGATGAGGTTCCGGTTCTCGTCGAGCGTCTGCAGCAGCGTGTTCACGTCGTCGGCGCGCAGCAGCGGGCCCATCTGCTTCAGCGTCGTCTTGACGGCCTGTGTCCGCGCCTCCAAGGCCACGCCAGCGGGCGATCGCGCTGTTGAGCGTCCCATGCGCCGCCTCACCGGGCCGCTTGACGGGGAGGCGCGCGCACGGTCGGACCTTCTTCACATCGTCGTTCGACTCGTTCAGGTGCAGGATCAGGCTGACCAGGTTGGCCTGCAGCTGGTCGTACAGGAGCGACTTGCACGGCCCGTCGCCGAACCGGTGCAGCGTGCCGAAGAGCCGGATGGCGCTCGCGCGGATGCTGTCGTTGGCCTGCAGCCGCGCACGCGGGGTGGGTGCAAGCGTAACCGGCTGTTACCGCCTGTGCGCCGCACAGCTGCCACAGGCGGCGTCGCCGCCGCACGTACCGTATCAAAGTAGCCCTTGAGCTTCATGCAGATGTTGACCAGCATCGAGAGCACGTTGCTCGAGTCCACAATGGCCAGCACGCGGGAGAGGCTGTCCATAGCGGCGAGCACCAGGTCCGGCGCGCCGTTGATGTCGTCCATGCCGGACATGAGCGCCGACAGGATGGTGGTCGAGTACCGGTTCACCTCCTCCGGCCCGTTCGACGACAGGTTGCCAAAGCCCTGCAGCAGGAGCAGCCGCACGGTCTGGTTCGCGTCGGCCAGCCGGACGAGCAGCGTGTTCAGGAGCGTCTGCAGCAGCTCCGGGTTCTCCTGCCCGCGGTGGGCACCATGCTGATGGTTTTTCTGCGCTGCGTCAGCACGGGATCCCGAGCGTGCCGTAGCGTGCGCAGTGCCGCGCCGCCGCACCTGGCAGTGGTCGATCATCTCGGCAAAGATGGCGATCACGGTGATCCGCTGTGTGTCAAAGTTGCGCGAGCTGTACGGCGTGAGGAAGCCGGTGATGTCCTTGACCTGGTCGGGGTACTCCTCCATGAGGATCCTGCCCCACGCACGCATTTTTTAATGCACCCGCGGTTGGTTTGGCGGTGAGCTGCGCTGGACCCGCGCACGCCACGCGCACGCGGCCGGCATGCACGCACTTGGTCAGGCCGCGCAGGGGCTTGTAAAAGTCCTCCTTGCCGAGCTCCGCCGCGTTGTCGTCCTTCTCCAAGAACGCCAGGATCTCCTCGTCCTTGATGCACTTGAGGAACGCCTTGAACGTGGCCACCGCATCCCTGCACGAATTGGCTCGCCGTGTAGCCGGCACGAACACCGACCACCGTCCGTTAGTCACACCGCCACCGAGGGTCTCGGCGGTGGCGCAGAACGCGCGGCCATACGCGTTGATGTCGCGGTTCTCGGCGTGCGCCTTCTCGATGCCAACGGTGCTGCCAATGCGGAGGAGCAGGATGGCAAAGAGCGTCGGCAGCACGGCGCGGACGTGGTCCTCGATCTCGGGCACGGCAAACATCTCGCCGAGCGTGCACGTGGTCGCCATCGTGGCCTTGGTGCCCTCCTTGATGAACGTCGTCTTCGTCTTGGGCTTCTCGGTGTACGGCTGCGACGAGGCCAGCAGGTCCATGTAGTGCTTGAGCAGCAGCGGGCTGAGCTTGGCGTCCTTGGAGAGCGTGGCGAGGATCTTGACCACGAACCTAGCCCGCCGCCGCGCGTGCACTCAGCAGGGATGGAGGGGTGGGAGGTTAGCCAGTGGCACTTAGACCGGGGAAGCCGGGCGATGGCGCCCGCGGGGTCGGGCGTACTCGTCGTGCGGCAGCGGCATCGTCAGGATCTGGTCGGCGACCAGGACCAGGTGGTGCGCCGTGAGGGTGCGCAGCGAGTGCAGCGTGCCGTTCAGCGTCTGCTCGTTGGTGATCGACTTCATCGCCGTGTGCAGGAGCATCACGATCTCGGGCACCTGCAGCGACAGCTCGGCACCCCGCAGCCGCAGCACGCCTGGCCATGCGCAGCGGTGGAACCGCGGCCAGGTGCGCACGCGCGTCAGCCAACCAGACGTGCCTCGCTGCCTGGCCTAAGCAAACCGCGCGGCGCGCCCGCACCGTTGAGCATGATGCACACGCCGCTCGAGCTGCTGGGCTCCTTGTCGAGCAGGCCCTCCACCAGGGTCTGGACGAAGGGGTACAGCTCCGTCGCCGTCAGCTGGCGTGCAGGCGCGCCGCGCCGCCGTGTTTCGCCAGACGGTGTTAGCACCGCCTTCGGTGGTCCCACGACAGACAGGGCCGTCGCGGCTTACCTCGGGCGCCAGCGACTTGGACAGGTCGCTGACGACGGTGAAGTGCTGGTTGCTGTCGCCCTCGACGATGCGCTCCCTAACGCCCCCGGTGCGAGAGCGAAAACGGGATCCAGCCGCCGCGTGAGCCCTCGTCCTCTGTGCGCGCCGGTGCCGGCATCGAATGGCCGCCGTACTTGATCACGTTGAGCCGCTCCGGCAAGAGGTCGGACACCTTGAACAGCATGCCCTTGAGCGTCATCAGCCGCGCGATGGCCGACACGGTCGTCGAGCGCGTCTCGTCGACGGGGTCGGTGACACGCGGAATCATCAGCGCGATCCACTTCATCAGCTCGATGTTCTCGGACGATTTCTGACAGCGCAGCGGCACGCGCAGCCCAGCGCGCGGACAGACGTGAGCGCCTCGGCCGGACCCGCTGCGGCGCGCCCGCGGCCGCGCCTGCGCACCTCGCGCAGCTGCTCCTCCTTTTGCGCCTCGGCGTCCACGTAGCGCTCCAGCAGGTTGTCAATGATGACAATCGCGCGGCGCCGCTTCAGCGGGTCCGCCTCCTTCAGGTAGGGGAAGAAGTACTGCAGGCGGCGTCCGGAGCGCGGAGCGCCGGAGGACCCCTCGGCGGCGGTCAGCCATTGCGCACCGGGTACTAAACATCTAGGCCGCGCGCAAGTAGCTGACCTTGAGCAGGCGCTCCAGGACGGAGACTTTGCACTCCTTGTCGATGATGGCGTCAAAGATCTGGTCGAGGCTGTCGAGCATGGCGCTGACGTTGTCCTTCTCCGCGGCGGGCGCCTTGATGATCACGCCGGCCAGCTTGTTCAGGATGTCGGCCTCTTCCTCGATCGGGATCGCCGGCGGCAGCCAGCTGGGGTCAGCACCGCCGCGTTCGAACGCACCGCCGCCATGGCGTCAGCCCGCGGCGGCAGAATTGCTTCGCTGCGGGGACGAGCCGCGAGACGTACGCGAGCGTGGCGACGGTGCGCACGGAGCCGGCCAGCACCTCCATGGTCACCTCGCCCTTGGCGGTGGTCGTGGCAAACTTGAGCATGGCCTGGATGAGCTCCTTGCGCTTGGTGCAGACGTACTCGCTGACAAGTCCAGCGCGACCAAGGCGGTGTGCTGCAAACCGTCGTTAAGCCGGGTCAGGGGTTGGGAGCCACCCGAGCGTGGACGCGGCGCCGTCCCGCATGTGCGCACCTGCCCAGGTGGTCGGGGTGCATGGTCTTGCCGAGCAGGTCGACGCAGCGAATGCCGCACTCCTTGGAACACGTCGCGGGC
>Ga0180216_1003945_pt1 | contig 11405 bp, 25 predicted proteins | sample eDN3rd37CBELigMG_FD_128879 | JGI IMG/M metagenome (GOLD analysis project Ga0180216, IMG submission 128879) | Enriched Miracle-Growth compost microbial communities from Emeryville, California, USA - eDNA 3rd pass 37_C BE-Lig MG (version 2)... ...
GCATTTGGGAAGAGGTTCTTCGAGGGTAGCTGGGCGTTAGTGGCCGTCATACTAGCTGTTGTAGGCAGGGGTCCACGTACCGATGTGCACTCGGTAGCGCTGCGTGAAGAGGCGATCAAAGTTGACTTCGCTGAGGCCGAGCAGCAGCGTCAGCATCGCCATACGGCAGTCCTCGTCGCGCAGGAATGCGTGCGGTTGGTAGCACCGCCTGGAAGCCCAGCGCACACGGGGCGGCACGGGACAACTGTCAGATCGCGCGGCCAGGCCACGTTCCATCGCTAGCACCTACTTCAAGGTGTCCTTGGCAGGAACGACCGCGTCCATGTAGTTGTACAGTTGCCGCTTCTCGAGTGCCAGCCGGATGAACGCCCGGGCGCGACTGACGGCCGCGATGACCTGCGCCACCCAGCAAGTCATATCCGCCACGCCCACCGTGCTGAGCGAGCACGCTGCGCGGGTCCACGTGCCGGCGCGGACATACCTGTGGCAGGCCCTCCACGAGTGCGACCTCTTGCGCAACCGTGGCGCTGGCGCAGGTGCGAATTGCGGTCCACAGCGGACACCGCTCTGCAATCGCCATTGCACCAGGTGTTTTCAACCCATCAAAAGCTTGGTTAGGCTCGTCTAGTCGCCAGTTCGTGAACCAACGTGGGCGTCTACCTTCGGTGGTGGCTGTCGGTGTCTGCTGGGTGGCAGCCGCCAGGGCGCCGCGGATGACACCGTGCTCAAATATGCGCTCTAGGAGGGAGCACAGCTTCAGCACGCCGGCGTCGCGCTCCGTGTCCAGCTCGCGGCGCGGCTTGCTGGTCCACCCGAGGACGAGGCGCGCCGCGCTGGTGTTGCTGGACGACGACGGGCCGGACAGCATCACAATGAGCTCCTTCACCTGCACGTTGAGCAGGTCCAGCAGAATGCGCCGGAACTGCACGGCGGCCGCTACGTAACACGGCGTCCCGCGCAACCGCATCCAGCAACAACTAAAAAAGGCCTGCTTCAGTATCTTCGACAACCAAAACGATCGCATCCCGATCGCACCCTCACCGTTGGCTTCGTTCTTGTTCAAGAGGCGCGCAGACTGGACCACCATGGCCGTGGCGTAGCGCTGCGGGGTGCCATCCAATGCTGCCACGCTGGTGCTGCCAAGCACTGCTGCGCGTTGCACCGCGACCTGTCGGCGCCGCGCGGCACCTCTCCTGACGTGCGCCGCGTTAGATTCCTAGCGTCGCTCGTCACGCCTGGTGGACGTGAGTGCGAACCGGCAGGGCGAACTGGCTCTCCACAATCTTGGGGAAACGTGCTGCGCGGTCTGACGAACGAGGCAGCCATTCAGCAACACCAGCACGAGTCAGCCAAAGCGCCCATGCGAGAAGTGGCGCCGCGCGCGGCGTACTCGTACCTGGCGACCGCACGAACGGCGCCGCCAGCACCGACACGTCCGGCGCTACCGTCAGGGCGAGGTCGCTGTCAGGCTTGGGCCAGTCGCTGAGCGTTTGGGCGATCTGGTCTGCGTGGCCCATCGCGAGCGCGGCCTCGTTCTAAGGTCACGTACGGCGGGCACCGCTAGGTCGACCAGTAAGCGGCCAAGCAGGCGTCTGGAGTCGTGGCGCACGACCTTCGTACCTGCGCAATGTAGCGATCAAACAGGGCGGGCTCTGCGCCGCTCCACTGCAGGTGCGCCTCAATGAAGAGAACAAACATCTGCGACTGCAGGAACGACGACAGAAACGGCTGCACGACCGACACAGCGACATGCAGCCGGCGAATGCAGACGTCAGCGCTCGGGGGAATCGCTTAAATAGACACCAGCAAGCTTTGCTCGCACCCGGCTCGAGAGCGACTGCTCGGCCACGAACCCGGGCAGGTCAAACTAGCACAGCAGAATGCGGACGCTCGCTCGCACGATACAGTCAGCAGGGTGGCCTCGCCTGCAGCGTCCACCGCAAAGCCAAGGACGCACCAGGATGTCCTCCGGCGACGCCTGGGGGCTCTCTGACGGCGTCGCGGTGGCATGGACGGGGCGCGGCGCTGCCAGCGGGGTAGCTCCCGCCGAGCGTGCCGGTGCTCCGTCACTGGCCGCGCCGTTCGTGGCCGTCGCGCCGGTCACGCCCATCGCTGTGGCCGGCCGCGCTTCCGGGGCAGTGACAGCGACGACGCTGTGCCGCCGCAGGTCGCTCTCGGACGCCGTCGCGGTCACCGTGGTCGGCGAGGACACGCCCATGTTTTGTGGCGACGTGATGAGCATGGGCGTCGGCTCGGCCGACGTGCCCACGGCGACCGGCATTTCGGCGCGCGACAGCAGGAAGCTCTTGTACGGGTGGAAGAGCGCCAGGAAGAACCGCAAGAAGGCGGCGCGAACCGTCTCGGCCAGCGAAGCCACGTCTTGCCTGGAAGGGCAGGCACGTAGCACGGCGACAGAGCGGAAGAGCGTCAGGAGCCGCGGTCGGAGGACGCCGCCACAGAACCGGCGAATTGACGCACCCGTCCTCCACCACGCCGCCGCGCTGCGCGATGGGCGCCAGGGTCGCTGTCAGCTGCGCAGCTTCGCGCTCCGGGAGCGGCGGTAGGTCGTCGTCGCTGCGCAGCTCCACCAGGTTCTTGTCCACGTGAACCATGACGACCTGGCCGGAACGCACTCCGTCCGACGGCGCTGGACAGCCCCGTTAGCGCAACGGGACGGCGGCGGTTCCTTGAAGGCCGGGCAGCGCGTCGCGTACATCGGCCGGGGGCTCCGCGACCGCGAGCGCACTGCTGTGCATGCCGATGATGAAGGGCATGGGCGCCTCCAAAAAGTGGACGAGGCTCACCGGCAAGCAGGGAATGTACACATACGGCCACGAGAACGGGAAGAGGCACTGGGTCGCGCCAACCGCGAAAGAAGCATTGGCGGGTGAGCACGCGCGCCGTGCTGGCGTGACCACGACAGGGGCCGGGCGCTACCTTGGTCAGGAGCTCCGCAATGTCGACGAGCTGCTGCAGGTGCGTCGACAGCAGCAGAATGCGCTTCTCCGCCAGCACGCAGCGAAACAGCAGCAGGACGTTGTCCAGCGACAGCGTGCCAAAGACGCTGGGCATCCACACCTGTGTGCGCAGCCTTTTCGGCACGACGTTGCCAGGGACGGTTAACGTGACGCCTTGCCTCCGAGCCGGTGTCCTCGCGCAGGTCCGCACGTCTAGTGGCGGCAGGCTTCGGGCCGACGGGCGCACGAACCGCGTGGGCTCGCCAATCCCGTAGAGCACCGACCGCCCAATCACGGCCGGCACGGGGACGGCCGTGAACAGGTGGTACAAGTGGCTGCGGGCGCGCGCCACGATGCGGGAGCGGTCGAGTCGCGTTAGCAAGTCCGCCCAGTGCGCGGGTGTCAGTTGAGCCCACGAACCACTCAAGCGGACAGCGGGCGTCGTCTTCCTCGGACTGCGAGTGCTGGTAGAGCTGGAAGAGGAGCGTCCGCAGGGCGTTGTAGTAGGGCCAATGGGAGATCAAGCAGAGGCATTTGGGCGCGTACAGCGCCGCCATCGGCACGTGGATGTCTGGCTCGTTGGCCACCGCCGCCTTTACCACGAGTGGCAGCTCGTGCCGCTCATAGATCGTGCAGCAGAACCCGTACGCCGTTGACTGGGTCGTAGTGCCACGGCAGCAACGGGGCGCGACGACTCGGGCGATGAGCACGGACAGCGTTCACCGCCGCTTGGCCCAGTGGCACGCCGTACCCCATCGCCTTTCGTGATCACGAACGAGTGGAACTCTTGCGGCCCCGCGTCGGGGCGCAGCCGGAAGCCCGTTGGAAAGCAGAACTGTGGTGCCAGGCCCCCGCCGCGGCCGGCCTAGCCGACAGGCAGCGGTGAGGCACGGACGACAGCAATAGAGCAAGTGTTGGCGCCCGTACCAGGGGCACGGTCTGCTCATCGAGCGGGAAGCTGTGCACGTCGCTCGCGGGGAACCGCGACAGAATAGCGGGCTCCACGGCGGCCTCCCATGGTGGCTGCGCGCCTGCTGCAAGGAATGGACGCTCAATGGCAGGCTCGTTGTTGTAAGCACGGCCGCCGCTTCATCTGCGCGCTAGGCACCCTCGGCGCACCGTCGTCGCGCTGGCGCGCCAGCAGCGCCGCGGCGTCCGCGTCCTCAACGCCAACCACGACAAAGTAGTCGACGAGGGCCGCGGCAGGGCCCGTCCCGAGAGCGGCGGTGGCCGCCATGGGGCCCGGCCGTCGTCCTGTACGTGGTTGGTCCTGCCGCACCGACGTCTTTGCCGTCCGTCGTGCGCGGCCACTTTGACGGCGACCTCGTCCTCAGACGTTGTACCTAGGATCGCTGCCTTCGTTCGTCCCTCCTCTTCGTGCCATTCGTCCTCTTTGTCCTTTCCCGCCCTGCTTTGTCTCCTTCTTCCGCGTCCTCAGCGTCCTCCTCTTCGTCCTCCTCTTCGTCCTCCTCCTCCGCGTCGCCCTCCGCGTCCTCGTCCTCCTCTTCGCCGTCCGCGTCCTCGTCCTCCTCCTCGTCCTCCTCTTCGTCCTCTTCTTCCGCGTCCTCTTCGCCGTCCGCGTCCTCGTCCTCCTCTTCGTCCTCCTCTTCGTCCTCTTCTTCCGCGTCCTCCTCTTCGTCCTCCTCAGCGCCCTCCTCAGCGCCCTCCTCTTCGTCCTCTTCTTCCGCGTCCGCGTCCTCTTCTTCCGCGCCCTCCTCTGCGCCCTCCTCCTGCGTCCTCCTGCGTCCTCCTTCTGCCTCCTGCCTCCTTCTCCTCCTCCTCTTCCGCGTCCTCTTCCGCGTCCTCTTCCGCGTCCTCCTCTTCGTCCTCCTCTTCCGCGTCCGCCTCCTCCTCCACGTGGCCAACTATGACGTCAACAACCACATCATTGTTCATACTGAATGACATCACATAAGGCGCCGGTCCGCCCACGCGACGTGCATGCGCCTGCGCCTGCGGCGACATGCGCGGGCGTGCGCCATGGACGTCGTCGCGGTGCGCCTCGGCGGATGGCGCCCGGACGCCGCGGTACGTCGCCCTGGAGGGCCGGTGGCCTGTCTGCGTGGGCGCCATGCTCCTAGGCTGTGGGGGTCGGTGTGGAGGTGCTGCTGTCGAAGACGGCGATCCGCGACGGGAACCGGTGGCCAGAGCACCATGGCGGGGGCGGGGCGGGGGACGGCGCGGCGGGCGACGTGGGGACGGAGAGCTCGGCCCCGGCGACGCCTGCGGCCGCTGCACCAGGTGTACGCAATACCCTCTGCGACCACCACGCTCACTTGCGCCCGTACGCTCGCCCACCACTTGCTTTGGGGCTCGCCCACGCAGGCGTGGAGCGCGCTGACGCGGCTGCTGGAGGCCGACGAGCAGGCGCGGCTGGCGCGCCTGCGGCGCGCCGAGGACCAGCGCCGGGCGCTCGTGGGCGCGCTCCTCGTCCGGTGTCACCTCAGTCGCACGCACAGCCTGCCGCTGGGCACGTTTGCCGTGCCACGGGACGGCCGCGGTCGGCCGTACTTTGCGGCGCCTGCGCCCGCGGCGCCGCCGACGCAGTTCAACCTGTCGCACCATGGCGAGTACGTCGTCTTTGCCGCCCATCCAACGGCCCGCGTCGGTATCGACGTCATGGACTGCGAGCAACCGGCGGGCGCCACCGTCAACCAGTTCCTCAGCGACCTGCGTGACCAGGTGGGCGCTTGCCGTCCGGGGGACGCCCAACGCTGCACCGCCCGCTCACCTCCCGTTCACCGCCCCGAGTCGCCGGGCCCGGCGGTCAGCTGAGTGAAGACGAGTGGGCCGCGCTGCAGGCCGTGCCTGCCGACCCCCTGCCGGAGCCCTGGGACACGACGCGGCTGCGTCGCCTCTACCGCCTGTGGACCGTAAAGGAGGCGTACGCCAAGGCGCTCGGCCTGGGCCTGGGCGTGCCGCTGGCGCGCGTCGGCTTTCAGCCCAGCCCGCCCACAAACGCCTTTTATGCCGCTGGCCACCTGGCCGAGGTACCGGGCGGGGCGTTGTGTGCGGCCCGGCCCGGCGGCGAGCGCTGACGCCGGGTGCGACGGGGGCATGCCAGGGCCAACGCCGCAGGCGCTCTACGGGAACGTGACGCTGGACGGTCGCGTGCAATCAGCGTGGGCCATGGCCGTCGTGCCCTTGCCGGCGGACCACGTCTGCGCCGTCGCCTGCGAGGGCGCCAGCCTTCCACCCCTGACCGTGGCCCACGTTGACGCGGCGGCTTTTGCTGCCGACATTCTCGGGCCGCCGGGATGATGAGCTTGCACCGTCGCCAGCCCAAAACATCAGAGACCTACTTAACGCCCTCCGCCCGCCGCACACCGCGGCAGGCGGCCATCCCGACGGACTCCACGGTCCATCCGCCCACGCCACGCCGTCCGCTGTTAATCATGCATAGTGCACCGCAGTTTAACGCATACAATGGAGTCCCAGCTACTTGTACAGTTGGCATTTCTCAATGCAAAATCGACGTCTCTCGGGCGACTTGATCATGCGAAGGCCGACTCCTCCTGGGCCGACGTTCGGAGGCCCTTCTTGCGGGAGTACTTGCGGTACAGGTCCATGTACGCCAGCCGCACGAGCGGGTACGGCAAGTACTTGTTGAACAGGTCGTACGTGACAAACTTGGACTGCGCCACCAGCTGGGCAAGGGGGGCAGATTAGAAACGAATGAAACGAGCGCACGCGCACGCTGTCAGCCTCCCCGTTGTGCATACGTCCCCGCGACGGCGCATTCCGACCGGACCTTGTCCAGAAGGATGATCACCGAGTCCAGCTGCGGCGGCCGCGACTGGTCCTTGAGCATCCGCAGCACCAGCATGGATGCGATCTACGCGGGCGCACGACGCAGCACACGAGCAAACGCCCGGTTCAGCCTCGCAGCCTCCACGCGCCGTGCCGTTGCCACTACGCGCCGCCGCCGTACCCGAACAAACTTGCGGTTCGCCTCGGCAATCGCGGCGGTGTCGCCGGCCTTGGACGACGGCGTGGAGAACGGGATCGTGGCGTTGAGCAGCCGCGTCATCGTCCGGAAGATCAGCCCAGCGTTGTTGTCGTAGACTGACCGACGAGCGGGCACACAGGCATGTCCCACAGCGCGATACGTTAGGAGCGGCTATCGCCGCTGAGCGAGCTGCCAGCGAACCGCGCCCGGACCTTCCAGCGACAGGTTGTACGCCGACGCGTCGGTGCTGGCGATCAGCGGCACAAAGACCGCAAAGAGCACCGGCATGTACTCCCACGACTTGCGCTCCTGGTCTTGCGTGCCCGCTGTGCAGCACAGACGGCCGTTCTTACACGGGCGCAGCATTGTGAGCAGCTGGGGCACTGGCACATGTGCCGCGATGCGCCGGGCGCACGACATACAGACTACCGACTGCATGAGACGCTGCAGCAGCTTCTCGACATTCTTGTAGATGCCGACCTGGTTGGCCAGCATGTCCAGCGCCTGCGCGCGCCGCGACACCTCCCGCGGACGCCTAGAAGCGCGGGTCAGTGTGTGGGGGGCCGCCTAGCTCCGCCATTATTTGCGGGGGCGTCGCGGCGTACCGTGTCCGGGTTCTTGTTCTGCAGGTTGGGCGGCAGGACCGAGTGGGCTGTATCGATGCACGTGTAGATGTGCGGGATGCGCCGCGAGGTCGACTGCACCGAGTAACAGCTCCCATGCTTGTGCGGGCCGTGACAATTTAGGCTTGCCGCCCGCGGCCCACGCGCTCGGCTTCGCGATTGCGCGGACGTACGCGAGACACGCCTTCTGCGACGAGCTCCACAAAGTTGAGCAGCAAGCCGATGGCCAGCACGCGGTCCAGGACGGCCTCAACTAGAGTGGCGGTGGCGGGCCAGCGTGGAAACGCAGCGCACACATACTTGTCAGCATTGCCCAACCGACGGCCTAGGGCTGCGCGGCGCCGTGGACGCACTTTGCGACTGGAACGGCTTGAGCGCGTCGAACATGCTCTTTAGGTCGGGCGCGTTGTGCATGTTGACCACAATGTCGAGTGCGGGCCGCAGGAAGAGCAGCAGGAACTTGAGGTCCTCCGTCAGCCGCCCCATGTGCTTCGTCAGCCGCTCCTCGATGAACACCAGCACGTTCGAGCCGATCAGGTCCGCCAGCTGCATCATCTCTGCAGCGCGGACCGACGGCCCAAACGCTCAAATTCACGGGAACCGCATGAGCACAGGCTCGCCGCGGCCGCCAAGCTAGGTTGCGCGCGTGCCGTACCGTGCAGGTCGGCGTAGCGGTCGATCTTGAGGTACGGCTGGCGGATCGAGAGGAACTGCTTCCGGGCCTCGGAGTGGAGCACCATCGTCGGCGGCAGCCGGTTGGTGGGCGCTTCCTGGAAGAGCGTCGAGCCGTTGATAAACCGCTGGCACGCGAGCTCGGCATACCTGTGCCCCGAACGCGCGCACGCCTCCAACAGTGGCGGTGATAATGAGCCCCGAGTACGTTTGCGGTCGAACATCCAAACTAGCCTGTCTCCGTACCAGCTGCCGTAGAGGTAGAGCATCGTGGGGGTGTCGCCCGTCGCGACGGCCGGCAGCAGCACCTGCTTGTCCTTCTTGGAGATGGTCGACTGCCGCCGGATCGTGCCAAAAGTGCCGCTGCCGCCCATGCCGCCCATGCCGCCCATGCCCGCCAGCGGGTCGGTCTCGGCGTTCTGCTGCAGCTTGCGTGCCCTGGGCGATCCAATCGCGCCAGCGCCGGGATGCCGTGCGCCACAGGTCAACCTACTCGCACACGCGCGCGACCCGGGGCAGGTGCGCCCGTGGACGTACTTGCCAAGGTCGACGTTGTCCAGCAGGATGTCTCGCAGCAGCAGTTGGATGTCCGCGCCGCCTAGGGCAAGCCCGCTCAAATCACGGGGGAAGCACGTTTGGTGAGATTCGCTACCCTAGAGAGCGCACAAAGCGACCGCCAGCGCTGCCGTACTGCGGCCTTCCAGGGCTTGCAGCGAGTAGAGGAACGCCTCGACGGCCACCGCGATCGACGACGGCCGCCGCACGAGGCCGGCCTGGTCGTCCGTCGGCCGCAGCACTGTGGCGAGCCATCTGCAAACGCACGTCGGGCGGCGTTGCGACGTGGCGGCATCCCGTCAGCACCCACCGCCGTGCATGCAGCGGCTAGCCACGCGTGCGCGTACGCTCGTGCGTTGTTGACGAGCTGCTCCCAGAGGTACTGGCTGGGCGCGTAGACAACGTCGTGCACGGCCAGCTGCCGGTCCGGCATGGCCGCGCAGAGGTTCACCATCGTCATCTTGACCACTTGCAGCCTGCACGCGGTCAGGCGCGGCGCGCAAACAGACCGTCCACCGTCGGTGAGGCCGCCGTTGGGTGCGCACCGTGAGCGGTCACGCGGGAGCTAGGCCGCCCGTACCGGTACAGGGCCTGGTCCAGGCGCATGCTCGATTCGGCACCGGGCCGCGGCTCGCTGGCGTTGACCTGCTTCTTCTTGTCCGACCGGCCGTCCTTGTTGTCGCGGTCTTGGCGGACGTACGTCGCAACCCGGTCCACCGCGCCCTGCGCGCCCAGCAGCTTGATCAAATAACCGAACCCTTGGTTAGACCGGCGCGGCACGGCGCCAAACAGCTTTTCGAGGCGCGCCGCACCCGCTCGCTGGCCGCGACGTAGGCCTGCGTCCACTCTTGCACGTTGTCGCCAATGCGCCGCGAGATCTCGTTGATCGCCACCTCCATCACGCGCACGGCCTCGGGCCCGACAACCGCCAGCTGCAGCGCCCCCCTCTCACAGCAGCGGGGCCGTGCAAGGGGGGTCAGCCATGGGAGGGCGGCCGCCACTGGCGCGCGGCCGCGTCGGCCAACGCACCTCGCGAGGGTACGTGGGCAGCACCGCGCCGGGCATCTCCTGAATCACGCCCAGGAAGGCCGCTGCAAAGCGCGACTGGTACGGGTGCTTCGTGCAGGCCTCCAGCGCCTTGAGCACGGACGACCGGTAGTGGTACAGGCTGGAGAGCCCGGCGTTGTTGTTCAACACCTGCTCGAGGATGTCGATGTACCTGAGGTGGGCCGGGCAAGGGCGCCAACCCACCAGGGGCGCCATCAACGACTCAGAGCCTTGCTGGCGCTGCTCCCCGCTCCTGACGCGGTTGCTGCATCCCTACCGGCTGCGCAAGGAGATCTCCTCCATGAGCGCCTGGAGCGGGCCAAACTTGAGCCGCAGCTCGGAGGCCATCGTGGCGAGGTGCGACATGGTGCGGCGCCAGTTGAGCCGGAAGCCCTGGGTAATGCGCGTGCGCGCCCTACCGCCGCCCGGCGCAGTCATACGGTCAGTACGAAACGGCGCAGTCGGCGACATGAAGCGGGCGTAGCGGGCGGCGTGTGCATACGCCCAGCTGCTGATCCGTGCGGCCCGACTTGTCGAGGTTGTTCATCGTCTCGACGACGGCGCCGAGCTGCTTCCGCGAGTAGTTGTCGATGAACGAGTCGACCAGGTTCAGCTCCTTCTTGAGGCGGGCCAGGTAGTACGAGCTGAGGTACTCCGCATAATAGGCCTTGATGACTGTGGCCACCAAGCAGATCCGCCAAGGAGCAGCCGTGGCTGGGCTAAGCACGCAGCCGATGCGCCTTCCGCGGCGCTGAGCGGGCCGCAGCAGCGTACCCGGCTTGTGCTCAAGGACGTGCTGCTTGACCTGCTGGACCAGGTAGATCAACTCGGCGATGTTGGGGTCGTTGTAGTCGTTCGGGTTCATTTTCGCTGCGGCAGCCGACCGCCATGCGCGCCATGAACGCTGTGCGCTGCACGTCAGCATGGACCACGGAGCGGACCGCGCGCAGCTGCCGGGTGCGCACCCTTCTTGGCGTTGCTCGGCGTCTGCTCAAAGTGCCGGAAGTACCACGTGATCTCGTCCCGGGCAAACGACAGCGCCGCCAAGATGAGCTGCGGGCGGGTCGCGTGCGCTCGCTGCGTGCGGCGCCCTTCGGTGAGCTCAAGCGACGAGCCAGCACCAGGTTAGGCGCGCGGGCCGTACCGAAAGCTTGGGCGCGCACAGGCCCGGCTTGTCCTTCAGCAGGTGGTAGATGGTCCACAGGTTCATGCGCGCAAAGTCGCGCCGCTCCGCGTGGGTCACGCCCGACTGCTGAATCGATGTGATGGCCGCCTCCCTGCATGCCGGGCGCCACCACAGCCAGAGTCGCATGGGTTCGATTAGCGGCTAGCTCTGCGCTAGTCCTCCGGCCATCGCCCGGTCACGCACTGCGCCAGCGACCGGACGCCCTTGGCCTTGGCGGCGGCGCCCTCCATCTCCGCGTGGAAGTAGTGCACCTGTAGCAGCCAGCCCGCCGCGCCGCAGACGCTCGGCCATCCCAGCCTCGGTCAGCGCCGCCGCACGACCACACGCGGAGGCCGCCGCGTCGGTACGCACGTCGCCGGCGTTGAGCGAGTGGATAAACTCAAAGTTGAGCACGGGCCGCAGCGCGTCGACCGCGA
>Ga0180216_1003946_pt1 | contig 11404 bp, 6 predicted proteins | sample eDN3rd37CBELigMG_FD_128879 | JGI IMG/M metagenome (GOLD analysis project Ga0180216, IMG submission 128879) | Enriched Miracle-Growth compost microbial communities from Emeryville, California, USA - eDNA 3rd pass 37_C BE-Lig MG (version 2)... ...
CGCCCGGAAGCCAACGTTTCGACCGGCTTCGGGGTCCGTGGCCGGGTCCGCGCGGAAGGTCGTCGCAACGCCGGGAGGCAGAAGATAGGAGCCGCCGCGGGCGACCGCCGATCCGGTCCCGGGAGACTCGCACCACTCGCTGGCGTTTCCCAGCACGTCGAAAAGTCCGTGGTCGTTCGGCATGAACCGGGCGACGTTCCGAGGCGAATGCGTGGAGGCCAAACCGTAGGCGTGGAAGAATTCCTCGCCGTGGCCGTAGGGGAACGGGGTCGCGACATCTCCCATGCAGGCATACAGCCACTCCGCTTCCGTCGGTAGTCGGTAGCCGCGCCGTTCCAGGAAGTTGGCGACCGGGACGAGCGAACCGCTGGGACCAGGCTCGTAGCAGAGTTCATCGCCCAAACCATCCTGAAGGCTCAGCCAATTGCAATACGCGCGAGCCGTGGAGAGCGACACCGGATGGGCCGGGAAGCCGTGCCGGGTATTCCGCCGAGGCGGAGGATGCGGGCGATCCTGGAGAAACTCCTCCATTTGGAGCCGGCTGGCCTCGCAGGTCGCGATGGCGAACGCCCTCTCACCCGGCGGGCGGAGGATGGCCAGAGTATGACGCCGCGGCCCGACGCGCCAGTTGCGGCCGCCGTCAATGTCCTGGGCCTCGCTCAGACGGCCGCGCTCGATTCGGAGGCTTGGAAGCATGTCCCATCGAAGCAAGACCCACTCGGCCGCGCTATGGACCCCGACGTCGGGATCCTCGCGGTAAAGGCGCAGCAACTCCCGATCCGCCGCCTGCCGCCCGTTCCAGACCTCGTGAGACGGAGGCGCCTCGGCTCGGCCCAGGGCCAGGATCAGCGCCTGGCGGGCGCCGGCGTCGGGCTCGCGCGCGGCTCGGTCCAGGAAGAGCTCTCGATGCTCACCACCATCCGCCCCCAAAGACGCGATCAGGCAAGCGCGAGCGGTCGGCGCCGGCGATTTTAGCAGCAGCGACCGGGTGAAACGCTCGTCCCCGGCAAGGATCAGGGCCGCGCCCAGGTTCCCCGCCTCCTTGGCGCGCTCGACGACGGTCTCCTCGGGCAAGGGCGCCGCGAGGGCCTCCAGGCGTTCCGTCAGCAGCGAGGCGACGCCGTCATCGTTCGCGGCCAGCTCCAGCAGGATCCCCGCGGCGCGCGATCGCTCGGCGGGCTCGCCGGCGCCGCTGGCCAGCCGGTCGCCGAGATCGCCGACCAGACTCCTCCGGAGGGGCCGAAGCAGATCAATCCAGGCGGGCCGATCGGCCTCGTCGGCCTGAAGCAAGAGGTCGGCCAGACGACCGACGCGGCCCGCCCAGCGGTCGTCGTTCGGATTCAGGCCGGCGAGGACGGCCGCCGCTGCCAGCGCTCTCAAGTCGCGGGTCGCCAGGAGCTCGTCCAGCAGACTTTCGAGACGCTCGGCGTTGACCGGAGGGCCCGCGCGGAACTCGGCCTGGAGCGAGGGAATTTCCAGGGGCGAGGCCAAACCGGCGCGTTGAACGATATCAACGGGCGAGGCGTCGGTCCCGCGCGAAACCGGCAAGGCCCCCCAGGCCAGGCCCGCGGCGAGGAGGATGACCGCGCCAATCGCGGCCCATCGGCGATGGCGGCGGCCAACGGATCGGCGCCCGACGGTCTCTGGTTCCTCCTCCGCCCGGACCGCCCCGCCGCACAAGAATCGGCGCAGGTCGTCGGCCAGTTGGGCGGCCGTCTGATAACGCTGCTCTGCCGGCTTGCGCAAACACTTCAGGCAGACCGCCTCGAGCGGGCGGGGGACGAGGGGACGCAGCTCGGATGGGGGCGTCGGCTCCCGCTCCCTCGTGTGCAGCAAGGTCTCGAAAGTGGAGTCGCCGCGGAAGGGGGGCCGGCCGGTGAGCAGCTCGTAGAGGATCGCGCCGAGCGCGAAGACGTCGGCCCGCGCGTCGACCTGATCGGGACGGCCCACGGCCTGTTCCGGGGCCATGTATCCGGGCGTCCCGAACGGCAAGCCGGAGGGCGTTCGACCCGTTTGCGCGTCGGCGATGCGGGCGACGCCGAAGTCGGCGATCCGGGGCTCCTCGAGTGTCTCGTCGGCGAGGAGAATGTTGGCCGGCTTCAAGTCGCGGTGGATGACGCCCCGCTCGTGGGCGCTTTGAAGGGCCAAGGCGAGCCGCTCGACCAGCCGGGCGGCGTCCGGAACGCCGATTGGCCCGGCGGCCAGACGCCGATCGAGCCCGCCGCCCGCGGCCAGCTCCATCGTGAAGTAGGGCTGGCCGGCGTACTCGCCGACCGCGTGGATCGGGATGATGTGGGGATGATTGATCCGGGCCGCGGCGCGGGCCTCGGTCAGGAACCGTCGGCGCTCGGCGTCGCCGGCGAGTGCGCCGTGCCGGATCATCTTCAGCGCGACGACCCGGTCCAGCCGGCTGTCAAGCGCGCGGAAGACGACTCCATGCCCCCCGCGGCCAATCTCCTCCCGAATCTCATGGCCGGGAATCTCGGCGCGCGGGCCGGCGAGGGGAGTCGCGCCGCCCTCCGCCGCCTCCAGGAGCCGCCACTCCCGCCAGGTGAAGGCGTTGAGGCGCTCCAGCGTCGATTGACACGCGGCGCAATCGGCGACATGGGCCTCAATCTCCCGGAATTCCTCGGGTGAGAGGGCCTCGTCCAGCAGCGCGACGAGCCGATCCTCGGTCGGACACCGGCGGCTCATCGGGGGCCTCCTCAATCGGTGTCCGGGGCCGCGCGCATCTCGGCCCGAAGCAATTTGACGACGCGACTCTTGGCCGTGTGAACGGCCGCGACGCTCTTGCCCAGCTCGTGGGCGACCGTCACGGCGGGGATCCCCTCGAACGCGGTTCGCCAGAAGACCCGCCAGGTGTCGGGCGACACCTGGGCCGAAACCTGGGTCATGGCGAACCAAAGCGCCGAGAGGTCCGCGGAGATCCGCTCATCGAGTTCCTCGGCCAGACCGTCCAGCTTCGCGGCGACGCCGATCCGCTCCGCCTCGTCGGCGGCCCGCGTCCCTCCCAGGCCGGCAACGCCGGGGCGGCGGGCAAGCTCGCGCCAGTACGAGCGAACGGCGTTGCGGATGACCGCATTCAGATAGCCTCGGAACCGTCGCGCCGGGTCATGGTCGAACCGCGGCATCGCGGCGGCCAGACCGGCGAGCACCCGCGAGCGAATCTTCTCAACATCGGCCGGTTGCAATCCGGCCCGAAGGCAACGCTCGTCGATGAACGAGCGATACCGCTCGACGAACGCGCGCCAGGCGCCGGCGTCGACCGGCGAGGCGAGCCGAGCCTTCACCATGGGAATCGTTGTGGGTTCCAGCGACGCGGGCATGGTCGGTACAGCCGTGAGACGAAGGCGCCGGCGGATCGGAAGGGCATTCCCCGCATGGTAGAGTATAGGCCGCGCCCAGCCCACTTGCAAACAGTGAGGACGGAACCACAACGGAACCGCGCCAATAATGCTTAATATAAAAATTTATCGAACGACCCGGCGATCCTCTTATAATGGGAGTTGATTTGGGAAACGGCTTAAGCCACGCAAAGGACGCCAACGCGATGTTTCGAGTCACGCGCGAGATCGAGTTCTGCTACGGTCATCGACTTCTGAACTACGAGGGAAAATGCCGGCACTTGCACGGCCACAACGGACGGGCGGTCGTCACTCTGGAGGGCCCGCGCCTGGACGAGCGGGGAATGCTGGTGGATTTCGGGGAGATCAAGCGGAAAATCCAGCGCTGGATCGACGAGGAGATCGACCACAACATGCTGCTCTGCCGCGAGGATCCCTTGCTCCCGCTGCTTCGGGAGCGGGGCGAGCGGGTCTTCGTCATGGACGAAAACCCGACGGCCGAGAACATCGCGCGGCTGATCTTCGATCATGGCCGGGACGCCGGCCTGCCCGTGGTCAAGGTCGAGCTTTGGGAGACGCCCAACTGCTTCGCCACCTACTCGGGGGAAGGCTGACGGCGGCGATTTTTTCCCGCCCCCACCGGGGACGGCGTGGGCGAATCTCGGAACGAGTCTGACGGGGGGAGCAAGGTCCCGATTCCGGAAACTCTCGGTCTCCACCGCTTCTCCGGCCGCGCCGGCCACCTTCTCCCGGGGAGGAGGAGGTGGCCCGCGGCGCGAGCCGCGGCGCGCTTGGCTTAATGGGCGTGGCCGTGGCCGTCGTCGGTGGACTTGGCGGGCGCGACGTAGCTCTTGGGCTGGTAGGGATAGCGCACGTCGTCGACCCACCACTCGTAGGCTCGTTTGCCCTCGGGAACCGTCGCCTTGAGGATCGCCAGGGCGAACTCGGGCCCCTGGTGGTCGTGGTCGTCGTCCTTGCCGCCGGCGCCCCCCTCAACCTTGAAGACCGCCAGGGCGACGGGAGTCAGATCCTCGCTGCCGATCGCCTCGATCTCAACGAACGTGATGGCTCGCTCCGGGTCGGACTTCAACTCCTCGCTGAGATGCTTGAGCGGGCCGTACCGCATCTCGGTCATGGCCGCTTCCTCGCGTTGCGAGGACATCTGCGAGAGATTCTCCTGAGGCGTGGTGGAGGCGCGGGCCCTCGGGGTGAGGCCGACGTAATACAGGTCGGCCAGCGGCGACTCCTTGAGCATCTTCGCGTACCGCACGGCGAAGAGGCCGGCCTCCCGCTTGATCAGATAGGTTTGGACCGTGCTGATGGTCGCGATCGAGAGGCCGAAGATCAGCCCCATGGCGATCCCGGCCCGCGCCAACCCCCGGCCGGTCAGCGTGTCGGGCCGGCGCTGGATGGCGCGTTCGGCCGAAACGCCCAGCAGGACGGCCAGCGCGGCGAAGATGTAGAAGACCGGGCTGGTGAAGCTGAAAAACGCCAACACGCCGCAGATCAAGGCGAAGATCGCCCGCGTGCTGACGGCCCGATAGGTTGGAATCTCGTTCTCGATGACCGATCGCTGGACGGGCTTGGGTTCGGTCGCGTCGGGGGAAGATTCTTGGTCGATCGCCACGAATAACTCCTCGGAAATCCCGATCCGAGAGGGATGAGCCGAAAAAAGACAACACTGGAACAGCGGGCCCCGGATCAGGGGTTTTGGCCATGTTTGAGGCTAATCGCTGGGCCGTCGCGCGTCAAGGATCAGCGGAGGACCAAGCCCGCTCCCAGGCCAGAATCGGGCGCCAGGAGCCAGGTCGCGAAGGCGAGGCCGACCCAGAACACCCCTAGAGCCCAGCCGGTGACGTTCGTCCACGACCAGTCGCGTCCGGCCAGCCCGGCGCGCAGGCCCGCCAGCAGGACGGCCAGGATAATCAGCCCCATGGTCCGTTCGCCGAGCGGGGTGGCCCAGTTGAGAGTCTTCAGATGACCACCGGCGACGGCGACGATGTTGAAGATCCAGATCAAGAGTCCGCCGGTCAGCCAAAGCAGCTCGCCCAGGCCGCCGCCGGCTCGCCCGGTTCGCGAGAGGATGAATGGCCCGACCAGCGCCAGCGCTCCGGCGATCGTCGCCAGGCACGAGAGCAGATGCGTTGGCGGCCACGTCACCATTCCCTTGCGGACCAAAAGACCAATCGACCAGCCGACGGCTCCGACCAAGAGCAGAGCGGTGACGATGGGGGGAGGCGACGAGGGGGAGCCGCCGCCCGGGGCGCGTTTGGATGCCATGGGACTCGTCGGGGTAACTCCGGGGGAAGGCGAGGCCCGGGCTCGGAGCGACGCGGCGCGAGCGGACGGGAAGACGGGCCTCAACCCTCTTTTTCTTCGGCCACGGAGTCCCCCGGCCGATAGTCGTCCGAGCGCCCCGCGGGCCGGGTCGCGCCGATCGTCCGTCAAGGGCCGCGCGATCAGCGCAGAGCGGCCACCGTGTCGGTGGGCTCGTCTCCGGCGGGCTGGATCGGGTCGGCTCCGGAGTCGACGTCTTTGACGTCAAGGATCACCTGCTCGCGCCTGGGGTTGAGAACGACCCGCTCTCCCTCCTCAAGTCCCCCGGCGACCTCCAGCATGTCGTGGGTCGCGTCGCCGAGCGCGACTTCGCGCCGCTCCAGACCGTCTTCATGGGCGACGTAGCAGACGTCGCGGCCGTCCTCGCTGGCCACGGCCTCAATCGGCACGGCCAGCACGTCGGGCCTGGGGTCGAAGAAGAGTTCGACGTGGGCGGTCATGCCGGGCAGCAGGCCCTTTCGGGACAGTTCGTCGATCCGGACGACGCCCTCGAAATAGCGGACGTCCGACCACCACTCGGAAACCGGCAGCGAGGCAATCGACGTGACCTTGCCCGTCATCACCGCGCCGGGGGCCCCCTCAAGCATGACTCGGGCGCTCATGCCCCGCTTCACCTTGTCGACGACCGATTCGTGCAGCATCGCCACGACCTCCATTTTGTTGAGGTCGGGCAGATAGAACAGATCCTGCTTCTGATGAACCGAAATTCCAGGCTCGATCACGATGTTGCGCCGAGAGTTGTTGGCGTAGATGACGTAGCCGTCGTGCGGGGCCCGGATGGTGCAGTACTCCACCTGCTCTTCGAGCTTCTCAAGGCGTTCCAGACCATGCTGGAGCTGGCGATCCCGATAGTGGAGCGTGGCCTCGCGGGCGATCTCCACCTTCTTCAGCTCCTGAAGCATCCGGGGCGCGGTGTAACGCTCGAAGAGCCGCCGGGCGCCGGTTTGTTGCTCCAGGTTGAAGAGGGCCCGGTCGTAGTTCTGCCGCTCGCCGACGACCTGGCTCTTGGAGGCGTACCCCTTGTCGCTCATCCGGAGCGTCCAGTCGAGCCGGTCCTTGCAGCGGGTCAGTTCGGACTGGGCCAGGGCGATGAGCCGCTGGTGATCCTTGAGCGTTTCATTCATCACGCCCTTCTCGTACTCGGTGATCGCCAGCTTGGCGACCTCCAGGTCCAATTCCGCCTGGCGATGATCGGCCCGCGCCCGCTCGACGGCGATTTGCTGCTGCCTGAGCAACTCCTCATATTCCGAGGAGTCGAGCCGGGCCAAAACGTCCCCCTCCTTGACGACCGAGCCGTCGGGGATCACTTCGATGAGCGTCGAGGCGCCCCCCGCGGCGAGTCGCCGGCCCGCGACGCCGACCGAGATGTGCTCCAACCTGCATTCGATCACCGTCCGCTTGGAGCTTTGCAGCGTTCCCATCGCGGTCATCGAGCCGCCCAGAACCGTCCGGCTCACCGGAGCGAACTCGTAACGCTCGGCCAGGGGACGCGAGCCTCCGATCAACCATTCCGAATGGGTCGCGGCAATTCCAATCGAAGCGCCCGCGACGACGACGAACGCGATCATCTTCAGTGACGATCGGATTCTCTGGAATGCGCGCATCGATCGAAACTCCTGATTTTGGGGAGAGCGCGAGCCGAGGGAGGGTCATCCCGCGCTGGGGTGGTGGGAGGGACCGGCCAAGCTCGACCGGCGGGGGCTGATGGGCCGCGCGAATCCGGGCTCCGCGAGCGATTTTCGGGCGGGTCGGGGCGATCCCCATCCAGCGCCCGGAACAATTTCGCGACAAGCCCCGTTTCATTCGACCACGGCCGCGGGGGAGAGAAAATCGGTCGACCATTCGGGCCGTCGCCTTGCCGCGCGTCCCGAGCCAACGTCCAACCGAGGATTCTCCGGGAAACTCATTCCGGAATCCAACAAGCGGCCACTGTAAAACAAAAGTTGCACGCAATCAACCCCAATTCGGGCGATTGTGCCGGAGACGCCCTCGCCGCGGCCGCGCGGCCCGGACTCCGACCTGGATGAACTCGCGGCCGCCCTTGCCCGATTGAGCGCCCGAGTGATTATAATCGGTAATTGAGTTGGATTCGATGAGGTGGGGCCGTCAGTGAGGCGTGGATGAAGGTCGAGACCATGACAAGGCCGGCGATCGCCGACTCGGGGGGTGCTCATCGCGGGGCCTCCTCGATCAAACCCGAACTGCTCGCGCCGGCGGGGGATCGAACCTGCGTTCAGGCGGCCGTGGCCGCCGGAGCCGACGCGGTCTACTTTGGTTTAAAGCGCCATAACGCGCGGATCCGTGCCGCCAATTTCGACGGGATCGACCTGGCCGAGACGATGGCCCACCTCCACCAGCGCGGGGTGAGGGGCTACGTCACGCTCAACACGCTCGTCTTTCCCGACGAGCTGGCCGACGTCGAAGCGGCGATTCGCGAGCTGACCACCGCCGGGGTCGACGCGGTGATCGTCCAGGACTTGGGGCTGGCCCGCCTGATCGGAGCCGTCTCGCCGGAGTTGGAGATTCACGCCTCGACCCAGATGTCGATCACCAGTGAAGAGGGGGTTCGCCTGGCCGCCGAGCTGGGCTGCTCGCGCGTGATCCTGGCCCGCGAACTCTCGATCAAGGAAATCGAAAAAATTCGAGCGGAGTCGGAACTTCCCGTCGAGGTCTTCGTCCATGGCGCGATCTGCGTCGCCTATTCCGGCCAGTGCCTGACCAGCGAGGCCCTTGGGGGGCGGTCGGCCAATCGGGGCGAATGTGCCCAGGCGTGCCGGATGCCTTACGAAATCGTGTGCGACGGCGAGGAGGTGGACCTTGGGAAAACCCAGTACCTCCTCAGCCCACAAGACCTGGCCGCCCACGACCTGATTCCCGAGCTGATCCGCGTGGGCGTGGCGAGCCTCAAAATCGAAGGGCGGCTCAAGTCTCCCGAATACGTCGCCAACATCACCGGCCACTACCGCCGGGCCATCGACGAGGCCTGGGCCGGCCGCGCCGCCGAGTTCTCGCCCCGCGACGTCGAGGAGATGCAGCTTTCCTTCTCGCGCGGATTCAGCCACGGGTTTCTGGACGGCAACAACCACAAAGTCCTGGTGCGCGGCGATTACGCCAAGAAGCGCGGGGTTTATCTGGGCGCGGTGGAATCGGTCGGCCGATCGGGAGTGAGGCTCGCCCCCTCAACGCTCGTCAAGCCCGGCGACGGCCTGGTCTTCGATGGCGACGACCAGACCGGCCTCCCGGAGCAGGGGGGGCGGGTGTACGAGGTCCTGAACGCGAAGAACGGGGCCGTCGAGCTTCGCTTCGGACGCGGCGCGGTTGACGTTTCCCTGCTTCGCCCGGGGCAGGGGGTCTGGAAGACGGACGACCCCGAATTGACGGCGCGTCTTCGGCGATCCTTGGAGGACCCCTCGGCCCGCCTGGTCGATCTCGGCTTGCGAGCGCGGGCCGCGGTCGGCGAGCCGCTTCGGGTCGAGGCTCGTTCCTCGTCAGGCTTCTCGGCGTCGGCGGTCGGCGATTCCCCGCTGGCCGTCGCCGAGGCGCGCCCGGCCGACGAGGCGCTGCTGCGCGAGCAGCTTGGGCGGTTGGGCGGAACCGCGTACCGCCTGAATTCGCTGGATGTCGAGATCAAGGGCGGACCGATGGTCCCCAAGAGCATGCTCAACCAGCTCCGTCGCGAGCTGGTGGCGCGGCTTGACGCGGCCTCGGCCGCTCCCTCGCCACGCCCCCTCGCTCCCGAGCCGGTTCTCCCCGCGCTCCTGGCGCCGATCCTCGCCGAGCGGGAGCGCGGGCGACGGTCCGCGGATGAACCCGCGGCGAGCCGGACGAACCTGGCGGTCCTTTGCCGCCGAACCGATCAGATCGAGGCGGCGACGGCGCTGGGGATCACGACGATTTACGCCGATTATCAGGACATCAAGGAATACGCCCAGGCCGTGGCCGCCGCCCGACGCGCGGGGGCGTCGATCTTCGTGGCGACGCCGCGGATCGAGAAGCCGGCCGAGCGGAACCTGTTCAAATATCTGGGCAAGGTGGGCGCCGACGGCCTGCTCGTCCGCAACGCCGGGGGGCTTTATTACTGCGCCGAGGCCGGGATTCCGTTCGTGGCCGATTTCTCGCTCAACGCCGCCAACGCGCTGACGGTCGCGCTCTTGCGCGACCGAGGAGCCCGGCGCGTCACGGCCTCCTACGACCTGAACGCCGGTCAGCTTTTCGACCTGATCGAGAGCGTTCCCGCCGAGTGGCTCGAGGTGGTGATTCATCAGCAGATTCCCATGTTCCACATGGAGCACTGCGTCTTCTGCGCCTTCCTCTCGCCGGGGACCGACCACACCAACTGCGGCCGTCCGTGCGACGTCCACGACGTGAAGCTGCGGGATCGAGTCGGCGCCGAGCATCCCTTGAAGGCCGACGTCGGCTGTCGCAACACGCTTTTCAACGCCACCCCACAAACCGCCGCCGAGTTCCTGCCGAAGCTGGTTTCCAGGGGAGTCGAGAACCTCCGGATCGAGTTCCTCGACGACTCCCCCGAGGACGTCGCCCGGATCGTGAACCTCTACCGTGAGACCCTGAACGGCCAGCGCGACGGCAAGACCCTGTGGCGGGCGCTGAAGGCGTCGAACCAGTACGGCGTGACCCGGGGGCCGCTCGCGGTTCTCTGAGCGGTCCGTTGTGGATAATAAGTCGGCGGTTCGGTTGGTTGGGAGGGCGAGGCTCCCGCCGAGCCGGGACCTGGCGTGGGGCTCGGCGGGAGCCTCGCCCTCCCGTAACCAAGCGCGACGAAGCACCTCCCGTCCTTTGAAGAACTTCCGATGAATCCCAAGCGCGGAATTGTTTATCTCGTCGGCGCCGGGCCCGGCGACCCTGGGTTGCTGACCCTTCGGGGCGCCTGGGCCATTGGAAGGGCCGACGTGGTCGTTTACGACCACCTGGCCAATGCTCGGCTGCTCGACCTGGCGCCGTCGTCGGCCCTTCTCATCCGCGCGGGGAAGTGGATCGGCCGCTGCACGCTCCGGCAGGACGAGATCAACGAAACGCTTCTGGAGCACGCCCAGGCCGGCAAGGTGGTGGTCCGGCTCAAGGGGGGAGACCCGCTCGTTTTCGGCCGAGGCGCCGAGGAGGCCGAATTCCTCCGCGCCCACGGCATCCCGTTCGAGTTCGTGCCGGGCGTCACCGCGGGAGTCGGCGTGACGGCCTACGCGGGGATTCCGCTGACGCTCCGAGGCGTGTCCTCGGCGGTCGCCTTCGTGACCGGGCACCAGGACCCGGCCTCGCTGTCACGCGACGACCGATCGCGGATCGACTGGCCAGCCCTGGCGCGGTTTCCCGGCACGCTCGTCTTCTACATGGGAGTGACCCACCTCGACTCGATCCGCCGGGCCCTCATTGGCGAAGGGAAATCTCCCGAGACCCCCACGGCCGTCGTTGAATCGGGGACGCTGCCCAACCAGCGCGTGATCGTCGGCTCCCTCTCCGACATCGTCGAGCGAGCCAAGGAGAACAACGCGCGCCCGCCCGCCCTGCTGATCGTCGGCGACGTGGTCGAGCAACGCGAGGCGCTCGCCTGGTTCGAGTCGCGCCCCCTCCTCGGCCAGCGGATGGTGATCACCCGCCCCCGCGACGAGGCCCTGAGCGCGGCGGCGCCGCTGGAGGAACTCGGGGCCGAGATCCTGATCGCGCCGACGGTTGAGATCCATCCCCCCGACGATTTCGGGCCGCTCGAC
>Ga0180216_1003947_pt1 | contig 11403 bp, 11 predicted proteins | sample eDN3rd37CBELigMG_FD_128879 | JGI IMG/M metagenome (GOLD analysis project Ga0180216, IMG submission 128879) | Enriched Miracle-Growth compost microbial communities from Emeryville, California, USA - eDNA 3rd pass 37_C BE-Lig MG (version 2)... ...
GAGTCTTGGGGGCCCGCGTTGGATAACGCGTATGCTACGTTCATGCACGCATCGTATTGGGGGTGCGCATGTTCCCCCATTCCAGGCCGGCAACTCTCGACAACGGCGGTAGCGCGAACCAAGATGCAACTAAGCCGCGCCGTCGGCTCCCAAAGCAGCTTGTAAACCAGCGCAATCGTTCCACGCGCATCCCATACCCAAGGCATATTCCGGCATCGAGGAGAACTGTTGTCATGAAACGACGCGACTTCCTGGCGGCATCGTTGGCGGCTGGCGCCGCTTCGCTGGTCACGGCCCAGGGCAAGGCCGCTGAGGAGGGCAAGCAAGACAAGGCCGAAGGCACGCGGCGCAAGTTCAAACTCAAGTACGCGCCGCACTTCAATATGTTCCGCAACTCGGCCGGCAATGACCTGATCGACCAACTCAAGTTCATGGCCGACCAGGGCTTCACCGCGCTGGAAGATAACGGCATGAGCCGCCGCGATGTCGCCACTCAGGAAAAGATTGCCCGCGAGATGGAGCGGCTGGGCATGGAGATGGGCGTGTTCGTGGCCATCGCCGATTTCAAGGAGCCGATCTTTACCTCGGGCCGCGAGGAACATCAGCAGCGCGTGTTGGAGGCGGTTCGCAATGCCGTGGAAGTGGCCAAACGCGTCAACGCCAAGTGGACCACGATCGCGCCGGGCACGTTCGATCATAAACTGCCGCTAGGCTACCAGACGGCCAACTGTGTCGAACTGCTGCGCCGCTGCGCGGAGATCTGCGAGCCGTCGGGCCTGGTGATGGTGCTCGAACCGCTCAATCACTTCGCCGACCATCCTGAAATGTTCCTGCACCAGATTCCGCAGGCCTATCAGATTTGTCGCGCGGTCAATAGCCCTAGCTGCAAGATCCTGTTTGATATCTATCATCAACAGATCACCGAAGGGAACCTGATTCCTAACATCGACCGGGCGTGGAGCGAGGTCGCATACTTCCAGGTTGGCGACAACCCGGGCCGCAAGGAACCGACCACCGGCGAGATCAACTATCGCAACATCTTCAAGCACCTGTACAACAAGGGCTACCAGGGCATCGTGGGCATGGAACACGGCAACAGCAAGCCCGGCGTTGAAGGCGAGCAGGCCGTGATCAATGCCTATGTCGAGTGCGATTCGTTCTAGGTAACACCGTCTGTCCACAGGCGAAGTGCAAAGCCACCGACGCCCGCGGCCGGGTAACACCGCCGCGGGCGCTATCAATTTGTGCCGCGTTTTTCAGCACGCGGTTGTGCGCTATGGCGCCGGGGCGCTTCGTTTTTGCGCCCTATATTTATTGCAATCGGCACATCCTGCCGCTTCGTGATGCAGTGCAGCGCCTGGAACCTGTTTCTGGCTACAGCGCGGCGGCGGTAGGTTCGCAACGGCATGCCGGCTGCTTGTACGTACGTTGGCCGGTGCCGGCCGTATCAATCACCCCTCGGCCGGATGGTTAGCAAAATATTTGACTTTAGATAACTGGCTCCATACCATGTAAGGCTCGGCGCACGAGCCCTCTTTACGTCCACTTTTTGGCCGGAGCTGCGTCAACATGAAAAAAGCCGACATGAAGATCTTCAAGGAAAAGCTGCTGGCATTGAGGGCGCGGCTGCGTGGCGATTTCAAGCAGATGGCCGAAGCGGCCCTGCACAACAATCGCGAAACGCCCGATCACCGCAACGGTATGCCGATCCATATGGCCGACCTCGGCACCGACGCTTATGAGCAGGAATTCACGCTCAGCCTGATGCAGTCGGAAGAAGATACATTGGCGGCCATCGAAGAGGCGCTGCAGCGGATTGAAGACGGCACCTACGGCACGTGCGTGGAGTGTGGCGAGCAGATCAAGAAGATGCGGCTGAACGCCCTGCCCTTCACGCCGCTTTGCATCCGCTGCGCCGAAGTCGCCCAGCAGGGACGTTAATCCTAACTGTCCTCTTTGGTGCCCCCCCCAGTAACCCGCGACCGCGCTACCGGTACGCGTTGGAGGCGGTGGCGCTTCCGCTGGTCATTGCGCTGGCTGATGGGCGCGCAGTTGGCCGCGCATGGCTCATGGCGCGGCGCTGTCTTGCGCAGCAGGGCTTAACCGGCCAGATCAGCGCCGGCCAGGATCTTTCGCCGGCGCTTTTCTTCAACCGGCAAGCTGCAGCGTTGGCTTACAGCGCTCAGTCTACGGCGCTCACGGATTGGCCTGGAGCGAACGGCTCACGTCGGTCTTGTAGGCTGACATGGCTGGAAGGTAGCCGGCCAACGTGGACAGCACTACCAGGCCCGGCAGCAGCAGTGCTTCCCAGCGTACAAAGCTGAAGAAGCCCAGGTACACGCCGGTGTATTCCACCATCAAGCCGCTGAGCACGCCGATGGCGGCATGCCCCAGGATGAAGCCGGCCAGCCCGCCGCCCAGCGACAGCCCGATCGATTCCAGCAAGATCACCGTCATCACGGTGCTACGGCGAGCACCCAGGGCGCGCATCACGGCAATATCGCGGCGGCGGTCACTCATCGAGTTATAGATGCTGACCATAATCCCGATGCCGGCCACCACCACGATCAAGCAGGTCAGCAATAGCAGCAGCGACCGCAGGTTGCCCACGATGTTCTCGAACAACTGGAAGATGATTCGCGTGGGCGCCACCGCCTGAGCCGTGGGGTTCTTGTTGATGTACTTGTTCAGTGAGATGGCGGCGATCGGGTTGTGGGGATCGGTGCGGATCAGGATGGCCGTTACCTCGCGCTTGTCGATCGGCAGCGCCTGCGGGGATGCATGACCGCCCTGCGGCACAAAGGACGAAAGCTCGTTCTCCAGGCCCGGCTGGGTCAGGTTGCCCGTCTCGCGAATCGACGGATCGAAGGCGTGGCCGTCCAGCAGGTAGAAGCCTTCGATATTGACGAACACGGCCCGATCGTTGGGCGTGCCGGTGGGCTCCAGGATGCCGACGACTTCGAACGAGGTATCCTTGTGCACGTGGCCTTCGGGGCCGATGCCGTGCGTGGAGTTGAACTTGTCGCCCAGCTTGAGGCCCGTTTCGCGGGCAACCCGCGAACCGATCACCGCTTCAAAGAAGTTCTCGGTTTTGAAATTGCGGCCTTCGGCAAACTGGTAGTACTGGCCGGGCGCGTAATCGATTTCGAACAGCGACGGCTCGGTGCCGACCACGCGGAAATCCTGGTAGCTGTCGCCCAGGCAGTAGGGGATCGCCACATCGACCGCTGAGGCAAATCGCCCTCGCGGTTGGCGCGGCAGCAGCGCATAGCCCGCGCCCCCGCCCAGCATGCCGGCCGCTTCGATCATCTGCTCCGACGTGCCGCGCTTGAACTGCAAGTAGAAGTCGTACGGCACGTTTTCTACTGGCGTGCTGAGGTGGTACACCGTGTTCAGCACCAGTTGCAGCGCGCCGCCCTTGGCGCCCACGATCAGGTCGAAGCCTTGGGCGTTGCGGGTGAACGTTTCTTCGACCGTGTTCATGATCACCAGCACGGTCACCACCAGGGCCACGCCCAGGGCCATGGAGAGCGCCGTTAGCCAGCTTGAGAGGGCCCGCTGCTGAATGCTCCGCCACGCGATTTTGAACAAGCTCATAGTTGGTTGATCTCCTCGAGCCGGTCGACGCGGGCAAACTGCGATGCCACCTCCGGCGTGTGCGTAACCAGGATCAGGGCCACCCGCTCTTCTTCGCACGTCTGGCGGATCAGGTCGACAATGTGCTGCTGGTTGCTGGGGTCGACGTTGGCGGTCGGTTCATCGGCCAGCAGAAGCCGCGGCCGGTTGGCCAACGCCCGGGCGACGCTTACCCGCTGCTGCTCGCCGACCGAAAGCTGGCTGGGCTTGTGCGTGAGCCGGTCGCCCAGCCCTACGCGCTCCAGCAGGTTGATGGCCCGGCTGCGATCGACCGCGCCGCCGGCGAACGCCATCCCCAGCATGACATTCTCCAGGGCCGAGAACCCGGGCAACAGGTTAAAGGTCTGAAACACGTATCCGATGTGGTCTGCCCGAAAGCGGTCGCGCTGAGCCTCGGGCAGCGCGGCGATATTCACGCCGGCCACGTTGACGTTGCCGCGATCGGGCTGGCTGATGCCGGCGATGATGTGCAGCAGCGTGGTCTTGCCGGAGCCGCTGCGGCCCATCAGTACCACCTGCTCGCCGGTGCCCACGTGGTAACGGGGAATATTGAGGATCGGCAGTCGCTTGCCGTTGGGCTCGATATAGCTCTTGGAGACTTGAATCAGGTCAAGCATGAGCAACCACCGCTTCCTGGGCGGGAGAGTCGTGGGATGGTGAATCGGGCTGGCTGCACATGGCCGCGCGGGATCGCCGGCGCACCTGGGGCCGCTGGCCCTGCCGGATGGCCGCCGCGAGGGTGATCGTTGCCGTCTGCCGGTGCATAGGGGGGGGCAAATCGCGCGCTGCAATCCCCCCTTCTGTCGGCGCGAACCAGAGGCGCCAAGCCACGGCACCCCGTCGGAGGGTACTACGTTGCCAGCGGCCGATAGTTCGCCAGCTTGGTGGGCCCTGGCAGTTTTGTGGGTCGCGGGGCTTTGCGGGACTGCGGCCTTTTGGTTGGCTGCGCTGGCAGAGGGATCATGCCATAAAGCTTTGGCGTGGTTCAAGCCCGGAGCTGCCAGCGATTGTGGTATTGGCGCGGCCGACGAGTCGTTTGCCGATCCGGACCGCGCTACTGGTAGCTCGATGGTTGTGTGTGGTGTAAAATTTGTGAGATCAGGCACTTATTGCGATGTATTGCTTGTTGTCTCCCCCCTTCAGCGTTGACGTCTGACAAACCGATTCTCTACCATTGAACCTGCGAAGTGTTCTGAATTGCCGGCTTAGGTTGACGGCTGTCGTAACGAACGCCCCCATAAGAGGCCCAGCACGTGGCAGTCGCATTGCCAGAGACGATCAAGCCCGTCGAACTGGATTGGCACGCGGAGAACGACGTGATTCACGTCATTCCCCGTAACCAAAAGCGGTTCGAAATCCAGAAGGATAGGGCGATCGAGATTCTGCAGCGCGCGAAGGATGCGGAGCGTTTCCATCAGCAGTTCAGTTTGCTGCTGGACCGGTTGGCTGAGTGGGTTCGGGGGCACGAGTCTGAAATCGCCCAAGCGATCATTACGTTGCAGGATGGCCGGCTCACCTTTGTGGTTGTCCGCAACAAGGCTTTGTATGACGAGCAGTTCCAGGACGACTTGGCTGACTTGGACTGCGATATTGCCAACGACCCAGACTTGGACCTGATCAAGCTTAAGACATTGGCCCTACCGATCGTTGGTGGGGAGGCGTTGCGGTCATTCTTAGATGAGCGCCTCGTGCTGGTGTACTATGGCAACGGAAGGCGACCACATCCGGCTGGCGAATCGCAACCATGAGTTGCTGTTGAAGCTTCTCGCAGATGGCGGCTTCCCCGATTGGGCGGTGACGGTCGCTTTCTATAAGGCGGTTCACGTCGTGGAAGCGGCCTTTGCGTCACTCAAGGTCCATTCCGCGAGTCATACCGCCCGTGAAGAAATGCTTAAACGTCCAAGGTTTAAGGGGTTGTGGAAGGACTATTCGCATTTGCTAACGGCATCGCGGATTGCCCGTTACCTTTCTTCGAGTGGCGCAGGGGAATTTCACAGCTTTTCAGATTATCTTGATCTGGAAGGGGTGAAGAAGTTGGTTCGCAAACGTCTGTACGGCGTTGAACAGGGAACCTTGGCTTTTCTCACCACAGGCGGTAAGGGGGGGCTTGAAGAAGATCGACCCTGCGGCGGTTTAGCGGTCTGCTTGCCGGCCCAGCTCAGAAAATGCCAGACTGGCAGCAGAGAATGCCGATAGAAGGCCGTTGACAGGCACCCCTTGCGTTTGCGATATTTTCTTGTTTCCGCTGGTCTTTTGTGGGCTGGCGGTACGCCTGCCATGCGAGCGCACCCTCAGGCCCGCCCGTGCAACCCGATGGGGCGGCGAGGGAGATTCATATACATAAAAGCTTTGACTGTAGGAGGTTACGTTGGCAGTCCGGATTCGGATGAAGAAGTTGGGGCGGACGCATCGTCCCTTCTATCGCATTTGTGCCATGGACAGCCGCGCCCCTCGCGACGGCCGTGCCCTGGAAGAGTTGGGCACCTACGACCCGATGGTGCCGGAAACCGATGCCCGCGTGGTGCTCAACCGCGAGCGCGTTGATTACTGGCTCTCGGTCGGCGCCCAGCCCACCGAAAAGGTCAAGGTCCTGATCAAGAAGTACGGGACCGGCGGCACGCATTTGAAGCAGCAGGAAGAAGCGTTGGCCCGGCTCCAGCAGCGGGGTTACGGCCAGCCGCCGGTGGCCAAAAAGGCCAAGCCGGCGCAGGCTGCCGCGGCGGAGGGGAGCGAGGGCTAGCGCCCCATGCGGTTCGACGTGGTGACCCTGTTTCCCGATATGTTCCAGGGTTACCTGGGCCAGAGCCTGCTTCGTAAAGCCATCGACGCCGGCTTGGTCAACGTGCAACTGCACAACCTGCGCGATTGGGCCCAAGGCAAGCATCGCCAGGTGGACGACCGCCCCTTCGGCGGCGGCCCCGGCATGGTGATCATGGTCCAGCCCGTGGTCGAATGCGTCGAGGCGGTGCAGGCGATGGAGCCCGAGCAGCCTGGGCAGGTTGTCCTGCTCACGCCGCAGGGTGAGCCGCTCAACCAGCGCGTGGTGGAAGAATTGGCCGCCCAGCCGCGGCTGATCATCCTCTGCGGCCGGTACGAAGGGTTCGACGAGCGCGTCCGTGAGATCCTCCAGCCCCGCGAGATCTCCATCGGCGACTATATCCTCAACGGAGGAGAAGTCGCCGCCATGGTGGTGATCGACGCCGTGGTGCGGCTGGTGCCGGGCGTGCTGGGCGATGAACGCAGCAGCCAGGATGATTCGTTCTCCAGCGGCAACCGCCTGCTGGAGTTCGCCCAGTACACGCGCCCCAGAGAGTTCCGCGGCTACGCCGTGCCCGATGTCCTGCTTAGCGGCAATCATCCGGAGATTGCCCGCTGGCGAAAACAACAAAGCCTGGAGCGGACGCGACAGCGGCGGCGCGACCTGCTCGAGAACCAACCGCCCGAACCAGGCGATCAGCAGCGCGGCCAATCAACCTAGACGCCGAGCCGCTCGCCGTGTCCGGCCCGCACGTGGGCAGCCAACGGCAGCCTCGCCACCAATCCATATCCATACGAAACAGCAGCTAGATCACTGAGGAGTCGCCTCCCATGAGCCAACAAATCATCGCCAAGGTTGAAGAGAAATACCTCAAGGCGGAGAAGCCGGAGTTCGAGATCGGCGACACCGTCGACGTCCACACCCGGATTCTGGAAGGCGACAAAGAGCGTATCCAGATCTTCACCGGCGTGGTCATCGCCCGCAGCGGTTCGGGCGTCCGCGAAATGTTCACCGTCCGCCGGATCGTGCAGGGCGAAGGCGTGGAACGCAAGTTCCCGCTGCACTCGCCCCGTATCGCCAAGGTCGAAGTGAAGCGGCACGGTGTGGTCCGCCGGGCCAAGCTGTACTACCTCCGCGATCGCGTCGGCCGGGCTACCCGCCTCAAGGAACGCCGCGTGAAGGGCGAAGAGTAAGCCACCGCACGCTGCGCGGCACATCAGAATTGAACAAGAAAAGGCGGGCGCTTTGCGCCCGCCTTTTTGTTTTCCCGCCGGGGCGTTGTCTCTCACCCGCCGCGTTAACCGTGGTCGCCCACCTTAACGCTTTGGGCAGGCTGCAGCGCCGCGGCACTCGCCTCGAGCTTGGCCGAACGGCGGCCCAGCATCGGGATCGGCTCGGCCAGGTCCGCCCGCAGTTGCGCTACCTTGCCTTCCAGCCGTTGGCGTTCGGACTCGAACTGTTCGATGGCTTCGACCTGCTGCTCCAGGCCGGCAAACAGTTGCTTGAGCGAATCGGCCTGCGACCACTGGCGGGCCATTTGGGCCACCTTGTCGGTGAGGCCGCGCCGCAGACCCAGCGTGAAGAACCACAGCAGGGTCGAGCACCATAGCAGCAGCCAGAACAGGGCCTGCAAGAAGAAGTCGAAGCCCAGCACCGGAGCCGCCTGCGTGGTCAGGCCCAGTTCGGGGGCCAGCCAGGCGTCGTAAAAGAAGTTCTTGCCCAGCCGCAGCAGGATAGCTGCCACCACGATCAGCAGCATGATTTCGTAGAACCAGCGTTTGAACCAGCCGGTGCGGCGGCGGGCCTGCTCGCTGATGATCGTCTGGAGCTCGTTGCCCGCCATGGCCACGAATTCTCGCCCTGCCTCAGCGGCTTCGTCCTGGACGACCTCGGCCGCGAGTGCATCGCGGGGCACGCCGGCTTTGTAGGCGTAGCCGTCGAGCTTGAAGCGGGCTTCGCCGAGCTCGGCGTCGGTCCAGGCCCAGTTGGGCGTTTCTTGCCAGGCTTCGGCCTTACGCTCCAGCACCTTGGTGCGCAGGCGGCGGCCGCCTTCCAGCACGCCCCAAATCGCCAGTTGGGCTGGCGTGCGCATCCGGACCAGAGCGGCTCCAGAGACCAAACCGCCCAGGCCTTGGAAGGTCCGCAGCACCATCGAGAACGGGCTGAATCCCCACCGCGAGGCGATCTCGCCCAGCAACCGGCTTTCCCACACGCGGCGGTTGTTCAGTAGTTCTTCTTGCATGTGGTTCGCCAGCTTGGCGCCCAGCTCCTGGCGTTTCTTGGCGATGGCCTCCTTGAGTGCCTGCACCTGGGGCATGCCTTCCTGGATCTTCACCCCGCAGCGGTCGAGCGTCTGCGCGAGCAGGTCGAGGAAGTTGGCCCGGCGAATCCGGTTGGCGGCGCTGCCGGCCAGTTCGTGGCTGAGCAGATCGAGCAGCTTGGCGAATTCGCCCGGGGGATCGCCGCCGCTTTGGGCCGCCCGCAACGCCGCGAGCGAATCGACAAAGAACATCGCCCGCGGCTCAATCCCCTGCTCTTGCAGGCTTTCGCGCCAGTGCGCGCGAATGTCGGAATCGCGATCGGCATGCGTCTGAATGAACACCAGGTGGGCGCCTGCCGCGGCGCCGCGCAGTTCTTCGGCCAGCCGGGCGTTGAGGTACTTCTGTTGAGTTGAAACCACCAGCAGCACGTCGCAGTGCGGCAGGATCGCCCGCAGCCGGGCCAGATTGGTGGCCGCGGCCGTTTCGTCCTCGGTGGTATCGGGATCGGGGCAGTCGACAATGACCAGGTGGTTCAGGCCGGGAATGTCGCGATGCACCGTGCGGACCAGGCTGGGATCCAGCCCGATCATCGCCGGCGACACATCGCTGCGGCAGATCATCACCGGGTCGAGGGTGGTGGGGCGGATGCGGCCGGTTTGCGTCACTTCCTCGCCTACCAGCGCGTTAACCAGCGAGCTTTTGCCACTGCCGGTCCCCCCCAACGTGGCCACCACCAGCGGCGCATCGAGCCGGACGCGCAGCGATTGAGTCCGCTCGGTCAGCCGCCGCACCAGCGCTTGGCAGATGCGGGCCGGCGGCCAATCCGGCGCGTGGTCCGACCACTTCTGCAGGTCGGCCAGCAGCGCATCGACATCGGCCAGCAGTTCCAGGGAGGCAAGGTCGTGCGATTCCATACAGCCACTTTTGCGCCATCGATCAATCGCGGCCGCTCAGGCACCTTGGGGGAAATACGTTCCCCCGCCCGGCCGCCGGCACCTAAAGGTTACCTTCTGCCGGGCGCCTCGGCCATGCCGGGTTCGTTGTCAAAACCGGCTTGCGCCGGCCATCACCAGGATCAACAGCAGCAGGATGAGGATGGCAAAGACCACGGCACCGGCGATCTTGGCCTTGGAAACCGGGGCCTTGCCCGTCACCTTGCCGGTTTGGCCGTTGATGAGGAACCGGAAGGTTCCTTCGCCGTAGTGGTACGCCATGATCCACACCGGCAGGAGTATCGGCTCGCTACGCAGGTTGGCGATCCGCACGTTAACCTTGACATTGCGATTTCCCGGCCCGATGTAGTTGGCGATGCAGGCTTCGCGTTCTAGCGCTTCCAGCCCCTGCCGGGCAAGCGGCCGCGCGTACTTGCGCGGCACCGTGAATTGTTCCACCGTGATCGAATTCAGATCGACCTGGTCCGGCGGCACCGCGCGGCTCAGATCGAAGGGGCACAAGTCGTACGTTTCCTTGGCTGTGAGGACGCTACTGGCGCCGATCAGCAGGCCGTCGTGGTGGCCGTGGTGCTCGCCACTGATTGGGTACCAGTTGGATCGCGCACCCGGCGGCGTGCGGTTGGTATCGGCGGTCCAAAAGGTATGCGTGTCGGCCGAGAACACCCAATAAGGCACGTAAACCGGGGTCATGGCCACCACCTTCGCCCGCATGGCCAAATCGCCCGGCCGCCAGAAGCCTGTCCCTAGCCAGCGCCGCAGCAGGTTGTTGGCCTGCTCGCGATTGATGGCTAGCGGCACCACGCGTTCGGGCTGGAGCACGCGCTGCGGCGGTTTTTCGAGCAGTTCTTCCGAACCGCAGAACGGGCATTGCAGCGCGCCGGCCGTGGCGCTGTAACTCATCGACGCGCCGCAGTTATTGCACTGGAAGCTGTGCGTGGCCACCGCGGCGTGCTGCTCAGACGTTTCGGCACGCTCGGGCGCTTCGGCTCCGCAATTGCCGCAGAACAGGTCTTCTTCATCCAGCAGAGCGCCGCAGATCTCGCACTTGTCCAACAGATCGGACATAGGCAACCAGGTAGGCCAGGGACTCAAGCTGGTGAGTAACTACATGCGGCGCCGCAAGCAAACATCGTGGGCGCAAGTTTTCGAACGCCTGGGCAAACGCAGGCATTGGCTCCGATTCAACCGGTCTGCGCGCACGGCGTCAAGAAACTTCGCGCCGCGTTCTTGCCGCCAGGCTCTCGCCCGGAACCATCATGCGGCCCCAAGTGGCGTATTCGCCGCCGCCCGACGATTCTTGGTGGCTCGCCTGGCACAAGCGCCGTAAAAGCTTGCGTACGTATGTTTCCATACGTTTGGGCTTGAACCCTGCCCTATAATGAACCCTTGGGGTAAGGCACTTCGCCACTTCGTCTTGTTTGGCCCGTCGCACTCCAACCGCGGAGGTTCCCATGTTCCCCACCGATCGTCGACAATTTCTGGCAACTACGGGTGCCGGTTTGTTAGGGGGCGCCGCAGCCAGCCTGGGTGATCTGGGGTTTCTGGGCCGGCTGCCCAAGGTGGCTGCCGCTGAAGCCAACAGCGCCGACATGGTGCCACTGCGGCCCGAGATCGAGCCGCTGGTGCGGCTGATCGAGGAAACGCCGCGCGACAAGGTGATCGAAGTGGTCGCCGACCGCATTCGTTCCGGCCTCAGTTACCGCGAACTGCTGGCCGCCTTGTTCCTGGCCGGCGTGCGGAACATTCAGCCGCGACCGGCGGTAGGCTTCAAGTTCCACGGCGTGCTGGTGGTCAA
>Ga0180216_1003949_pt1 | contig 11398 bp, 12 predicted proteins | sample eDN3rd37CBELigMG_FD_128879 | JGI IMG/M metagenome (GOLD analysis project Ga0180216, IMG submission 128879) | Enriched Miracle-Growth compost microbial communities from Emeryville, California, USA - eDNA 3rd pass 37_C BE-Lig MG (version 2)... ...
TCGTCCTCGACGAGATCGGACGGGGGACCTCCACCTTCGACGGCCTCTCGATCGCCTGGGCGGTGGCCGAGCATCTGCACGATCGGGTGGGGGCCCGGACGCTGTTCGCCACGCACTACCACGAGCTCGTGGAGCTGGCGAAGGAGCGTCCGCGGGTGAAGAACGCCACCATCGCGGTGACGGAGCAGGGGGGGCGGGTGATCTTCCTGCGCAAGCTGATCCCGGGAGGAGCCTCCCGCTCCTACGGGATCGAGGTCGCGCGCCTGGCGGGCGTCCCGGCGGAGGTGATCGCGAGGGCCAAGGAGATCCTCGCGAACCTGGAGAAGAACGAGCTCGATCCCCAGGGGAGGGCGGTCTTCGCCCGAAAGGGGAAGGGCGCCTCGCATCCGGCCCAGCTCGGCCTCTTCGGGGGCGAGTCGCCGCCCGATCCGAAGGCCTCCGAGATCCTCGACGCGCTCCGCCGCCTGGAGCCGGAGCGGATGAGCCCCCTGGAGGCGCTCACGCTCCTCTTCGATTGGAAGAAGCGGTTCGACGACTAGGCGGCCACGCCGGGCGGAGGGGAGGGCGCATCGTCGTCGGCCCAACCGCGCCGGGCGCCCTCTCGAGAAAAAAGGGCGCCTCGCGGCGCCCTCTGGAGCAACGACGACGACGTCGTCGGATCGGGCCTAGTCGCGGACCCGAACCTTGAAGACGGGGGAGAGCCGGTAGGCGCAGCCCTCGTCCTTCTCGATCGACTCCTTCAGGTTGAAGTCGATCATGAGGCGGACCTCCTCGCCCTCGACCTCCACCTTGAAAGGCTTGACGATCTTGATGCCGGTCTGCTGCGCCGAGGGAATGTGGAGCGGGCAGCTCGTCCCGTCGGCGCGGACGAATTCGTTGGGTCCCTCCTCGTCGAGGAAGAGGCGGATCTGGGTGATCTTCCCCTCCGGGAGGTCGAGCCGGCCGAGGTGCACCGTCTGCTCCTGGAGCTCGAGGAGATCGATGGTGTGGGGCCGCTCCAGGGTGGCGACCCGCCAGTGGCCCTTCTTCGTCTTCCATTCCAGGCCGTCCTTGCGCGGAGGCTTCTCGGGCTCGGGCGCCCCGACCACGTGCGCGTGGATCTCGCGGATGGTGAGGAGGAGCCGGTCGCGCCCGGCACCCGGCCCTTCGGCCGAGGTCTCGACGCGGGCGCGAGAGGAAGAGGTGGCCTCGATGACGACGCCGCCCTCGCCACCGCAGGCGGCGAGGGCGAGGACGGCGAGGGGGAGGGCGTGGCGTACGAATCTCATTCTGGACCTCCACAAAAATCGGAGAATTTATATCTCATTGGATTCACGTCGAGCAAGAGCGCATTCGTCCACAGGCCGGCGGGCCGAATATTTGGCGGGTGCTTCCAGGTATGGAATGGTGCGCTCGATGCGATCGATTTGGCTCTTGGCGGTTCTCCTGCTGGCGGCACTCCCGCGTCCGGCCCGGTCCGATGCCGGGGAATCGGCCTATCGGGAAGCCCGAGAGGCGCTCCTGAAGCTCATCGACGACGAGAAGGCGAAGCGCTACCGGGATCGGTGGGAGCGCGTGATCCGCGCGCTGGACGCCTCGGCGAAGAAGGTCTCTCGCGCCGACCTTCGCTGCGCGGCCTGGTACAACGGCGCCCGCGCCCACGCCGAGATGTCGAAGGTCTCGTACCTCGCGAAGGATCGCGAGGAGGCCTTCCGTCGCTATCGGTCCGTGGCCGATCGCTGCCCGAGCTCCAACCTCGCCGACGACGCCCTCTACCGTGCGGCCGAGATCTACCTGGAGCGCGACCCGGCCCGGGCGCGGACCACCCTCGAGGAACTGGTCCGGCGCTTCCCGAAGGGCGACATGGTTCCTCTGGCGCGGGAGAGGCTCGCCGAGCTCCCGAAGCCCCCACCGAACCGGGCGGTCGCGAAGGCGGAGGCCCCGAAGCCCGCACCTCGGGCCGAGGAGCCGCTCCCCGGCTCGAACCTCCCCTCCGCTGCGGAGATCCTGGCGGCCATGGAGGCGTCCCAGGGCCACGCCGGGGAAGGAGGAGGGGAGCGGGTCGAGGCGATCGAGAAGCTCATCGGCGGCGAGGTGCCCCTCTCCGTGGTCGCAGGGCTGAAGATCCGCCGCGTGGTGATCGACCCCGGTCACGGCGGCAAGGACACCGGCGCCATCGGTCCGGACGGAGCCAAGGAGAAGGACCTCACCCTCGCGATGGCGAAGAAGCTCCGCACCTATCTCGAGGAGAAGGGCCTCGAGGTCCTGCTCACCCGCGAGAGCGACCGGACCCTCTCGCTCGAGGAGAGGACGCGATTCGCGAACGAGAAGGGCGCGGACCTCTTCCTCTCGCTCCACGTCAACGCCGCGCACAACCGCAAGGCGCACGGGATCGAGACCTACACCCTGAACCTCAACTCCGACCGCTACGCGATGCGGCTCGCCGCGCGTGAGAACGCCTCCTCGGAGCGTCGCATCGGGGAGCTCCAGTTCATCCTGGCCGATCTGGCGACCAAGGCGAACACGGACGACTCGGTCAAGCTCGCGCGGCTCGTGCAGAGCAAGATGGTTTCGCGCCTCCAGAGCCGCCACGGCAAGGATCGGATCCGCGACCTCGGCGTCAAGCAGGCGCTCTTCTTCGTCCTGGTGGGCGCGAAGATGCCCGCGATCCTGCTCGAGGCGGGCTTCATCTCCCATCCGGAGGAGGGAAAGCGCCTCCAGTCCCGGGCCTACCAGGAGGAGGCGATGCGCGGTGTGGCGGAGGGGGTGATGCAGTTCATCCGCGAGCGCGAAGCCCTGGCCTCCGGCGCGATGGAAGAGGGAGCGACAGGGGTCTTCTGATTCGCCTCCGGCGCCACCTCGGGCGGACACGACCGCGACCCGGAAGGGCTTCCCCTCCTGCCATCACTGCCTAGCTTTGTCTCGAAGGAGACGAAGCATGGCGTTCGAGCGGTGTCGCGATTCTCACCACCCTGTGGCGCCCTTGCACGGCGAGGGGGTGCGTGACGACGCTACCGTTCGAAGGGCGAGCGAGGAGGGCGTCGGGCGCAATGGGGGGCCGAAGCTACGATTCGGGGTTGTCACGGGCTTTCCGGACGAGGATCCGACCTCGAGGAGCCTCCTGCGAGCCTGCGGGTCGATCGGATCGGCGACCCCTCTCGCTCCCTCCTCGATCCGCGTGGAGGTGGACGACGGCATCCGCCTCCGCTTCGGCGATCGCGCCGTGGAGGACTTCGACGTCCTCCTCCTCCTGCGCGGGCTGGGGCCTGACGGCGACTCGGACGTCCAGCTCCTCGCCTATCGCTTGCTCGAAGAGGAGGGTCGGCTGGTGATCAACTCGCTCGACTCCCTCCTCTCGGCCCAGGACAAGCTCCGCACGAGCGCGCTCCTCGCCCGTGCGGAGGTGCCGACGCCTCCCGCCGTGGTCGTGCAGCGACCGAGCGACCTCCCGGCCGCCTTCGAGCGCCTGGGCTCGCCGGTGATCGCCAAGCCCCAGTGGGGCTCGCTCGGGGAGGGAGTCGAACTCCTCCACGACGACGAGGCGGGGCGCGAGCGGGCCGAAAGGCTCGTCCGGGCCGAGGGCTCGGTCTATCTCCAGGCCTACGTGGACCACGGGGGGAGGGACCTGCGCCTCTTCGTGGTGGGGGAGCGGGTCGAGGCGGCCATGGAGCGCCGCGCGCCCCCGGGCGAGGTTCGCACCAATCTGCAGGTGGGAGGTTCCGCGAGGGCGATCCGTCCGGGCCGCGAGCTGGAGGGGATCGCCATTCGCGCGACGAAAGCGCTCGGCCTGGACTGGGCCGGCGTCGACCTCGCCATCGGTCCCGGTGGACCGACGGTGATCGAGGTCAATGGGAGTCCCGGTTGGGAGGGGATCGACCGTACCACACGAAAGGACATGGGAGAAGCGATCGCCTGGCATGCAGCGAGGCGAGCGAACGAGTCGACCGAATCCGGGGCTCGATTGGAAGGAGGGTAAGGGGATGGCAACGCGCAAACGAACCACGACGACCCGGAGAACCACCCGGGCCGCGACGCCGAGCCGGGCGACGACCAAGACCACGACGCGGGCGCGCACCACCCGCGCGAAGGCGGCCGAGGGCACGGGGACGATGAGCGTCCGCGAGGCCGGCCGGAAGGGGGGTCTGATCGGCGGTCGCAAGGGGGGACAGACCGTCCTCCGGGAGCGCGGCCCGCAGTTCTACAGCGAGATCGGCAAGAAGGGCGGCCAACGAGTACGAGAGCTGATCGCCCTGGCCAAGGAGCTCGAGGAGAGGGAGGCCGCGTCGGCATCCACCTCGAGGCGCGGTAGGCGCACCTCCCGCTGAAGGGAAGGGGTGCAAGGAGACAGGTGATGGCCGAGGAAAAGAAGTCCAAGGGCGGCATGAGCGTCGCCGAGGCGGGGCGAAAAGGCGGCGAGCGCGTCAAACGCGAGCGAGGCCGCGCCTTCTACGAGGAAATCGGTCGCAAGGGCGGCGAGACCGTGGCCCGAGAGCGGGGGCGGGAGTTCTACGAGGAGATCGGTCGCAAGGGCGGCGAGACGGTCAAGTCGGAGCGCGGCGCCGCCTTCTACGAGGAGATCGGCCGCAAGGGTGGCGAGACGGTCAAGGCCGAACGAGGCATGCCCTTCTACGAGGAGATCGGAAAGAGGGGTGGCCAGAAGGTGCGCGAGCTGATCCGGGAGGGCAAGCGTACCGCGGCCTCCGAAGAGGAGGAGTGAGCGCTCGGCGATCGGGCATACGAGAGCCACCGGGAGAGACGGTCTTCGGACCGTCTCTTTTTTTTGTGTGCTCTTCGAGCCGAGCGGTCGTGTATCCGTTTTTCGGTCGGCCGCTCGGGAGACATGCGCTCCACCTTCTTTCGTCTCCTCTCGGCGTTCGGATGCAAATTTCTTCCAAGGCACCGCTTGCGCTTCGAAGCAACCGTCCCCATGGGTTGAATGAGGAACGATGGGAGGTTTCCTTTCATGGCAGAAAAAGAAAACAAGGGAATGACCGTCAGTGAGGCCGGTCGTCTCGGAGGCGAGAAAGTGGCCCGCGAGAGGGGACACGAGTTCTACGAGGAGATCGGCAGGAAGGGCGGAGAGAAGGTCGCGCGCGAGCGCGGTCACGAGTTTTACGAGGAGATTGGCCATAAAGGCGGCCAGAGGGTGAAGGAGCTCATCGAGGAGGGGAAGGCCTCCGAGACCTGAGCGCCTCGAGAAAAGGAGACGAGGACATGCCGGAAGACAAGGGAAAGCTCACCGTACAAGAGGCCGGTCGCATGGGTGGCGAGAAAGTCGCCCGCGAGCGTGGACACGAGTTCTACGAGGAGATCGGCAAGAAGGGCGGCGAGAAAGTCGCACGTGAGCGTGGCCACGAGTTCTACGAGGAGATCGGCCGCATGGGCGGCGAGAAGGTCGCGCGCGAGCGCGGTCACGAATTCTACGAGGAGATCGGCCACAAGGGCGGGCAGCGCGTCCGCGAGCTGATCGAGGAGGGAAAGGAGAGCGAGACCTGAGCCGTGGGCCACCATCCCTCCGGGGAGGGCGTGGGATAAGTCCCACGCCCTTTCGCTCGGGGTGCTAGTCTAGGTGAGCACCCATGGCGGCTCCCATCCTCGAGATCGATTCCCGCAACCCCCAGCCGAGACTCATCGAGCGCGCGGTCGCCGCGCTGGAGGCCGGGGGGATCATCGCCTACCCCACGGACACCTACTACGCGATCGGCTGTGACCTGCTGAACAAGAAGGCGGTGGAGAAGCTGTATCGGCTCAAGCAGCGGCCGAAGAACAAGCCGCTGACGTTCCTTTGCGCCGACCTCTCGGACGCCTCCCGCTACGCGCGGATCTCCAACTTCGCCTACCGGACCTTGAAGCGATTGGTCCCGGGACCCTTCACCTTCGTGCTGCCCGCCACGCCGCTCACGCCCGAGATCGCGATGACGCGGCAGAAGACGGTGGGCATCCGCATCTCGGATGCGCCGATCCCCCAGGCGCTGGTCGAGCGGCTGGGGCATCCGCTCCTGACCACCTCCGCCACCTTCGAGGGCGAGCCGCTCAACGATCCGCGGAGCATCAAGGAGAAGCTGGGGCACGGTCTGGAGCTGGTGATCGACGGCGGCTACCAGGTCTTCGAGCCCTCCACGGTGGTCTCGCTCCTGGACGACGAGATCGAGATCCTCCGCCAGGGGAAGGGCCGGCTGGAACTCTAGGGCGCGACCCGACCCCGAAAGAATCCACAGCCGAAGCTTCGGAGCGCGGGAGCCGGGCCGCTAGCATGGAGGCATGAGCGTCGACGCACGCCCCCTGGAACCGCTGCTGGACCTCTTCCTCACCTACATCCGGGTGGAGCGGGGGCTCCGTCCCAAGACGGTCGACGCCTACGGCTCGGACCTCCAGCGCTACCTCGATCACCTGCATCGGCAGGGGATCGCCTGTCCCGACGAGATCGGACCGGAGCACGTCGCCGGCCACCTGGTGGCGCTGGCCAAGGGCGGCCTCTCGCCGCGCTCCCAGGCGCGGCATCTGGCGGCGATCCGGATGTTCCACCGCTTCCTCCTGGCCGACCGCCTGGCGGAGAAGGATCCCTCCCGCGCGGTCGATCGCCCGAAGCTCGGGCGCCCGCTCCCCGTGGTCCTCGCCCGCGCGGAGGTGGACGCCCTCCTCGCCGCGCCCCGGACGGACACCCCCGTGGGCGTCCGCGACAAGGCGATGCTCGAGCTCCTCTACGCCACGGGGCTGCGGGTCTCCGAACTCTGCGACCTCACCCTCGACGACCTCCACCTGCACGCGGGCTATCTGATCGCCCGGGGTAAGGGTGCCAAGGAGAGGATCGTGCCGGTGGGGCTGGTGGCGATCGAGGCGGTGGAGCACTACCTGCGCTTCGCCCGCGGGGAGATCGGCCGCGGCCGGGAGGGGCGGCACCTCTTCGTCGGGCCGGGCGGCCGGCGCCTGAGCCGCCAGACCGTGTGGAAGCGGATCCGCCGGCTCGCCCGCGAGGCGGGGATCGACAAGCCCATCTCGCCGCACAAACTCCGCCACAGCTTCGCCACCCACCTGCTCGAGGGCGGGGCGGACCTCAGGGCGGTGCAGCAGATGCTCGGCCACGCCGACGTCTCCACGACCCAGATCTACACGCACGTGGACACCAAGCGCCTGCGGAGCCTCTACGATCGCTTCCACCCCCGCGCCTGAGCGGCGTTGAAGACGGGGCGGGGGACCGTTATCGTCGCTCCCCCGATGTCCTCGCGAACCTACCGCCTCCGACCGACCACCGCCGCTCCGCGCGCGCAGATCGACTACCGCGCCCACCTGGACGACGAGCAGTACGAGGCCGTGCACGCGCCCATGGGCCCGCTCCTCGTGATCGCGGGGGCCGGGGCAGGGAAGACCCGCACCCTGGTCTTCCGCCTGGCCAGGATGCTGGAGCAGGGGATCCCCCCCGAGCGCATCCTCCTCCTCACCTTCACCAACCGAGCCGCGAAGGAGATGCTCGATCGCGCGGCCGAACTCGTCTCCCACCTCCCGGGCGTCGACTCCCGGCGGCTCCAGGGGGGGACCTTCCACCGCATCGGCCACCGGATCCTGCGGCGGCACGCCGAGCGCCTCGGCCTCACGCCTTCCTTCGGGATCCTCGACGCCGAGGACCGGCGCGACCTCGTGGGAGCGTGCATCGCCGGCCTGGGACTCTCGGTGGGGGAGCGGCGCTTCCCCCGGGCCGACCTCGTGGCGGCGATCCTCTCCGAGGCCGTGAACACGCAGCGGCCCCTCGACGAGATCCTGGCGCGCAAGTACCCGCGCTTCGAGGCGCTCGCCCAGGAGTTCGGGGCCGTCGCCCGTCGCTACGCCGAAAGGAAGCGGGAACTCGACCTCGTGGACTTCGACGACCTCCTCCTCTTCTGGCAGGTGCTCCTCGCCGAGCACGCGGAGGTTCGCGCGGAGCTCCAGCAGATCTACGAGGCGATCCTGGTGGACGAGTACCAGGACACCAATCGCGTCCAGGCGGACATCGTGGAGCGGATGGCCGGCACGCGGAAGAACGTCACCGTGGTGGGGGACGACGCGCAGGCGATCTACTCCTTCCGCGGGGCGGACCTCACCAACATCCTGGAATTCCCCGCCCGATACCCGGGCTGCCGGATCCACAGGCTGACGGCGAACCACCGCTCCACGCCGCAGATCCTCGCCCTGGCCAACGCCTCCATCGCCCGAAACGTCCGCCAGTTTCCCAAGGAACTCCGCTCGCGGAGGGCGGACGGCCCACAGCCGGTGCTGGTTCCGGCGCGCGACGCCGTCCAGCAGGCCGCCTTCGTGGCCCAGCGCGTCCTCGAGCTTCGGGACGAGGGGGTGCCCCTCCAGGAGATCGCGATCCTCTACCGGGCGCACTACCAGGCGATGGAGCTCCAGTTCGAACTCTCGCGCCGGGGCATTCCTTTTCGGGTGCGGAGCGGGCTCCGCTTCTTCGAGCACGCGCACATCAAGGACGTCCTCGCCTTCCTGCGCCTGGCGACGAATCCTTCGGACGAACTCGCCTTTCGCCGCGTCGTCAAGCTCTTCCCCGGGATCGGGACGAAGAGCGCGGACGCGCTTTGGGAGGGCTTTTGCAGCGTGGAGGGGAGCACCGCGGAGCGGTTGGCGTCCATGCCGGAGGTGGTCCTGCGCTCGCAGGCGGGGTGGGAGCGATGCCGGCGGACCCTCGAGGCGGTGGCGGAGCCCGAATCGCTCGCCGCCCCGGGGACCGCGATCGAGCGGATCCTGGAGCTGAGCTACCGGGACCACTTGAGGGAAGGCTTCCTGGACGCCGAGGCGCGGACGGAGGACATCCGCCAGCTCGCGGCCTACGCGGCCCAGTTCCCGGACGCGCTGGCCTTCCTCGCGGAGGTCTCCCTCCTCACGGAATTTTCCGCGGAGGACGCCGTGGAGGCCGAGTCCGAGGACGAATACGTCACCCTTTCTTCCATCCACCGGGCCAAGGGGCTCGAGTGGAAGGCGGTCTTCGTGGTCTGGCTCGCGGAGGGGCATTTCCCCTCGCTGGCCTCCCTCGGCGATCCGCACCAGGAAGAGGAGGAGCGCCGCTGTTTCTACGTGGCGCTGACCCGCGCCCGCGACGAGCTCCACCTCGTCCATCCGATCCTCGCCGCGCCTCGCGACGGCGAGCGTCACATTCTCCGCCCGAGCCGTTTTCTCACGGAACTCGCGGAGGAGGAGAAGCTCTGGGAGACCTGGAACCTGGAGGAGGGGGACGAGCCGGAGCCGCCCGCGCCGCCTTCGCGGAGCGAGCTGCGGGCCATGGCGCGCAAGCTCCTCGAGACCGAGGAGTAGGGCAGGGATTTCGTTTGACACCCGTGGTCCGGATTTGCATACTGCGCCGCGGTTCGAGGGCAGTTCCCTCGGGCCATCTGGGCGATTAGCTCAGTGGTAGAGCACCGTCTTCACACGGCGGGGGTCGCTGGTTCGAAACCAGCATCGCCCACCAACGAGAAGCCCCGTAGGTTCGCCTACGGGGCTTCGTTCTTCGGGCGGAGACGGAAGGCTTCCGCGGCTCGGCGCTCAGGGGCCTAGGCCCTCGCGTACTGGCGGAAGAGGCCCACGACGACGCCGAGGATCTGCACGTCGCGCCCGTCGTCCGGACCGACGTAGATCGGCGAGAGGCGGGGATTCGAGGGCTGGAGGCGGATCCGCTCGCCCTCCGGGTAGAAGCGCTTGACCGTCGCCTCGTCGTCGATCCGGGCGACGACGATCTCCCCGGGCCGAGCCGTGGGCTGCTGGCGGACGAGGACGAGGTCGCCGTCGTGGATCCCGTCCCCGATCATCGAGTCCCCGCTGACGTGGAGGGCGAAGTTCACCGCGTCGGCGTTCCGTCCCAGGAGGCCCCGATCCATCTCGATGGTCGATTCCCAGGATTCCTGTGCGAGGATCGGCGCCCCCGCGGCCACCTTGCCGAGGACGGGGATGAGGAGGGTGGCCTGGCTTCGACGGGCGGGCTCATCGGAGGGAAGGGCCGCGGAGCCCTCGCTCCCTTCCCCGCGCAGCTCGAGGGCCTTCTCCGTGGGGACCAGGGCGCGGCTCTTCATGCCCCGGCGCTCCAGGTAGCCTTTCCGTTCCAGGGCCTTGAGGTGGTCGCTCACCCCGTTGGTCGAGCGGATGCCGAGCGCCCGGCCGATCTCCCGCACGGTCGGCGGGAAGCGATGGACGCGGATGTACTCGACCACGAAATCGAGTACGGCCCTCTGGCGTTCCGTCAGCGGTTCCATGTACGGAAGTCTTGCTGAACGCATGAGCAGAGTCAAGCGAGCGGGCCCTCCCCCGGTGGGCCTCTGCAGGATTGTTTGCACCTCCGTGGCGGGGATGGTATCTCCGGCGCGATCCGGCCTGGCCGGCCCCGCCTCGACCATGTCCAGACCCATCCTGCCCATCTCGCTCTCGCTCGTCCTCGCGATCTCCGCTTGCGCCAGCAGTGGCACCTACCGAAACGGCGTGTTCGAGGGCCCCCTCGTGGTGTACCGCGTCGACGCTCCATCCGACGGATGGCACTTCGTCCACTTCTCGGGCAACGACCTCGCTTGGGGCGGTCCCTCGGGCGAGGTGATCGCGATCAACTCGGAGTGCGAGGACCACGGCGACCCCAGCCTGGCGGTACTGACCAACCACCTGCTCATCGGTTTCGAGGATCGGGTCGTGCGGGAGAGGGAGTCGCTGCGCATCTCCGACCGAGGCGCCTTGCGGACCCGGCTTTCCGCCTCCCTCGACGGCGTGCCGGTGGAGATGGAATTGACCGTGCTCAAGAAGGACGGCTGCGTCTACGACCTCACCTACCTGGCGCCGCCCGAGCGCTTCGACGAACACCTCCCGACCTACCGCAAGGTCGTGGCGAGCTTCCAGGCCCCGGGGAGGAGATAGATGCGGGAGACGGCAGCCATGGGGGACGCCCGGTCCTCCATCCCTCTGGCCGGGCTCCTCCGATCCGGATTCGAGCAGATGGGGGGAGGCCTCCTCCTCACCTGGCAGGTCTTCACCCGGGGCTTTCGCGGCAAGATCGACTTCGGCGCGATCGTCTACCAGATCGAGCACATCGGCATCCGCTCGGTGACCATCGGCACGCTCACCTCGCTCTTCGCCGGAATGGTCCTGGCGATCCAGTTCGGCTACTTCCTGGAGAAGTTCGGCATCGCCTACACCATCGGCCGGGTGCTCTCCTTGTCGGTGTTCCGGGAGCTGGGTCCGGTGCTCACCGCGCTCACCGTGGGTGGAAGGGTGGGCTCGGGCATCGCGGCGGAGCTGGGATCCATGCAGGTGACCGAGCAGATCGATGCCATCCGGGCCCTCGGCGCCGATCCGGTGCGCAAGCTGGTGATGCCCCGGGTCGTCGCCGCGATGATCTGCGTGCCGATCATCACCGTCTTCGCCGATCTCGTCGGCGTCGGCGCCGGCGCGATCATGGCCA
>Ga0180216_1003952_pt1 | contig 11393 bp, 4 predicted proteins | sample eDN3rd37CBELigMG_FD_128879 | JGI IMG/M metagenome (GOLD analysis project Ga0180216, IMG submission 128879) | Enriched Miracle-Growth compost microbial communities from Emeryville, California, USA - eDNA 3rd pass 37_C BE-Lig MG (version 2)... ...
TCGGGGGAAATGATCGGGAAACGGCGATCCGGCAACCCCTACGGCTTTGCCCCGTCGCGATACTGTTGATGGCAAGCCTTGCAACCGGCGTCCAGCATCTTCATCTGCCGCGTGGCTTCTTCCACATTGCCGATGGCCAAGGCCGACTGGAGCGCCGCGGCGGCCGATTCCGCAAGCGATAACTGCCGGCGAAACTCCTGATCGTAGTCGTCGCTCAAGCCGCGGGCAGACTCGTGAAACGCCTCCCGCAGCAACACGGCTTCAGCGTGCGGAACCAGGTCAGGATGCTCCGGCGGCGGGCGAAAATCGTGCTCGGCCGCCAGTTCCAAGAGATCGAAACGGCGGTCAATCTGAGCCATGGCCGCCGTCAACGATTCGAGCTTGGCTTCCGCCACCAAGGGCGGCAGCGGCGTGCCTTCCGGCGGACGCCGATACTGCTCCACACTGCGCCACAAACCGGGGTAGTTTCGGCTGGTGCCGGCGACCTCCAAGATTCGCAGTGCCTCCTGTCCGGTTGCATCGCCCATCGCCACGCAAGCAGCGGCCGCGGCGGCAGGTCCACGATGCCGGCCATGATGGCAGTGGAAATAAATGGGGGGTTCAACCTCGTCGGCAACCCTGGCAAGTTGAGCCGCTGCGTCTGCTTCGATGCCGTCGTAGCCCACCGGAATGTGAACGTACCGCAGGCCGTGTTTGGCCGCGGTTTCCAGGTCAGGGCGGATGCCATCAACGCTGACTATGGTCTTAATGCCCAGGGCTTTAAGCGCCGCAAAGGCTTCGTCGCCGTGCGGCTCGGCACCGCTATAAATGCGGTCGCTGACTTGCAGCAGATTGTGCAGGGCAGGGCAGTCGGCCTCGCGCGGGCCACCTTTCGGAAGAATCTTCGCCTTGGCCGGAGCGGGCGTGTCTGGCGTCTTGGAGTCTATAGAGGTTGTGGTCGCAGCGTCCTGCACGATCGTCTTTTCACTACATCCCAGGCACAATGCCAACGCAACCAGCGCCGCGCAGCGTAAATACCGCGTTAATCCGGTTGAAAACGGCATCAACCAAGTGCCCAACGGCGACATGCTGAAACCTCTCCTGAGCGAGCAGACGACTCGGAGCAGCTTGCCCCATGCAGGTCGCGTCCAGAAGTGTGGTAGTGTGGTTCTGCCCACAAGATTGCCCCAAATAGGCGACCGCTAGAACTGCCGCTCAAGCATAATGGAGGCCCGCGACTCGTGCCACCATTGGGCTATCGCGGCCCTCAAGGTAAACCTTGGCAACGTCCAAGCTGGCCGCTTAACCGGTTTGGCCAATGAACGAAATGGGCTGCTTGCGCAACCAACAGGGGCCGCATTGTTTCCATCGGCGGCCCCGGCGGCGCGCAACCTGCCGTCCTTAACCGGCAGTCTCAATGGTTGGCTTGCCGCGCCACGTGTGAAATACTGGGGGGCAGGCGGCTAACCGCCCCCACGCGGGGACGCAACCACCGGGCCTATCACATCCGCCCGGCGGCAGCCAAGGAAGAACCGTCCCCAACTCGTAAGGCCAAGTTCGCCAGAGGATTCCATGACACCTCTACGCACGAACCAACCTGGCGGAGTCGCCGGCCGGCGTCAGTTTCTTTATTACCTGCTGCTGTGCCTGTTGGCGCTTGTTGTGATCGCTGGCCTGTTGGGCGCGGCCCAAGCGACGGCCAAGGATGGTCCCGTAGCGGCCCCGCCGCCCGATGCCGCTTCCACGCCGGCGGCGGTGCTGACCGCGCCGCCGGAGCTTTCCCAATGGATCGAGCAACTGGGTGACCGCGATTACGGCGTCCGCGAAGCGGCCACGCGCAAGATTCGCGACCTTGGTCTGCCGGCCAAGCCGGCCCTGATTCAGGCTCTGCGCAGCAACGATCCCGAAGTGCGACTGCGAGCCCGCCGCTGCCTGGCCGAAATCCTCGAAGCCGACTATCAGGCACGCCTCAAGGCGTTTGAGCAAGATACCCAAGGGCGCGACCGCCACGAGCTCGCCGGCTGGCAGCGATTCCGCGAAGTGGTTGGCGAGGATAGCAAAGCCCGCAAGCTGTTCGTTGAAATGCACCGTGCCGAGGCGGGCCTGCTGGAATCATCGGCCGCTGGCGGAGACCTGGCAGCCGAAGCCGTGCTGCTGCGCTGTCAACAGGTGCTGCAATTATCCCGGGTGCCAGATCCCGATGTACGGCGGCAACCATCGCTGGGCACGGTGGCCGCGCTGATCTTTGTCGCCTCCGATCCAGCGGTGAAGCTGCCTGACCAGACGCAGGTTTTGGTATTCAACTTTGTGAATCAGCCAGCCTTCCAGACGGCCCTGCGATCCGGCGATCAGCAGCAACAAGTGCGGGAACTGCTCGGAGCGTGGATTCAGCACACGCCCAGCAACAGCCTGGCGTATCAAACGCTGCGGTTGGCGATGCAGCACGATATCAAGCAAGGGCTGGTGCCGGCCGCACGCGTGGCCAAGCAGAAAAACGTCTCGGCCTACATGCGGATGTACGGCGTGCTGGCGATCGGCAAGTTGGGCGACCGTCGGCATGTCGCCGAGCTTGAGCCGCTGCTCGATGACGGCACCATCTGCTCCAGCCGCACCACGGTGGTCAACGGAGAACGCACCACCTACCGGATCGAGCTGCGCGACGTGGTCGTCGCCGTCCTGGCGCATCTGACCGAACAGCCGCTCGAGGATTACTACCTCGACAGCGTGCGCCGGGATTCCGCCACGCTCTTCAACACCGGCACCCTGGGTTACAAGGAACAGAAAAAACGCGAGGAAGCCGTTAAGAAAATGAAGGCTTGGCTCGCGGAAAATGCCGAGGCCTTACAAGCCCCGCCTGCCGAAGAAGCCGCCCCACCGTTTGATCCACGAGCGGCGAACGAGACCAAGGAACGAGCCGCAGGCCCGGTTGCTGCGCCCGCGCCGGCCAAGGTTGCAGGGCAAGCCCCGGCGGCACCGCCACGTCAGGCGGCGGCGCCCGTTCAGGCTCCGCCAGTGTTTCCCGTCCTGGTGCAGCGGCCCGACGACGAAACCGATCAGGAGAACGAAGATATCAGCCTGGCCGACCGCGAGCTGGCCACGTTCCTGGCCAAGGCCCAGCAACAACTGGAAAATGAGAACTACGGCAACGCGCTCATTCTGCTGGACCATGTGCTGGGGGCCGGCGACGAAGGGCTGATCCGGCCCGTTCTCGATTTGCCGCTTTACCAGAGTTTGCGTGCCGAGGCCGAGCGGATGCTGGCCGAATTGCCGCAGGCAGCCCGGGATGCGTACGAGCTCCGCTACGGCGTGGTTGCCCGCCGTGCCTTGGATCAGGCGTTGCAAACCGGCGATTTAGAAACACTGCAAAACGTGTTGCGACGATACCGCTTCACGCAAGCCGGGGCGGAAGCCGCGTTGATTTGGGCTCGGCATCTGTTGGACCGCGATCGGCCCTTACAAGCGGCGATTGTGCTGGAGCGACTGCAGAATAACTGGGCAGCTCCGCCGCTGGATTCGGCCACCACGTGGCATCACGCCTTAAGCTGGCTTCGGGCTGGCATGGTGCATGAGGCCAAGCTCCGTTTGACCGCGCTCACCGAAGGGCAGCGGCGCGATTTGCAACTCGCTGGGCTACCGGTCGAGATTCCCGATCTGGTGCGGCGGTTCGCCCAACATCGAACGCTCTCGACCGCTCGCGACGATGACTGGCTACTCGTGCGGGGCGACGCCCGCCGCAGCGGCCGCGCCATCGCAGCAGGCCTGCCGTGGCTGCGTGCCCGCTGGCAGTACGCCACCACCGACGGTGAAGCCGCGACCGAGGCTCTGCAAACTCTGCGGAAGCTGTATCGCGAGCAGCACTTTGCAACCCTGCCGGCCGGTCAACCGCTGGCGGTGGACGGCCGCGTGCTGGTTCGCACCGCCAGTGCCTTGCTGGCCATCGATGCCAAGACCGGCAACCTGGCCTGGCAAGCCGCCTTCGATGATGGCGTGGCCACGCTGATGGCGCGCGATCAAGGTTCGCTGACCGCCGATTCTCCCCAACTGCTCACCGGCCTGGACGAACGCAGTTGGGGCGATGCCACCTACGGCACCATGAGCAGCGACGGCCAGCACGTCTTTGGCGTGGAGGACGTAGGCTTCTCCTTTGGGCTGCTAAACCAGCGGATCGTGGTTGGCCCGGACGGTTCGCGGCGGCTCGATCCCGGTTGGCCGCGTGACCACAACCGGCTCACGGCCTACGATGTCGCCACCGGCAAGCTGGTTTGGGAACTGGGCGGCCCTCAGGGCCAGTGGAGCTTGCCGCTGGCCGGTATGTACTTCTTGGGCCCGCCGCTGCCGCTAGCCGATCAGCTTTACGTCGTGGGCGAGCAGCAAGGCGGCATTCACCTGGTGGTGCTCGATCGGACAACTGGCCGCCCCTTGGCCAAGCAGCGGCTCAGCTCGATCGATGACGGCTCGCAGCAGAACAACAACATTTACACCGGCACCCTCCCGCGGCGCGAACCGCGACGGATGAGCGGCGCCAGCCCTTCCTATTCCGACGGCATTCTGGTCTGCCCCGTGGCAGGCGATAAGTTCGTGGCCATGGACCTGGCCAGCGGCGAAATCCGCTGGACGTTCCATCCCGAACAGCAGGTTTCAAGAAGCATGCGGATCATGGCGGGGTTGCAGCGCAACGGCAACCAGGCCGAACACCGCGAACGCCGCTGGAGCGATGCCTGCGTGAGTCTCGCCGGCGGCCGGGCCCTGCTCACGCCGCAAGGGCACGATGCCATCTATTGCCTGGATCTGCAAAGCGGGCGGCTGCTGTGGCAGGCCCCGCGGCTCGATTCGCAGTTCCTGGCAGCGACCACCGATACGGCCGTGGTGCTGGTCGGGCGCGGCACAATGCGTGCTCTCTCCCTGACCGACGGCAGCGAAATCTGGCGCCCATTTCACCTTCCGCCCGGTGCTTCACCCAGCGGGCGAGGCTTCACCGCCGCAGGACTTTACTACTTGCCGCTGGATAGCAGCGAGGTGATCGTAGTTGACCTGGCCACCGGCACGCCGCGGCAACGCACGCGTTCACTCTCAGGCAGCGAGCCCGGCAACCTGATTGCCTGTGCGGGCCGGATTATCTCTCAGAACGTCGACCGGATCGAAGGCTTCGACCAGATCGACGTTGCTCTGGCCGCTTTAGAAACTCGGCTCAAAGAGCAGCCGCAGAACACCGCCGCCGCCCGGGAACACGCCGAACTGCTGCTGTTCTCCGGCGCGCACCGCAAGGCTTTCGACATACTAATGGCGGCCTACCAGCAGGCCCCGGAACCAGCTATCCGCGAGCAGCTCTGCACCACGATCGTCGAAGGGCTCGCCACCGACTTTGAACAGTTCGCGCCCATCGCCAAGCAGCACGCCGACCTGTTCGAAACACCCAGCACGCAGTTCGCGCAGCTTCGCGCGCTTGCTGAGCAACACACGCGTTCCGACAACACCAGCGCCGCGTTCGATACCCTGCTGGCGATGAGCCGGCTGGAAGGTTTGGACGAAGTGGACGCCGCCGAGGGCGATTTGGCCGTGCGGCGTGACCGCTGGCTGGCAGGCCGGATGCTGGACCTGTATCGCTCCGCCAACCAGACACAGCGAACCAAGCTCGATGCGACTGTGACCGATCATCTGCGGCAAGCGACCGCCGCCGGGCTAGATGCCTTGCAGCGGCACTTGGAACTGTTCGCCTGGCATGCCACCGCCGAGCAAACGCGCTGGACCATCCTTGAGCAACTAGGCCGCGAACAAACATTCCAACGCGAGAATCATCTGCTGCACCTGGCTCAGTCGTCCAATCGCGCCACGGCAGGGAAGGCCACTGCGCTATTGGCCCAAATGCTCACCGCCGTACAGCGGCCCGAGGCAGCAGCGGTCCTTTATCGCCGGCTGAACGAACAGTTCGCCAACCAGGTATGCCTCGATGGCAAAACCGGCCGCCAGCTTTTCGCGGAGTTGCCGGTCAATCTCGAAGTGAGCCGCATGCTGCGCAACGATGTCTTATGGCCTACCGGCCGCGTGGACATTACCCGCACCAACGAACGGCTCAACAACTTCCAGCGCAATTACCTGCTGGAACTCGACGATTCGCCCGCGCAGTTGATCGGCAATCTGCGGCTGGAAGCCGAACAGGTTGGCACCAATCACCGCCTGATGGCTCGCGACGGATTCGGCACACCGCGGTGGCGTGTGCGACTGCCCGCGGGCAGCAACCCGCGTCCCTTCTACGGGGCCATGCTGCGTGCCCGGATGGCCGGCCACTTGCTCGTGGTCCATCGCGGCAACCAGTTCTTTGGCATCGATACCTCGACAGCCGAGAAGGACGGCGAGAACGACGGCGCCCGGGTGCTGTGGTCCACCGACCTGGAAGTGCGTTTCCCCGGCGTTTCTCCAACGCGAGGCTTTGCCCAACTGTTGGAACAGCGGCCCGGCCGGTTTCCACGACTCCGGGCTTACGATGCCGGCAGCGGCGGCATGGCCGAGCTGGGCGTGGTGACGCCCGGCGTGGTCTGCTTCCACAAACTGCAAACGCTCCAAGCGGTCGATCCGCTGACCGGTAAGCTGCTCTGGAAACGGTTCGACCTGTCTCCCGGCAGCGAAGTATTTGGCGACGATCAGATCATCCTGGTGGCTGCGCCGCAAAGCCGGGAAGCCATGGTGCTGCGTACGCTCGATGGCCGCGAGATCGGCCGCTGCCAGCTTCCCGACGAGAGCGACCGCATCGTAACCCTTGGCCGCTGCATGCTCATCTGGCAGCAGGAACAACAGGGCAAGCAGTTAACCCTGGTCGATCCGTGGGAGAACCGCGTTCGCTGGCAGCATCGCTTCACGCAGACGGCCCACTTCTGGCTGCTGGGCACCGACGAAGTGGCCGTGCTCGACGACACGGGACGGTTCGTGGTGGCCTCGCTGGAAGATGGGGCTTTACGCGTCGATCAGACCATCCAGCCCGATCCGAACCTGACTGATATGTTCGTCGTTCTCGGACCGCGGCAATACCTGCTGTTCGCCAATTCGCCACAGCAAGTACAAGGCCTGATCAATCCGGTGCCCGGCGGCTATCACAGCCCGCTGGTCGGCGGAACCATCTACGGCTTTGATCGCGAAACCGGCAAGCAACTCTGGCAAACCAGCATTGGGCACACGTCGTTTGACTACACCCAGCCGCTGGAATCGCCGATGCTGGTGCTGGCCAGCCGCGTTTACGATCAGAACCGCAACGGCCGCATCACGCGGCAATTCAGCCCGATCGTCTGCATCGACAAGCGTACTGGCCGCAAGGTGGTCGAAGAAGAGCTCACCGGCTCCATCAGCCGGGTGGATGTGATTCCCGACCCGGGCAATCATGTGGTCGAAATCCGCACCAACCAGTCGGCCTTGAAGCTGACGCTGACCAGCGAGCCCTGGCCCGAAGGCGAGGCCGAAAAGCCGATACCGGCCCCTGAGCCTAAGGATGAGTAGCAACCGCGGCGATTGATTGCAGCCGTGGGCAGCGTGCGCGCCGCCGATGATAGGCCGCGTGCAGGCTAGCACCCCGATTACGTCTAAACCTTCTTGGTACTGGTTGCTGTTGAGGCAGAAGACTGCGCCGGCAGGTCGATCGCAGATACCAGCGTTTGCCGAATCAAGTCGAGCCGGGCAGAGTCGTCGATCTTTCGCCCTTCGCGGTCGGTCACGTAGAACACGTCGACCACCTGGTCCAGGTGCGTGCCGATCTTGGCCACCGAAACCGATAGGCCCAGGTCAAACAGGGTTTTGGCGATCGTATACAGCAGCCCTCGGCGGTCGACGGCAAAGATATCGATAATCGTGGCCCGGTCGCTCGTGGTGTTGTCGATGCGAACCCGGGTAGGCAGCGGCTGCAACTCCACGGTGCGTTTGCCGCGGCGCGGCGACCAAGTCTCGCGGAAGCTGGGGTTCTTGTCGCCCTTGATACTGTCACGCATTGCCTGCCAGATGGCTTCCAACCGGTGCGGCGGCGGCTCGTCGTAGTCGGGATCGACCGCCACAAAGCGGTCGACGATCAGGCCCCGGGCAAGCGTGTGAATCTGTGCCGACAAAATGCCGAGCCCTTGGCCGGTAAGGGCCCCGGTGAGCTTGTGGAACACGCCGGGCGTTACCGATTCGTGCGTGGCCACCGTGACTTCGACGGTGCCTTTCTCCGGCACGAATCGCCCTTGCAGCAGCACGTCGTCGGGCTTGAGCTGGGCGAGCTGCCGCAACTCTGCGGCAATCTCTTCCGGCTGGCGGCTGGCCAGTTCCACCACCGGCCAGGCGTCCACTTGTTCGGTAAACCATTCGGAGTTGGGCTCGTCCTTGAGCAGATCCAGCACTTTCGCCCGCCGGGCTTGCGCGGCCAGCGTGGAGCGATCGCCATCGCCGGCCAGGTGCAACAGGGCACGGCCGTAAACCTCGGTCAGGACGTCCACCTTCCAGTTGTTGAGCGTGCCGGGGCCAACCGCCGCCAGGTCGGCCGCCGTCAGCACGTACAGCATCCGCAGCATGCGGGGCGATCCGACCTCGATGGCAAACTGCAGAATCAGCCGCTCGTCGCTGGTGTCGCGGCGGAACGCCAGGTGCGACATCAGCAGGTGCTTGTGCACCAGGAACTTGAGCGTGTCGGCCTCTTCCGGGCTGAGCATCAGCCGGTAGGCCGTTTCCGCGGCGATGACCGCTCCGCGCTCGCTGTGGTCCTCGGGAAAGCCCTTGCCCAGGTCGTGAATCAGCAGGGCCAGGTGCAGAATGTCTTTGTGCTTGATGTGGTTGTAGGCGTCGCCCAGCGGGCCATCGTCGTTGCGGAACTCAGTCGCGCACTCCACCGCGCGGATACAGTGCGCGTCGACCGTGTACTTGTGGTACTCGTTGAACTGGAGCAGGCCCCGGGCGTGGGTGAACGCCGGAATGAGCTTTTCCAGCACGCCCCACTCATGCAGTTGCCGCAGCAGCTCGCCCAACTGCATTGGGTGCGAAAGCAGCGAACGGAAGCGTGCGGCCGCGGCGGGCGAAACTTCGTCGGGTATCTGCGACGCCGAACGCCGCACCACTTCGCCTGTGCTGTAGGCGATCCGCTTGTTGTGAAGATTGGCCAGGTCGGCCAAGCGAAGGATCTGCTCCAGGCTGCCTTCGAGCTTGGCATGCCCGCGGCGAACGACGTCGATCTCGGCCGGGCCAACGCGAAAATCGCCCTCAAAGCGATGACTCAACAGCGGATGCCACAGGGTTTGCCACAACCGGCGGGGTTGGGCGCCTTCTACGAACCGCGAGACAATGCGGCTGACGGCCTCGGTGTGCGTAAAGTGCTCACGCATGAACCGCTCGACGGCCAGCAAGCCCGGCTCATCGGCATACTGCCACAGCTTGGCGATCCGCAATTGCTCGGCGCGGTTCAACTGGTCCTGGGCCCGGTTGGCATGAAAGTGCAGTTCGTTGCGCAAGCGGAGCAGCCACTCGGTGGCGTCGCGCAGTTGGCGGTAGTCGCGTTTGCTCAGCACGCCCTGCAAGTGCAACAGGTGCGGGTCGGGCGTGCCGTAGCGGGCAAAACCGATCCAGCGGAGCAACTGCACATCGCGGAGGCTGCCGCGCGACCGCTTGAGGTTTGGTTCGAGCAGATGCACCGTGTCGCCGTATTGAGCCCTTTCGCGGCTGCGGGCGGCGCACACTTCGTCGATGAGGTCGCCCGCTTTCCGCTGGGCTTGCCGCGCCAACGGCCGCAGAAAGCTCTGGCATAAGCTGATGCTGCCGCCCAGGAACCGGCACTCCACCAGCGAGGTAAAGATCTCTGGATCGGAAAACGCCAGCGAGCGCGCTTGCCGCGGCGTCCGCACCGATTGGCCAAGCTGCAGGCCCACGTCACACACGTCGCGTTGCAGCCGCCGGGCGACGAGCGTGACCTGCTCGGCCGCGACCGGGCGGTAGAGAATCATCAAGTCGATGTCGGAGAAGGGCGCCACATCGCGGCGGCCAAAACCGCCCAGCGCCACCAGACAGATATTCTTGAGCAACTGCGCGGCGGGCCCATCGGGATCCGCCGCGTCGACGACGGAGGCATCCTGACCGTTCTGGTCGGCAACCGCGGCCGCAACAGCGTGGTCAAACAGCTCGATCACGATCGCGTCGAGCATATCGGCCATCGAGCGGCAGGTTTGAACGCCGGGCGTCCCCGCGGCGTGCCCCCGGTACAGCGTCTGACGCTCCCGCGCCAACCGTTCGCGGGCCGCCAGGATTTGCTCACGTAGCATGCAGTGTTCCCTATGGCTCACGGCCACAGGCAAGGAATACTCAACGATCGTGTCAAAAAGAGAAGGGGGGCGGACCGCCGAAAGATAGGGACCGCCAGCGCGGCCCCTACCTTCGGCGCGTATACCCGCACGGGGCGAGGTCAGGGCAAAGCCCGCCGCGCCCGTGTGAAAACTCTACAGCGCTTCGCCGCCGCGTTCGCCGGTGCGAATGCGGATGGCTTCTTGCAAGTCGCTGATGAACACCTTGCCGTCACCGATTTGTCCGGTTTGGGCGGTGCGGAGGATGGTATCGACCACGGTTTGCAGACCGTCGTCATCGACCACCACTTCGAGCTTCACCTTGGGGACGAAATCGACGGCGTATTCGGTGCCGCGGTACATCTCGGTGTGGCCCTTCTGGCGGCCAAAACCGCGGACCTCGGTGATGGTCATCCCTTGGACGCCGGTCTCGCTGAGGGCGTTCTTGACATCCTCGAGCTTGAAGTGGCGGATGATCGCTTCAACCTTCTTCATGCGAACCTTTCTCCTGCGTGTGCTGCGACTAGATGAAAATGTAACCCTCTTCGCCGTGCTGGCTCAGGTCGAGCCCCTGCAACTCCTGCTCTTGGCTAACCCGCAGCCCAATGGTGGCATCGAGGAGTTTCAGCAGGATGAAGGTAGCGACTGCGGCAAAGATCCAGGTGATGAGCGTGGCGACGATCTGCGCCGGGAGGATCGATCCGCCTTCGAGGACCCCCAGCGTATTTCCATTATCAATATTCCACACCGCCCGGGTAGCGAAAACCCCGGTTAGTACGGCGCCCAGCGTGCCGCCGACGCCGTGGACACCAAAGGCGTCGAGCGAATCGTCGTAGCCCAGGCGGCCCTTCAGGAAGGTGCAGGCATAGAAGCATACCACGCCGGCGGCCAGCCCCATGATAATGGCCGGCATCGGCTGCACGAAACCAGCGGCAGGCGTAATACACACCAGGCCGGCCACGGCGCCCGAGCAGGCCCCCAGCAGGGTTGGCTTGCCGCGCATAATCCATTCAATGCCGGCCCAGCCCAGCACGCCGGCTGCGGCCGAAAAGTGAGTGGCGGCAAAGGCGCTGGCGGCAATCGAGTCGGCAGCCAGGGCGCTACCGGCGTTAAAACCGAACCAACCGATCCACA
>Ga0180216_1003953_pt1 | contig 11392 bp, 12 predicted proteins | sample eDN3rd37CBELigMG_FD_128879 | JGI IMG/M metagenome (GOLD analysis project Ga0180216, IMG submission 128879) | Enriched Miracle-Growth compost microbial communities from Emeryville, California, USA - eDNA 3rd pass 37_C BE-Lig MG (version 2)... ...
AGCTACACGGTGACGCGCGCCGACGGCAGCCGCGAGCCGGCCATGGGCTTCTCGCTCTACCCTGATCCGCTGATCGACGCCGGCTTTGGGAGCGAATCGGCGCGACGCCTGTTCCTGCCGCTCAGTCATGACCTGGCGCGCGCGGCCGAACTGCGCGCACAAGGCTGGGTCACCATCGCGGCGCTGGCGGACAGCGACGATGCCGCTGCGCTCGGCTGCGAGGCCGTGCTGGGCGAAGGCGGCATCCAGCCGCTCTAGAGAGCACGGCAAATCTACCGGACATAGGAAAGACAGTGCTCCTGCGAAGGCAGGAGCCCAGAATCCAAGCGACGTGCTTGTCCGCCCTGAGCTCCTGCCTTCGCAGGAGCACTGGATTGGCTCAATCGAGGACGACAAGGGAAGCGGACCAGGCGCCCGGACGATCTGCCTTCTCGGTGCGTTCATCCGGGTCATCTTTATGGGCGCGGCCGAAGGCCGTTATCCGCATTGACCAAAGCTGGCGCTGGCTCCTCCCCGTCCGCAGGAGGTTATTGTCGCCGGTCGCGGCTGGCGCGGTGACGATGCCGTTGGTCTCGCACCGGAATTCCATTACACCGATCCATGCCGACCGCGTCCCGTCGCATGCCGTGCACGGGGTCCGCGCGAGATGGACCGGAGACGCCTATGACACTGCGCATGACGCCATTCCTCATGTTCCAGGGCCAGGCCACCGCAGCGCTCGATCTCTATTGCGCGCTGTTCCCCGACGCGGTGCTGGACGATGTGGAGCGCTATGGTGCCGGCCAGGCCCGGCCCGAGGGATCGGTCCGCCGTGCTCGCCTCACCCTCGGCGGGCAGACGCTGGTGGTCTTCGACAGCGATATCGATCACCCGTTCGGCTTCACGCCGGCCATTTCGCTCTTCATCGATTGCGACTCAGAGACGCAATTGCACGCCCTGGCAGAAGGGCTGGGTGAGGGGGGCGGCGTGCTGATGCCGGTCGGCGATTATGGCTTCAGCCGACTTTTTACGTGGGTGGCGGATCGCTTCGGCGTCAGTTGGCAGCTCAATCTGTCGTGAAGGCGCCCACATCGGGTTCAGTGGCGCTGAACAGTGGTGTTGTTGCCGCGATGCTTCTGTCGTGCATCCCATCAAGCCATGCTGTTCGCCCGAGAGAGCGATAGGAGAACGCCGCCATGTATAGTCCCGGGATGTTTGCAGTCACCGATCCGGGGGAAATGAGCCGCATCCTGGCCGACCTTCGTCTTGGCTGTCTGGTCACCAAGGATGCTGACGGCTTCTTCGGCTCGCATATTCCCATGCTGTTCGATCCCGCGAGGAACGTTCTGGCTGGTCACATCTCCGAAGCGAATTCTCACCCGGCGCGATGCGGTGACGGTCATGCGCTGGCCATATTTCAGGGCCCCAACGCCTATGTTTCGCCGAATTGGTATCCGTCCAAGGCTGAGCACGGCAAGGCTGTGCCAACCTGGAATTATGAGGTGGTCCATATTGAGGGGGCCGTGACGTGGCATGACGATCCCGTCTGGCTACGCGCCCATTTGCGCGATCTGACCGACCATTTCGAACGCGACCAGGTGACGCCCTGGTCTCTCGATGATGCGCCGCCGGACTTCATCGAGCGGCTGCTGGAGGTGATTGCAGGCGTGGAACTTCACGTCCGGTCTGTTCAGATCAAGCGGAAGCTTTCCCAGAACAGGAGCGAGGCGGATCGGCAGGGTGCCATCGCCGGCTTGTTCGACACGGACGATTCGGCGTCATCCATGGTTGCGCGTCTGATGGTGGCAGCGACCCCGTAAGAGCGGGATAAACGCGCTCGGTTGGTGGGTCCGGCGTCGCCGGATCCCGCTCAGCCCGCTTGTTCGTCCCGCAGCCGCACCCAGGTCGGCGCGTGGTCGCTGGCCTTTTCCCGGCCGCGATAGGCCTTGTCGACCTGTGCATCGATCAGCCGGTCGGCCGCGGCGGGCGAGAGGAGCAGATGGTCGATGCGGAAGCCCGCGTCGCGGGGCCAGGCGCCCATCTGATAGTCCCAGTAGGTCCAGACCTTGCCATTGGGGTGCCGTGTGGCGAGCGCGTCCGTCCAGCCATCGCCGAGCAGGGCGCGATAGGCGGCGCGGCTCTCGGGCTGCATCAGCGCGTCCTGCGCCATGGCGGCGGGCTTCCACACATCGCGATCATGCGGAATGACATTATAATCGCCTGCGAGCACGGCCGGTACTTCCTCCGCGCGGATCTGCGTGGCGCGCTGGCGCAAGCGGGCCATCCAGCGCAGCTTATAGTCGAACTTGGGGCCGGGCTGGGGATTGCCGTTGGGCAGGTAGATGGAAGCAATGCGCAGGCCCATAACGTCGGCCTCGATATAGCGGCTGTGCTCGTCCTCCGGCTCACCTTCCAGCCCGCGCCGCACCTCAACGGGTGTCGTGTTCCGCGCGAGAATGGCGACGCCGTTAAAGCCCTTCTGCCCATGCCAGATCGCGCCATAGCCGGCATCTTCGATGTCTTTGATGGGGAAGCCTTCGTCCTGCGTCTTGATCTCCTGCAGGCAGGCTACGTCCGGTTGCGTCTCGGTCAGCCATTCGATCAGCCGGGGCAGCCGCGCGCGGATGCCGTTGATGTTGAAGGTGGCGATCTTCATGCTGGCATATCCCCAATTGATGTTCGTTCCGGCGGGCGGCGCTGCCGGTATGCGGAAAAGCCGTCAGCCGGGGCATGGCCGCACCGGCTGTCTCGTCTCGTCTTTGGAAGAAGTCGCGCCGTTCGACAAGCATGGGCTCAGGAGCCCGCCGGCAAATGGCCGGTGTCAGACCGAGAAGCTGGAGCCACAACCGCAGCCGGCCGTGGCATTGGGATTTTCCACCTTGAAGGCGGCGCCGCCCAGATTTTCGACGTAGTCCACCGTCGCGCCGCGCACGAGGTCCAGGCTCATGGCGTCGACCACCAATTGCACGCCGTCCGTCTCCACCACGATGTCGTCGGTTTCCGCCGTATCGGCGAGGCCGAAGCGATATTGGAAGCCGGAGCAGCCGCCACCTTCCACGGCGAGGCGGAGGATGGCGGGCTTGTTCTGCCGCTGCGCGATCCACGCGACGCGGTTCGCGGCGGAGGGAGAGAGGGCGATATCCATGGCGCAAAGATAGGCGCGCAGAAGGGCGACGGCAAGGCGGGGACGGGATATGCGAGCCGGCTTTGGGAATGTGCTGCGGATTGGTGGCCTTTGGCGGTCGACATGGTCTGGCCCGCGCTTCTGTGCGGGATTGATGCGCGCGCCTTTCATGGCGGGAGCATGTGACGCGAATCATGACCATTGTGTTGGCTGCTGTGCGTCGCTGCCCTGGGTTCTTGCCTGCGCAGGAGTACAAAGCGGGAAAGCGCCCCGCGCGTGCGTCGGTCGTCGTGTCGGCGCTTCGTCGCTGGGCGGTTCAGGCTGTTGGGCGACGCGGGCATGAAAAAGGGAGCGGCCAGCGCTCCCTCTTCAGGCTCTTGCGAGATGGGGCGCGGCGATGCCGCCGGCGCTTACTTGTCCTTGTTGTCGCTGCTCTTGCGGGCCTCGGGGCCGCCCATCGCGATGTCTTCGTCGTGCATGCGCGCGTCGGCGAGAGCGATCTCGTAATTGGTGCCTTGGATATAGGGGAGCGGGTTAACGGCGTTGCCGGCGATGCGGACCTCATAATGAAGGTGGCTGCCGGTGGAGCGGCCGGTCGAGCCCATCAGGCCAATGAGCTGGCCGCGGCGCACGCGCTCGTTGGGCTGGGCGATCAGGCGCGAAAGATGGCCATAGCGCGTTTCCAGGCCATTGCCATGGTTGATCTCGACGAGGTTGCCGTAGCCGTTTGCCCACTGCGCGCGCGTCACCACGCCATCGGCAGTAGCATAGACGGGCGTGCCGAGCGGACCGCGAATGTCGATGCCCTGGTGCATGCGCTTGTGCCCGTTGAACGGGTCGGAACGGTTGCCGAAATCGCTGGAGAGCGAGATATTCTCGACCGGCTCGCGCGAGGGAATGGACGCGCGGGGCGCAGCATCCTCAGCGGACGTGCCGTTGTTCATCTTCACCCAGGTCGCGAACAGCGAGGAGAACTGCGCGTCGGCAGCGCTCTCCTCGGCCATGGCCGGGCCGGCCGCTACGGTCATCAGGCCCGCAAGGGCCATGAGTACGCCACGGACAAGGCCGCGCGGACGAGCGGTACGAAAAAAGTTCATGTGCGGTGCAACCCCCGAAGGATTTATCCGTTTACGGACTTCGCGTTCTTGCGGCCCGGCGGGACCGTGGCCCTGTTCGAGCGAATTAGAGGTTAACGCGCAAGAGGCTCGTAGAAATCGCGCGTTAAACCGGCCTCATCGCGCGCTGAATCGTTGAACGGTGCCTTCAGCCGTCCCCGGAAGTGCTGCCTGACAAGATTTTGGTAAGATTTCTGCGGGTTTTGACCCCTTCGGTTCATCGTCCACGAAAACCATTTCGTCCCCGCGTGAACGTGATTCACTTCATCCCGCATGATTCGCGTGAGGGCCTTCGCGCTCGTCTCGTCCCCGAACGCCGCAAAGCGTGCGACCGTCTGCGGCGTGATGTCGAGCGCGCGCGCTTCCAGCACCATCGGCACCACTGCAAGGCGTGCGGCGACGTCATGCGCGGTCTCGATCGCCGATTCCCACAGGCCGTCATGGGCAGGCAGCGCGCCATAATGGCTACCGAGTTGGCGCAGACGCCGGTCGAGCAGGGCGAAATGCATCGCTTCATCCGCGCCCACTTTCATCCAGTCGTCGGCGAAGGCGACAGGGAAATCCGCGCCGAACCGGGCGACGAGGTCGAAGGCCAGATCGATGGCGACGAACTCGATATGAGCGAGCGCGTGCAGCATGGCGATGCGCGCCCGCTCCGATCCGCCGCGCCCACGCCGGGGCATCTGCGCGGGCGGCAGAAGCTCGGGTTTGGCGGGCCGGGCCGGTCGCGCCGGCGGCGTGGCGTCGAAGCAATGAGCAAGGCGCCCCAGCCGCCAGTCCCGCGCCGCCTTGCGTGCGGCGAATGCCTTGGCATGCGGATCGGCGGTCGCCAGCACGGCCACGCAGGCGGCGCCGAGCGTGGCGCTAGAGGGTAGAAACGGGGTCATAGCGTGCGCATCTAGACGATGATCCACACACTTCAAACCGCGCCGTCACCCCGGCCTGCGCCGGGGGACGAGGGGAGTTCACAACGCTCAGCCCAGCGCCTTTACTGCCGCCAGCACCTCTGCGGCATGACCTTTCACTTTCACCGCCGGCCAGGCGCGCACGATCCTTCCCTCGCCATCGGCCAGGAACGTCGCGCGGGCAATGCCCATATATTTGCGGCCGTAGAGGCTTTTCTCGATCCAGGTGCCGAACGCCTCGCAGACGCTGCCATCCGTATCCGAGGCGAGCGTCACGGCGAGGCCGTGCTTCTCGGCGAAGCGGTTGAGCTTCTTCACCGGATCGCGCGAAATGGCGATTACCGGCACGCCAAGCGCGCCAAATTCGTCGATGAGGCCGGTGAAGTCGACTGCTTCGGTCGTGCAGCCGGGCGTATCCGCCTTGGGATAGAAATAGACCACCAGCGGATGCCCTCGATAGTCGGCCAGCCGCAGCGGCGCGCCGTCTGCGCCGGTCAGCGTCACCTCGGGCAGCGTGTCGCCTTCGCTCAACATCATCTCACTCCTCGGCCTGAGCGGCCAGCGCCTGCCAGCTCGCCGATATGCTCTGGCGCGCCGCCTCGATTCGGGCAAGCAGCTCGGTCCAGTCGGCCGCGCCGCAGACTTTCGCGACCAGCCAGCGACTTTCCGGCGGCGGCTCGGTGGATTTGGGTGTTACGAGCCGCGAGACCACGAGATAGCGCGTCAGCAGATCGTGCGCGGGCGCCAGCTCCGCCGGGATCAGGCCCTGCGCGATCAGCATGTCGCGGGCCTCGCTCAAATTGGGGCTGAAACCGGTGCGATGCGTGAGCTGGGTTACATGGACGAGGAACTCCATGTCGACCAGGCCGCCGGAGACGAGCTTGACGTCGAGCGGACCGGCGGGCGGCTTATAACGGGCCATGTCGGCGCGCATCTTGGCGGCAGCGCGAAGCAGCGCGGCGGGATCGCGCGCGGCGTGGAGCGTGGCGGAGATGATGGTCTCCAGCTCGGCCCGCGCCGGAGCCGGACCAAAGATGACGCGCGCGCGGTTGAGCGCCAGATGCTCCCAGTCCCAGGCCGCCTCGGCCTGATAGCGCTCGAAGGCCTCGAAGCTCACCGAGAGCGGCCCCTGCGTGCCGGACGGACGCAGGCGTGTATCCACCTCATAGAGGGCGCCGGCCGCGGTCTGCGCGGAAAGGGCATTGATGACGCGCGTAGCCAGCCGGTTGAAGTAGAGCGTGGCGCCGAGTGGCTTGGGCCCATCCGATTCCGCCGCGAAATCGCCGGTAAAGAGGAAGATGAGATCAAGGTCGGAGGCGTGAGTGAGCAATCCGCCGCCGAACCGGCCTAGCGCCAGAATGACGAGGTCGCCGCCCGGCACCCGGCCGTGCGCGCTCTCGAACTCCGCAATGGCGGCCTCGGCCAGCACGTCGAGCGCGGCTTCGGCCACGCGGGCATAGCCCTTGCCGACCTCCAGCGGATCGGTTTCGCCCTGGATGAGCTGCACGCCCAGCGCAAAGCGCCGTTCGCCAACGATATGGCGCACATGGTCGAGCATCTGCTGGAAATCGAGGCTGGTGTCGCGCCGGCGCATGTCGGCGATCAGCGCCGGCACGTCCGGCGGCAGGTCGAGCGCGCTGGCGTCGATGAGGCCGTCGAACAAGGCGGGATGGCGGGCCAGAGAGGCCGCCAGCGTGGGCGCGTGCGAGAGAATGAGCACCAGCGTCTCGGCGAGGCCCGGCCGCGCCACCAGCAGCCGCAGCAGATTGACCGCGCTGGGCAGGCCGGCGATCACGTCGTCCAGCCGGTTGAGCGCCATCACGGGTGCCGGGGCGCGTGCGATCTGGCGCAGCAGGCGCGGCAGCAGCTCTTCCAGAGCCTCGCGCGCCGGCGCGCTCTTGAGCGCGCGCAGACTGCCGTCGCGCCAATGAGTGAGGCGGGCAATGAAAGGCTCGGTCTCGGGCAAGTCCAGCGCAGCCAGCCACTCGGCCAGCGCTTCGCCCCCGGCGGGCACGCGCTCGGCGCACTCCTCCTCGTCGCCGACCAGCTCGTCGAACCGCTCGCCCACGGCCTCGACATGCGGCGCAAGCAGCGCCATCAGCGCGGCACCGTCCGCCAATCCGTGCAGCCGCGCGACATTGTCGAACGCCTCGGCGCCAGCGGGCAGCGCATGGGTCTGCCGGTCGTCCACCATCTGGAGGCGGTGCTCGATCGCGCGCAGCATGACATAGGCCTCGTCCAGCCGCGCCGCGACGTCGCTCGGGATGAGCCCCGCCGCGCACAGGCAGGCAAGTGCCTCCCGCGTGGCCCCGCACCGCAGCGCCGGATCGCGTCCGCCATGGATGAGCTGGAGTGCCTGCGCATAAAACTCCACTTCGCGGATGCCGCCGCGCCCGCGCTTGAGATCGTAGCCGGGACCGAAGCGCTGGCCGCTCTCATAATGCTGACGGATGCGGCGCGAGATGTCGCTGATGGCGCGGATCGCGCCGAAATCGAGGCTGCGCCGCCAGATGAAGGGGCGAATGGCCGTGAGGAACTCCCGGCCCAGTGCGATGTCGCCGGCGCAGGGACGCGCGCGGATGAAGGCCGCCTGCTCCCAGCCGACCGCCGCGCTCTCATAATAGCTGATTGCCGCGCCGATCGGCAGGATGATCGGCGTGGCTTCCGGCGTGGGCCGCAGCCGCAGGTCGACGCGAAAGACATAGCCGTCCGCCGTCCGCTCGGAGAGCAGCGCCACCAGCCGCTTGGCCAGCCTCAGGGCCGCTTCCTCCGGCTCCTCGCGCTCGCGATGCGGGATGGTCTGCGGGTCGTAAAGCAGGATCGGGTCGATGTCGGAGCTGTAGTTGAGCTCGCGGCTGCCATGCTTGCCAAGGGCGATGGCCGCGATGCCGCGCGGTTGCTCGCCGGGATAGCGCTCGGCGAAAGCGGCGGTGAGCGCGGCCTCCACGCTCGTATCGGCGAGGTCGGAGAGACGGCGCGTGATCGTGTCGAAATCCCACGCGCCGGAGAGGTCGGCAATGGCCGCAACCAGCGCCGCCGCGCTGCGTCGTTTGCGCAATTGCGTCTCTATGGGGGCGTCCGGGGCCAGCGTCAGGGCCGCGTCCCACGCCAGCTCGGTCTCGCCGCGCGCGAGCTGTTCGGTCAGCGCGGGGAACACGTCCATCTGGCGGGCGAGAAAAGGCGAATGCGCGCGGGCACGCGCGATCGCGGCGGTCATGTTCGGGGTCTCGCTGGCCATCTCTCACCTCAGTTGCGCGCCTGTCCTAGCGACAATGCGGGAGTGCGCAAAGCAGTGGCATGGCGTAGGATCGGCTTCAGCCGCCACCCCGTCGTCATTCCCGCGAAAGCGGGAATCTGGTTCCGAACCTAATGCAGGTGCCGCAGCTTTTCGGGGTTGCGCACGATGTAGATGGCGCGGATTTCACCCGCTTCGATGTCAAAGGCGGTGGTCTGATATTCCCCATCTGCCTCCAGCGTGACGAAGCCGGGCAGGCCGTTGATGAACACGGTGCGCACCAACGCCGAGTGATGGCGGCGGAACAGCACCGCCAAGGCGCGTTGCACCTTCATTACATGATCGCGGCCGAGAATGGCCCGCGGCGCGGCGTTGCGCTTGCCGCCGCCATCGGCATGCAGGCTCACATCCTGCGCGAGCATGGCGCCTAGCGCGGCCATGTCGCCGCTGCGCGAGGCTTCGTAGAAGGCTTCGGCGAGGGCAAGCCCGCGCTTCCGGTCCACCTGGAAGCGGGGCCGTGCCTCGCGGACATGGCTGCGGGCCCGGCTGGCGAGCTGGCGACAGGCCGTCGCATCCCGCCCTAGCGTGCGCGCGATTTCGCTGAAATCCTGCCCGAACACGTCATGCAGCAGGAACGCGGCCCGTTCCAGCGGGGAGAGCCGCTCCAGCGCCAGCATCAGCGGCAGAGTGATGTCCGCATCCTCCGGCTCTTCCTCGATCAGCGGCTCGGGCAGCCATGGCCCAACATAGGTTTCGCGACGGACACGGGCGGATTTCATCTGGTCGAGACAGAGCCGCGTCACCGTTCGGCGTAGAAAGGCCTCGGGCACGCGCACCGCGGCGCGGTCGGCCCCCATCCAGCGGATGAAGGCCTCCTGCGCCACGTCCTCGGCATCGGCGAGCGAGCCCAGCATCCGATAGGCGAGACGCAGGAGCGCCGGCCGCATCGCGTCGAACTGAGCCGTTGCATCAGCGTCGGCCAATATGGTGCTTGCGCTCACGCGGCCCGCCGCGCCGGCACATGCTCGATCCACAAGCCGAAGCCCACCGCCAGCCGGTTCCAGCCATTGATGACATTGATGAGTGTGGTCAGCGCCACTTGCTCCTCCGGCGTGAACTGCTGGGCGATGGCATCATAGGCGCTTTCCGCAGGATGTCCCTGCGAAAGCTGCGTCAGTGCCTCGGTCCATGCCAGTGCCGCGCGCTCGCGGTCGGTAAAGCAAGGTGCCTCGCGCCAGGCAGCGAGCAGGTGGAGGCGCTGTTCGCTCTCACCCTGCGCGCGGGCATCGAGCGTGTGCATGTTGAGGCAATTGGCGCACTGGTTGATCTGCGAGGCGCGGATCTTCACCAGCTCGGTCAGGCTGGGCTCCAGCGCGGCATTGACGCTGTTGGAGAGCGTCATGAACGCCTTCATCATAGTAGGTGCGGCGGCATAGGGATCGAGCTTGGCAGTCATATCATGGGTCCTTCTCGGGTTGCATGGACATGACGAGGCAGGCCCCAGCCATCGTGACATGGGTGGCAAAAAAATTGCCGGGCCAACGACAAGACGAGAAGAAGAGCGGTCGCGCACGCGCCGCCATGGCCCTCCGGCGGGACGGTCAGAATGCTCTGGAGGCGTAATCGGCCCGGAACGCGTCGGCGAAAGCCGTGAGCCGCCCGCCAGTGATGGCATCGCGTAGCCCTGCCATCAACGCCTGGTAGAAATGCAGGTTATGCTGCGTCATCAGCATGGCGCCCAGCATTTCGCCGGCCTTCACCAGATGGTGCAGATAGGCGCGGGAGAAATCATGACAGACCGGGCAATCGCAGCGCGGGTCCAGCGGCGCACGGTCCTCCGCGAAGCGGGCGTTGCGGATGTTGAGCGGGCCCGCCCATGTGAAGGCCTGACCGTTGCGGCCTGAGCGCGTCGGCAGCACGCAATCGAACATGTCGATGCCGCGCTCCACCGCGCCGACGATATCGTCCGGCTTGCCTACGCCCATCAGATAGCGCGGCTTGTCGGCGGGCAGCGGGTCGACGCAATGGTCCAGGCAGGCGAACATCGCTTCCTGCCCTTCACCGACCGCCAGACCGCCCACGGCATGTCCGTCGAAGCCGATTTCCACCAGTGCCTGCGCGCTCTGGCGGCGCAGATCGGGGTCGAGCGCGCCCTGCTGGATACCGAACAAAGCGGCGCGCGCGGCATGGTCGCCGCCGCTGTCGAAGCCCGCGCGCGAGCGGGCCGCCCAGCGCATCGAGCGCTCCATCGCGCGGGCCTGCGCGTCGCGTGTGGTAGTGGTCGGCACCAGCTCGTCGAAGGCCATGACGATGTCGCTGCCGAGCAGGCGCTGGATTTCCATTGAGCGCTCGGGCGTGAGCATGTGGCGCGATCCGTCCAGATGGCTGGCGAAGCGCACGCCCTCTTCCGTCACTTTGGCGAGCTTGGAGAGGCTCATCACCTGATAGCCGCCGCTGTCGGTGAGGATCGGCCGCTCCCAGCCGGAGAGCGCGTGGAGCCCGCCCAGCGCCGCCACACGTTCGGCGCCGGGGCGCAGCATGAGGTGATAGGTATTGCCCAGGATGATGTCCGCTCCGCTGGCGCGCACTTCTGCCGGGCGCATTGCCTTCACGGTGGCGGCGGTGCCGACCGGCATGAAAGCGGGCGTGCGGACGGTGCCGCGCATCATGGCGATGGTGCCGGCGCGCGCCTTGCCGTCCGTTGCATGCACGGCGAAGGCGAAGCGGCTCGTGCCGGGATCGGCGGGGACGCGGCAGGTGGGGGAAGGCGCGGAGTCGGTCATTGCTGCGCGCCATAACCCGGTACGCGCATAATCCCAAGCCGACCGGTTTCCCGGCCAGTGGAAGGGCTCAAAGGCGATCGGCGAGCTGTGCCCGCAGGCGCGTGCCGAGCGGCCCGAAGGCCGAAACACGGCTGTAGCGGCCAATGAAGCGCATGGCGCGCACGCTTGCCTCCACGTTCAATTGCGAGCCGTCGGCAAGCTGCAATGCCAGCGTGACGCGATGGTCCGCGCGCGGAGAGATCAGAGCGGAG
>Ga0180216_1003954_pt1 | contig 11391 bp, 10 predicted proteins | sample eDN3rd37CBELigMG_FD_128879 | JGI IMG/M metagenome (GOLD analysis project Ga0180216, IMG submission 128879) | Enriched Miracle-Growth compost microbial communities from Emeryville, California, USA - eDNA 3rd pass 37_C BE-Lig MG (version 2)... ...
CCCGAGACCGGCGCCGTGAGTCGATGAACGTCACGCCCTCCTCTAATGGATGGCACGAGGGACGCACCCTTCCATGGCCTTGTAGACGTACGGCAGGTGCATCTCGATCGAGTGTTCGTCCTCGTCTGCGTCGCGCGACATCCACTCAAACTTGCCCGTGCGGTACAGCTCCTCGACCACTGGCGTGTGTGGGTGGATGCATAGCGGGTCGGCACCGCGCGCGTCAGCGGGCCCCACGCTGTAGCACTGGGCCAGCGCTGGGGCGCGGCCACCGTACCGGCGCGGTCCACGGTGAGGTCGCCCAGCGGCGTGGCGTACGTGTCGCACTGCGTGAGCGCGCAACCGGCCAGGTAGTAGTGATGCGACGGCCCCAGGATAAAGACGCGGTGGCTGCGAGCCGTGGCACGTGGGGCCCTGAGCGCTCACAGTCAGCGCCGGTGGCATCCTCATGCCCTCCTCTGTTAAAGGTGCCGACGTACTAGCGGCTGGGGTCGATCCAGCGGTAGGCGTAGGCGGCGGTCGGGCCGCTGTACGAGTAGCCGGCGTGGCTGCGGTGGGGCGGCGGCTAACGCGGCAGCGGCTTTGGCGGCCGGTCAGCGAACGCCTGGCCAGCCGCCCAGCGCTCTTCCGCTCCCGTACGGCGCGATAATGGCACGCACGGGCGCGTCGCCCTCCGTCCGCGGCGCCGCGGTGTCGGCCGCTGCAGCCCGCAGCCATTGGTCCAGCTCCGCGCCCAGCTTGGACGCTGAAGTTCGCCGCTAGCCACGCACGCAGAGTGGTGCGTCACGGTGTGAGCCACTCGTGGCTGCTGCTGCTGCTCTGGTGAATGCCAGGCGCTTCCCGCGCCGCCGTACCGGACGCCGAGTACCAGCTGCCGGCGTGGCTGGCCGTGCGCTTCATGGTGGCACTGATCCCGCGTACCCTTGCGTGCGCGGCTGCAGCGTGTGGCGAGCGTGACGCGCGCACTCTCCCGCACAAGACACGCGCAGGCACGGCAGCAGTTGCTTCCTCAGGGCGGGGGCGCAGGGTGGGTTCCTGGGCGTGCGGGTCGGCGGGACCGGCGGCGGCTGCGCGCTGTTGTGGTTGACGTCATCGCCATGCGCGGTCGGCATACGGACGTGCGCGCCGGCATACGGACATGCACGGCGGCAGCTCTGGCACCGAGTGTCTCGCTGGCACAGGAGGAATACATGCGGCGACAGCCAAGTGGAATACACGCGTATGGCTCCAATACAACACTCCACCATCAAAGCTGTACAATGCTGACGGTGCCTCATGCCGCACGCGCCGCCGCCGCGGGATCCGGCTGCAGCCAGTACAGCTTCGGGTAGCCCGGCCCGTGCAGGTCGCGGCGCGCGAGGAACGAATGCGTCGCCAGTGCGCCGCCGTCGGGCGCGCCGTCCGCCTCCCAGAGGCTCACGGCCCAGCCGTTCTCGAGGTGCGTGAAGCCCGCGTTGCGCACCACGGCGACGCCGCCCTCCGCCGCCGCGCGCGCGTACGGCGCGAGCACACAGCGGAGGGCGTCGCGCGGCGGCTCCCGCTCCGACGGCAGGCTGGTGGCCGCGTGGCTGCCGAGGCACACGTAGCCGTACGAGGGGATCGGCGACCAGTACGTGACGGGCGTGCTGTACGACGCGAACTCTTCGTTGGTCCACACGCGCTCGAACGCCGCCGGCGGCGCCACGAGGTCCGCGACGTCGCGCACCACGGGCGTCGCAAAGGTCGGCGCGGCCAGGCCGCGCACGGCGACGTCGCCCAGGGTGGCGTAGCCCGCGGGCGCCACGGGTCGCCAGACCGAGTGCACCTCCACGAAGCCGCTGGGCTCGCCCGTGCTGTTGTACAGCAGCGTGTACTCGGTCGTGAGCGCCACGTCCAGCGGCGCGGGCGACGGCGGCGTCGGCGGCGGCAGGCCGCCCTGGACGGCCTCGTAGACCGGCGTGCCGATCCACGCCGCGGGCCGCGCCAGCCCCGCCAGCTCGGCGACGGTGGGCGCGATGTCAAAGATACGCACCTCGCGCGCCACGCTGCGGCCAACCCAGACGCCGGCGCCGGCCGCCAGGAACGGCACGCTGCGCAGCGGCAGCTGGTCGGCGCCGTGCTTGCCGCGCGCGTTGCCGCCGTGGTCCGCCGAGACGATCACGGCGGTCTCGTCCAGCATGCCGGCGTCGGCCAGCGCGTCGAGCACGCGGCGGACGAGGCCGTCGGCCGTGGCGATGGCGGCGTAGTACTCGGGCGAGCCCCAGCCGTAGTCGTGGCCGGCGTGGTCCACGAGGTCCCACACGACCATGAGGAGGTCGGGCCGGTCGCTGCGGAGGTAGGCGACGGCGGCGTCGGTGGTGGCCTCGTAGTCGCCGGGGCTGACCTTGAGGTCGCAGACGTTGTCCTCCACGAGCCGTCCAAAGCCGGCCCACTCGTGGATCAGGCCGATCGTGGCGTTGGGCCGCTGGGCGCGCCACGTCGCGAAGATGGTGGGCGGCAGGGCCGAGTCGTTGCGCGGCCGGCGCCACAGGTTGGTGTACACGCCGTTCTGGTCCGGGCCCGTGCCGGAGATCATGGCGAACCAGTTCTGGCTGCTCGACGTGCCCAGTACGTTCTGCATGGCGAGCGTGCTCGTGCCGTTGGCGGCCAGCGCGTGCAGCGTCGGCGCGCTCGCGTTCGCAACCCAGTCGCCGCCGAGGCCGTCGATGCCCAGCAGGACCACATGCCGCGGCGCCCGCACCGCGGCGCGGCCGGCCACGGGCGCCGTGCCAGCTAGCAGCAGCGCGGCGGCCACGGCCGCGGTCGCCACGGCCGTGGCCACCGCGGGCGCCCACCGGCGGCTGGCAGCCATCGCGCGTCGATCTACCGGCGGCCACGGGTCCGCCGTCACGCGCGTCCTATGACGTCAACGCCCAGCAGTGCGCAGGCGGCTGGTCTCGGGTCGGAGGTGGCGACGTGTATCTTGCGGCGTCACAGTGCAGTGGGGAGCGCTGTACAGGTGTGCGTGGTCGTATGTGTCCATGCCATTCCATGGGCGTAGGCTCATGCCGTGGTGGCGCCGCTGCTGGCGTTGGCGCCCAGCGCGGCCTCCATGAGGCGGTTCAGCTCGGGCAGGATGCTGCGCGGATCGTCCAGCACGCCCGCCGCAATCAGCGCCGTGTTGAGCACCTGCGCGCCGCGCGCACGACGCAGGCGACCTACGCCTCCCCCTCTGAGTGCCGATACATGCAGCTGGATGTGGCACTGGAGCCGGGCAACGACGCACCTGGCGCGCGACGAGCTTGGCCACCTCCGGCCGGGCCTCGCGGGCCTTGGCCAGGCCGACGATCACCGGGTGCGACGGGTTGACCTCCAGTTTCTGCGCCATACGCGGCCCCTCGTGTGTTCCCGTCTGCACTACGCGGCCGTGAGCGGCTGCTGCGACCTGGGCGCGGTGGGTGGCCGGCCGACCACGCACGTGCGTCGTGGGCAGCGGCCGCACCGAGGCGGCCACGGTGGGATCCAACATCTTGAGCATGTTGCGCATGGTGGGCGAGTCGTGACCGACCACCATCGCCGGGTGGCTCACCAGCCGCTTCGATAGCTGCGCCAGTGGAGCGGGCCAGCAACGACGCCGGCCGGGCACGTTGGCAAATCAACGTGGGCGTTGCCCCACGCTACGCTCGTCCTCGCACCTTCACGTCCACGACGTCCGAGGCCAGCTCGTCCTTGAGCCAGGTCACGAGCTGCGCTGCCTCCTTGTCCGACAGCGCCGAGTCCGCCTTGGCCGACTCACCGACGTCGACGTCCTCAGCGTCGATGCTGATGAACTCCTTGCCCTCAAACGAGCGCAGCGAGTTCATGACAAACTCGTCGACGGGGTCGTGCAAGAAGAGCACCTGGTGCGCGCGCCGGCACGGGGACTCTGGACGGCGCACAAGCGGTTAGCCTCCGCGCGAGCCGCGGCGATTACGGGAGCGCGCAGCGCAACGGACCTCGATGTCCTGCAGCTTGAACGGCTCGTAGTACGGCGACGCGAGCGCGGCCGCGCGCGTGGGCGCCAGCAGGTAGTAGATGCCCTTCTGGCCGGGCTTCATCCGGTCCACGTACTTTTGCAGGCCCACGAGGTACGGCGTCTCCTCCTTGCGGTCCTCCGGGGGCGGCGCGCTCGTGGGGAAGAGCAGCAGCTTGGCCAGCTTGTCCTGGGTGGCGCCAGGCGACATCGATGAACCTAGAGCGGCGTGAGCCGGCGGGCAAGGGCACGGCATGTCCGGCCACCGAATTGCCGGCTGACCTTGTGCGTGGCATCGGTGCAGGCGCCTTCCTTCAGGTAGCTGCCAAACTCGAGGAAAAACTCGATGTACTTATCGGGATCCTGTGGCGGCGGCGGCGCATCGCGGCCAGGACGCCGCAGTGCTAAGCAACGCGGCACAGGGACGGACCGACCAGTCGGCCATCCATGCCACGCGCACCTTGTTGGCCTCCTCCGAGAGCCACTTGATGACCCGGCCCGTCAGCACGTTCTTCAACTTGGCGATCAGCGCGCTGTCCTGTCACTCGGCATAGCGCTCCCTTTGCCTCCTGCGCCGCCCGAGAGTGAGTGGTGGTGGCCCAAGCCACGCAGCGCGACCGGGCGCGTGCGAACCTGCAGCATCTCGCGCGACAGGTTGAGCGGGATGTCCTCCGAGTCGCACACGCCTGCACGCCGTCGCCAGGCGTGGTACGACCATCGGGGGCGATTGTGTGAGGACAGCGAGATCACGACTTGGCAAGAGATAATGCGCGCAGTACCCTTGACGAAGCGCAGCCAGTCCGGCACCAGCGCCTTGGAGCGGGCCTGGATGAGGACCTTGCGCGCGTACAGGTTCACGCCAGGCTCCGAGCGCTGCATGGACAGCTTCTCCGCATTCCGCGTCGGCAGGTACAGCAGCGTGCGCAGATGGATCGGCGCCTGCACGGCAAGGGCATCCCGGCGCCGCACCCCAAGGTCGTGAGGCGGCGAAACCGTACGCCGCGCGTCGGACACGGCCTCCACCTACGTCGGTAGCGTAATGCAGGTGCGCCCGGGGCTGGTCAAACGCTAGCACCGGTCATGCGCACGGAGGGGATACCGGCGTGATCGATTCATTAGCGTTAGAGCGCGCGGTGTATCGACAGTTAGGGGGGACGGACGTACCGCCCGAGATGAACCGGTAAAACTCTAACGGAGGGCGCCACTCTAACCGCAAGGCAAGCACCGGTGAGCCACGCGTACGACCCGTGCCTTGCGGCCATGCGCGTCCACCGACCTTTGTGTTGCTCCTCCGACACGGCCTCCTTGGGCAGGGTCCACAGCGGCTGGATGGTGTTCAGCTTGTCGCCGTTGAGCAGGATGGGGAAGCCGACAAAGTTGCTGTACTTTTGCACGATGCCTGGGCGGCATGCACAAAACAACGGGTGGAGGCCGAGGACTCGGCATCATCCCCGTTTGACAACGCGGACCTAGCAGCGAGAGAAGCGTACCTTCAATCACCTTCTTGTCGGCAAAGGTCTTGCCGGCGTCCTTGAGCTTGAGCTCGATGCGGGTGCCGCGCGGCAGGTCCGCCACGGGCTCCATCTCGTACGACCCGGAGCCGTCCGACGACCACTTCCAGCCCGGGCCCCGCTCTGCGTTGTCAACGCAAGGAGAGAGCCATCGACGACGGATCAGGACAGGCCATGGCTGCCCCTACTCCTGCATTGCGCGCAAGCACGCACCGCCGCCATCGCCAAGCGCGGACCGCGAGTAGACGGTGATGTGATCGGCGACCATGAACGCCGAATAGAAGCCCACGCCAAACTGGCCGATGATGTTGTCCCGCGCAGACGCGGACGGCGCATCCTTGAGGCTGGTCATGAACTGCTTCGACCCTGGAAGCGGGGGTCAGACAATACAAAGAAGCATGGCCGGCGGCCCACGATCAGTTCGCTGCCTAGTGGTAGGATGCCTGCAAGCGGTGGGGAACGCGGACCCGAGTGCGCGATGGTGCCCAGGTTCCTGATCAGGTCCTCTTCCGTCATGCCGATGCCCGTATCCTGCGGTGCCCATCCCGGCCCGCTTGAGACACGACCGCTCAGCACCGCGCCATCCGCGCCCGGCACGAACGCAAGGCCCGCCCTCTCACCTCGATGATGAGCAGGTCCGCGAGCGCGTTGGCCGTGATGCGGATCTCTAGCGGCGTCGACGGCGCCACCACGGATTCGTGCACGACTTGCGCATGGCGCAGCTGCGGTTACCCCCGTCCCAAGGACATCCACCCTGCTGCCATCAGAGGGCGGTAGCGGGACGCCCACGACGGTGGGTCGGACGGCGCCCCCTGCCTTCTCCAAGGCGTCGGACGCGTTCGAGATGAGCTCGCGCACAAAGACCTGCAGGCAGACGCACACCCGCCGGCCCGCGCGTCCGGCCGGGCTCAGCGCTGGCCGGGGTCACAAGCTTCTGCCCAGTCCTCATGCACGGACCTCTTTCTCAGAGTACAGCGAATTGGCGACAATGTGCAGGAGCTTCTGCGTCTCTGCCTGGAACTCGCGCTTGACGGCGGCCTTGCTGCCGGTTGACTCTGCGGCGGCGTCCGTGCTCGCCCACCGGCGGGCGATCGCCGCGGCTGGCCGGACCAACGAGATCGCGGGCCGCTGCGCGCGCGAGCAGAGTACGTTCGCGATCCCGGGCCGCCCTTAGCAGACCCCCACCATTCGCCTCTGTCCATCCAGTGCCCAGGCACGTACCGGCGCTGGCGTGCCCAGCGGCAGCACGGCGGCCGCTTGCGACCGGGCGCGGCGGGTCGCGGTGCCGGCCGCCAGGGCGGCGGCGGCGGGCCGCGCCAGGCGACGCAGGGCCCACTGTGCCGTCGCCATGGCCGATCCTACACGCGCGGCGGCGAGTGTGCCTGTGTGCCGCGCCCTCCCTCCCCGGCCCGGCAGCAGCGCGACGCCCTGCGTTGGCGCGCCCCGAGCGGGGGGCCCGTCGTGCGCCCGCGCCCGTCCGCCCGCCGCACCCGCGTGGGCGTCCTTCCAGAAAGTTCTCTTATGCTTCCACGTGACATCCCAATCATGTGACGTCTTGAACACGTGCTGTTCTTGCAGAAGGGCGCTCTGGCGCTGGCGGCCGACGGGAGATGTGACCCCTCCAGAACGCCCCGTTGGGTCGCTGCTGCCGCCGCTCCGCGCGGCGCCGGGGCGGGCCGGAGGCAATGGCGCTGCCCCTAATCCTGCTCCGCCGGCACCGGACGCTCCTCCGCGTCGCCCTGGCGGCCCTCCTGCTGGGCCTGGCGGTGTACGTGTGGGTGTCGCCCGCGGGGCAGCCAATTAACATGGTTCAGACGTGGGCCGGCAGCAGCGCCGTCGCCGCGCCGGTCGGGCGAAGCAGCCGGCCCGTGCAAGTCTTTGAGCGCGACGCACCGGCGCCGGGCTGCCTCGGCGCCGCCGTCCGCCGCATTGCGCTCGTGGGCCGCGCGAGCCTTGCCGGAATCCGCGAGCTCGCGCGGCACGCGGCGGCGCTGACCCCGGCCGAGGTGCTCGTGCTCGGCCCGCCGCCGCGGTTCGACCCGGCTGCTGCCGCCGCCGCTGCTGCCGCTGCTGAGGTACCGGCCGAACCAGACGCCGCCACCGGTGGCTGGACCTGCGACGGCGTGCCCTGCGACGACGCCGGCTTCGAGCTGGCGCAGCTGCGGTGCGCCCGGCGGGTCGTGTGGCGCATGGCCGACGCCGGGAACGGCCACGTTGCGACGGCCGCCATCACACTGGACACGGGAGCGCCGTACGTGGCCGCAGTGCGCGGCGCCCTGGCCGCCAGCGACCTCGAGCCGGTGGCCACGGTGTCCGGCCAGGCGGTGGCGTGGCTGCACGACGTGCTGCTGGTCCGGCCGGACCTCGACGCCATCGTGGCGACCAGCAGCGATCCTGCGGCGGCGCCGTTCGACCGCCTGGAGGCCGCCGTATGGCACCGCCGCCTGCACGACCGGTGCGGCAGCTTCGCCGCCGCCAGCGACCTGCTCAGCGACGTCGGCTTCTGGGCCAAGCGCTGCGTGGGCGACGCGGGGGCGGCCGTCGCCGTGGTGCCGCTCGCCGAGCTCACCAAGACGCTGGCGATGCCGGACGGCCGCGACGCGCTGTCGGCCGCCGCCCTGGCTCCATTTGCAACGCCGTCGGTGCCAGCTGCGCCGTGCCCGTCGCTGCCCGCAGCCGAGCCCGCGCCGTGCGGGGTTAACGTGACCGCGCTGGCGCACGCGCTGCGGCCGGTGGCGCTGGTGGTGGCGCAGCGCTTCCGTTCCGCCTGGCCGCCCGTGCCGGTGTGGCACCTGCAGCTGGCGCGCTTCGCGGACCTGCTGGTGGCGCAGGGCTGGACGGTGGTGCAGGTGGCCCTCTTGCCGAACGGCTGTGCGCCGGCGGCGGCGGCGGCGAGCGGCAACGCCTCCGTCGTCTGCGTCCAGTGGGCGGGGAAGAGCGCATCGCGCGCCGACGACGCCGCGGCGCTCGCCCACTGGGCGCGGTACCAGCTCGGTGGGACGGTTGCCAGCGTCCTGCTGGCGGTGCCGTTCGCGGCGGAGGCGGCCACGATGGTGCCGTACGCAGCGGCGCTGGCGGCCGCGCTGCCGGGCGTGCCGCGGCGGTGGGTGCTGGACAGCGTGGCACCGCTGGACCTTGCGAGCGTCGACGTCGGCCTGCAGAAGGCCGCGGCGGCGGCGCAGAACGGCAAGGAGCGGCGGGCCGCGTCGGCCCTGGCCCTGGCGGGCGTCGCGCTCGCCCTGAATGAGACGATCGGCGCCGCCCTGGACGACGACCGCGCGCTCGCCGCGCCGCTGCAGCGCCTGCAGCTGCGCGGCGTCAACGCCACGGCGGACGCCCTGGCCGGGTGGCACCGGCTGCGCCAAGCGCACCACCGATGGGTGGCCGACGGCGACGGCGTGGTGCTTCTGCACAGCGCCACCGCGCCGTGGTTTGGCCAGCTCTTCCCGACGGTGCCGGCGTGGCCGCTGGACCCCCTTGCCCTCGTCGCCAGCGTGCCGGCGACCTATGCGGGCGCCGCGTCGGACTCGTGGGCGGTGCTGCTCCCCACGGACCCGACGGTGGCCGCCCACAACCTGGCGTGGCTGACCGACGCCGTGTGGCCGCGGCTGCGCAGCCTCCTCCGACAGCTGGACCCGGCCGCCGCCGCGGCGGGGGCAACCGGGGACATTGGGCCGCGCTTCGTCGTGTACGGCGCGCGGCTCGACGCGTTTCCCACGTGCGACGCCGACGCACCGTGCGGTGCCCTCGACCGGCAACTGCGGTGGCTGAAGCGCAACAACCACCTTGTGCTCGGTGCGCCCGGAGGGGCCAGGGGCTGGCCGGCGGCGCCCACGCTAGTTGACGCTAACAATAGCAGCGTGTCGTCCCCCTGTTATGACCTGCCCCCCTACTCGCAGACAGCCGGGGCGACGACGGCAATCTGGCCGCGGCCCTGCGCCGGCACCGCGTCATCTTGGCCCCGGCGGTCGCGGGCGCGGCGCACCCGGCCGTGGCGCTGGCGGCGCGGCTCGGCGTGCCGGTCGTCACGTCGCCGCTGGCCACCGTGGGCACGCCGGCCATCACCCTGACCATCGACGCCTTCGTACAACCGGGGGCGGCGAGGACGTGGCGGCCCGGCTGCGTGACCGCGGCGAGCACGGCGACCACGTTTGCGCGGGCCGCGGTCTCGCTGAGCACCGACCCCGCGATCTGGGAGATTGCGCGGGACGCCTGCGTGCACCCCGCCGAGCCGCTGCCGCCGAGTGCGCTGCCACCGCCGCCGCCACCGCCGCCGCGGCGCCTGCGGGCGTCGGCTGCAGCGCCGGCGGCGGCCTGCTGGCTGGAGTGGGCGCAGGCCACCGCGGCGGGCGGCAAGGTGCCCTCGGTCGGCCGCAGCACCCCGCCGGCCGCCGCGGCGCCGGCGGCCGCCGCGGCGTCGCACGTGCTGGTCATGCACGAGCACGTGCCGCACCTGAAGCAGGGCGGCGACCACCGCATCCTCCAGGTCATCGGCGCGATCGCGCGCACCCAGCCGGGCGCGCGGCTGACATTCATGCACCGCGGGACGGCCGGGACGGCCGCGCACCGCGCCGCGCTGACCGAGCTGGGCGTCAACACCATCCTGCCCGAGTCCGAGCTGGCGCCGGCGGCCGACGGTGGGCCGCTCGAGCTGCGCGACCCCGCCGCGCTCTTTGGCCAGCGGTACCGCGATGTCGACGTGGCCGTCCTCGGCACATGGTTCTACAAGAAGACCGCCGACGGCCGCGTGGCGCCGTCCATCCCCGAGGCGGTCCTGCCGCACCTGCGGCAGCACGCGCCGCGCGCGTGCGCGGTCGTGCTGAGCGACGACGTCCACGCGCTCCGCAACATCGAGTCGCACCTGTGCCCGAGCGAGGCCATCGATCCCGGTTGCGGCGCGCGCCTCCTCGCGCGCGAGCTCGCCGTGTACGCGGCCGCCGACGTCGTGGCCGTGGTAAGCCCCGAGGACGCGCGCCTGCTCGCCGCGCTGGGCGTCCGCCTGGCGCACCCCCCCGTGGTCCTGCCGTACGTGGCCGACCGGCGGTGGCTCAGCCTGCTGGCGCCGCCGTTCGCCGCGCGGCCCGAGCGGCGGCTGCTGTTTGTTGGGTCGACGCACACGATGAACCGGCGCGCGCTGGACTGGTTCCTCGACGAGGTCTTCCCGCGCGTGCTGGCGCACCACCCGGACGCGGTGCTGCACGTCGTGGGCCACGGCTGGACGCAGTTCGGCTACCAGGACCGGTGCGCGCGCTGCAACATCACCGGCGTGGAGGCGACCGACGACGAGCTCGCCGAGGCGCTGCAGGCGGCGCGCGTCTTTGTCGCGCCGATCCGCGCGCTCACGGGCGTGTCGACCAAGAGCCTGCTGGCGCTGGCGAGCGGCGTGCCGCTGGTCACCACGGCCCACGGCGCGCAGGGCCTCTCCCTCGGCAGCGACGCCGCGCCCGCGCTGGTGGCCGACGACCCCGCCGACTTTGCCGCCGCCGTGCGGCTGCTGCTCACCTCGGCCGCGGCGTGGACGCACTACTCGGACGTGGGCCGCACCCACGCGGCGACCGTCCTGGGCCGGCATCAGCTGGAGCGCGCCGTCGACGGCCTGTTTGAGGCGTGCGCCGCCGTTCGGCAGCGCCGGCCGTGAGCTGTACCATACTGGTTGCTTTTGCGCGCGCGTGTGGCGATGTGCGTGTGCGCGCGCTCTCTGGCCGCAGCTCTGAGGTATGCATTCTGGAGAGCGTGTACAGACCTACTCATGTACAGTCTCGCATCAAGGGAAGGGAGCGGCATGCAGGTTAGGCAGTAAGGTTGCGCGGCGCCGCGGAAGCAATCTGGGGTAAAGTGGGGTCGTTCACTTGACTCGGAAGCGTTGCCAGCATCTGCCTCACGCGTTGCCAGCAGCGGCTTGCTCGAGGG
>Ga0180216_1003955_pt1 | contig 11391 bp, 10 predicted proteins | sample eDN3rd37CBELigMG_FD_128879 | JGI IMG/M metagenome (GOLD analysis project Ga0180216, IMG submission 128879) | Enriched Miracle-Growth compost microbial communities from Emeryville, California, USA - eDNA 3rd pass 37_C BE-Lig MG (version 2)... ...
CTGTCCCGGGAGCTGCGATCTGGAGGAGAATCGACGTCGCGCCGCCCGCCAGATCGTCGAGGATTGCCGCGTTCGCGGCGACCGGATCCGGTTCCGCACAAATCTGCCGGATGTCCCACGTGGCGCCCTGAGGCACATGGGCGCCACGCATCAGCGGGGCCATGCCGGGCGCGAGATCGTCGCGGCCGGGCACTGCGTCCTTGCGCGTGTAGAGCGGTTTGATCTTCAGTCCGTCCGCCGTTCGCGACACCAGCCGACGCTCGAAATCGGCGCCTTTCAGGGCTTTCTCCACGAGCCCGAGCCATTCCTCCTCGGTGGGGCGGGGAAAGTCGGCGGCGAGCGGCATGTCGGTCATCGGGCAGTCCCATCGGGCGATTGGCATTCACCGAACGTTCTAGTGGGGTCAGTGGCCGACGCCAAGGCCTCGAAGCAGAACGTGCTTGCCGGTTGCGGAGGCGCCGGCTCACGGCCCACAATGCAGACATCAAAGGAGCCTTGCGATGGCCACAGCACAACCGACCAGAAAACCCCATGACATCGGCGGCGACCCCGCCGGCCCGATCGACCGGGAGGAGCATCAGCCGACCCTCGTCGAGCGGCGCATCGATGCGATGATGCAGCTTCTTCGCCAGGAGCCGCGCGCGTTCTGGGTGACGGACGAGAATCGTCGCACCATCGAAAGCCTGACGCCCGAGACGTATCGCGACAGCAGCTATTACCAGAAATGGTGCCTCGCCATGCGCAGCCTCCTCGTCGAAAAGGCCGTGCTGACCGACGCCGAGATCGACGCCAAGCTCGCGGAGGTGAAGGCGCGCTACGCCAAGAGCGGAGGAGGCGCCCCATGACCGCGCGCTACCGTATCGGTGACCGCGTCGTCGTGCGCACCGATACGCCTGCAGGCCACGTGCGCACGCCGACCTATCTCAAGGGCAAGCGCGGCGTGATTCTTCGCGACTTCGGCGCGTGGCCCAGCCCCGAGAAGCTCGCCTACGGCAAGCCGGGCTGGCCGAAGACGACGAACTATTGGGTTCGGTTTACGATGGACGAAATCTGGAACGGGAACGGCAGCTATGCGTCCGGCGATGCGATCGTCGCCGAGATCTACGAGCATTGGCTCGAGCCGGACACGGCATTGGAGGGAACGCCATGAGTCACGATCACGATGAGCACGATCATGCGCACGACCATGATCATGCGCACGACCACGGCCCGTTTCAGCCGGACATCAAGGAGCCGTCCGAGGACTGGGAGTTTCTCGAAATCGCCTTGCGCGAGCTGATGATCGAGAAGGAGATCCTGACCGCGCGCGAAATTCAGGAGAAGATCGAGGAATGGGACGGAAAATGCCCCGAGGTGGGCGCACGCATCGTCGCCAAGGCCTGGACCGATCCCGCCTTCAAGGCGCGTCTCCTGGCGGACGGCAACGCCGGCGTCGGTGAGCTCGGTCTCTCGGTTCCTGGCCTGAAGTTGGTCGTTCTCGAGAATACCGAAAGCGTGCACAACATGATCGTGTGCACGCTCTGCTCCTGCTATCCGCGCCCGATTCTCGGCCTGCCGCCCCTCTGGTACAAGTCGCGCGAATATCGCTCGCGTGCGGTCCGCGAGCCGCGCTCGGTGCTTGCCGAATTCGGCACGCAGATTCCCGATAGCGTCGAGGTCCGTGTGGTCGACTCGACAGCGGATTGCCGCTTCCTCGTGCTCCCGCAGAGACCCGAGGGGACGGACGGCTGGAGCGAGGACCAGCTCGTCAACATCGTTTCGCGCGATTCGATGATTGGCACCGCGGTCGTACCCGCTCCGTAATATTCCGTCGAATACACAAGACCGGGAGATCGACATGGCTCGCCTGCCGTACATCGAGAAGTCAGAGCTTGCGCCGGAGAACCAGGATCTCCTCAAGCGCGAGATCACGCTGTTCAAGTGCATGGTGCACAGCCCCAACGCGGCTCGCGCCTTCCAGGGACTCGGCGGCTTCATCCGTCACAAGAGCCGCCTCGATCCGCGCCTGCGCGAGATCGCGATCCTCGCCGTCGGATGGCTCACGCAGGCGCCGTATGAATGGTCGCATCACGTGAAGATCGGCCAGGACTTCGGTGTCAGCGAGGAGGATATCCGTGGAGTCATCGCCGAATGCGACGGTGCCGAGAGCGGCTTGGAGCCGGTGGCTCGTCTCGTCGTCAAGGCCGCCCGCGAGATGACACGGAATTTCGCCGCCTCGGATGCGACCTTCGACGCCCTGAAAACGCATTTCGATGCGGAATGCGTAACCGACCTCGTTATTACGATCGCGTTTTACAACGCCGTCGTGCGCTATCTCGGCACCATGCGCATCGACGTCGAGCCCGACTATCAGCCATACCTCGACAAGTTCCCGCTGAAGTCGCCCATGTATTGACGGTTTGTGAGGGTACCCTCTCTCTTCGCAATCGCAGCATTTTCGTCGGCCAGATCAGGGTTGATCTGGCCGATTTGCGTGTTTAACCTCGGCTTGAAAAGAATAGCGGGAAAACCGCGGTGTTTTCCATGCCGGTTCAATTCACGAGCCGATGGAGCAAGAGGACCAGGGAGGAAGGCCAACGTGAAAGGTTTCGTCGTATCTGCCGTCGTGGCTGTCATGGCCGCGACGACTGTCAGTGCACCGGCTTTGGCTCAAAAGCACGGCGGCACGCTCCGCATGATTCATCGCGATAACGCCCCATCCGGTTCCATTCACGAAGAGGCGACGAACTCGGTCACCGAACCGTTCATGGGCGTATTCAACAACCTGGTCATCTTCGACCAGCAGAAGCCGATCAATAGCGCGGATACCATCGTTCCCGATCTGGCGACCAGCTGGTCGTGGGACGACAGCAAGACGAAGCTCACGTTCAAGCTGCACGAGGGCGTCAAGTGGCATGACGGCAAGCCGTTCTCGAGCGCCGACGTGAAGTGCACCTTCGACCTGATCCTCGGCAAGGCGAAAGCCCGCTTCCGCAAAAACCCACGCCGGGTCTGGTACCACAATCTCAAGGACGTCACCGTCAACGGTCCGAACGAGGCGACATTCATTCTCGAAAAGCCGCAACCCAGCATACTGAGCCTGCTGGCGTCGGGCTATTCGCCGATCTACCCCTGCCACGTCGATCCACAGACCATGCGAACCGCGCCCATCGGTACCGGGCCGTTCAAGTTCGTCGAGTGGAAGCGTAACGAAGTCATGAAGTTCGCCAGAAATCCGGATTATTTCAAAAAAGGCAAACCGTACGTCGATGCGATCGAATGGGCCGTGATCCCGAGCGTTGCCACGCGCATGCTGGCTTTCGAGGCAGGCGAGCACGACGTCACCTGGCCTTCGGACGTGACTATTCCGCTGCTCAAGGACGTGAAAGCCAAGGCCCCGAAGGCAATCTGCGATCTGCATCCGACCAACGTCTCGACGAACCTCATCGTCAATAGCGACAAGCCCCCCTTCGACAATCCGAAGATCCGTCGCGCCATGGACATGGCGATCGATCGCGATGCCTTCATCAAGATCCTGAGCGAAGGTCAATATAACAAGTCCGGCGCCATGTTGCCGGCGCCGGAAGGCCAATGGGGCTTCACCGCCGAGCAGCTTGCCGAAATTCCCGGATATGGAAGCGGCAAACAGGTCGAGAAAGCACGCGCGGATGCCCGGAAAATCATGGAAGATCTCGGCTATTCTGAATCGAACCCGCTCAAGGTGACGGTTTCGACGAGGAATATCGCCGTCTATCGTGATCCAGCCGTTATTCTGATCGACCAGCTCAAGTCGATCCACATCGCGGGCGAGTTGGAAGTCGTCGATACCTCGATTTGGCACGCGAAAGTCGCGCGCAAGGATTACAGTATCGGATTGAATCTCACCGGCATCGGCGTTGACGATCCCGACGTCGCTCTGGTCGAGAACTACACGTGCAAATCCGAGCGCAATTACACGCGCTACTGCAATCCGGAGGTCGAGAAGGCGATTTTCGCACAATCGAGCGAAATCGACCCCAAGAAGCGTCACGCAATGGTTCTCGATATCCAGAGAAAGCTGATCGAGGACGTTGCGCGTCCGATCATCTACTACGGTCGTCTTGCCACCTGCTGGCAGCCCTATGTGAAGGGCCTCGTCCCGTTCCAGAACTCGATCTACAACGGCTCGCGCTACGAGGATGTGTGGCTGGATAAGTAGATGACTTGCCTCTCAGTCGGCCCGGCAGGGAGAGGTTGATTGCGCCTCTTCGATTGGCTAGCTTGCCGAGGCACTTGAGTATCGGTCCGTTCCCCGTGAGCACATGGGCTCGCCGGGAACGTTCCGTCTCGTCTGGGAGGATTTATGAAGTTCACGACAAAGCTGGCAGCAGCAACCGCTGTGCTGCTGACCGCTACGGGTGTGGCCCATGCGCAGAAGAGCGGCGGCACCCTGAAAATTCAGCATCGAGACAACCCGGCATCGCTCTCGATCCTCGAGGAATCCACGGTCTCTGTTCAGATCGCGGCCATGCCCATCTTCAACAACCTGGTCCTGTTCGACCAGCACAAGCCCCTCCAGTCTTTGGACACGATCGTTCCCGAGCTCGCCAAGAGCTGGAGCTGGGACGACAGCAAGACGAAGCTGACCTTCAAATTGGAGGAAGGCGTCAAATGGCATGACGGCAAGCCGTTCTCGTCGGCCGATGTGAAATGCACGTTCGATCTACTGCTCAACAAATCCAAGGACCGTCTCAGAAAGAACCCGCGCGCCATCTGGTACCGGAACGTCAAGGACGTGACGGTGAACGGTCCGACCGAGGTGACCGTCACTCTCGAGAAGCCGCAGCAGTCTCTCCTGATGATGCTCGCGAGCGGCTATGCGCCCGTCTATCCGTGCCACGTCTCGACGCGCGAGATGCGCACCAAGCCGATCGGCACCGGACCGTTCAAGTTCGTCGAGTTCAAGGGTAACGACAGCATCAAGCTGGTCAAAAACCAGGATTACTGGCGCAAGGGCAAGCCGTACGTCGACGCCATCGAGTATCGCATCATTTCGAACCGCTCGACGCGCATGCTCTCGTTCGTCGCGAAAGAGTTCGATATGACGTTCTCGAGCGACGTTACGATTCCGCTCTACAAGGATGTCAAGGCGCAGGCGCCCGACGCCGTTTGCGACCTCCATCCGCAGTACGTCAGCCGCAACTTGATTGTGAACGCGAAGGCACCGCCTTTCGACAATCCGAAGATCCGCAGGGCGATGGCGCTGGCCATCAATCGACAGGCGTTCATCGACATCCTGACGGAAGGCAAAGGTACGATGGGTGGCGCGATGCTGCCGTCGCCGGAAGGCCAGTGGGGAATGCCGAAGGACGTGCTCGAGAAGCTGACCGGCTACGGGCCCGACGTCGCGAAGAACCAGGAAGAGGCGCGCAAGATCATGACCGAGCTCGGCTACTCGGCCGAGAAGCCTCTCAAAGTCAAGGTCTCGACCCGTAACATCGCCATCTATCGCGACCCGGCGGTGATCCTCATCGATCAGCTCAAGCAGATCTTCATCGAGGGCGAGCTCGAGGTGGTCGACACGTCGCAGTGGCACGCCAAGGTGGCGCGTCGCGACTATGCCGTCGGCATGAACCTGACCGGCGTCGGCGCTGACGATCCGGACATCAATTTCGTCGAGAACTACTCCTGCAAATCGGAGCGCAATTACACGCAGTATTGCAATCCGGAAGTGGAGAAGCTCATCAACCAGCAGTCGGCCGAGAGCAATGTCGAGGCCCGCAAGAAGCTGGTCTGGAAAATCGAAGAGCTGCTGAATGAGGATGTGGCCCGGCCCATCATCTATCATGACAAGGCCTACCACTGCCGTCATCCGTGGGTGAAGGGATTCACCACGCACATGAACAGCGTCTACAGCAATTGGCGGTTGGAAGACGTTTGGCTCGACAAATAGGCCAATTCAGTCAAAGTTAGATGGTCGGCGCGACGCTGCGTCGCGCCGACCAGATGCTACCCGCCAATGCGGCGGAGATGCAAAACCGCGCGGCTTACCGTCGAGCCGGCTAGAAACGTCAGCCTCGCATGAGGCTTCACGGAAGCGCTGTCCAAAGGGAGTGGCCGAGGTGGGCGCCTATCTGATCCGTCGTTTTCTATTGATGATCCTGACCCTATTCGGGATGTCGATCCTTATTTTCGTGATGTTGCGTCTCGTGCCCGGCAATATCAGCGACATCCTGTTCGATGCCGCGGGCATGGTAAATCCGGACGACAAGGCGCGTCTCGAAGCGGAGCTCGGATTGGACCAGCCGATCCTCGTGCAGTACGCCACCTGGATGAAAGGCTTGCTCACCGGAGATCTCGGCTACGCGTACGTCTCGGAGAAGCCGGCGATCGACGAGATCCTGCCCCGCATTCCCGTGACCGCGAAGCTGGCCGGACTCGCTCTTCTGTTCTCCGTGTTGATCGGCGTACCGCTCGGAGTGATCTCGGCCGTCAAGCAGGACTCCGTGCTCGACTACGTATTGCGCGTCTTCAGTTTGAGCGGGCTGTCGTTACCATCCTTCTGGCTCGGTTTGCTGATTCTGATGGGCTTCGTCCAGTATCTCGGCTGGATACCGATCTATACCGACAAGCCGGAAACCGTCTGGCAGGAGATCGGCCTGCTCAGCATACCCGCACTCGCGGTCGGCTATAGAGCCTCAGCGCTCATCATGCGTCTTACGCGATCCTCGATGCTCGAGGTCTTGCGGCAGGATTATATCCGGACCGCACGCGCGAAAGGGGCTTCAACCGCTTCCGTCAACTACAACCATGCGCTGCGCAACGCCGTGCTGCCGGTGATCACCATCATCGGTATCGAGGCCGCATTTCTCATCGGCGGATTGATCGTCACGGAGACCGTGTTCAACATCCCCGGCGTCGCTCGATTCCTGGTCGAGGCGATCCGCTGGCGCGATTATCCGATCGTCCAGAACCTCGTCATGTTCATTGCGATCGTCACGGTGGTCGTCAATTTCCTGGTCGACATGGCCTATGTCGTGTTCGATCCGCGCATCAGGTACGACGACTAGAGCTCGCGCTGGAGAACTGTCATGGCAACCATCGACCATCAGGCCGAGCTCAAACGCGCCGGCGCAAACATCGACAGCTCGTGGTCGCGCTTCGTCTACTACATGCGGCGCTACCCGCTGGGTGCAGCCGGGGCCATCATTGCGATCGCGTTTGTCGTGATCGCCATATTCGCGCCCGTCTTCACGAGCTTCGATCCGACCACCACCGACCCGCGCGCGTCTCTTGCGCCTCCCGGTGGCGATCACGTTCTCGGCGCCGACTTCATGGGCCGCGACATGTGGGCACGCATCGTCTACGGCGCACGCATCTCGCTCATGGTGGGAATCGGCTCGACACTGCTCGGCAGTTTCTTCGGCGTCATCATCGGTCTGCTGTCGGGCTACTACGGCGGCTGGCTCGACCTCATTACGCAGCGTTTCATTGATATCATGCAGGCGCTGCCGCTCCTCGTGATGGCGCTGCTGATGGCCGCCTCGCTCGGACCGTCGCTCACCAATACGATCATAGCGATATCCATTCCGATCGTGCCGCACGTCGCGCGCGTGATCCGTTCCAATACGCTGTCGCTGCGCGAGATGCCCTACGTCGAAGCGGCCAAGGCCGTCGGCATGGGCGAGACCAAGATCGCGTTCCGCCACATCCTGCCGAACACAATTGCCCCGTTGATCGTGCTTGGCACGGCGCAACTCGGCTCGGCCATTCTCACGGAGGCGTCGCTGTCGTTCCTCGGCCTCGGCGTTCCCGAGCCGCATCCCTCGTGGGGACGCATGCTGTCGGAGTCGGCCGCCGAATATGTGCGCACGGCCCCCTGGCTCGTCATCTTCCCGGGAATCGCGATCAGCTTGGCAGTGTTCGGCACCAATCTTCTCGGTGATGCGGTGCGCGACATCCTCGACCCGAGACAGCGCAGCTAAAGCGTCGGACCTTAAATGCGAGCCAATGGTTGGATCGGATTCGGAGTCGCATTTAAGGTCCAAAAACGCTTTAGATGCATTGAGTTCTAAAGCAACTTTGGACTTGAAATTCGCTCCCTGCCCAGCCTCGAACCGAGGCGAATTTCAAGTCCGTTGCTTTAGTGCGCATTGCCCAGCCGGACGAACGACTGGACATATGAGGAGATTCGAACGGTGACATCCGTTGAGACGGCCGCCTCGCCGGCCACGACCTCACATCCTGCAGGCGCGCCGAAGCCCGAGACGGCAAACGACACATTGCTCTCAGTCGGTAACCTGAAGACCTACTTCTTCACCCGCCAGGGATTGGTGAAAGCCGTCGACGGTGTCTCCTTCGATCTTGCGCGCGGCGAAACGCTCGCGATCGTCGGCGAATCCGGCTGCGGCAAGAGCATCACGGCGCTTTCGCTGATGCGGCTCGTGCCCGACCCCCCCGGCCGCATCGTCGCCGGCAGCAGCGTCACGCTCGATGGCGTCGATCTCCTCGCGCTCAGCGAAGCCCGGATGCGCCATGTTCGCGGCAACGACATTTCGATGATCTTCCAGGAGCCGATGACGTCGCTCAATCCGGTCATGACGATCGGAACGCAGATCGGCGAAGTACTGAGGCTCCACCAGGGCATGAATGCCAAGGAGGCCGAGGAAAAGGCCGTCGAGATGCTTCGGCTCGTGAAGATTCCCTCGCCGGAGCAGCGCGTGAGGGAATATCCGCATCAATTGTCCGGCGGAATGCGCCAGCGCGTGATGATCGCCATTGCGCTCGCCTGCAATCCGAAGGTGCTCATTGCGGACGAGCCCACGACCGCGCTCGACGTCACGATCCAGGCGCAGATCCTGGATCTCATCGTCGAGCTGCAGAAGAAGCTGGGAACAGCCGTGATTCTCATTACCCACGATCTCGGCGTCGTGGCGGAGACGGCGCAGCGCGTGATCGTCATGTATGCCGGCCGCAAGGTGGAAGAGGCGAAGGTCGAGGAACTGTTCGCGCGGTCGCTCCATCCCTATACGCGCGGCCTGATGGCCTCCATTCCGCGCCTCGATCTCATGCGCGGCGTCACCGATGCCAGTCCCGAGCGCTTGCAGGAAATTCCGGGCATCGTGCCCCCGCTCTATGCGCTTCCAAAAGGGTGCGTGTTCGCGCCGCGGTGCGCGCTCGCCGACGATCACTGCCGGGAGAACTACCCGAGCTACGAGGAGAAGGCCCCCGAGCATTGGGTTGCCTGCTGGAAAGCCGATCAAGTCGCCGGAGGAAGCAATGGCTGAGACACGCGAGCACGATCTGCCGATCGCCCCCGCAGGCTCGCCACCTCCCGCCGCCAGGCGGGCCGCAGACGTGGCGTCCGCAACGCCCGTTCGCGGCGGCGCGCCCGTTCTCGAAGTGCGCAATCTGAAGAAGCACTTTCCCGTCAAGAAGGGACTGCTGCGCAAGACAGTTGGCCACGTGTATGCGGTCGACGGCGTCAATTTCGCGATCGGGCGCGGCGAGACCGTTGGCCTCGTCGGCGAGTCGGGTTGCGGCAAGTCGACGGTCGGGCGCACGCTCCTGCGCCTGATCGAGCCGACCGACGGACAAATCCTGGTCGACGGCAAGGACGTGACGACACTCCCGCGCGAGGAGTTCCGCCCCTTCCGGCGGGAGATGCAGATCATTTTCCAGGATCCGTTCTCGTCGCTCGATCCGCGCATGACGGCGGGCCAGATCGTGAGTGAACCGCTCGAGGTCCATGGCCAGGGCAACCGCGCCGACCGTCGCGAGCGCGTCGCGGAGCTGTTCGGCCGCGTCGGATTGCGCGCTCAGCAGATGGACAACTTCCCGCACCAGTTCTCGGGCGGCCAACGTCAGCGGATCGGCATTGCACGTGCACTGGCGCTCAATCCGAAGCTGATCATCGGCGACGAGCCCGTCTCCGCGCTCGACGTGTCGATCCAGGCGCAGGTCATCAACATCCTGATGGACCTGCAGAAGGAGCTGGGTCTTTCTTACCTCTTCATCTCGCACAATCTCGCGGTCGTGGAGCACATCTCGCACCGGATCGCGGTCATGTACCTCGGTCGCATCGTCGAGTACGCCGAGAAGAGGACGATCTTCACCGCGCCGCGCCACCCGTATACGGAGGCGCTGCTGTCGGCGGTTCCCGTTCCCGACCCGTCGATCAAGCGCAAGAAGATCGTGCTGGAGGGCGACGTGCCGAGCCCGGTGAACCCGCCGTCCGGCTGCCACTTCCACACGCGTTGCCCGATCGCCCAGCCGCAATGCAAGGTGGAGTCACCGCCATTGGTCGAGAAGTCGCCCGGCCATTTCGCAGCGTGCCATTTACGGTGAGCTGACGGCCGGATCGCGGAGACGCGGCTCGCACGCAGCGCGGATCCGGCGTCGCGGTAGGTGACGGAAAGCGCAGCAGCAGTGGCCGCGGTCGCACGCGGCTGACCTTCGACCATCAGGCGACACGTATGGCCATCGCTCGCGGGGACGGCGAGGTCATCCGCTGCCGGCGGGACGAGCCGCGGTGAGCGTTCCGACTTCCAACCGTCGCGCAGTGTGCTAACGTCCGGACAAACGCCACCGGATGCGCACAGTCGGCGCTCGCCGCCAGGCGCATCCCAAACTGAGGGAGTGCCCATGGAAGCCCAGATGCAAGGTTCGAAACCTGCTGCCGAGGCGGTCACGCGTGGTCTCGCTGACTGGTCGGCCCAGTTCAGCACGAATGCAACGACGGCGTCCGCCGATCGCTGGGCCCGGCACGCCCTGCTCGACTGGTTCGCGGTGACCATCGCCGGCGCGAAGGAACCGTTGGCAGCAATCCTCGCCGACGAGTTCAGGTCCTCGACGACGGGTCCGTGCACGATCATCGCGAGCGACAGCAAGGCGTCGCTGCACGATGCGGCGCTCGTCAACGGCGCGGTTTCGCATGCCCTCGACTACGACGACGTCAATCGCCTGATGCACGGCCATCCGACCGTGCCGGTCGCCGCGTCGGTCCTGGCGCTCGGCGAGATGATGGGCAAGAGCGGCCGCGACGTGCTCACGGCCTTCATCGCCGGCTACGAGGTCGAATGCCGTCTTGGCGAAATGTGCGGCGACGGCCACTATGAGCAGGGCTTCCATGCCACGGGCACCATGGGCACGTTCGGTGCCGCGGCGGGTGCCGCCAACCTGCTCGGCCTCGACGCCGAGCGTACGGCCATGGCGCTCGGCATCGCGGCGTCGGAGGCATCGGGCCTGAAGATCAACTTCGGCACCATGACGAAGCCGCTGCACGCCGGCAAGGCGGCGCAGAACGGTCTCGTTGCCGCGCGCATCGCGGCGCGTGGCTTCACTGCCCGCGCCGACGCCATCGAAGCACCTCAGGGTTTTCTGCAGACGCAGGCGCCGGGCTTCAAGCCGGAAGCGATGCGGCCCGATCCGAAG
>Ga0180216_1003958_pt1 | contig 11391 bp, 9 predicted proteins | sample eDN3rd37CBELigMG_FD_128879 | JGI IMG/M metagenome (GOLD analysis project Ga0180216, IMG submission 128879) | Enriched Miracle-Growth compost microbial communities from Emeryville, California, USA - eDNA 3rd pass 37_C BE-Lig MG (version 2)... ...
GACAAAGAGGACGCGGAGGACGAGGAGGACGACGAAGCCGACGAGGAGGCCGAGGAGGACGAGGAGGTCGACGAGGACAAGGACGACGAGGAGGACGAGGAGGACGAGGAGGACGAGGACGACGAGGACGCGGAGGACGCGGAGGACGAGGACGACGAGGACGCGGAGGACGCGGAGGACGCGGAGGACGACAAGGACGCGGTGGACCTGAAACCGGCGGCCGCGGCCCGACGGGCCTGCACACCACGGCCATGGAGACACCGTACAGCGCCATCAACCACGCGGACGGCGCCGGGCCGCCCTCGCCCCTGCTGGCCTCGGGCCGCGCGCCGTCGCTGCTCTCGCCGGGCGCCGCGGAGATCCTCGGCGTGAACCCGGTCGAGGCCAGCATCGGCTTGCTCAAGGTACGCCCGCGCCCGCCCCGCGGCTCGCGGCCTGGCCCGAGCAACCGCCGCTGACCGAGCGGTCCCCTGCCGGCCCGCGCCGCGTCCTCAGTAGATGGACGCCCGAGAGCAGGTCCGGTCGGCGGAGACGTGGCAGGCGACGGTGGGCGAGCTCGCGGGCACGCTGGTCGTTACGGCTGCCGTGTGCCTGACCATCGTCAACGCGCCCGACACCGGCGAGGGCTGGCAGCATTCGGTACGCGGGTTGCCCTGGCCCGGCACCGTGGCCGCGGCCGCGCTGACACGTCCGCTGCGCCTGGTCGGACGGCGGGGCCTGCTGCGCCCAGCTGCCCGCGGTGACGCTGGTCGGCATTGTGGGCAGCGCCGCGACGTACGCCGCCGCGGCGGGCCTCGCGCCGCGCGGCGCGCTCATGCTGAACCCGGCGCTGGCGCTCGGCGTCTTTGTCGCCGGCCACCTCAACTGGCTGCGGTATGACCGATCCGCGCGGGCCCAGTTGTTGGCGCACGCGCCCGTGGCACGGACTCACCCGGCCGCCTGCTTGCACAGTCGCTTGTCCCGCCGCGCAGCGCGCTGCTGTACATGGCGGCCGAGGTGCTGGGCGCGCTCGCCGGCGCCGGCCTCGCGTACGGCCTGGCGCCCGAGAGCGGGCGCGACGGCCTGTCCTTCTGCCTGGTCGTGCAGCCCGGCCTGTCCGCCGGCCAGACGTTCGGCTACGAGGCCTTCTTTGCCGCTCTCGCTGTCGCCGCCATGCTGGGCATCCTGACCGACCGGAGGTGCGTCGCGGCACGACGGGGAGTACGCGAGCCGGAAGGGGCTCCAGCTGACGCGGTCCGGCTAGCCCTCGCCGGCCAGACCGTGCGCGATGGCAGGTACGGCTTGTCGCGGTGGGCGAGCACGTACGCCGGCGTTGTCCTTGTTGCCGGCCTCGCCAGCGGCGCGGCCACCGGCGGCGCCTTCAACCCCGCCCGCAGGTGCGGCCGGCCACCTCAACGCAGCCTTGTGTTCGACCGCCAGCGGTGCTCATGCCCGTGGACTCGCTCAGTTGTGGTGCGGGCACGCCACAGCCTGGCCGCCAGTGTGGTGTCGGGCTGCTTTGACGACGCGTGGATCTACTGGGTGGCGCCGCTGGCCGGCGCGATCGTCGGCGGGCTCCTCCTTCGGCTCTACGAAGCGTACGCGCCCGCCGCGCGCTCGCATGCGAGCGCGATTGTCCGAATCTCACACGCGGTTGGCCTGATGCTGCCCACTCACGACGCTGCAGGTGGTCCACGCCAAGGCTAGCGGCGTACGCGCACACGCGGTCGCGGGCATCAACGTTTGCCAGCTTCACGTAAGCGGCTGACCGACCATTCAGTTAGTAACACTGTACAGAACCCTGTAAAGCTGTAAACCAAGTGGACTCGAGGGGGGGACGGTGGTTCAGGCCGGCGAGTACAGGTGCGTGAACGGCAGCTCCGGCGTAGGTTGCAGCCTATCACGGACCGCGGACCGCCACGCCGAGTGGCCTCGCGCGGTCAGTCAACCAGAAGCCAGGCGTCGAGCTCCTGCGCAATGATGGGCCCACCAGTTGTGCTCGTCGTAGACGTAGCCCGGCGCGCCTTCGACGAGGTGGAAGGTGTAGATGATGCGGCTCTTGTCCGAGTGGTTGGCCGAGGAGCGGTGCACCACGCTGCCGTGGATGATGACCACCGAGCCTGCGCGCCGCCGCCAATGAACGGCGCGCGACCCAGCCGCAGTGTGAACACACGGCCGGCCGGCGATGGCACGTTGGTGGACTGCCGCGCGCGCCTGACCGTACCGGCCTTGACGGGTGCCGGCACGAACGCCTTCTCGTCGTACTCCCGCGCGGGCGCAGTGAACTCGACGCCGATCTCGTTCTGCTTGCGCTGGAAGCGGCGGCCGTTGTGCAGGCCCTCTGATGCACCACGGCGATCGCAAGGCAGCAGCGCAGGCGTCAGGGTCGGGGCGGGCGGAGCCTACTTTATACAGGGCGGTCGGCGCCGTACCCTTGTGCGAGCCCGGGATGAACTCGAGGCAGCCGTTCGCCGTCGTGCAGTCCTCCAGCGCGAACCACAGGCCGATCGCCGACAGCGGCTCCGTGTGGAGGAACGTCGAGTCCTGGTGAGGCACCACTGCGCTCAACCAAGTACATCGGTGGGGCGGCAATCGGACATATGGTCAGCACCACGCGGAGCGCATGGCCAATGCGCTACGCCGACGATTGCCTTCGCCGCCAATGTGGGGTTGCTGCAGCGTGTACGCATGCAGGGCGAGGAACGCCCAGACCGGTGGTTAGATCGCCGCGCACGGCACGCGCGGACGCCCAGCCCCACCGCCGCCGCACCTTGAAAATGATCATGCTCTGCAGCACCAGGGGGTCCTTGAGGCCGAGCGACTGGGCCAGCGCCCGCGTGCGGTCGTTGAGCGAGAACGCCTTAAAATCGGGGTCCAGCGCATGCAGGGCTGGCGGCGACCACCCACGTCCACATTCCCGCAGGCGAGTCCTCAGCGGCATCCGCGGCTCGGGTGCGTGTGCCAGGTCCGCAGCGTACCGTGCCCGATCTTGTTGATCGCCTGTGCCTTGGGCACGCGCAGCTGGCCGCGCTCGTCAAACGCGTCGGCCTCGAAAAAGTAGCGGATCTTGTCGCCGCTGTTCAGAAAGTACTCGTCGCCGACGTGCTTCTGGGGGCGCAGCCGGCGCATGCGCGCTGGGTTGGACCAGGCCCGTCAGCGGCGCCCATTAAAATGAGGTCGACGGCAGCGCCACGGACCTCCTGCTCATCGCCCGTGACAAAGACGGCGCGCGGGTGGTTCGTGAGGTCCATCCCCTCGGCCAGCGTCTTGGCGCGCTCCCGAAGCTTCTGCGCCGTCGCGCCGTCGAAAAAGTCGGGGACGGCAATGAGGCCGTCGCGCTCAAACTGCGGTCATGGACGCACACACACGCCGTGCGGCCGTGAGGTTAGGGCGTGCGCAGCCGCCAATGGCGAGGCATGCGGAGCGCGGCCCCTGCGTACCTGAGCGAGCTGCTCCGGCGTGAGCGCCATCGTCGCATTCGCAGCGGCCTGCTCGAATGCAAGGCGGCTTAACAGCAGTAACCACCCAATGACGACAAAGTCCACCTGGCCTAGGGACTCGGCCACCTCTCTGGCTACCCGTCCAGCGCCTACGCTGCCCGCTAGGCCCTCCACATGGCGCTCCACAAGGCGCTCACGACGGCCGCCGCCGCCCGTCGCCGCCGCTCGCCGGAGCCCCCGCCGACGGCCCCTATGACGTCATCAATCATGTGACCCGAGCGTCATGTGATTCGCGCACCGCCACTGCAGTCAGGGCGCTTACGGACCGTGCAACACGGCGCGCCAACGTCCCGCCTTCCATGTGTGACGTCATATATCACGTGATCAAACATCACGTGGACATGGCGGTGTCCCTGCGAGAAGGGCGCTTGGGCATAGCGGACGCTATGCTATTGGAGCGCCAGAGCGCATTGATGACGTCATCGTCAGGGCGGGTTGGCAGCATGGCCGACGCGGACGCGGTGACGGCGCGGGCGCGGGCGGCGGCCGGCGGCGGCGTGGCGGGCGCAGCGGGCCGGGCCGCGGCGGCTGGAGGTGGCCAGCAGGACCTGCAGCCGCTGGTGGAGAGGGCGGGTCGCGCGGATCGCGGGAACGGCGACGATGGCGGCAGCGGCACGATGAGCGACGACGAGGCCGACGGCGACGACGACGAGTGGAGCGACTGGGAGGACGCGGCCGGGAGCGGGCCCGCCGTCGCGCCCTTTGACGGCACCGAGTGGCCAACGGTCGCGGAGGCGCTCGCCCATGTGAAGCAGGTGCACGGCCTGGACCTCGTCGGCCTAATCCGCCAGCTCGGTAGGGTGCGCTCGACTACGGGCCGGTCGACCGTGACGATGCTCTAACCCCGGCGGCGCGGCGGCGCAAGCTGTCTCGCTGCAGGCCTCGACGACTATGGCCGGATCCGCCTGATCAACTACCTGCGGTCCAAGGTAAACGCCGCCAGAACAAGCCACGGCTGGCCATGACCGTCCGCTGACGCTTCCGGTGCGAGGTTGGCACGAGGCCGGCGCGTAGAAATGGACGGCGGACGAGGTCGCGGCGCTGCGGGCCCCGGCCGGCGCCGAGGCGGCCGCCCAGGTCTTTCTTCACGACGACCGGTACCTGCGGCCGGTGCTGGAGAACGACGCGCTCCTCTACAGTGCGGCCTGGCGCGGGCGCGGCCCCATTCTGCAGCTTCATCAACTGGCTAACGTGCACACTCCCGCTGGAAATCTCACGATGAATGCGCCAGGCCTGGACGAGGTGCTGGAGGACGCGGCGGACGACGCTGTAGACGGAGTGGCCCAGCTCGCGGTGGACGACGCTGCGGGGCCTGCGGACGGCGCCGCCCTGGCCGAGCGCCTGCGCCAGGCCGAGGCCGAGGTCGCCCGCCTGCGCCGCCAGCTGGAGAGCTACACCGAGCTGGCGACGCAGACGCTGCTCCAGCAGACGGGCCTGGAGACCACCGAGGGGTGTGTTTCCCCACCCAAGCACTGTAAAAGCCGGGCCCGGGCGTTGGCTCACGGGCGATGTGCCGCTGGTCTGGCCGACCGCTCGCGGGAGCAGACTGCTCGAAGTGGTGCGCGACGCCGGCGCTGCGGCGGCGGCCAAGGACGCTGGCGCCGAGCTGGATTACTACTTTGCGTCGTACTCGGACTACCGCATCCATGAAGAGATGCTGAAGGTCGTGGTCGCACCAGGCGTGGCTGCTTCAAGCAAAGTACTGATGCGCCACGTTTTGTGCCAGTGTGTTCGGGGCCGGCTCGTCAGGACGACATCCGCACGCTGGGCTACGAGTACTTTATGGCGGAGAACTCGGAGCTGTTCAAGGACAAGGTGCGGCGCTGGCCGCAGCGAGCGGGGCACGCCCGTGGCCCCGCGCTGACCGGAAGGGTGCGTCCTCCCCTTTACTGCAATGGCTCAGGTGGTCCTGGACGTCGGATGCGGCACGGGCATTCTGTGCATGTTTGCCGCGCGCGCCGGCGCCAAAAAGGTGCGTGCGTCGCGCGAGCACAATACTGGGGGCACCAGCGCACCTAACGCGCCCGGCACGCCGGGCGCGTGGCGGCAACAGGTGATCGGCATTGACGCGGCGACGATCGCCAAGCAGGCCCGAGCGAACGTCCTGGAGAACGGCTTTGGCGACGTGATCACGATCATCAAGTAGGCGCGCGCGCGACCGCTAGAGGAGCGACGGCTGCACAGTGCTAAGGGGATCGGCCGGGGCCTGTGACCGTGGCCCCCAAACAACAGCGCCAAGGTCGAGGAAGCTGTCTTGCCCGTCGACAAGGTTGGACGCGCCACACCGTTTGCGCTGTGGCCACAAGCGCCCGCACGCTTAACGTTCGTCCGCTAGCCGCCGTCGGTAGGGGGCGCGCGCCGCAGGTCGACATCATCATCTCGGAGTGGATGGGCTACTTTTTGCTCTACGAGTCCATGCTGGACACGGTGCTGTACGCCCGGAACCGGTGGCTGGCGCCCGGCGGCGCAGGTACGCGCACAGGAGCGCGGCCAGCGCATTGGCGCGGGCCGGTCCCTCACCGTGCATTTCCCAGGGGCGTCGCCGAGGTCGGCACGAGCAGTGTACCCGCAGTACTGCACGATGTACATTGCCGGCATAGAGGACACCTACTTTGCGGAGCAGCGCCTCGGCTACTGGAACAACGTCTACGGTGCGGGGCCACCAAAGCATGCCTGCCTGCGTCGGGGCGGCAGCTGACGTGTGCACCGCCCAAGCGCGCTGCCACGTCGCTGCGCAGGCCTGAAAATGAGCGCGATGAAGCCGCTGCTCTTCCCGGAGCCCACCGTCGCGGTCATCCCCGAAGACATCGTCACGACGACCGCGAGCGCCTTCCGCGTACGTGCGGCGCGGCCGGTCCGAGCGCAGGGGCAGCGCGTGATGCTAACACGTGCCTACTCTGTGTCCGCGCCTTGGGCCGGCAGACGGTGGCGGCCGAGAAGGCGGTGGACGAGCAGTCGTTCACGTCGTCGTTTAGCGTGACCGCCAAGCGCGCCCACCGCCTGAACGGCTTCGTCAGTACGTGTGGACACCGCGTCTAGGCGGCGGCCGTCTTGCATCAGTACTGAGGCGGCGGCGGCTGGGCGTGCCGTCATGCTGCGCCTCCCAGCCTACTTTGACGTGGACTTTGCCGGTCCCAACGTCCGCAACCCCACCGTCTTCACGACGGGCCCACACGGCACGCCCACCCACTGGAAGCAGACGCTGCTCTACCTGCAGGAGCCTCTGGACGTGCCGGCGGACGGCGTCCTCCAGGGCACGCTGCAGGTGTCGCGGAACTCGGACAACCCGCGCGCCGTCGACATCCGCGTCGAGTTTTCGCTGGGCGGCGCCGCCGACACGCGCCGGAGCCAGCTGTACCACCTGCTCTAAGAAACAGGGGGGGGAAACTTTTCGCAGAACTTTTGGCACGATGCTGTACAGTATACAAGATAAAAGCGTTCCAACTATCGTACAGGCGCGTTCACACCGCCGGCGCGGCCAGCCGGCCCAGCAGGTCCGCGGGTGGCGGGGGCGGGGGCGGGTCGAACTGCCGCCGCGGCGACGCGGGGTCGTCCGTATAGACGGTCTCGCGGGGCAACGCAAGGTCGACGCGCTGCTTGATGTCGAACAGCAGCTGCCGGACGCCCACGCGCGCCTCCTGGCCTAGGCCCACTTTGATCGAGTTGTCGGCCAGCCGGCAGCTGCGCACCAGCTGCCGCGCCAGGGCCTGCGCGACCCAGCAGCCGCAAGCATTGGAGAACCCCGGCTAAGGTGCTACCCAGAGGGACCCACGCGACCCCGCGCCAGGGCGCCCGTACCAGGTTGTCGCGCAGCTCTTGGTCCAGCGGCATGGCATACCACACGAACCGCAGGGCATGGAAGACCGCCACAAAGTCGGCGTCGCTGCCGGCCGGCGTCGGCGGCCGCGGCGTCTCCTCCAGGGCGGCGTCCGGATCGGCCGCATCCACGGGCACCGGCGGCCGCATGCGCACCACGCCGATCAGCCACTCGACGACGGCCACCGCGCCGTGCACCGTCAGGCGGTCGCTCTGCCGGGCTCCAAGGCACTTCGTCTGAGCCGAAACGGGCCCCATAGGTTAGGAGCTCGCATCCACGCTCACCCCCCGCCCCACGCGCTCGCGCGCGGCGCACCTGTGCGACCGGCGGCGGGCCCACGCGCTCGGCCACGGTCGCGCTTTGCGCGAGCTGCCCCAAGACGTCGCCCAGCCACCGCGTCGCCAGCTGCGCGCGCAACTGCTCGGCGCTCGGCGCGCTGGGCAGGGCAGCCAGCAGGGACAGGCGCAGCCACGCCAGGCGGTAGCCGGGCGCCGCCACGCAGCTGGGCGCCGCCGCCGCCGTCAACGGCGGCGGCAGCAGCGGCTGCGGTGGCAGCGTGGGCGTCGCGCCGAACGGGGTCGACCGCGCGGCCACGGCGGCGGCGGCGACGGCGGCGGCCGCCGCCGCAGTGCTGACGATCGCCGTTGTGGGCGCCCAGCGCGCGACACCCTCGCGATGCAGCCACTTGGCCGCCGTCAGCCGGTCCGCCAGCGAAGCCAGCTGGCCGGGGGCGGCGGCGGCGCTGTCCAGCACGAGCTCGGCCGCCGCTAGCAGCGTCGGGAGCACGCGGCCGAGGCCGGGGTCCAGCAGCAGGCGCAGCAGCAGCTCTGCCGCATCCACGGTGTGCGGCAGAACCGCAAACTCGGCCGGCGGCACGGCGGCGGCGGATGCGGCCAGCACGGCGGCCAGCTGCGCGACAGCCGCGTCCGCCGCCGCCGCGGCCAACCCCGCAGGGGCGCGTCCGCCGCCGCCGGCTATCCGGTCGACGCTGGGCACAAACGTCAGGCGCGCCCACGACGACGCGGCACTGGCCGCAGGACTCGCCACCGGCCAGCCGCGGATGACCGCGGCCGACGCGGCGGACGCGGGCGTGCCACTGGACGGCCCAGGCGCCGGGGCCGGCGTTGCGGCGGCCGCACTCTCCACCAGCACCTCGGGCGGCAGCGGTGCCCGCCGCGGCACAGGCGTGACGAGGGTGGGCGCCGCCGCGCCACTCTCGTCGTCCGCCGTCGCCCCGCACTGGCGCACGGCCTCGAGCCACGCGGCCGGCGCGAGGTACCACAGCTGGGTGCGCGGGCGGCCGTGGCGTGCCCGGTCGTGCACCAGGTGCGTCAGTTGGTGAACGCACTGGGCCCCCACCCCGCACGGGCCAACTCTGCGTACCGGCGACGCGCCGGCGGTCCGGCTTCGCCGCAGCCAGCTCGCGGGGTCCGACACGTCCACCGGAGCATGCGGCCACGCCACGACCATGCGCAGAATCCGGCCAATGCCCGCGGCCGCGGGCGCCTCCGCGGCGTCCGTCAGCCGCGCCACTGGAATCGGTGCAAGCGGAGATTGCCCACCAGCAGCAAGGCAGGTCAGTGCGGGTGGCCGTCGCTGTTGCCACGGGGCTCGGTCGCGGGCGTACAGAGGGCGACGAGCCAGGTGCACAGCGCGCGCAGCTCCGCGGCCGCGGTGTAGGCCGGCTCGGTCACCGCGCGGGCGACGTCGGGTGCGCCGTGGGCCGCCGTCGCGTCCCACAGCCACTGGAGCCGGTTGCGCACCGCGTGCTCCAGAAAGCCGCCCGCGAGCGCCGCGCGGCGGACGGCCGCGTCGACCGCAATGCGCTGCAGCGTCGGCTGCAGCGGGGCGAAGAGGCCGCCGGCCACGAAGGCCGGCGCGGCCACCGGCGGCGGCGCGTGTGGTGCCGCGCCGCTGACCGGCAGCGTGCTCAGGTATGCTGTATATTCGAAGAACTCGGTGCCGCCCCGCAGCCGCACGATGCTGTCGCGCACGCGCCGCTCGCTGGCGCCCATCGCCTGCAGTGCGCGGTGATGCTGCGCGGTCAAGCCGGGGGTGTCCAGCGCGGCCGCCGCCGCCGCCGCCGCCGCCGCCGCGTCGTCCTGGTCTGCCACCTCGTCGTCGCTGTCGTCCAGGTCGCCCTCGGTAAGGGAGCGGAGCTCGTCGGCGGTGCGCACGCGCAGTTGCGACTGGCGCCGCATCATCTGCAGGTACCGCTGCACGTTGTCCGACAGGGGCGCGTCGGCCGCGCGGCGGCTCTGCCGGTAGCGGCTGGGCGAGAACCGCGCGGTCTGCCGCACGTGGCGCGGGGGGAACCGGCGCCGGCCCTCGCTGCTGCCGCCAGTGCTGCCGTCCGCGGTGGCCGGCGCTTCTGCCGAGGCGGACTCCCCGGGGTTCTCCGGCTCCTCCTCCTCGTCCGCTGATGGCGGCGAGCGCGGCGACGGCGGCGCAGGCAGGTCTGCGGCATCGGTGCTCGTGGTGGTGGGGCCGGCCGCGGGCGTAGCCCGCAACGACCGCAGCCCCGCGATCTCGGGCAGGTCGTCGGGCAGCTCGTCGGCGACGTCGTCGTGACCGCCGGTGGCAGCTGCGGCGGGCGGCGTGGCGAGCGCGGCCGCGGCGCGCATGCGACGCCGCATCGCGGCGGCCTCCTCGTCGTCGTCGTCATCGTCATCTTGTCCACCGGCCGTCGGTGCTGCCACGGCAGCCAGCGGCGCGACGTCCAACTCCATGGGCGCCACCACGTCGTTGTGGCCTCCGTCGGCGGCGGCTCTGTGCAGCGCGAGTCCCGGTGACGGAGGCACCAGCACCACCGGCACCGGGCCACCGAAAGAGCTGCCGTCACCGCTGCTGCTGCTGCTCGTGCCATGGCCGAGGCGCGGCGTGGTGGGCGACGTCAGCAGGTCCTGCGTGGCCGGGAGCGACACGGGCTGCGACGACGGCCGGTAGTCGAGCGGGCGGAAGCTCACGACGCTGTGATGGTCGACGTCGGCGTCGGCGTCGGCGTCCGCGTTGTGGGCGTGGTCGGCGCGCATCGGGTCCGCCGCCTCACTGTCGCCCGACCCGATCCAGGCCTCCGACAGCACGCGGCGGCTGGAGCTCGGCGCCACGCTCTCGTCGGATCGCGACGATGCCCACGCCGACGGTCCGCGCATGGGCGACGACAGCATAGCAGGCTTGGCCATCGCCGGCGCCGGCGATGGGGCCGCCGCTTCGCCGTCCGGGCTCGACACGGGCTGGCCAAAGTAAAAGGTCAGCGGGCGCATCGGCACGCTAGCAAGCCCCCCGGCGCGGCAGTCGAGGAGGAACGAGTCGGTTAGAACGACGCGCAAGCGCGGCTTAGCGCGCGGCCTGCGCCCCGTACCGCGCGGTGGCTGCGAGCCGGTGCAGGGTCGGCGTCGACGACTGCGACGACGCAGTGCGCGCGGGCGAGCGCGCGGGCGAGCGCGCGGGCGAGCGCACGGGCGAGCGCGACCGGGGCCGCGGCGGCCGGCCGCCTGCCGGCCGATCCGGCGAGCGCCGGCCGTGGTCGCTGGACATGAAGAAGGCGAGCGGCTCGTGCATGCCTGTCCGACGCGTGCCGGCAGTGCGACCGGCCTGTTCGCGCGCCGGCCCTACGGCGGCGGGAGCGGTGGGCCAACGCAATCCGCGCTCGCCGCGGTGGCGTCCAACGAGCACCACCTTGCATGCGTCCTCCTCGTTCTCATGCCACTGCCGCGCACCCAAGCAGCGTCCGCCGCGTGTGTCCAAGACCGGCTAGAGGCCGTCGACGCCCCCGGGCCGGCGCTGTGGGCCGCCGCGCGTCGCCGCGCGCCGCCGCCCGGTCGCGTCGTGCGCCCAAACGGTTTTCGCGCCAACCAAAGAACTTTCGCGCCAAAAATTAGTGGGGATCCTCATAACACATCCGGGCTGGGTGTGCATGGCACCTGCGACGATGGGTGGTGCCTGGTCGGACATGGTGCAGCTGTTCCGTCGCTCTATAATTATGGTACATGCGGGTCCTGTACACGGTGGGTGCTAGCTCATGCGACCTGGGCGGCGGCTGGGGCGGCGGCGGCTGGGGCGGGCGCGCCGGGCGCCACATCGCCACGCTGCACA
>Ga0180216_1003959_pt1 | contig 11385 bp, 11 predicted proteins | sample eDN3rd37CBELigMG_FD_128879 | JGI IMG/M metagenome (GOLD analysis project Ga0180216, IMG submission 128879) | Enriched Miracle-Growth compost microbial communities from Emeryville, California, USA - eDNA 3rd pass 37_C BE-Lig MG (version 2)... ...
CCACACAGTTGCGTCGCCGTTCTGGACGTTCATGAACTCGTCAGGTCTAGTCAATGAGGATGGAGCGCAAACAACTGCACCGCTCTTCCAGAATCCGTTCTATGCGACTGGCTTCCCGATCACTGAAGCGTACTGGGCATCCGTTGCAGTCGGCGGCCAGCAGCGGGACCTGCTCGTGCAATGCTTCGAGCGCCGCTGCCTGACCTACAACCCGGCCAACGATCCTGCCTGGCAAGTTGAGGCCGGCAACGTCGGCCAGCACTACTACGAGTGGCGCTACGGTGACGTCGAGCCAGCTCCGACCGGCGAGCAGGGTGTCGTGACCCGCGTCGTCGACGGCGACACCTTCGATGTTGACCTCAATGGGACCGTGTACCGCGTCCGTATGATCGGCATCGACACGCCCGAGGTGTACGGTGGCGTCGATTGCTACGGGCCTGAGGCGTCGGCCGCCACGAAGCAGTTGATCGAGGGCAAGACGGTGCGGCTCGTCAAGGACGTGAGCGAGACGGACCGTTACGATCGGCTGCTGCGCTACGTCTATCTCGGCGATCTCTTTGTGAATGACTGGCTGGTCCGCAACGGCTACGCCTACGCCAGCACCTACCCACCGGACGTCGCGCACTCGCAGCAGTTCGCAGCTGCGCAGAGTGAAGCGCAGGCAGCTGGTCGCGGTCTCTGGGCTGGATGCTCAGCGACACCGACGCAGCCTCCAGCCCAACCAACCGCGACACCGACACAGCCGCCGGCGCAGCCGACCGCGACGCCACCGTCGAGCACGTGCCACCCGAGCTACCCGGACTTCTGCATCAAGCCGCCGCCGCCGGATCTCAACTGCTCGGACTTCCCGGCCTCGGTGAAGCCGATTCGTGTGCTGTGGAACGTCCCGAACCCGGATCCGCACAAGCTCGACGGGAACAAAGACGGCTGGGGGTGCGAAGGTTGATCGACGCGCAGCTCAGAGTGGTCAGCTACAGAGAGGAGGCGACGAATGTCGCAACCCAAGTACCGCGTCGCGATGATCTATCCCTTTCCCAGGCCCAACAAGGAAGGAGATCCAGAAGGCGCAGATTGGGCAGTTGGGTTTTCAGGCAACGGCCCGGATGGGGAGCAGATAAATACGTCTATCCACGATATTCTCAATGCTTGGGCGACTGCAGGATGGTCACTGAACGCTTTTGTGCCGGGAGTTCTTGACTGGAGATCGGGAATGATGGGGGCCCCAGGTGGGCCGCCACCTCCTGTTGAAGCTCGAACCCTAAACATGCACTACCACCTTGCCGTGTTCGAGAAGACATCCTGAACCGCGCTGCACAACAATCAACTCGCTGACCACACAACGCGCGTAGAGATACAGAGGCTCGGCCGAGTTCGGCCGAGCCTCTCCGCGGGATGAGATTGGAGTAACCAGCTGCCCGTTGACGTCAGGGGTGACGCTGGCCGCCGCTACGGGTGAAGACGGCCATCAGGCGATACTACGATCAGCTCTTCCCCAGGACTGCCTTCGTTCCCGGCCAGATCCCGGCGGCCATTGCCCCGCCGACGAGACCGGCAATCGTGCTGCCGAGCAGATCGCCGGTCTGGATACTGACCAGCGCGCCGAGTCCGGCACCGACGATTAGCGCCACGATCGGCACCCAACGGCTGTCAGGTGCCAGGACGCCACGGATGGCCTGGACGATGATGCCGGCGAGGAGCGCGAGTGTCGTCGCGAGCGCGATGTTGATCTCCATGTGATGCCCTCCTCCATAGTCGCCGAACGACTAGCGGTTACTCCGCTATCCGGCGGCGCGTAATTGTTCGATCTGGCGGCGCAGCTCCAGCACCTCCGCGCCGACCAGTCCTCGGGTGACCGTGCCGTCTGGCTGCAGCTCCAGCCGTGCGCGCTCGAAATACTGGACGACGAGACCACCCTCCATGATCGCGCCGCCCAGGCAGTAGCCGGTATCGAGCCACGGTCGGCCGTTGATGTCGGCGATGAACACATCCGGGATCCAGAACGCCCCGTGCGGCGAGCGCCACGGGTCCTGTGTCGTCGGCAGCGGACGCTGCGGCGCTGGCGTGCCGTCCAGACGGCGCAGCTCAGCGACGTAGAAATCCCAGTCAAACGACGGCCCCGGATCTGTGTGTCGCGAGTCGCCGCCCCACTGGCCTGGATCGTCCGGATCTGGCACATCGGCATGACCGAGCAGGCCGCGCTTGCCCTGGCTGTCGCGGCCGAGATAGACGAGCGGGATATTGCGGCGCTTCCAGATCGGCAGCGTCGTCTCGGCGAACGCCGAGATCTCGTCACGGTTCCACGGCTCCGAGCTGCGCTTCTCGGCCTCGACATTGATGCCGCGCAGGTTGTACTCGCGGTGCCCGGCTGTCCAGGCAGCATCAGCCTCAGCGATCATCTGCGCACGCGGCCGCATGGCACGATCGGTCAGGTAGTGCGCCGAGCTGCCGTTGTTGCCGTTCAGCCAGCCGAGCGAATCGCCGCCCTCGGTGATGTGGATGATGCCGTAGTCAATCGGCCGGCCACCCCGGCCGCGTGTCCCGATCGGATAGCCGAACTCGGTCGTGTCCGGCACCCAGGCGAACCGACTGTCGTCTCCAGCCATGATCTGGCCTCCCTCGGTGATGCCGGCAAACGCCAGCAGCTGATTGGCGAGATGGGCGACGTCCGCGCCGTAACCGACGCCTGGACTCGCCCAGTGACCATCCAGACCGGCCAGCGTCGGCGCGATGCCGAGCCAGCCTTCGCGCTGGACAGCGCTGGTCCGTGGATCTGACGGCGACCAGGGACCGAGGCCGAGCGCGTAGGTGAGCATGTGCGCAGCGGTGGCACGCACGCCCTCACGCGGCGTCTCGAATGTGATCGCCTTGCGTTTGGCATCGTCGTTTTCGGCACCCAGACCGGACGGGTTGTTTTTCTCCCGCACGATCGCGGACTGCCAGAACGCCGATTCTTTGCCGATGTCGGCCGCGACCAGGTCGTGATTGACGACCTGCGGTGACCAGCGCTGGCACTCCTCGACGATCATCTGGCCGAGGCCAACTGGTGCCGCTCGGTACGTCTCATCCGGTGCCCAGTCGGGTGCCATCAGGCGGCCCTGGCGCGCGAACCATCGATCGATGTCCTCGGCCGACGCGCGCCCCTGGCCGAGGATCGGCGATGCAGCGGTGTAGATCATGTGAGTAGCCTCCCGGCCAGCATCAGCAGTGCTCCTGCGGATCCAGACAGCAGCACGTACCAGAACTTGGACGCGCTGGTGATGCCGAACCGTTTGATGCGCTCCATCTGCGCCAGATCGTCCTCCAGGTCCGCGCCGAACCGCTCCTCCAGCGCCCGCTGTTTCGCGGCCTTTGCGACGAGCTCGCGGCGGTCCAGCTCGTCACCGATGACGCTGCGCACGATGCGGTCGATCTCCGGCAACGCCTGCGACCGGATCGTTTCGACCTGTGCCGTGAGCGACGTCCGCTCGCGGTCAGCAATCTCCATGCGATCCTCCAATCGCCCGACCCGTCCGTTGGTTTTGATGGCCTGCGATTCGACCCGCCCCAGCTGCGTTTTCACGGCAGCGAGCATGTCCCGAATCTCTGCCTGCCAGTCCTCCGGCGCGCAGGTCGGCAGCTCGGCGTCGTCCATCCTGCCCCCCTCAGTTGCCTCCAGCGTCAGCCGCGCGGCGATCCTCGATCTCGAGCGCCGCGACCGCGCCGTAGTGCAGATAGACCAGGCGACGCTCTGTGTCGTCTGCCTGGGTGATCTCGATCGCGGGCGGGATGGAGACGCCGTGATGATCGACGCCGCGATCGACGATTCGGTGATCGGTACAACGGACGTGCAGGCGGCCGCCGCCGATCAGGTGAATGACCAGCGTGTACTCGTCACTCATCGGCGCTGCCGCTCATGGCGCTCGACGCGACCAGCGCGCACGACCTGCGTGCGGCCCAGTCGCGCCGCGACATCGGCCCGGAGCGGCACCGTGGCGGCCTGTGCGGCCTCACGCTGCGCTGTTCTGGCCAGAATGGCCTCATCGATCATCTCGGCCGTTACCTGGCCGATATTGGCCGCTGGGAGCGAGATGGCGTCGTTCAGGACGACCGCTGCCAGCGCGTTCTCTTCCGGGTCCTCGTCATACCAGGAGACCATCAGGTCGACCCCGCCGCCGTCCTGCTGCTGGATCTTGGTAATGCGGTGGTACTGCATGGTTCCTCCTCAGTTAGACCGGCACGACCGACAGTGCGGTCACAAACGATTTGACGGTCATCTCGATGTCGCAGAGCTGCCCGGACGTGACGACCAGGTTGTTGGCCTGGCGCAGGACGTGGCCGTTGGCATCGACCAGCCACGGTGTGATGTCGAGCACCGTGTCGCCATTCCAGGGGCCACCGAGCGCCGCGGTGACGTCGGTGCCGTTGATCTGGATCGTGAATCCCGGCGTCGATGCCGTCGGCCCCTCGAAAATGCCGTAGGTCAGCGAGTGGGTGTGCTGCGCGATGCTGTGCGAGTGCGCGTTGATCGTGTGGCTGTGCGCTGGCACGCTGTGCGTATGGCTCGATTCTGACGACGTCGCGGTCGCCAGGATGTTGTGCTGATGGAACGTGAAACCGGATGTCCACAGCGTCCGGGTGGATCCCTCGGTGCCGTTCCGCCCGCCGTAAATGCCGTAGCTCAGCCCGCCGCCGGCGGATGTCGCGAAAATCATCTGTTGCATGTAGCCGGGATCGGCCCAGCTGGCGGTTGGCTGCGCCTGCCCGATCTGGTGGTAATGCTCGCCGATGTCGTCGGATGTCACCGCCGCGCTGATCGAATGGGTGTGCGACGAGCCGCCGGCCGACGTCGTGCCGCCGCCGCTATTGGCCGCCGTCGTCGTGGCGTTGCTGGTTGTCGTGCCGCCGGCCGCCGCCGTCGACACATTGCTGCGCACCTTGCGTTTCACGAGCCGCAGCTCGGCGCGGTGCAGGTAGGTGACGGCATCGTCGTAGTCGATCGTCACCGTCGCATCGTGGCTGCTATCGACCGACTCGCGATACGGCCCGTGTACCTCCCGGTACGTGTACGGGTGCATGGCGGTGCGGATCGTCCAGAGATCCTCGACCGCATCGGTGATCGCGTCGACGGCGCTGCCAGCATGGACGTCGGCCGTGGCCAGCTCCAGCGTCCAGCGATCGGAGCCGTCGGTCTGGAATGAGCGTCGGTAGCCCATGATGTAGACGTCGGCGTCGACCGAGCGCCAGGCACGCCGGGTGCCGTCCGCATCCGAGACGATGCCGGTGTACTGGAGGCGCACCGTCTGGCCGAGCAGGAACGTCGGCGAGCCGCCATCGATGTGGCGCAGCAGCGCGACGTCGGCCTCGTAGTGATCGACCGGATTGGCCGAGACACGCAGCGCGGCCGAGGCCAGCGCGTAGAGCGCATCGGCGGCCGCGTTGATCTCCGCGTCCGAGTTGGACAACGGCGCGACCTGATCGAGCTTCAGGATGCGTGTGCGGCGGCCATAGGTGGCGACCGATGCCGCGTCCTCCAGGTACCAGTACGTCTCTCCGTCCGGCCCGGTGGCCGACTGGATGGTGTAGGTTCCGCCGCCGGATGCGTGCTGGAGCGTCAGCTGATTGACGCCCTCGCCAGCGCCGAGCGGCACGATGCAGTTGACCAGCTCCTGATCGTCTCCGGTGACGCGCAGCTTCGCCAGCGGGATCACACCGAGATCGACGTCGGGATGCTCGACCTGGCGAATGACCAGCCCGGACGCGCCGCCAGCCTCCGTCAGGGACACCGTGCGATTGAGGTTGTCCTCTCGCAGGTGCCAGTCCTGAATCTTCGCGATCTCGCGCAGCGCGGCCCAGATGGTCACACCATCAAAACGCGCCGAAACCAGCGTGCCGGTATCGACCGTCCCGGCCGTCCAGCCGGTGCCGGTCAGCAGATCGTTGGTCGCGGCCGCCATCGAATCGCCGGAGAATGTGCGCCCCAACAGCGTATTTGCCCAGACGAGTTGCTCCGCGACACTCTGGCCAGAGACGGTCAGGATGCGGTCATCGGCGTCGCCGACCGTCGCGTCTGGCACGTCGATGATGCCGCGGAATAGGAGGCCCTCACCCTCGCGCCGGATCCAGACCTCGCGCCCGCGTGTCAGCTCGGCCGCGTTCAGCTCGGTTGCATCGACCGAGACAGTCCAGGTGCCGATCTCATCCAGCCGCCCGGTGTACTCAGCCGTGATGATGCCGACGATCGGCCCGGAGCCGAGACGGTTGCCGCTGGAATCGTAGACGTCGATTGCCAGCCGCGGATCGTAGGTAATCGGGATGATGCGCCGCTCGGCATCGTCCTCGGTGATCGAGACCGTATCGCTGTCGTCGGCCGACAGGGCGATATGGATCGTCTCACTGCCGACGCCCGCTGTGTCGCTATCGGCCGACGTGACCGCCACCGTGCCGCTGGAGGCGTCGCTGCCAGCTGCGCTATCGCTGTCACTGCCAGATACGCCAGCCGAGATCGACACCGACTCGGTGACGCCGACCGTGTCGCTGTCGCTCACGCCGACATTGATGCCGACGACGGCATCTGTGCCGGTGATGGTGGCTGAGTCCGAGGCCGAGACCGAGACGACGACATCGACCTGCGCTGTCTCAGTAACGCTGATGGTGTCCGAGTCGGAGCGGGAGAGCGTGACGGCCGCGCTGGCGGCGTCGGTGACACTGACCGTGTCCGCATCAGAACCTGATTTGCTGGTGATATAGGAGTACTCGACCGTCAGCTGAGCTTCCGCGTAGGTGCTGTTCTCGTAGGAGGCGAACTCGCGCGTTCCCGCCGATCCGACCGGCTCGATGTAGATCAGCACCACGCCACTGGCGAGATAGCCGTCGGTCACCAGCGCCTGTATCAATGCCGTCAGATCAGGTGTCGTGTACGCAGTGCCCACCGTAAACGCGGGGACCGCAGGCCATGAGACCGATGTCGCGTGCCGCGCTCCCCCGGTCGCCTCTGCCTCGGTCGTCGGCGCAGCCGGATTGTCAGCGGCGCGCGCGCGGATGGTGTACTCTGCAGCGCCGCTGTCCGTGTCATTGGCGATGGCGGTAATCGTCGCGCTGGAGATCGTCGCTCCGTGCAGCGCCGATAGCCCGGTGAAACGCATCCAGGTCGAGTAGTTGGTCGGCCCCAGCCCGATGCGCAGAACATCCGCGATGGCGCTGAAATTGCCCGACCGCCAGTAGCCGTCATCACCGCCCGCTGCAATCGAGACAGAGACAGTTGCCACGATTCCCCCGACCTAGACGTTGATGGTCATCGTGACAGTGAGCTGCCACGTCGAGGCCGACGTCTTGGTGCCGAGATCCTCAACCTTTCGAGACCACATCTGCCCGGAGCTGGCGGCGTTGAAAATGCCCCATTCCTTCCAGCCGTGGTTCGCATCGCCCGTTCCGAAGGTGGAGCGAAACGTCAGCACGTTGCTGGCCCTCTGTGGGTAGGTGGCGTCCATCCCCTTGCGGGTTTTGTTGGTGCCCTGCAGATCGGTCTGCGCCCCGGACTGCGCAGTCGTGCCGTCACCGACGCCGAGATAGGCGTTGGCGTTGTTGAGCTTGGTGTAGGTGCTGCCGCCGATCTGGGCATCGGCCAGCATGTCGGCCGCGAGATTCTGTAGTGCCATCCCTAACCCTCCTGTGTGGCGAATCGGCGCTGGTAGCGCGCCTCCAGTCGCTGGATCTGTCGTTCACTGGTGACGGTGCGGCCGGTTGGCGTGAGCCATTCGACGGACTCGACCGTCCGCGTTGGCGGGTCGCGCTGCGGGTCGGCATCGCCATCCCAGCAGGCCAGCGACGCGACGACGCGCGTGTAGCCCATACCGACACCCTCCGACGCACTGACCATCTCCAGCCCTCCCTGTAGTGGTTACTCGACTAGTGGTTACACGTCTATTCTGACGATCGCGTCACGTCGCGTCTAGCGCTCCGGCTAGCGGTAGACCGGCCAGAACTCGATCGTCAGCTGCGCGTTCGGGCAGCCGGTGATCGTGATCGACTGCGCGCCGGGCAGGAACCGCATGAATCCCACCTGCACAGCACCGACCGAGAACGCGGCATAGTCGTCTGTCCAGCTGGACCCGTTGTCGGTCGTGCGCTCGACCGTGTAGCGCCCGGTATCGACGCGCAGCGCATGGTTGCCATTGGCCGCCGTCCGCGTCGATGACCACGTCTCGCCGGTCAGTGGGTGCGAGACGACCGGCGTCGCGAAACCGCTGGCGGCGTTGGCCTCCAGCAGGAACGTGATCGCCCTGGCATCGGCGTTGCCGTCGTTGGTGACGGCCACGATCTCACTGGCACTATCGAGCGTGGCCGTGATCGTCGTTTTGGTGGCACCGTACCAGTCGGACAGCCGCACGAACTCCAGCACAATGGCGGCCGAGCGCAGCGACTGATAGGAGACGACCGGACGCGGTACGTGCGTCGCGCGCGCCCATGCCCAGCGCTCGGTTCCGTCCGCTCCGATCGACCACAGCTTGCCGCGCCCGATCTCCAGCACAGCACTCGTGAGCGCGTCGGCCGTGGCGTCGAGGTCCGCGGCATCATCCCCGGTCAGGAGTGCCCGCGCGCGCTCGGTCGCGACATCCAGCGGCGCGCGCCCCGAGCCGTGCAGATCGACCACGTAGTCCATGCCGACCGCTGGTGCGAGTGCGTTACGCAGCGCCTGGTCAGACTCGAACTCGGCACGCGCCAGCGGGAACGTTGCCGTCGTCAGGCCGTCAGTGCTGACGAATTTGTAGATGTGCCGTGGTCCGGCCACTATGCCGCTCCCCTCGCACGCAGCGCCGCCGACACGGCCCAGCCGATGTCCCGGCTGGAACGATCGGCTTCGGCACGATCGCGCGCATTGATCGTGACCGGCCCGTTGTAGTTGACCGTGATGCCCGCAGCTGGCGGCGGCGGACGTCGGCCGCCAACGCCAGTGTCAGCAGCGTCGTATGGCGACCGGACCAGGCTGATGCCGACGCCGCCAGGCATCAACGACGTCGGCGGTGCGGTCATGGCCGCCTGACTGGCAGTGCGACCGGCCCGCTCAATGAGGCCCAGGCCGGCCAGGATGCCGCGCGCGATACCCTGCGAGAACGGGATGCCGATGATCTCGTGCGCCACACGCGACGGCGAACCAATCCCCAGCCAGCCCTTCGCCGCGTCGATCGCGCCCTTGACGACGTTGATCGCTGCGTCGGCAGCTGCCCCAGCCATGTCCTCGATGCCACCGATCAGGCCGGTGATGATGTCGCGACCGGCCGAGTAGAGCCAGGAGCCGGCGTCGGAGACCGTATCGGTGACGGTCGATTTGACACTCGACATGGTGCTGCCAAGAGAGCCGAGGAGATTGCTGATGCCGTCGATGATCCCCTGCAACACGTCGCGGCCCCAGCCGGGCGCTTTCGTGATCAGATCCTGCAACACCTCAGTAACGCGGGTGCGCGCATCGGAGAACGTGTTGTATGCGTCGGTCGGCAACGATTTGATCGCGTCGAGGATGCCGGACAGGATCTCGCCAGCTTTGCCCGTGGCATCGGTCAGCAGCCCACCGAGGATGTCCATCGCCTGGCCGGCCATGTCGGTGACGATGCCGGCGACGTCGCCTGGCATGGAGCTGATGGCGCCCAGCAGCCCGGACAGCAGATCGCCAGCCAGCCCAACGCCATCGGAAACCAGCCCGGACAGCAGCTCGACCGCGCCGGAGGCCATGTCGGACACAATGCCGGCGACGTCGCCCGGCAGGGACGTGATCGCGGAAATCAGCCCGGACAGGAACTCGCCGGCCTTTGTCGCGGCATCGGTGGCCCAGCCGGCCAGCAATGTCGCGGCCTGCGTGGCCATGTCGGCGATGAACCCGGCGACTGCGCCCGGCAGCCCGGAGACGATCGAGCCGATCGTCGAGATGACCCCGGAGACCATGTCGCGCGCGGCATTCCAGGCACCGGCGAAATCGCCATTGAGCAGACCGGAGATAACGCCGATCACGCCAGACACGATGCCGGTGATCGTCTGCCAGACGGCCAGCATCACGCCGATCGCGGCCGGGATGATGACCTGGAACAGGTTGACGACGGCATCGAACGCGGGCGTCACAAACGCGATCAGGCCGGACACAATCCCCTGAATGCCGAGGAAGTTGCTCTGCCAGGCGAGATAGAGCCCGACCAGCGCAGCGCCGATCAGCAGGAAAATGCCGATGATCGGCAGCATGCCGACATTGAGCGCGATCCAGGCCGCCACCTGCGCCCACAGCGCGACCGTGCCAGCGATCAGCGCAGGTATCAGGCTCGTCAGCATCGCGACGCCGAGCCCAATGATGGCCGGCGTCAGGAAAATGAGGACGGGCGTCAGGTTGCCCTGGATGAATGACACGACCGGCTCAAACACTCCGAGAATTCGAGCCGCCGTGTCGACCAGGCTGATGATGCCGCCGACCACGAGCGCCAGTACCGGAATCAGGTACGCGCCCAACTGCTCCTGCAATTCGCCGACCTTGTCGGACATGATCGCCATTTTGCCGGCGTCCGATGCCGCGAACGTCGCCGCCTGACCAGAGAATTTGCTGTCAACGGCGTTCAATAGATCCTGCGCCGTGGCGTTTTTGTCGACCTGGATGCCGTAGCGAGACAGGACATTGATGTTCTCGTCGTTGACGCGGCCGATCAGTTTGCTGGCCGTGGCGAGATCCATGCCGGTACCGCGTGCCAGATCCTGCGCCGTGTGCAGCCGTCGGAGCGCCTCATCGGCGTCGCCGGTCGTGGCGGTCATAAGCGCCAGCGCGTCACGGACGTCGTCATCACTGAACGCCAGCTGCTGCCCGCTGGAGATAGCGTCGTCGATCGCCGCGGCATGGCCGTCGAAACTGCCCTCGGCATTCCTGACCGCCTGCTCCAGTTTGGCCGTCGAGGCGGCATCATCGGCCGCCCCCTTCGCCATGTCGAGGAGCTTGCCGGGCAGATTGGTCAGCGCCGAGCCAACGACGAAGCCGCCGGCCGTTCGGGCGACCTCGCCCAGCTTGCCTCCCAGGCCGCCGGCGTGTTCCGCTGCGCCGTCCAGGACCTTCGACGCCTCGTCCTGCGCCTTGAGGAGGATGTTGATGGTCCCGGCGTCCATTGGCCCTCTCAGTCCTCCCCGAACGCGCGGCCGTCGCGCTCGCCTCTGGCGAACGTGGCCTCGATCTCCAGCACCTGCTGACCGATCGGCGTGGCGTAGAGCGCCCCCTGGCGCTTCTCGTCACCGGCCGCGTCACGGATGGCGCGCCAGGTGCCGGCGTAGGCGCGCAGCTCGATGATCGAATCGATCAGCCCGAGCGGCGCATGCTCCATCACCCAGATGGCGCGGATCGGATCCAGCGCGAACTCCTCACAGATCCGGCTGATGACCCACTCC
>Ga0180216_1003960_pt1 | contig 11384 bp, 6 predicted proteins | sample eDN3rd37CBELigMG_FD_128879 | JGI IMG/M metagenome (GOLD analysis project Ga0180216, IMG submission 128879) | Enriched Miracle-Growth compost microbial communities from Emeryville, California, USA - eDNA 3rd pass 37_C BE-Lig MG (version 2)... ...
GGGGCCCGGGGGGGGCCCCGGGGGCCCCCCCCGCACCGCAGGGGGGGGAGGGCGCGCGGGGGCCCCCCCCGGGGGGCCCCCCCCCCCCCCGCGCCGACGCGTACCAAAGTACGGCACGACCGGGAGCGTCGCCGACGCGACCGCGCGGCGGTAGTTGTTGAAGTTGCCGGTCGCCGACAGGACGGTGTTGATGGTGTTGAGCGTCTCCTGGTCGCTCGGCGGCAGCAGCTGCGTCGGCGGTGCGAACCGGCCAAACGACGCGCCTCGTCTCGGGTGAGCGCCCCCGGTCTAGGTTTGCTCTATCGGTCATGTCGGCCCCAGGCGGGGAGCACCGCCGCACCTTCCACGTCATCTGCAGCTTGCGCACGGGCGCCGAGTTGAGGCCAGAGAGCACCTCCATGGCGCCGTTAAAGTTGTTTATCGCCAGGAGCTCCTGTGCGCGCCGGGTCGGGAGAGCCGACGCAACCGGGCGACGCCACGAGTTTAGCGCCGGCACCGCACCGCCGGCGATGGCAGCGAACAAGCACAGGGGCGCACCTTGGCCAGCTGGATGAAGTGGCGCAGCAGCTTCCACCGGACGGCGTTGCGCTCTTCGCGGACCAGCTCCGACGCGACCCAGTCGCTCACCTGCGCAGCGCGCTCCCCGTACCGCGCAGGCGGCGCCAGTCGTTCAGCCTTTGCCCAGCAAACCGGGACGCCCACCCACCGCGGCGCCCCTCTGCCCGTCCCTACCTTGTTGAAGTGCGTGATGAACGCGCGCACGGGCTGCGCGAGCGCGTGGTCGCGCTTCTTGGGGTTCAGCACGTAGAAGAGCATGGAGCGGCGCGACACGGCGCGGAACATGCGCTGCTCCAGCAACGTGAGCTGGCGGGCGAACTCGAGCGGGCTGCGCACGGCCTCGGTCGGCTGCAGCGTGCGCTTGAGCGACACGAGCGCCGAGACGTCGGCGAGGGTGTCGGCCTCGGCGTCGTCGGCGTGCTCCGTCTGCTCTGCCGACGCCTTGGTCACCTCGGCCAGGCTCGGCGGCGGGAAATCGGCTGTGGGCGGTGGGTGGCGCGCGTGACTGTCGCCAAGAGAGCGAGGTTAGGAGTGCGCGGCCGGGCGCCGACACACCCTGCGGTAGGGGGCGAAACCCGTACAGGTGTCGGGGTCCGGCGGGCACCCGCGGTTCTGGCGCAGATCGAGCGAGAAGCCCATGCTGCTGCTGCCGTCCAGCTGCTGCAGCGAGTGGCCGTGCGGGTCGTGGAAACGGCGCATCGCGCGGCGCACGAGGCGGCGGAGGTACTTGGCGTGCTCGCTCACGACGTTGATCTGCTTGATCTTGGCGCGTCGGGTGTGGACGAAGCCGGGGTCCGGGTGCACGGGCAGCTGGCCGTGGCGCGCCACGAGGCCGCGCACCACCAGCACGTCGTCGCGCGTGAACACGAGGTCGATGCTGTAGATCGGCATGACCAGCAGCGTGTTCTGGAGCGCGGTGGGCCCGCGCGCAGGCGAGAAACGCACCCTGCGGGCAGGGGGGTCAGCGAGAGGCGGTCCAGCGCGGGCTGCGCGCGTGTGCGTGATGGCCGCCAGCGCAGCGTACGTCCGTCACGGGGTCCAGCAGCAGCAGCCGGTCCTCGCTGATGCCCAGGTTGCAGAAACGCAGCGCCTTGGCCCGGCGCCGAATCAGCTGGGCGCGCAGTGCACACTGAACCAAAGGGCGCACGCGTGAGCCGCACGCCGGGCGGGGAGCATTCCCTATCCCCGAGCGCGAGGGGCGGGGCGCGCACGCACCTTGACCGGGAAGAAGATTGCGCCGTACGTCGGCAGCGCCCGGCACCGCTCGATAAAGTCGTGCTTGGCCGCCGACTCGGTGAGCCCGACCGTGGTGCGCCGAAAGTCGTCGTAGACCAGGCCGACGGTACGGCGCAGCAGCTTGGCCATGGCGCGGTCGAGCCGCTGCTCCCGCTCGATCTGGGTCTGCAGCCGCAGGTCGACCTCGGGCGCAGCCTTCTCCAGGTCCGAGCTGCTGCCCACCGAGGCGCGGCTCCGTACGGTGCCGTTGACGACGACGGCGGGGGCGGCGGCGGCGGCGGCGCCGTGACCGTGCAGCGCGAGGCGCCGCGGGTCCTTGGCCTGCGCCTGCGCCACGGCGTTGAAGTTGCGCACCACCACCACGCCGCCGCCGCTGCCGCTGCTGCCGCCGCCGGAGCCGGCGGTGGCAACCGTAGACGCGGCCGCGGGGCGGGCGCCGGGCGCCATCGTCGGGCGCCGCACCTGGTGGCCGGTGCTGCCGTGGGCGACAGCGGCGGCGTCCGGCTGCGCCGACTGCCGGCGCTGCGCGGTGGCGGCCGCGGAGGGCGTCGGCGTCGGCGACGACGACGTGCTGCTGTGCGACTCGCTCTTGCGGTTGCGGCGCCGCGGCGTCACCTCGGTCATGCGCATCGCCAGCTCCGGGATGATCAGCCGGCTCCGTCGGCGGTACGGCAGCAGCGGCCGGCCCACCAGCTCGGCCTCGATCGCCTCCCTGCGGCGGGCGGGGCGCGTGTGGCAACCGGCGCATGCGGTGCCCGTTAGCGACGCTCCGGAAGCCGCGGGCCAACCCAACGCAGGGCGTCGCTCCCGCGTACAGCAGGGCCTCGCCTTCGGGCCGGAACGGCTTCTGGTAGCGGTACGCCCAGCCAACAGGCGTCTCCAAGTAGAAGAGCAGCGCGGCGAGGTGTGCCGCATCCTCCGCCGAGCCGATGGGCAGGCGGCCCGAGATGACCGCATCGCGCGCCTGTCGAGCCTCGGTCCAAAGCGGGGCACGGGGAAACGCTTGTGAGTTGCGACCAGCCGACGCCGATATCGCGAGTCATGTTTCTGTTAGCCGCACCTTGAGGAAGACCTGGTCGTGGTTGCAGAGCTCCAGGTACGTCGACGGGTTGGACCGCGCATCGCCGTGGGCACTCGCCGCTTGCAGCTGGTCGGACGTCCCGGTGCCGGTTGGAGTGACCCGACCTAACCGTCAGCGGCGTGCGGCACCGCCAGGTCCGCAGAGGCAGCGCGCCGCACCTGGTCGTAGACGGCGGCGGCGGCGCGGCGCGTGGTATCGGGCGCCATGACTGCCTTGCGCAGGCGGTCCAGGATGCCGGTCACCTCGTCCCGCGTCGCGTCGTCGTCAAAGTCCTCGGGCGCTATCTCGATCCAGAGGCGCAGGAGCGCGAGGACGTGCTCGTCGATGACGCCCGACACGGACGGGCGGCGCGCCGCGAGCGTGGGCGGCAGCGCGAGGCCGTCGTCCCCCATCGGCGGCACGGCGCCGGTGAGCCCGGGGCCAGGGCTTCCCGAGCGCGGGTTGGCCTGCTCCGCCATGACCACCTCCGTGACCGAGGCGCGGCGCGAGCCCGGCCGCCGCCCGTCGTCGGAGCAGCTGGCCGACGAAAGCGCGCCGCGCGACCGACGACGGGATGGGCATCAGCGCTGGGGTGCCTTGCGGCCGGGCACCAACGTTGCGGTTGCGTACCAGTACTGCAGGAGACGGGCAAGGATGACGCCGTTGCAGATCGTCGGCAGCGTTGCCAGGAGCAACTGCGCCAACCCTGTCCGCGGGGCACTAAGCGTATGCGAACAAGTAGGGAGGGCCATGTGAGTGCCGTGGCTAGTTGTTCCTTCTCACACGAGCGAAATGGCTGCAGCCGCGTACCTTCGTCCTGCCGACCGGAGAAGACGAGGACGTACACGAGCGAGGTGAGCGACAGGCCGCGCAGCTCGGGCGGCCCGTAGGTGGAGCTGCTCTCCGAGTGCACCGAGCTGCTCTCGTCGTCGCGGGTGCGGTCGCCGCGGCTCGACACCGAGCGGGCCGACGAGTCGGCGCCGTGCGCGCCGCCCTCGTTCACAGACTGGTTGTCCGCGATCGACGCCGCCTCGCTGGGCGTGCCGTGGCCCGAGAGGTCCAAGGAGCCCGTCTCGCCGGCCACGCCGTCAAGCGCGGCGATCTTGTTGAGCGAGTGGTGCGACCGGCCGATGGTGTCGGTCGCGCTGCGCACGAGGCGGTACGCGCCCACCGGCGTGCCACTCTGCCGCCAGCTGTGCCGGGCCGACGACCCGGGCGTGCCGACGGAGCCCTCAAAGGTGTGCATGACCACGGTCTCGGTAAAAATCGTGCGATCTGAACGCACACGCGGCGGGCGGGCCCCGGCCCGCGCTCGACCCGGCGTCGCCGAAGCGTCAGTACGAGTAATCGCGAGGGCAACCAATAGCGGCGACGAGCCCGCTTGCGTGCGCGCGCGCGTGTGCCTACCTTGCAGGCCAAAGCGCTGGAGGTCCAGGCCGAGGAGGACGGCCAGCCGCGTCGCGTGTGCGGACGACACGCTGGTGGCGCTGGCCGTCGTCGCCACGGCGCCAAGGGCCGTGATGAGCTCGGGGCACTGGAGCAGCTCCGCGTGGCTCTCATCTGCGCGTTCCAGGCATCCGAACCCACGCCGCCGCCGGCCACCAGCGCCGCCAGTCAGCCGCCGCCGCTGCGTCCCGTGCCCCCGCGCCTGCTTCCAACGCGCCGCAGCTCCGTACAGCGCTCGGCGATGCTGGCGAGGACCTCCCAGAGCGCGTCGCAGGCGATGGAGGCCGGCGGGTAGTGCGACGCGAGCCATTGCACCAGCGATGTGACAAAGCCCGCGTTGCCGATCGCCTCCTTCTGGAAGACCGGGAAGTGGCTGAGCCGCTGGTACACCCACACCAGCATGCCGAGGACGTCGATGTCGCCTTGGCGGCCCACGCGCGCCACCATGGGCTCCCACAGGTCGATGGTCTCGCGGCTGCACATGCGGTCCACCTTGAGCGCCACCTCGCCCGACGTGTCGGACGCCAGCAGGTGCTTCGCGAGGCGCAGGCCGCGCTTGCACAGCGAGGCGCGGCGCCCCGCGAGCAGCGCGTTCACCGTCTCGAGGAGGCCCGCGCGGATCAGCACGAGCGCGTCCGAGTCTGCCAGTTGAAAGCACAACGGAGCAACACGGCGGGCCAAGGTGACAAGATTTAGCCCCGGGCGTGGCCTACGCGCCTGGTCTTCGGCTCCGCGGCGGCGGAATCGCGTACCCGTGCTGCACAGGCTCTCCAGGATGTTGAGGGCGAGCTCGCTCAGGTCGACGTGGCCGCCGTCGCCGCCCAGCGTGGTCGGGATCGCCGTGCCGCGCTGGCGCAAATTGAGCACCATCTTGACCGGCGGCACCGCCGGCTTGGGCGCGATTTCGGGCGGGGGCGGGCGCGGCCGCTCGGCGTCCGCGGCCTCGGCGGCGGGCGGGGGCGCCGCAGCGGCGCCCGAGGCCTCCGGCGCCTGGACGTCGACGCTGCTTCTCCGCGGCGGCGCAGTGACCATGGTGCGGGTGCGCCCTTCCCGGTCCGCAGCCCGTTCCTGGAGCACCAGCTCGCGCAGGTACTCTTGCGCCTGGTAGCTGCCGAGCCGCTCCACCACAAAGGAACGCGCCTCCTCTGGAAACAACCAGGGCCAAGACGTATGGCGGTGGGGCGGCGCCAGTGGTCAGGACGGGACCGGTGGAGCCTGGGAGTCGCGCGAGGGCCTGGGCGACAGACCGTTGGAGGCAAACTTGTAGACGCGCTGAAAGTACGGCTGCAGCTGCTCCGGGGCGCTGTCCTTTTTCAGAATTTGCTTGACGCTGGTGTCGACAATCGCCGCCAGCAAGTTGGCTACCGGCGGCCCGCAGCGCGTCGGGCATGCCACAGGACGAACATCAGCGATCGGTGCCGCCTCGGTCCATACCTCCGTACAGCGCGCCCCACGCACTGAGCTGCGGCGCCTCCTCGGCCAACACGCGGCCGTGCCGGTCCTTGACCCGGGTACGCGCGCCGTGCTCGAGCAGCAGGTTCACCGCCGTCTGGTTGTTTTGCCGGACCGCCACATGCAGCGGCGTGAGGCCCTCTGTATCGCGCGGCGTGCCGCACCGCGCCGCGCCGCGGCATCCGGGAGGCTAGACGCATGAGGCATGTAGCCGAGAGAGGAGCAAAGTGGGCTCAGACCGCGCCGCCCGTACCGGCATTGGTGAGCCGCAGGACGCCCGGATCGCGCGTGCAGAGCTTTTCCAGCCCCGCCCAATCCGACTTTTCCACCGCTGCACACGGCGAGGCCAACTTTTCCGTACACGTCCGTGCCCAATCGTGGTCAGCACGGGGGAAGAACCCGCATCGCCGGACCGGGCGCGGGCTCGGGCGTACCTTCAAAGATGGCGACCGCGCCCGGGATGAGGCCGCCGCCGGACGGCGGCCGTGTCCCGCGCGGCGTCACCGGCGGCGGCACAGCGGCCGGACTGGCCATGCTGACCAGGTCGGTCGGCCGCCCCGCCGGGCCGGGCCGATCGCGGGATCCGCTGCGCACGGCGACCCACGGGCACCGCCAGCATCTGGGGGGGTGCAGGTCAGCCGGCGGCCATCGCCGTGGGGCGTCCACCGAGCGCGCATCCGCGCATCCGTACCGGGTGAGTCGAGCGCCTCAGCGAGTTTCCCACCAACGCCCTAGGCGTTCGACGCCGCGTCGTCGGCCGCGCTTTCTGGGCGTCCTGGACGCCACGTCACGGCGGGGGCGCGCCGCTGCTCCACACCGCTTCAGTCAAGCTGCGTGACGGGCACGCAGACGTCCCGCGTCCGGCGCCCCCCGAGGCGCCCGGCCGGTAGTCCTGCGGCGCCTCAACGACGGCCATGGACTGGCTGGCCGACGCGCTCACTATAGTCACCGCCGCGCCGTCACGCCCCCGGCCAGCTCTTACGCTGCTTCCTGGTCTGACCAACGTGCCAGGCGTCCTCTCCTTCCGCTTCTTCTTCTTCAGCGTCCGCTGTCTTCGGCGTCCGCTGTCTTCGGCGTCGGCGTCCGCGGTCGTCGGCGTCCGCGGCTCCGTTTTTTCGCGCCAAAAAAATGACTGGAAAAAACACGGGGCTCGTGCCCCGCAACTAAGCGCATGGCCCAGACACCCGAGCAGCCCGTGCTCGTGCTTGCTCACCCTGTACATAGCGTCCCCCCTGTCGCAGTAGCCGGAGGTGAACCCGCACCCCGAGGCGCCGCATCCAGCGGCGCGCTGGCCTCTGCAGCCCCGTAAGGGATTGTATGCCAGCTGGTCGATGGAATACCCTGTATTCTGTGCCGCGTGGCGCGCGAGTTTCCTTGAGCGTCAGTAGAGCAATACCCGACGATGCCCGATGCGACGCCTGGACAATGGAGATGCGACGGATGCACGTTGGCTGGATACGGGGCGGGCAGGAGGAAGGACAAAGCAGGCACAAAGGACAAAGGATGGCGTGCGCGAGGACGCGCGACGGCAAAAGCACGAGCGAGGATATCAAACGGCAACGGAGCAGCAGAAAGCAGCGCAGGAATCTGACAGCGCGGCAAGATGCGAAGCCTGGCAGAGCGGCCGCCGAAGCCTGGTCACCCGGTGTAACGCCACCCGCTGTGCTGTACCTGCGGCCACATATCGGCAGACTGTATTGCTCCGTGCCGTGTGATAGCCTCTCCCCGCGTGCAGATCGGCATGCAGGGAGGCGGGTGCCGCACGCAGGGGCGCCGCCGCTGCTAAAATTGGGCAGGCGGCGGGGCGTGCGCCGGCAGTCACGCCCAGCAGGGGGACACGCACGCCTCAGAAATGGCGCAAATCCGCCACGAATCTGCCTCCCCTTCGCCCCAAACCGACCGCAAATGTGCCCCCGATCTATGGCATGCGGATCAGACAGCCCCTCGGCATGCCGTGCCCCTCCAGTGAACTGCCCCTCAAGTAATCTATGACATCATCAATGACGTCACCTATGGGGCCGACTGCGGCGGTTCGCGGCGGCGGGCGGCGCCGGGCGGCGGCGGGCGGCGACGGGCGCGCGACGCGGGCGACGGGCGGGCGACGGCGCGCCAGAGACCGCCCAGAACGAAGCGGAGACACGCTGCTGGTGCTGTCCTAGGCCGTTGGCTGGCTGTGGATACCGTGGCGTTGCTTAGGAGGTCGTTTCGGCCCGCAGAGGCTGCGTCGCGCGGCGACCGGCGACCGGCGCCAGGAGGGCGGTCCAGCGGGCTAGGGACCCATTGCCAGAGCTGCGCATGGCCCTAGGTTGGCAGCGACGCTGCGAGAGAACTGCGAGAGAATCTGATCGAGTCGGCCGACGGAGCGCCCAAGCGGCCAGCATGCGATCCTAGCCAGCGCCTCGACGGCCTCGGTGCTTGCCCCGGCGCGCGGCCGCGCGGACCGCAACGACCATGGAGCGGGACGCGGCCGAGGCGGCAGACGTCGCCATGGCGCTCATGCACTTTGCGACGCTTAAGCCGGCCTGCGTCGCGGTGCTCCAGGCGCCGCACGGCGACGCCAAGGACGCGCCGCTGCGGCGGCTGCACGCGCTGGTGGCGGCCCACGACGCCGCGCCCGGGGTGTGGGCCAAGCTGACCGAGAACCTGTGCTTCCCGCTGGTCATGACGCTCAAGGCGCCGGAGACGCCGCAGCGACAGCGCGAGCTGTGCTTGGAGACCGTCGCGACGGTGGTGGAACGCAGCGACCCGCCGCCGCGCCAGGCCAACATGCTGCTGGACATGCTCACCACGGCGACGCTGCACGCCCACGGCCAGCTCGGCGCCGACGCGGACGAGACGCGGCTGGCTGCCGTGCGGCTGCTTGCGGCCCTGCTCCGCCCGCTGCTCGAGCCGACGCCGGCGCTGGAGCTGCCCGAATGGAGCTGGGCGCCGCTGCCCCCACGCCCCGCCGGCGCCGCCCAGGCGCCGATGGTCGGGCCGGCAGCGGCGATTGCGGGCGTCTGCTTTGACGGGCGCGGCACGCCGGCCGCGGCTGGCGGCGGCGCAGCGCCGCGGCCCGGCCGGCCGCCGCACCTGGCGTTTGCGCACGCGGTGTCGGCGCTGCTGGACGCGTCCGAGCCCGGCCACGCCACCGCGCTCCAACTGCAGGCGCTCGCCGTGCTCGGACGGCTGGCGGGCGGGACGCTCGGGTCGCCGGCAGCGCGCGCGGCGGGCGCGGCGGTGCTGCCCGGCGTCGTGAGCGGGCTGGTCCGGCTGCTGCTCCACGACCCCAAGGCGCCGCACCGGCGGCAGACTGCGGCGCTGGGCGCCCTGACCGCGTGGGTGGCCGCCGCCTTTGACGGAGGCGGTCTAGACCGTCGCGAGGCGCCGCCGCCACCGGTGCCGGAGCCGGCGACGGCGGCCGCCGCCTTTGCCAAGCTGGCCGAGCGGGCACGCACCACGGCGGCCGGCGCGGCCGGTGGCGACGCGGCGCCTGCACCGACGGCTGATGCTTCCTCAGGGCCGCCGTCGTCGCCGCAGGCGCTGGTGGCGGACAAGGTTGGCAGCGCCCTGCAACGGCTGCTGCCGCCGCTGCGGGCGGCGAGCCACGCCGCGGTGCGGCGCGCGGTCGCCGCGGCGGCGGAGGTGCTGCTGCGGGCCGCGGGCTCGTACTTTAGCGACGCCACCACCCAGGAGCTGCTGGACACGCTGCTGACCTTGGCGGAGGACGACGACGCCTCCGGCGCCGGCGGCGTGCCCGAACGCGCTCGCGCCGCGCTGGACGCCGCGCTGGCGCTGCCCGCCGCGGCGCCCCGGCTCCGCGACCTCCTCGTGACCGGCGCCGACCGGCTCCTGCGCGCGCTGCCGCGGCAGGTGCTCTCGCCCACGCGCTCGGACCCTGACAAGGCAGCCGCGCTGCGCCGCGCGCGCGCCTACCTGAGCGCGGTCGGCGCCGCCGCGGGCGTCAGCCTCCAAACGACGCTGGGGCAGGGCGCGTGGGGCTGGCTGGCCATGCTGGCGCTCTCCACGACCGCGGCCGACGCGCCGGCGCTCGTTCTCGACCGCGGCGGCGCCGGCGCCAGCATCGACGCGCTGGCGGCCGCGCCCGCCACCGCCGGCGCGGCGCGCGACGTGCGCGTGTGGACCTTTCCGCGGCGCCGCTACGTGCACGTGCGGGACGACGCGGCCGCCCACGCGCTCGAGACCATCTTTGCTCTCTTTGGCCGCATCGACCCCGGCGGCGCCGTCCTGCTCGACGCCTGGGGCGCCGCGCTGGTGCTCGACCAAGCGCCGCCGACCGCGGCGCCCACGGCCGCTGCGCGCCCGCCCCCGCTGGCGGCCGCCCTGGCGGGCCTGGACCTCGCCAACGCCAACGCCGACGCTGACGCCGACGCCAGCGCGGCCGATGGCGCGGGCGAGGCGTCGGCCACCGCGCGGTGCACACAGGCGGTGCTGGCGCTCCTGCTCGCGCTGCGTGGGGCGACGGCAGCGGCGGCGGTCGCCGCGGAGTACGACGAGGCGGCGGCCGCGGCGGTGCGAGCGCGCCAGACGGCGGCGCTGGCGGCGGCGCTGCTCGAGGCCGTGCTGAACCTGCCCGTGTGGAACGAGGCGCTCTCGTACGCGGACGCGGTGGCGCGCGAGCGGTTCCGGCAGGCGGCGACGCTGGGCGCGCCCGCTGGCGCGCCCGCGGCGTCCGGCGGTGCGGTCGTGCCGCGGACGCCGACGGCGCTGACGCTGGCGCAGCTGCAGGAGACGGTGTGGCTGCGCGTCACCGCGCTGGAGGCCCTGGCGGGGGTCGCCGGCGCGCTGGGGCGCCGGTTCCGACCGCACCTCGTGCGGGCGCTCTTCCCGATCCTCGAGTCGCTGCAGGAGCCCAATGCCGCGGTCGCGGCGGCCGCGGCGGCAGCGCTGGCGCACGTCGCCGTGGCGTGCGGCTACGCGGACGCGCGCGCGCTCCTGCTGGGCAACGCCGACTACATCGTGCACGCCACGTCGCAGCGGCTCCGCCACCTCGACCGGCACCCGAGCGTTGCGCCCGTGCTCAGCGCGCTGCTGCAGCAGGCCGGCGCGGCCATGATCCCGATGATGCACGACGCGTGGGACCACATCCTCCTCGCGCTGGACCGGTTCCACACCGAGCCCGTCGTGAGCGTGGCGCTGGTGCACGTGCTGCATACTGCTATGCGCGTCGTGCTGCTGGCCCAGCCTGCCACCGCCGCGGCACCGGCGACTGAGCCGTCGCCACCGCGGCCGACCTCCAGTGTGTCGGCCACGCAGAGCGCGCTGCTCGACTATCCCGTGCGTGCCGAGCTGGTGACGGCGGCGCAACCGGACGGCGAGCTGCAGGCCGCCGCCGCGGCGCTGGCCGAGCACCGGCGGCTGCGGACGCTGCCGCTGGCCGACCGGTTCCTCGGCAAGCCAGTCGCCGACGCCGGCGCGGACGCGCCCGGTCCCGCTACCCCCGCTGCCGCCGACGAGGAGATCACCGCTCCGGCGAGCGGGCAGCCGCCGGTTGAGCCGGACCCGCCCAAGCCGCCGTTGCCGCCGGGGCCCGCGCTCGCGCAGCGCGTGCTGGAGCGGCTGCCGCCGCTGCTGGCGTCGCCGGAGGTGAGCGTGCGGAGCGCCGTGTGCGACGTCCTCGCGCTGGCGATCA
>Ga0180216_1003961_pt1 | contig 11384 bp, 12 predicted proteins | sample eDN3rd37CBELigMG_FD_128879 | JGI IMG/M metagenome (GOLD analysis project Ga0180216, IMG submission 128879) | Enriched Miracle-Growth compost microbial communities from Emeryville, California, USA - eDNA 3rd pass 37_C BE-Lig MG (version 2)... ...
CGGCGAAATTCAGCGTCACGCCGTCCGCGCTCTCGGTGAAGCCAGTCGTGCGCTTGTTGAGCTGCACGACGTCCGGTTTGAAGGCGCGCGCGCGGTCGGCGAGGATGCCGTGGAAGTCGGCGCGATGGAGCTGCGTGTAAGGCGCGCCGTGCAGGCGCTCGTGCTCTTCCGACAGCGCGAAGCGCTGGATCAGTTCGCCGGTGTCGTGCAGGCGGAACTCATAGGCCTCCGGACGCACGCCGACCTTGGTAATCGCTTCTTCCAGCCCCAGCGACCGCAACGCATGCATCGCGTTGGCTGAAATCTGGATGCCGGCGCCAACTTCCTCCAGCTTGGGTGCCTGCTCGTAGACTTCGACATCGTGACCTTCCTTCATCAGGAAGGAAGCAGCGGCCAAACCACCAAGGCCGGCGCCAGCGATCAGGATCTTGTGCTTTGCCATGTCTTCTTCTTTTCAGGCCGCGGCACGAGCGCCGCAGGGCGGCGAAATTTCGCCCGGCCGGCACGAGGGATCAAGCGCCGATTGCGTATGGCTCGCGTGACCAACTGGAGCGGCTATCGCGCGCCAAGCGCGGAGGCGCGATGGCCCATGCCGCCTCACCCTGTCGCGCAGCGTGACGGCTGCGTTGCAGCCCGAGTTGCAGATACCGCGGCCTGGCGCCGCGAGTGCCATCGCACGGCCGCCTTTGCCACTGGAATGTCACGGTTTCGCCGCGCCTGGACAGGAACAGCTTCCGCCGGCGGACGTTTGCAACACGATCCCGCCTTTGCAGATCATCAAGGAGTTCTCTTATGCGTAAAGCTCTTTTCGCCCTGCCGCTTGCTGCCGCTGCGGCGTTTGCGACGCCGGCGCTGGCGCAGCCCTACAACAATTACGACTATGCCTATGACAACGCCCGCTCGGCGGCGCCGTGGGTGGCCGGCACGGCCGCCGGCACCGCGGTTGCGCTCGGCGCCTATAATGGCTGGTACGCCGGCTGGGGCGCCGCCGGCGCCGCGCTGCCGACCAGCGCCGTCGGTGCGGCCGCTGTGGGCGGCGTCGCGGCCATGGGTACGGTCGCCTTCATCGGCGGCTGGATGAATCCCTGCAGCGGCTTCCAGGCGCTGTTCGATCTCAACCACGGGCGCTGCGTGAACGGCCAGTATGTGGGCGAGCAGCGGGTGAGCTATCGCGACGATTATCCGGGCGACCGTCCGGTGCGCCGCCACCACCGCCGCGTCTATCGCTGACGCTAGCGCACTTTCTTCATCTGAGCGTTGCGATGGCCGGGCTTGTGTCCGGCCATCTCGCGTTGCGCGGGCGCGCTTAAGCCGCCGACTTCTTGGCTTCGTGTTCGATGGGGAAGACGCAAGTAACGGTCGTGCCCTGCCCGAGCACGGAGTCGATCGTCACCGTGCCGCCGTGCAGTTCGACGAACGAGCGCACCAGCGACAGGCCGAGGCCGGGGCCGCGATGCTCCGAGCCCCGCGGATCGGTCTCGAACCACTTGAACACCTTCTCGCGGTCCTCGGGCGGAATGCCGGGGCCGCGATCGGCGACCGAGAACACCACCGCGTCCGGCCGACGTTCGGCGGTGAAGGTGATGGTCTCGCCTTCCGGCGAGAAGCCGACCGCATTGGCCAGAAGATTGAACAGGATCTGCCGCAGCCGCCGCTCGTCGGCCGTGAAGGTGCCGATATTGGGCACCGCTTGGATGTCGAGCGTGATGTTGCTCTTGACGAGACGGTCCTGCACGCCCTCGGCGGCCGCCACCATGCTGGCGCGGATGTCGACTTCGCCCAGATTGAGGGTCATCGCGCCGGCATCGATAGTCGCGAGATCGAGGATGTTGTTGATGATCGCGAGCAGCGCGTTGGTCGAAGTCGTGATGTAGCCGAGATATTCGCGCTGCTTCTCGCTCAGCGACCCGAAAGCCGCGTCGCCGAGGATATGCGCGAAGCCGATGATGTTGGTCAGCGGCGAGCGCAGTTCGTACGAGACGTGGTGGACGAAGTCGATCTTGATCGAGTCGGCGGCCACCAGCGCTTCGTTGCGCTCGCGCAGCGCGCGCTCGACGTTCACCGTATCGGTCACGTCCTGGAAGGTGACAAGCGTCGCGCCGTCCGGCAGCGGCATCGTCGTCACGTCGATCATCATGCCGTCGCGGCGCTCGATGCGCGCCACCAGCGGCTCGCGGCTGTCGATGGCGGTCACCGCGCCGCGCAGATTGCGCCAGATGTGATTGTCGTCGTGCTGCGCCTGGCACCAGGCCGTCACAGCCTCGACATGCGGATGCTGGTCGAGCGCTTCCGGGGTCAGCTTCCACATGCGCTGGAAGGCCGGATTGTGCAGCCGCACCCGCCCGTCCGAACCGAACACCGCCACCGCTTCCGCGAGATGGTCGAGCGTCTCGCTCTGCACCTTGATGAGCGCGTCGTAGCGCCGGTGCATGTCGAGACCTTCGGTCACGTCGTCATACAGATACGTGACGCCGCCTTCCGGATTGGGCGTCGTGACGACGCGCATCGTGCGGTTGTCGGGCAGGTGCCACATGTGCTCCTGCGGCTCGACCGCGCGGTAGGCTTCGTAAAGCTGCTGCTTCCATTCGCGGAAGTTCTGCTGCTCCGGCAGCTTGCGCGTCGCGCGCAGCGTATCTAGCACCGCGGAGTCCGTCGGGTTCTGGTCGAGGAAGCCGGCGTTGAGCTCGAACAGCGAGCGGAACGCGGCATTGTAGAAGATCAGCTTGCGGTCGACATTGAAGATGGCGACGCCGGTGGCGAGCTGGTCGAGCACGCGGCGGTGCGCTTCCACCATGCGCGCGAGTTCGCCGCGCATGCCTTCGGCCTCGGTGCGGTCGAGCGCCATGCCGACGCTGCCTTTGCCCGCGGGCGCATCGACGACGTCGAAGATGCGGCGCTCGCCGGCGGCGATCGCAGGCACACGCCCCGCATAGGTTTCGTTGGCGGCGCGGGCGCGCGAGACTTCGGCGCGCGCATTGCGGTCCAGCAGCTCGAGCGAGCGCGATACCGCGTCGGCCGGATCGTTGGCTTCGACCGCGCGCGCATAGGCTTCGTTGACGAAGACGAGCTGGCCGTGCTGGTCGCGGGCCCACACCGGCGCCGGCAGCGAGTCGAGCAATTCGCGCATCGTGGCGACGTCGCTCGCCAGCTTCTCGTGCCGCGCCGCGAGTTCGATGAGATCGCGCTCGAAGCCGCTGACATCGCGCAGACGCAGGATGGCGCTGCCGCCGACGGCGCGGCCTTCCGCTTCGATCGGCCGGCCGACGCGCGTCGTCAGATTCATGACGAAGCCGTGGCCCTCGCCGCGCAAGCGCTCGACGGCCTGTTCCATCTGCTGCGCCGCGGCCGGCTCGAGCCACGCGCCGAAAGCAAGCACGCGCTCCGGCACGCCGCCGGGCACGACGATCGATGTCTCACCGAGAATATCGGGCGCATCCGCCGCGGCCGCCCACGCGACCAGCACCTGCGGCTCCGCCATCAGCATCGCCTTGAGCCGGTCGATCTCGGCATGCAGCGCGATCGCTTCGTCGCGCGAGACGCTCTCGAGCAGACTGTTGCGCCGGCGTGCTTGAATGAGCGCGATGGTGGAGAGAACGGCAAAGCAGCCCAAGCCGACGGTCAGCGTGAGCGTTGCCATCTCCTGGCTGCCGAAGGCGCCAGCGAGAGAGTTCAACGGCTCGATGACCGCGAGCGCAGGACCCACGCTGGCTCGCGCCGGCGTCAGGAACGTCCCACAAAGATTGATGCTTGCGAATGCGGTCAAGAATCCGCATCGCCACGGACGAGAACGCAGCCTCTCGTTCGTCGTCCGGATTATCTCCGGCATTCGGGCGCCCCAGGAATTGCGAGAGGTGTCCGCCACACCATTCGCGAATCACAAGACTTTAGCGCCCGGGGGACTCGTACTCCAAGAGTCCAGATCGTGAACGGGTAAAGAAGCGTCGCGCGGATCGAAATTACTTCGGCGGCGCGACGCGCTTGGCCATGTCTTCGACGTTGATCTTGCCGAGAGCGTCCGAGAACGTGCGCTCCGCTTCGACGAGCGCCGGATGTACCACCTCGCTCACGATCGACGACGGCGGCAGCGGCGGATCCTCGGCTTCTTCCGCGCGGCTTGCAGCGCGCAGAATATCCTCGACGGTGATGCTGTTCTGCTCGCGGGCGATCTCGTAGCCGCCATGGGGGCCACGGATGCCTTTGAGAATGCCTTCGCGCACCAGCGCTTGCAGCACCGGCTCGAGATGACGTGGTGGAAGCTTATGACGCGCTGCCAAAGCCTTCGCCGAAACCGGACGGCTTCGGGCGTTGATCGCAACGTCGATTACAGCAGCTATCGCAAGAATGCCCTTGCGAGAAACCAGTGGCATTGGACAGCACCAGTCGCACTTGCAACGATGCTAGAGGTAATAGATTACAGCCAGCGTCGCGTCCAGCATTAATCGTCACAAAATTTATTCAACCGCCAGTAGAGCCGAAGCCGCCCGCACCGCGCTGCGTCTCGTCGAGCGATACGACTTCGCGCAAAGCTATCTGCATGACAGGCGCGACGACAAGCTGCGCGATGCGCATGCCGCGCGTGATCGCGACCGGCTCGGCGCCGTGATTGATCAGCAGCACCTGCACTTCACCGCGATAATCAGCATCGATGGTTCCCGGCGCGTTGAGCACCGTGAGCCCATGCTTCACCGCCAGCCCGGAGCGCGGCCGCACTTGCGCTTCCGTGCCGACGGGCAGCGCCATGGCGATGCCGGTCGGCACCAGCACGCGCGCGCCGGGCGCGACCGTCAGCGGCGCGTCGTGCGGCACGGCGGCGAGGAGATCGGCCCCGGCCGCGTACGGCGTCTGATAGGCGGGCAGCGGCAGATCATAGCCATGCGGCAGCCGCACCACGCGAACTTCGGACTTGCTCACTCTTTCGCTCCGTTGCATGCGGCCGCGATGCGCTCGATCAGCATCGCGGCGGCTTCTTCTTTCGATTGCGGCGGCCAGGACTCAACGCCCGCGGTCGTCACAAGCTGAATGGTGTTGCGGTCGCCGCCCATGATGCCGGTCGCCGGCGACACGTCGTTGGCAAGGATCCAGTCGCAGCCCTTGCGCGCCAGCTTGTCCTGCGCGTTCGCGACGACGTTCTCGGTCTCCGCCGCAAAGCCGATGACCAGCGGCGGCCGCTCATGCGTGCGATGCGCGATGGTCGACAGAATGTCCGGATTCTCGATCAGCGCCAGCTCCGGCGTGGATTGGCCGGGCTTTTTCTTGATCTTCTGCTCGCCCGCATTGGCGACGCGCCAGTCCGCCACCGCGGCGGCGAAGATCGCCACATCGACAGGCAGCGCGCGCTCGACAGCCGCGAGCATGTCGCGCGCGCTCTCGACCTTGACGATCGTCACGCCGGCGGGATCGGGCACGTTCACCGGCCCGCTCACCAGCGTCACGTCCGCGCCGGCGCGCGCCGCGGCGGCGGCAATGGCATGACCCTGTTTGCCGGACGAGCGGTTGGCGATGTAGCGCACCGGATCGATCGGCTCGTGCGTCGGACCCGACGTGATGAGGATGCGCCTGCCTTTGAGCGGCTGCGGCGCTTCCGGCGCAAAGAGGCGCTCGACGGCAGCGGCGATTTCCAGCGGCTCGGCCATGCGGCCGAAGCCCCGTTCGCCGGTCTCCGCCATCTCGCCTTCATTGGGACCAACGAAGGCGAAGCCGTCGGTCTTCAATTGCGCGAGATTGCGCTGCGTCGCCTTGTTCGCCCACATGTGCGGATTCATCGCCGGCGCGAGCAGCACCTTCGCATCCGTGGCGAGCAGCACCGCGGTCGCGAGATCATCGGCATGGCCGCCGGCCATCTTCGCCATCAGATCGGCGGTCGCCGGCGCAACGACGATGACGTCCGCTTCGCGCGCGAGCCGGATGTGGCCGACATCGAACTCCGATGACTGATCGAACAGATCGGTGAACACGCGTTCGCCGGTGAGCGCGCCCGCGGAGAGCGATGTGATGAACTGCTCCGCCGCCTTGGTGAGAATGCAGCGCACGGCGATGCGGCGCTCGCGCAAGCGGCGGATGAGATCGAGCGATTTGTAAGCGGCGATGCCGCCGCCGATGATGAGCAGCACCCGGCGCACATCGGCGTCGCGCGCGATCCGCTGAGCGGCGACATCCTTCGGCGGGGTGGCTGGCTCGATGAGATCGGATGTGTCGCTGCCGGTCGCGTCGGCCGCTTCGCGCAGGATGGTGCGGACCTCGTCCTCCATCGAGCGGCCGTTGCGCGCGGCGCGCAAGCGCAGGAGCTTCTTGAGCCCTTCATCGAGCTGGCGGACGGTCAGCGAGGCCATGCGGAGAACTCCCGGACGGCCATATCGCTAGCACCGAAATGCCAGCGCTGCAATCAATGCAATCATTGAGGGGGCGCGCCGGGCCGGAAACGGCTAGGCCACTGACCTAGGACAAGGCCAGCAGGGCAGCGCGCACCAGATCCGGACCGCTCTCGGCGATCTTCTTCTCGATGGCCGCGTGCGTGCCCTTCCAGATCGGAAACGCCTCGGCCAGCACCGCCTTACCCTCGGCAGTCAGCGCCAGGCGGCGGCTACGCCGGTCGTCCTTGTCGATCGCGACCTTCACCAGGCCGCGCCGCTCCAACGGCTTGAGATTGGCGGTCAGCGTCGTGCGGTCCATCGCCAGAAGCTGCGCCACGCTGCCAAGACTTGGCGGCTCGGGGCGATTAAGCGACATCAGCAGGGAGAACTGGCCGCTCGTGATCCCCGCCGGCCGCAGCACATCGTCGAAGTGCCGCGCCAGCGCCCGGGCCGCGCGCTGCGCATGCAGACACAGGCACGTATCCCGCACCACGAGAGTGCTCGCAAATGTCACAGGATCGGGCTTTGACATGAGCCATATATGTTGATATCAACGTATTTGTCAAGTTGGCTCGGCCTGTCAGCGGGCCAATCCACACGAAATGACGGGCCGAAGCCCGCTCTACCGTCGAGGGAGAACAGTATGAACGTTCAGCCGTATCTGAGTTTCGAAGGCCGCTGCGAGGAAGCCCTCGACTTCTACAAACAAGCGATCGGCGCGCAGGTCGAGGTGATGATGCGTTTCAAGGAAGCGCCGCCCATGGGCGATCAGCCGCCGGGTGAGGGCTGCGCCGGCCCGATGCCCGATGGCGAGAAGGTCCTGCATTCGAGCTTCAAAGTCGGCGACGCCGTCGTCATGGCGACGGATGGCATGGCCAGTGGCAAAGCCGACTTCAAAGGCATCTCGCTCGCGCTCTCGGTCAAGGACGACGCGGAAGCGCAGCAGAGGTTCAAAGCGCTCAGCGAAGGCGGCACCGTGCTCCAGCCGCTGATGAAGACCTTCTTCTCCTCGAGCTTCGGCATGGTGGCCGACAAGTTCGGCGTCAACTGGATGATCGTCGTCCCGCAATAGACGCTCCGCCGATCCGACCGAGAAGGAGGAGAACGATGCTCGACAAGCCCGTGCTGAAATCCGCGCGCGAACTGGCGGAGAACTGCAAGGTCCGCTTTCCCAATGAAAGCGCGGCCTACCGCAAGGCGCGCACCGCGCTGCTTGCCGAGGAGATCGAACTCCGCCGTCACATCGAACGCGTCGCCGAACAGCGCCGGGCGTTGCCGCCCGGCGGCGAGGTGAAGGCCTACGGCTTCATCGGCGAAGAAGGCCCGGTCCGCCTCGCCGATTTGTTCGGCGATAAGCAGACGCTGCTCGTCTACACCTATATGTACGGCCCGCAGCGCCAGAAGCCGTGCCCGATGTGCACGTCGTTCCTCAGCGCATGGGACGGCGAAGCGCGGGATTTCATGCAGCGCGCGGCATTCGCGGTCACCGCGCGCTCGCCGATCGAACGCCTTCTCGCCTTCAAGAAGGAGCGGGGCTGGCGCCATCTCAAACTCTACGCGGATCCGAGCGCCGAGTTCAGCCGCGACTATCATGCCATCGGCGAGAACGACAGCGACGAAGCGGGCTTGCACGTTTTCACGCGCCGCGACGGCATTATCCGTCACTTCTGGAGCGGCGAGATGGATGGCTCGACCGCCGATCCCGGCCAGGACCCGCGCGGCGCACCCGATCTGATGCCGCTTTGGACGTTGCTCGACATGACGCCCGAGGGCCGCGATCCGCATTGGTATCCGAAGCTCGAATACCCCGGCTGAGCCGCCACAAAAAAGAACGGGAGCGAAAGCCATGGCGCTCGCCAGACAGCCGATCACGCCGTGCCTCTGGTTCGACACGCAGGCCGAGGATGCCGCGCGCTTCTACTGCTCGGTGTTCAAGAACGCGAAGCTCGGCCGCATCAGCCATTATCCGGACGCCGGCCAGGACGTTCACGGCAAGCCGGCCGGCTCGGTGCTCACGGTCGAGTTCGAGATCGAAGGCATGCTGTTCCTGGCGCTCAACGGCGGGCCGCGCTTCACGTTCGATGAAGCGATCTCGTTCCAGGTCCTCTGCAAGACGCAGGATGAGATCGACTATTACTGGCGAGCGCTGACGGCCGATGGCGGCCAGGAAGGCCCGTGCGGCTGGCTCAAGGACAAATTCGGGCTCTCCTGGCAGGTCACGCCCGACTGCATCGGCGACATGCTGACCGGACCGGACCGCGCCGCGGCCGCGCGGGTCATGAACGCCTTCATGCCGATGGAGAAGATCGACCTGGCGGCGGTGAAGAAAGCCTACCAGGGCGAATAGAAACTCAATTCAACAAAGGGTGAAGAGCAGCAATGACTTACGTTGACGGATTTGTCGTGCCTGTGCCGAAGAAGAACGTTGCGGCCTACAAGAAGCTTGCCAAGCAAGCCGGCAAGATCTGGATGGAACACGGGGCGCTGTCTTACTCCGAGGCCGTCGCCGACGACGTCAAGCCGGGCAAATTGACCTCGTTTCCGCAGAGCGTGAAGCTAAAGAGGGGTGAGGTCGTGGTGTTCTCGTGGATCACCTACACGTCCCGCAAATCGCGCGACGCCGTCATGAAGAAGGTGATGGCGGACGAGCGACTGAAGATGGACATGTCCTCCTTGCCCTTCGACGCCAAGCGCATGATCTTCGGCGGCTTCAAGACCATCGTCGCGCTCTGACCCCACCGTACATCTGGAAGGCGCATTCATGTTGAGAATCATCGGATATATCGCCGCCGCCCTGCTCGTCGCGATCGGCGGGATTTGCGCCTACGCCACGACGAAGCCGGACACGTTCCACGTCGCGCGCACGGTCACGGTCAAAGCGCCGCCGGACAAAATCTTCCCGCTGATCAACGACTTGAAGCAATGGATGGCGTGGTCGCCCTTCGAAGACAAAGACCCGGACATGAAGCGCTCGTTCGGCGCCGTCACGGTCGGCAAGGGCGCGCTCTATGCCTGGGAAAGCAACGGCGTCGGCACCGGCAACATGGTCATCGCCGACAGCACGATGCCGAACACGGTCGCGATCAAGCTCAACATGATCAAGCCGCTCACGGCCTCCAACGACGTGACTTTCACGCTCGCGCCGCAGGGCGACGGCACCGCGGTGACCTGGGCGATGCGAGGCGAGGTGCCTTACATCGCCAAGGTGGTCCACGTGTTCTTCGACATGGACAGGATGGTCGGCGGCGATTTCCATGCCGGCCTCGTCAAGCTCAAGGCCGTTGCCGAGAAATAGTCCGGCTACGCCAGCAGCCAGGCGATCCAGAACAACAGCAGCGCGATCGCCCACAGCGCCCCGGCCGTCCAGCGGTTGCGGCGCTGTTCGGCGCGGCCGATGGCCTCGACGGTGTCGGGCGAGAGCACCAGACCGTTGCGCGTGATGTCGTCGAGCTGATCGAGCAGCGTGCCGGCGCGTGTCAGCAGGCTTGGCACTTGCGTGATGAAACGGCCGACCTGACCGGCGCCTTGCGCCGCCCCCTCGATCATGCCGACGGGACCGAGATTGCGCGCGATCCACTCGCGCACCACCGGATCGGCCGTCTTCCACATGTCGAGCTTGGGGTCGAGCGTGCGCGCCACGCCTTCGACCACCACCATCGTCTTCTGCAGCAGGATCAGTTCCGGCCGCGTGCGCATCTCGAACAAGGCGGTCACCTCGAACAGCAAGGTGAGCAGCTTGGCCATCGAGATGTCTTCGGCCGTGCGGTTATGGATCGGCTCGCCGATGGCGCGGATCGCCTGCGCGAAGGCATCGACCGAATGATGGCGCGGCACATAGCCGGCGTCGAAGTGGACCTGCGCGACGCGGTGATAATCGCGCGTGATGAAGCCGAACAGGATCTCGGCAAGGAAACGCCGTTCCTTCAGGCCGAGCCGGCCCATGATGCCGAAGTCGACCGCGACCAGCCGGCCGTGGTCGTCGACGAACAGATTGCCCGGGTGCATGTCGGCATGGAAGAAGCCGTCCCGCAGCGCGTGCCGCAGGAAGCTCTGGATCACGTTGCGGCCGAGCGCCGGCAGATCGAAACCCTTGGCTTCGAGGCCTTCGCGGTCGTTGAGCTTGGTGCCGTCGATCCACTCGAGCGTCAGCACTTCGCGCGCGGTGCGGTCCCAATCGATATGCGGCACGCGGAAATCGGCATCGTCGCGCGTGTTCTCGGCCATTTCCGAGAGCGCGGCCGCCTCGAGGCGGAAGTCCATCTCCAGCGCCACCGAGCGGTCGAGCGTATTGACCACCTCGACCAGCCGCAAACGTTCGGCTTCCGGCGACATCGCCTCGGCGCGGCGCGCCGCAAAGAAGAAGGCGTCCAGATCGACCCGGAAGCGCCGCTGGATTCCCGGGCGCGAGATCTTCACCGCGACCGGCACCAACACGCCATTCCGTTCGACCTCGGCGCGGTGCACCTGCGCGATCGACGCGGCCGCGACCGCGGGACCGAAACTCGCATAGACGGCCGAGACCGGTTTCTCGAACGCCGCGGTGACCACCGCTTCGGCTTCGGCCTGCGGAAAGGCCGGCATCTTGTCTTGCAGCAGCTCAAGATCGCGCGCGATCACCGGACCGACCACGTCGGGCCGCGTCGCGAGAAACTGCCCGAGCTTGACGTAAGTCGGACCCAAGCGCCCGAGCGCGGCGGCAAGACGGCTGCCGCCATCCTTGGCGCCCGGCCGTTCGATAACGCGCGCCATCGCGATGGCGGTGCGCGCCGGCAAGGGCAGAGGCCGCGTATCGACGAGCGCGAGCACGCCCTCGCGTGCGAACACGTAGCCGGCCCGGGACAGACGGATCAGATGCGAGAAGCCTGAAATCACAGCTTCCAGCCCGAATGCAGCGCGACGACCCCGCCGGTCATCAACTTGAAGGAGACGCGGCGGAAGCCCGCCGCTTCGATCATCGTGGCGAAGCGCCGCGGCTTGGGGAATTTGCGGATCGACTCGACGAGATACTGATAGGCCTCGCGATCGCCCGTGACC
>Ga0180216_1003962_pt1 | contig 11382 bp, 4 predicted proteins | sample eDN3rd37CBELigMG_FD_128879 | JGI IMG/M metagenome (GOLD analysis project Ga0180216, IMG submission 128879) | Enriched Miracle-Growth compost microbial communities from Emeryville, California, USA - eDNA 3rd pass 37_C BE-Lig MG (version 2)... ...
GAATGAACGCGACCTCGGCGTACGTCATCACGTAGGACGGATGGCGCGACCCGTTGCCGCCGAAGGTGCCGTACGAGGTGGCCCCCGGGTAGAAGATCGCGCCCGGACGCGAGGCCTTGTCGGCATACGCGCCCGCATCCGCCTGGCTGAGCGCGTTCGGCGCACCGGCGTAGGTATCCGTCGTACCCTCGACCGGCATCGCGTAGACCGGCAGGCGCGGGTCGTTCCACCCCTCCAGGTACGTCATCAGGCGATCCGAGACGCGGTGGTCATCACGCGTCTTGAAGTTGGTCGCCCAGGGGTTGTTGTACACGCCGTCGCCCGGCCAGACGAAGAGCGCGTTGTCGGCGTTCGACTGGAACACGCCCCCCGGCGCGCTGAACGCGGCCCGCAACTCGGCATCCGCCTTGGTGGGGTTCACGTTCACGATCTGGATGGCGAAGCGGGCGCGCAGCGAGTTGGAGAAGCGCTGCCACTTCGAGAGGTTCCCCGCATAAATCGGATCGGCGCTCCCCAGGCGAAGCCCGGAGGCGGGAGCGCTGGCCATCGCTTCCGTCGCGCTGGCCAGAGTCTGGAAGAAGCCGTCGTAGATCTTCTCCTGCGGATCGTACGCCGGCTGGATGCCCGCCGAGCCGAGCCCCGCCGAATCGCCCATCAGCGCAGCCGAGTACGGCACGTCACCCCAGAGGTCGGTGACGGCGCCGAAGGTCCAGGTCTGCATCACCTGGGCAGGCGCATAGTAGCCCGGGGCGTTCTGCTCCTTGCCCTTGCGGATGACCTGGGTGAAGTCCTTCAACTCGCTGGCGTACGCCGCGTTGAAGAGCCCGTTGGTGTAGCTCGACTGCAGGCGCGTGTACTGGTCCGTCTGCGGGTACTGCACCTCGGCCAGGTGCTGCGCCATCAGCTCCCAGCCGCGCACGTTCTGGTCGCCCAGGAAGTCGCTGACGGCGTTGCGCGTCGCGCTGGTGAACAACGCCGGTGCCGGAGCATCGGTCGGGTTATTCGGGTTGACGTTGTAGCCGGTCAGGTCGCTGTCACACGCACTCAAACCGAGCGTGACGGCGGCCCCGACGGCCAGCAGTTTCCGGTTCATCATGAATCAACTCTCGCGGTAAAAGGCAATTACGGCCGGACCTGGACAGTGATGCCCACGGTGCGCGGGTTCGAAGGAATCGCGTACTCGATGCCCTGCCAGTTGCCCGAAGAGTATGCGAACTCGGGGTCGATGTTCGGGACCTTGGTCCAGGTGAGCAGGTTACGCCCGGTAAGCGAGACGTTGACACCGCTCGTCCCCAGCCGGTTGGTCCACTTCGAGGGCACCTCGAAGCCGAGGCGCACCTCGCGCAGCTTCGCGAAGCTCGCGTCGTAGACGTACGGCTCGGCAATGCCGAAGAGGTTCTGGAAGTACTCCTCCGACGTCACGGTGACGTCGTTCGGCTTACCCGACTCCGCATCGATGCCCTTCACCAGGACGCCCGGGTTGTCCCAGTCCACCTCGCGGCCGCGCAGGGAGCTCGCCAGCACGCCCGAGGTCTCGCCGACCGCGTTGGTGTAGCTGTAGAGCTTGCCGCCGCGCTTGACGTCGAGGAGCACGCCGAGCTGGAAGGGCCCGTAGGAGAACTCGTTCATCCAGCCGCCCGTCCAGTCAGGCTGGATCGAGCCGAGATACGAGAAGTCGTCCTCCGCGAAGGGGAGCCCGTCCTGCGTCAGGAGCACGCCATCCTCGTTGCGAGCGAACTTCGCCCCGTAGATGGCGCCGTAGGGCTTGCCCTTGCGCGCCTGCAGCTGCACGTCGCCGAAGAGGCTCACGCGGCCGCTGACGTCGCCCATGAGGATGGTCTCCACGCCCGGGTAGAGATCGGCGATCTCGCTGCGGTTCTTCGCCCAGTTGATGGTCGAGGTCCAGCGGAAGCCGTTGTCCAGCTCGATCGGGGTGAAGTTGGCCAGCAGCTCGAAACCCTTGTTGCGCACCTCGCCGGCGTTGATCGCCATGCTGGAGAAGCCCGAGGTGGCCGAGATCGGCACGTTGAAGATCTGGTTGCGCGTGCTCTTCGTGTAGTACGTCGCGTCGAGGTTGGCGCGGCCGTCGAAGAGCCCGAGCTCGAGGCCGATCTCGCTCGCCGTCGTGAGCTCCGGCTTCAGGTTCGCGTTGGCCAGCGTGGTGCCCAGGCTGAACTGCGACAGCCCGTTGAACTTGTTCGAGTTACCCACGTACGTCGTCTGCAGCTGGTACGGCGTGGCATCGCTGCCCACGCGCGCGAGCGCGCCGCGGACCTTGGCGAAGGAGAGCACGCTGTTCTGCAGCGACGGGATGGCGTCGGTCAGCACGATGGAGGTGTTGACCGAGGGGTAGAAGTAGGAGTTGTTGCTCTTCGGCAGTGTCGACGACCAATCGTTGCGCGCCGTGCCCTCCACCGTCCACCAGCCGTCCCAGGTGAAGGCGGCCGAGCCGTAGAGGCTGTTCACCGCACGCTCACGCACCGTCTGCCCCAGCGTCGGGGCGATGGCCGCGTTGGAGACGTTGTAGATGTTCGGCACCGAGATGCCGCGCGTCTGCTGCGAGGTGAACTTGTAGTACTCGCGCCGCGTGCTCCCGCCGGCCGTGGCGTTCAGGCTGATGCGGTTGGTGAGGTCACGGTTCGCCGTAAGGAGCAGGTCGGTGTTGTTCTCGTTGTTGTAATCGTTGATGAAGGTGAACGCACCCTGATAGGCGGCGTCGGCGAAATTCAGGTTGCCGGCACCGTACTTCTGCTCCACATCCAGGCGGTAGAGGTCCGTGCCGGAGCGCAGCGCCACGTTCAGCCAGTCGGTCAGCTCGTACTTGGCCGAACCGCTGATGGTGAGGCGGTCGCGCACGTCATCGACCGGGTTCTCGTACTGCAGCCAGAAGGGGTTGTTGTGGTAGCTGTAGTTCCAGTTGTACTCGCGCGTGGCGGGGCCGTTGTTCACCGCGCCGCCCTGCTTGTAGTCGCGCAGCGCGTTGATGTCCACCTGTCGGCCGAACCAGAAGAACTGCTCCATGACCGAGCCGACGTAGCCCGTGCCCGGCCGGTTGCGGCCGGTGTTGCGCACGTACTCGAGCGAGCCGTTCGTGCTCAGCCTGTCGTTTACGTTGAGCCCGGCGCTCAGCAGCGCGGAGACCTTCTGGAACGAGTTGTTCGGAACGTAGCCCTCGGTGTTGTCATAGCCGAGCGAGAGACGCCCGGTCGCGCGGTCGTTGCCGCCCGAGACCGCCACGTGCGTCGAGAGGGTGTGCCCGGTGTTGAAGAAGTCGTGCACGTTGTTCGGGTGCGCCACCCAGGGCGTCGGGATGCAGTTACCCGAGGCATCGCGCGGGCTATCGAACTGGCAGATCAACCGCCCGTCCAGACGCGGGCCGTAGCTCTGGTCCGCGCCGCTGACGCCGGATGCACCGTTGGTGTAGGCGAACTGCCCCGCCGAACCCTGGCCGTACTGGTTCTGGAAGTCGGGAAGGATGGAGGGACGCGCCCAGTCGTACGACACCGACGCCGTCGTCTGCATCTGCCCGGCCTTGGCCTTCTTGGTCGTGATCAGAATCACGCCGTTGGCCGCGCGCGAGCCGTAGAGCGCCGCCGAGTTCGGGCCCTTCAGCACGGTCATCGACTCGATGTCTTCCGGGTTCAGGTCGCTGATCGCGTTGCCGTAGTCGTAGCCCGAGGCGAGGCCGCCGCCGCGGTTCGCATTCGAGACCGGCGTCCCATCCACCACGAAGAGCGGCTGGTTGTTACCGGCGATCGAGTTGACGCCGCGGATGTTGATGTTCACAGAGCCGCCCTGCGTGCCCGCGCTGGTGATGTTCACGCCAGAGATCTTCCCCTGGAGCTGACTCATCACGTTCTGCGTCTTGGCCGTGTTCAGCTCATCGGCGCCAACCGACTGCTGCGCCGTGCCGAGCTGGCTCTTCTGCCGCTCCACGCCCAGCGCGGTGACCACGAGCCCCTCGAGCGCGACGGCCGAGGGAGCGAGCGTGACGTTCACCACGTCGCCGCTGATGGCCGCCTCGCGCGTGGCGTAGTTCGGCGCCGAGAAGACGAGCGTGGTGGCTCCCGCCGGAACCGTGATCGTGTAGCTGCCGCTGGCGTTCGTCAGAACGCCGGCCGTGGTGCCCTTGGCCACCACCTGCACGTTGGCAAGGGGGGCGCTGGTCTCCTGTGCCGTCACCCGCCCCGTGACCGTGCGCGTCTGCGCCGCGGCCGGAAGCGCGGTGAGCACCAGGACCAGCGCGCTCAGGATGCTGAGGTATCGTTTCATCGGGAGTTCTCTGTGCGAAATCACTCTCGGGCGGAGGGGCCGGGCGGCCCTCGGTGGCTACGCGCCACTGCTCCACCTCCTGCGCACCGGGCGTGTCGCGCATCCTCGCTGCGCGCGCCGGGCGGTGGTACGGACGGGGTCTGGGAAGCGTTTACCTCCGGGGCCTGGTACAACCGGTTCGCCGCCTTTACGTAGGCGAATCGAACCACCGGGAAGGCGCTCTCCCGACGCGGAGCGCCGGAGAGCGGGACAACGACGCGAAAAGCGGCCTCGCGAACCCACGCGGGGCCGGGCGACCGGGTTTATGTGGGCACCCAATCAACGTTCAACTTAGAGATAGAACGATCGTTCAACAATGTCAAGGCCAGAGACCACCACCAACGCCAGCCAAAAACTCGGACGAGCACGCATCGGCTAAGATAAATCACGTACGATATTTAGGCACACAACAGCACAGCGCCGTCTCACACCCCGGGCAGGCCAGGCAAGACATCGACCCCCAACGCCCGTCGATAGCGCCACGCGCATGCGCGGCATGACTTGACAGAAAAATGCACACAGTCACGCCATATACGCCCCGACACCGGGGTCGGCATAACTTGACATAGTCGCGCAATTACTTTCGATTCAATTTCACGACACCTCCGATCGAAGCGACGCCGAAGATTCCGAACGCACGAAGGCCCGCCCGGCATTGCCGGGCGGGCCTTCGTGGCGCCTGTCGGAAAGCTCGGCTCAGCCGTCGCCCACCGCCTGGAGAGCGCGCAGCAGTGCGCGGGCCTTGTTCAGCGTCTCCTCGTACTCGGCGGCAGGCACGGAGTCGGCCACGACGCCGGCGCCGGCCTGCACGTGGGCACGGCCACCCTCGGCGACAATGGTGCGGATGGCGATGGCGAGGTCCATGGCGCGGCCACCGTGCGCCACGTAGCCCACCGCTCCGGCGTAGGGGCCACGGCGCACGGGCTCCAGCTCGTCGATGATCTGCATCGCCCGCACCTTGGGCGCGCCGGAGACGGTGCCCGCCGGGAAGGCCGCGCGCAGCACATCCATCGCCGAGCGCCCTTCGGCCAGCGCGCCCTCCACCGTGGAGACGAGGTGGAGCACGTGCGAGTAGCGCTCGACGTCCATCGTCTTCATCACCTCGACGCTGCCGTAGCGCGCCACGCGGCCGACGTCGTTGCGGCCGAGATCGAGGAGCATGAGGTGCTCGGCGCGCTCCTTGGGGTCGGCGAGCAGATCGGCGGCGAGCGCGGCGTCTTCGGCGTCGTTGGCGCCGCGGCGGCGCGTACCGGCGATCGGGCGGACGGTGACGCGTTCCTCTTCCATCCGCACCAGGACCTCGGGAGAGGAGCCGATCAGCTGGAAGCCGTCGAGGTCGAGGTAGAAGAGGTAGGGCGAGGGGTTCAGCGAGCGCAGCGCGCGGTAGAGCGCGAAGGGTTCGGCCGCGAGCGGAACGCTGAGCCGCTGCGAGAGCACCACCTGGAAGGCATCGCCCGCCAGGATGTACTCCTGCACGCGGCGCACGCGCTCTTCGAACTCGGCGCGGCTCAGCGAGCTCTGGAACGGCGGATCTACACTTGCCGGTGCGCCGAGGGCGAGCGGCTCCGGCGCGGGCCGGGTACGCAGGCGCTCGATGGTGGCGTCGATCTCGGCGAGTGCGGCGTCGTAACGGCGGCGTAGCTCATCACGGTCGGCGCCCTCGGTATCGACCGCGACGATGGCCCGCGCACGGCCGAAGAGATTGTCGATGGCGAGCACCACGCCCGTCTCCAGGAAGAGCGCGTCCGGCACATCGAGCCCCTGCCCGGGCGCGTCGGGAAGGTGCTCGATGTGGCGAATGGTATCGTAGCTGAAGAAGCCGACGAGCCCGCCCCAGAAGCGAGGCAGCCCGGGGAGCTCCGCCACACGGTGGCGACGCACCAGACGGTCGAAGTCCGCCAGCGGGTCGGCCGATTCCGTTGCGCCGTGCCAGCCGCGCTCGGGCGTCCAGCGATCGATGTGCCCCGCGCGTAGGCGCCAGGCGGAGCGCGGCGCCGTCCCGAGGAAGGTGTAGCGCGCCCAGCGCTCACCACCCACCACCGATTCGAGCAGGAACCCGAAGGGCGGCTCGGCAAGCTTGTGGTAGGCGGAGACAGCGGTCTCCGTGTCGAAGAGCAGCTCTCGCAAGAGCGGCACCCGCTCGGCCGAGGCGGCCAGGCGGCAGAATTCGTCGAAGTGCGGTTCGGGCAGCATGGCCACGGCGTATGGGAGTGGAGAACACCGACCGCGCAATCTCCACAACCGACCCGGCGCTGTCAAACCTGGCGGGCGCAAGCGGGGTGTCCCCCGAAGGTCGCACGCCCTGCCCTCGCGACCGGACATAGGGCGCATCGGACCCGGCGCACTGCGCCGCTCGCTTCCGCCACCAAAGTGCTGGCTGGCGTTGCGCTTCTACCACGGATGTTTCCGAATGGCACCTGCCTTGCCCTCCGCTGCGCCGAGCTCATGAGGAGCTCTTCAACTCGAAACCGGAGTCGATCGGAAATGATGAAGCGCGCAATCTTCTCGCTTGGAGTTCTATCCCTGGCGCTGGCGGCCCCGGCCGCGGCGCAGCAGGCGTCGCGCATTTCGGTGGAGCCCTACGTCGGGTACGGTTTCTTCGGCAACCTGCCGGAGACGGCGTCCAAGCTGGAAGCCGACGTGGCGTACGGCGCGCGCGCGGCCTACCAGTTCTCGCCGCAGTGGGCGCTCTTCGGCAACTACCAGCGCTCCACGCCGGAGCTGAAGACGCGCGGAGTCGGACTCGGCGACGTCACGGTGGACCACTGGGCGGCGGGCATCGAGTTCAGCTACACGCCGCGAGGCGGGGCGGAGGGGATGCTGCCGATCCTGATGGAGGCCGGCCTCGGGCAGGCGCGCTACAAGGACTTCAGCTCGGGCGACGAGAGCGACCTCGCGGTGAAGCTCGGCCTCTCGAGCGCCCTGCAGTTGACGCCCAACTTCGCCATCCGCTACGGCGCGGACGACTACATCTCGAGCTTCCGCGACAACGGCGTGGTGAACCAGGTCTTCGTGCGCATCGGCGCGGAGCTGAGTTTCTAAGGGGTCAGGTGTCAGAGGTCAGAGGCCAGAGGTCAGGGGGTTAGCCTCCTGCCTCTGGCCTCGCCCGTTTCCCTTGCCCTTGCCCCTGCCCTCCGTCGTTCCCGATCCCTGACCTCTGATCCCTGACCCCTGCCCTTCTCGACATTCCGTAGCGCCGGCGCTAGCTTGATCAGGTTTGTATCCTTCCGTCAGCGTCCCTTCGTGTGACAGCGTCCGCCGACCGTAGCAGATACCAAGGACCATGAACGAAGCTTCTCAGGCAGCGATGCGACCGAGCGCCCTGCGCGTGGCCCAGGAGACCCCGCCGCGGGAGCGTCCGCCCTATGCGCTCGCGCTCGTGGCCGGGCTCGCCGTCTTCGTGCTCTACGCCATCACGCTGGCGCCCACAACCGCGTTCTGGGATACGAGCGAGTACATTGCCACGGCGCACATCCTCGGGATCCCGCACCCGCCGGGGAACCCGGTGTTCGTGCTGATGGCGCGCGCCTGGGAGCTGCTGCTCTCGCCCACGGGGCTCGCGACCGCGGTACGCATCAACCTCTTCAGCGCCTTCATGGGCGCGAGCAGCGCCGCGCTCTGGTTCCTCGTGATCCATCGTGTGCTGCAGAGTTTCACCACGAACGAGGTGGTCCGGCGCGTGGGTGCGGGGGTGGCAGTGCTGCTGAGCGCCACCGCGTTCACCGTCTGGAACCAGAGCAACGTCAACGAGAAGGTCTACAGCATCAGCCTGCTGACGATCGCCGTGCTCTCGTGGCTGGCCTTTCTCTGGCGCGACTACACGGAGCAGCACCACGCCGCGGCGGATGCGCGCTGGCACGACGACAACGTGCTGGTGCTGATGGCCTTCATCCTGGCCTTCTCGGTGGGGAACCACCTGATGGCGTTCCTGGCCGCGCCGGCACTCTTCGTCTTCATCCTGATGGTGAAGCCGCAGGTGCTGCTGAACTGGCGGCTCTACGTCTGGGCGGTGGTCTTCGGGGTGGTGGGGCTCTCGGTGAACCTCTTCCTGCCGATCCGCGCGGGGCTGGACCCGATCATCAATGAGGCGGCGCCGACGTGCAACTCGGTGGGCGATGCGCTGGTGAGCATCGTGACCTTCGGCAAGGCGGGGTGCGAGAACCTCTCGGCCGCGCTCGCGCGCGAGCAGTACGCCAAGCCCTCGGTGCTGATGCGCCAGGCGCCCTTCGGCGCGCAGCTCGCCAACTACTTCCAGTACTTCGACTGGCAGTGGTCGCGCGCGCTGATGGGGCGCAACGGCTACTTTGCCATCGCCCGCCTGCCGTTCACCCTGCTCTTCCTGGGTCTCGGCCTCTTCGGCGCGCTGGAGCACTGGCGGCGTGACCGTAAGAGCTTCGCCTACCTGGCGGTGCTCTTCGCCACGCTCTCGGTGGGGCTCACCTTCTACATGAACTTCAAGTACGGCTACGGGCAGGTGCAGGCCCGGGGGATGAGCTACGAGCTGGCCGAGGTGCGCGAGCGCGACTACTTCTTCCTGGTCTCCTTCGCGCTCTGGGGGCTCTGGGCGGGAGTGGGGCTGACGGCGCTCTGGCTTCGCATCGCCGAGTCGCTTGGGAACCGCCCGCGCGCGCTGGCCATCGGCTCGCCGGTGCTCGCCATCGGCCTGCTCCCGCTGGTGCTGAACTGGAGCTACGCCTCGCGCGCCGGCGATTACGCCGCGCGCGACTGGGCGTACAACCTTCTGCAGTCGGTGGAGCCCTACGCGGTGCTCTTCACCAACGGCGATAACGACACCTTCCCGCTCTGGTACGCGCAGGAGGTGGAGGGCGTGCGCAAGGACGTGACGGTGGTGGTCTGGAGCTACCTGAACACGCCGTGGTACGCCAAGCAGATCCGCGACCTGACGAGCCCCTGCCCGGCGGGGGTGGAGGCCGCGCAGGACCCGACGCGCATCCTCTGCCAGCGCCCCTTCCAGCCGAACGCGAAGACACCGTTCTACGGTTCGCCGAAGGCGCCGACCGCGACGGCGCTGCCCCTCACGGACGCGCAGATCGACGCCATCACCGGCACGGGGTACGCCGCGGTCCCCGCGAACGCGATCTTCTCGGCGCGCGGGATCCAGGTGGAGCTGGCGGCTGGGATGTACCTGACGGCAGCCGACCAGTTCATCCTGACCGCCATCCAGAAGGCGTGGGGTGATCGGCCGATCTACTTCGCGGCGACCACGAACCGGCACCGCGAGCTCGGGCTCGGTGAGTTCGTGGCGCGCCAGGGCGTGGCGTTCAAGCTGATGACGCCCGAGGAGCTCGCCGCGCCGGGGATCGTGGTGATGCCGCCGAACAACCCCTACACACAGGTGTTCGGCTCGCACGTGGACGTTCCGCGCACGAATGCGTTGCTCAACGACGTCTTCGAGTACCACGACCTGATCGACCGCGCGCACTGGGCGGACGATGCGACGCGCGGGATCCCGACGTACTACGGCTACGCGCGCCTCGCGCTCGCACAGGCCGAGGCGATGGCCGGCGACAAGCAGGCATCCGATGCGAACCTCGAGCTCTCGGACCGCTGGATGATGCTGGCGGACCGATAGGCCAGGATTCGGGATTCAGAAGAGCCCCCGCGCGCCGAGAGAGGCGCGCGGGGGCTCTGGCTTTGGGGATGGGCGGGGGGTGCTGAGATCGGCCGGTTCGACCCTGGATTCCCGCGTGAGCGGAAATGACGGACGCGCAGCCGTCCGGTCCTGCCCATTCGACCCGGGACGCCGGCCTTCAGCTGCAGGCTCGCGCTGTGGTTCGCAACTCCGTGATGATGCACGCGAGGGAAGCGCGAGCGAATGGAATCGAGACACCCGAAGCTCGTATCACCCCTTCACCCCATCAGCTCCTCCCCAAATCCCGAATCCTGAAGCCCGAAGCCCGTCGATTCCTCTCGCACGATGGAAGAGCCGGTGCGCTCGTCGAAGTCCACGCGGAGCACCTGGTCGAGGCTCTCGCGGATCCCTTCGATGTGGGTGATGAGGATGACCTGCTCGAAGCGGTCCTCCAGGTGGCGGAGCAGCTGGACCACGTTGTCGCGCCGGGCGAGATCGAGCGATCCGAAGACCTCGTCCAGCACCAGCAGCGAGAGCGGGTGTCCGGCGCGCTCAGCGATCATCTGCGAGAGCGACAGACGGAGCACGAGGTTGGTGACGTCCTCCTCGCCGCCGGAGATGACGGGCTTCTCTTCGCCCTCGTCGAGCACGAGCAGGTTGTAGGCATCGTCGATCTCGAGCGCGGTGTAGCGGCCGTCCGTGAGCTGGGCAAGAAACGCCGAAGCGATCTCGGAGAGCTCCGGCCGCACCTGCGCGTTGAGCTCGGCGCGGAGCTCAGAGAGCGCGTCGTCGAGCTCCACGTGGTGACGGAACTCGTCCTCGCGCTGCTCCACCTCCCGGGCGCGCTCGTGATAGTACTCCTCGGCGGCGGCCGCGGCGCGGCGCGCTTCCTGTGCCGCGTTCAGCTGGCCACGAAGCTCGGTGGCGCGCAGCTCCAAGTGGTGCGCTCTGCCGCTCGCCTCCTCGAAACGCACCCGCAGCTCCTCAAAGGCGGCCTCTGCGAAGCCGAGCGCTCTGCGCTCCTCGGCCGCGTGCTGACCACGCGCCGTGGCTTCGGCCTCGCGCGCGAGCGCATCCGCGCGCTCCTGCTCCAGCGCGCCACGGCGCGTCGCGGCGGCTTCCAGGCGCGAGGCCTGGTTCTCCAGCGATCGCAGCGCGCGGAGCTTCTCCTCGGCCGCGGCGTGCGCCGCGCGATCGTAGCCGGCCGGCAGCTCGGCGAGCTCGGCCAGGCGCGCGGCGCGCCGCTCCTCGCGCTGCCTCTGCTCGGCCTGCACCCCCTTCAGCTCGGCCACGGCGGCCTCGCAGCGGGCGTGCTTGCGCGCCTTCTCCTCGATCAGGGCCTTGAGCTCGAGCGAACGCGCCTCGGCCGCCTCGATCTCGGTCGGCTTCGCCTGGAGCTGCTCGGCCCGGCGCTTCCACCATTTGCCGTCCTGCACCACCGCCGCCCACTGGTCCTCCAGCTCGCCGAGCGTGCGCTC